>Ga0105048_10004265_pt1 | contig 23335 bp, 27 predicted proteins | sample MAT05_FD_78382 | JGI IMG/M metagenome (GOLD analysis project Ga0105048, IMG submission 78382) | Freshwater microbial communities from Lake Fryxell liftoff mats and glacier meltwater in Antarctica - MAT-05 | ecosystem: Environmental > Aquatic > Freshwater > Ice > Liftoff microbial mat | place...
GCTGTTTGTTTTCATGCGGGGACAAAGTTTGATAATCAGGAGGTGGTCACTGCTGGCGGGCGTGTGCTGGGAGTGACTGCGTGGGCAAGTGATATTCAATCGGCTGTGAAACAAGCGTACACAAGTGTAAATAGAATTTCCTTTGATGGGATGCAGTTTCGCAAGGATATTGCTGGACGAGCATTACTCAACGGATAGTAACGGATGAACGGATAAAAAAGAAACGGATGAGTGAATTATGGCGAAAGAGAAACCTGGGTTTGTTGAAACAAAATATGATGCGTTGACTTATAAAATCAATGGTCTGGCGATGCAGGTGCATAATGAGCTTAAGCCTGGTCATCGCGAGAAACTTTATCAACGACGTCTGGCGGAGTTGTGCCGCGAGGCTGGTTTGGAAGTTGCCGTGGAACAGCGTGTGGAAGTTTGGGTGGACGATATGCTGGTTGGGTATATGTTTCCTGACCTGTGGGTGGAAGATCAATTGGTGGTTGAGTGCAAGGCTTTTTCACATCAGCTTACCAATGATGAAGTCTTTCAGGCGGTGGCGTATCTGGTTGCCACTGGCACAGAAGTAGGAATACTTTATAACTTTGGATTGTCCCGTCTTGACTATCATCGTATCTTCCCGCCATCACAAGTTCAGAACTGGCAAAAATCTTTATATCGCGCGACCTGGGTTAAGCCAGGTTTATCTTTGCCGCCACTTGACGCCGAAGAAACAACCCCTCCCATCCGTTTTGTTGTCCAAGGCACCGACAGAACCGTAGAAATCCCCATCCGCTCATCCTCTACATCCGTTGCCCCTATCCGTTCATCCGTTCCCAATCCGTTGAGTACATCCGTTGCCCCCATCCGCTCATCCGTTCCCAATCCGTTGAGTACATCCGTTGCCCCTATCCGTTCATCCGTTCCCAATCCGTTGAGTTACGTCTCATCCGGTGTCTCCATCGACGCAGGCAACCGCGCAGTTGACTTAATGAAAGACGCTGTCAATTCTACATACACAGAATCAGTTCTTTCTGGACTCGGCTCTTTCGGTGGACTATATGATGTGTCCGCGTTAAAAGAATTTGACAAACCCGTTCTCGTCGCTTCCACGGATGGGGTAGGCACAAAAGTTAAATTGGCCGTGTCTGTTGAGCGGTATCGCGGCATTGGGCATGATATTGTCAATCATTGTATTAATGATATTCTTGTTCAGGGTGCGCGTCCGCTTTTCTTTATGGATTATTTCGCCACCTCCAAATTGACTCCCGAAGTCACCGCGGAAGTTGTCACAGGTATGGCGGAGGCTTGCAAAGAATCTGGCGTGGCTCTATTGGGCGGCGAGACCGCTGAAATGCCAGGCGTTTATCAGCCAAATGAATTTGACGTGGCAGGGACAATTGTCGGCGCGGTGGAGCGCGATGATATTCTTCCGCGCAAAAATTTACAGGCAGGTGATGTGCTCATCGGCCTCGCGTCGTCTGGTCCGCATACAAACGGTTATTCACTCATCCGCAAAATTTTTCTGGATACACCGCTTGAAACAATTCTCCCCGAGCTCGGCACAACGCTTGCCGATGCTTTGCTTGCCTCACATCGTTCCTATTTTTCCATTTTATACTCACTGCTTCCGCACATCAAAGCGCTCGCGCATATCACAGGTGGAGGCTTCATCGAAAACATTCCCCGCATTTTGACAGAGAATCTTAACGCAGAGATTCACCTGACCTCATGGACGCCTCCGCCGCTCTGGAAACTGATCCAGTCCGAAGGGCAGATCGCCACCGACGAAATGTACCGCGTCTTCAACATGGGCATTGGCATGGTCATCATCGTGGACAAAACCAAAGCCGCCGAAATCCAAAGCCTAATCCCCGAGCCAACCCACATCATCGGTGAACTCGTCAACGGTGAAAAGAAAGTCCACCTAATCCCCTAATCCGTTGCTCTTATCCGCTCATCCGTTATGCGGAGCAATCCGTTGAGTACATCCGTTGCCCTTATCCGCTCATCTATTACGCGAAGCGATCCGTTGAGCCCATCCGTTGCCCTCATCCGCTCATCCGTTATGCGGAGCAATCCGTTGAGTACATCCGTTGCTCTTATCCGCTCATCCATTACGCGGAGCAGTCCGTTGAGTACGCCCATTATAAGGAACTTCCACATGCCATCTTCTCTCCCTTTGCGTTACGGCGCCAATCCCCAACAAGCGCCCGCCCGCGTCTTCATGAAATCTGATACAGATTTACCCATCACCGTCCTCAGCGGCTCACCAGGTTATATCAATTTGTTGGACGCATTAAACTCATGGCAGCTTGTGCGTGAATTGAAATCTGCGATTAATTTGCCCGCCGCTGCATCCTTCAAGCATGTCAGTCCATCAGGAGCGGCGGTTGCAATTCCGCTTTCAGATGTGCTCAAGAAAATCTACTTTGTAGATGACATCGAACTCTCGCCGCTCGCCACTGCCTACGCCCGCGCCCGCGGTGTGGACCGTATGTCCTCTTTCGGTGACTGGATCGCGCTTTCCGAGACGGTTGATGTTCCCACTGCAAAACTTATCAGCCGCGAAGTCTCTGACGGTGTCATTGCCCCCGCTTACGAGCCAGAAGCGCTTGAAATTCTCAAGAAGAAAAAACAAGGCAAATATGCCGTTGTCCAAATTGACCCAGCCTATGAGCCATCTGCTTTGGAAATACGTGATGTCTTTGGCGTCACGTTTGAACAACATCGTCATGACCGCCTTGTCACGCCCGCAGACTTGGCCAACATCGTTACGAAAAGTAAAGACCTTCCAGAAAGCGCCGTCCGTGACATGTTGATCGCGTGGATCACGCTCAAGTACACGCAGTCCAATTCGGTTTGCTACGCCGTGGATGGGCAGGTGATTGGCGTGGGCGCAGGGCAACAATCTCGTGTCCATTGCGCCCGCCTTGCCGGCTCCAAAGCAGACTTGTGGCGTTTGCGTCAGCATCCGTACGTTTTGAATCTTTCCTTCAAGCCCGGCATCAAACGTCCCGACCGTGATAATGCCATTGATCAACTTCTTCAGCCCGATGTAACCGAAGCGGAGAAATCCAACTGGGAAAATATATTCACAGAATCGCCGAATCAACTCTCAGTTACAGAAAGACGCGCGTGGCTGGATGGCATGTCCGATGTTGTACTCGGCTCCGATGCCTTTTTCCCGTTCCGCGATTCGATTGACCGCGCTGCTAGAAGCGGTGTGAAATATGTGCTCCAGCCTGGCGGTTCAAATCGTGATGAGGATGTGATTGCCGCGTGTGATGAATATGGCATGACCATGGTATTCAGCGGCGTGCGTTTATTTCATCACTAAAATGCCATCGCGCCTTCTCATACTCATTTCTGGAAATGGTTCCAATTTACAAGCTATTCTTGACGCTTGCAAATCAGGAGAACTTGATGCAACCGTTGTCTCCGTGATCAGCAACAAAGCCGAAGCCTATGGATTAATCCGCGCCCGTAATGCTGGAGTTGAATCTATTTACTTTTCAAAACTCGAAAACGAATCCCGCCAAAAATACGACTCCCGACTGGCAGGCTATGTGACCACCCAACTACCCGACTATATTATTCTGGCTGGATGGATGCGAATTTTTTCTTCCTCCTTTCTTTCGCATTTTCCAAACCGCGTCATCAATTTACATCCCGCACTGCCCGAAATGTTTCCAGGCACACACGCCATCGAACGTGCTTATCAAGCCTATCAGCGCGGAGAAATAAAACATACAGGCGTCATGATTCATCTTGTCCCCGATGAAGGCGTGGACAACGGCCCCGTCCTCGCCACCGAAATTGTCCCCATCTTCGCAGACGATACGTTAGAATCCCTCGAAACACGCGTTCATAAAACAGAACACGAACTACTGATAAAAACGCTAAAGGAACTCATCACCCAAAAATAATTTTTCACCTACCCCCTTAACATCCGTTCTTGACCTTATCCGTTCATCCGCTTAACATCCGTTGAGTACATCCGTTAAAGGAATCTCCCATGCCCACAGCCATCCTCTCTGTTCACAACAAAACTGGTCTCATTGAATTTGCCAATGGCCTCGCCGCCCTCGGTTGGAATCTTCTCGCCTCTGGCGGCACCGCAAAATTATTGCGCGAAAATAACATCAATGCCACCGAAGTTGCCGATTACACAAAATCGCCCGAGCTTCTTGGCGGACGTGTGAAAACGCTGCACCCTGCCATTCATGGCGGCTTGCTCGCGCGCCCAACCGAATCTGATCACAATGAATTGCTTGCTCTCGGCTGGGATTATATTGATCTCGTCGCGGTCAATTTATATCCATTTGAAGAAACGATTGCGAAGCCCAATGTCACGTATGCTGACGCCATCGAAAATATTGATATCGGCGGTGTTACGCTCATTCGCGCCGCCGCGAAAAACCACGAACGTGTTACCCTTGTCTGCGATCCCGCTGATTATGAGCAAATTTTATCCTTGCTTCAAGCTGGTGAAATTCCATTCGATGTAAAAAAGAAACTCGCAGTCAAAGGTTTGAAATCCACGGCCAATTACGATACACTCATCTCAAATTATCTGGATACCTAAATGGCAGACTCTCTTCATCTTCTTTCTTCGTTGGATGGCCGCTACGCAGACCTGACCGCACCTTTGAGCGGACACTTCTCCGAGTTTGCTTTTCTGCGCGATAGAGTGCGCGTCGAACTGGACTTTTTAGCTGCTCTTTCCAGAATCGGCTTGATCCGCCCTTTGACAGAGTCCGAATCCGCGCAGCTCGAATCCATCCAATCAAATTTCTCTACCGTCGATGCAGAGTCGATTCAAACTCACGAACGTAAGACTCGCCATGATGTAAAAGCCATCGAATATTTTTTGCAGGATAAATTACAGAATACAACCCTCAAAGACTTATTGCCGTGGATTCATTTCGGTCTGACTTCTGAAGATGTAAATAATATCGCTCAAGTTATCGCCTTACGAGACTCACGCGATGCGGTACTTCTTCCCGCTTTGAACACGCTGATTAATTCATTAATCGAATTCGCCAAACAGACTCGCGCCCTGCCCATGCTCGCCCGCACGCATGGACAATTTGCTGTACCCACCACCTTGGGCAAAGAATTTGCGATTTACATCGCCCGCCTAAAAACTGCCCGTGACGAAATTGCCGCACATCGTTTTGAAGCCAAATTAACTGGCGCTGTCGGCAACTTCAATGCTTTGCAAGCCGCCACTCCGCAAGTGGACTGGCTTTCATTTAGCCAGGAATTTGTTGCCAGCTTTGATTTTGAACCAAACCTCATTACGACTCAAATCCTGCCGTATGATAATTGGGTCCGCTATTTCGACGCGCTGCGCTTGACCAATTCCATCCTGATCGATTTTTCTCAAGACATCTGGCGTTATATTAGCGACGGGACTCTCAAACAGGCGGTTGTGCAGGGTGAAGTTGGTTCTTCGACCATGCCGCAAAAAGTCAATCCGATTGACTTTGAAAACGCAGAAGGCAATCTCGGTGTTGCGAATTCACTCTTCATACATTACGCTCAAAAATTGACAGTCTCACGCTTGCAACGCGACTTGTCCGATTCAACCGTCCGCCGCACGTTTGGGACGGCGCTTGGACATACGCTGGTGGCGTGGAATAACTTGCAGCGCGGCATGAAGCGTATCGCCGCTGATGAAGAGAAAATCAAAGCTGAGTTGAATGCCCATTGGGAAGTCATCGCCGAAGGAGCGCAGACCATCTTGCGCGCAGTTGGAAAACCCAGCGCATACGAATCACTCAAAGAGCAAACAAGAGGCCGTGTTGTAACAGAAGCAGATTACAGGTCATGGTGCGAAGCGGTTGATGTGGATGATGAAACTCGAAAGCGCCTGCAGAGTCTCTCGCCAGAAACCTATATTGGGCTGGCTATCCAGTTGACAGACAGCGTGATCGGATAATTTTTCAACCTATAAAACAGCCCATCCAAATTTGGATGGGCTGTTTTATTTTATTTAATACCGACCAATTCAACATCAAAGATCAGTGTTGCGTTGGGTGGAATGACTCCGCTTGCGCCACTTTCGCCGTAGGCCAGTTGCGGCGGAATGGTGAGAGTGGCTTTGCCGCCCACTTTCATCAGGGCGATGCCTTCATCCCAGCCGCGGATGACACGTCCTTTGCCTAGCGGAAATTCAAGCGGTTCGCCGCGGCTGACAGAACTGTCAAACACTTTGCCATCGGGGAATTTGCCTGTGTAATGTACGCGCACGGTGTCGCCAGCTTTGGCTTGCGCGCCAGTGCCTGCCTGAGTTTCTTCATATTCCAATCCACTTGCTGTTTTCATAATATCTCCTTGTTTTGATTTAGAGTCTATCCAAATAATGGAGTGCAGACTTCAGTCTGCCTTATTTTGCGGGCTGAAGTCCGCGCTCCGTGGCTTTAGATAGGTTCTTATTAATATCATCCACAATTTCATGGAAGGCTTTGATTTTATCAGGTGGGCAGGCAGAAACCAAAAGGGCAGAGTTTGTTTTTTGATCTGTATCAGCTATCGGCGGGGAAAGATGCGTTGGTACTTCCATCCAATATAAAAATGACATCCGTCAATGGTCAGGAATCAAGGATTCGGGAATAATAAGGTCAACCATAGATAAATTAATAGGTGAACCTTATGATTGCCCAACACTTAAGTGAAAGCACAGAAATGTATCTCAAAGCCATGGCGGAAATAAGCGACCACGATATGGTGGCGATTGCGCGCCTCGCGGAGCGTTTGGGGGTGACGCCTGTTTCGGTGAATGAGATGATGCGGCGTTTGAGTGAGCAGGGATTGGTGACGCACACGCCATACAAAGGCGTGGCACTGACCGTGAAAGGGCGCGAGGTGGCATGCAATGTCGTGCGCCGTCAGCGTTTGTGGGAATGTTTTTTGTATGAGCATTTGAAAATCGGATGGGTGCAATTGTATGAACTGGCGTGCTCGCTTGAACATGCTACCGCGCCGCAAGTGACCGAGGCTCTGGATGTGTTTTTGGGATATCCGAAAACATGTCCGCGTGGAAATCCGATCCCTGCTGCGGATGGCTCATTTGCGCCGTTGAATGGAATTCCGCTGAATACAGTTGCGGTGGGTGAGACGGTGCGTGTGCTGGCTGTGAATGCGACCGCCGCCGATGTGCTTAAATATTTATTTGAACGAAAACTTTTACCCGGATATCAAGTAAAAGTTGTTGAAGCCGCGCCGCTTCAAGGTCCGTTGACATTGCGTGTGAATGGAGATGAAAAAGAAGTTGCGCTGGGGTTATCAATGGCTGAATTTGTTATCGTGGAAGAAAACCCAACTCAATAAGGAAACATCGAAATGTCGAATCCAGTACAACTTCATTTATTGCAGCCCGGTCAACGGGCGACGATTACGCGAATCAATGGCGAGAGCGCTTTGCGCCGTCGGTTTGCTGAAATGGGAATCATTAAAGGGGAAACGATTTTGATCGAACGTAATGCTCCAATGGGCGATCCTGTGGAATATTTTATTAAGGGCTATCATCTTGCGCTGCGAAAAGAAGAGTCGGCGCAGATCGAAGTGGTTTTAGAGGGAGGCGAAAATGTCTGATCTGACGATTGCCTTGGCGGGGAATCCAAATGCGGGCAAGACCACCATCTTCAATGCGTTAACGGGATTACACCAGCACACTGGGAACTGGCCTGGCAAAACGGTTGAAAAAAAAGAAGGCGAAGTTCAACACGGTCATTTGAAGATCAATATTGTTGACCTGCCTGGCACGTACAGTCTCACAGCCTACTCGCCTGAGGAAATTATTGCGCGTGATTTCATGATTCAGGAACATCCTGATGTAGTCATCAATGTAGTGGATGCTACTAATCTTGAACGCAATTTATATTTGACCGTTCAAATTCTGGAGTTGGATGTACCCGTGGTGCTCGCGCTTAACATGGCAGATGATCTGCAAAAAAATGGTGCAAAAATTAATCTTGAGCAACTTTCGCAGTTGCTCGGTAATATTCCCGTTGTGTCTACAACAGCCAATCAAGGCAAGGGTATTTCTGATTTAATTTCAAAAGCAATTCGCGCGGCAGGCAGACAATGAGTACACCATCTTTTTTCAAACTTGATTATGGCGGCAAACTTGAACGCGCCATCGAGCGCCTGATCCATGCGTTTGCAGAAAATAAATTTGACACAGGCGGTTATCCCCAACGCTGGCTTGCAATTAAATTACTCGAAGGTGATGTGGATATTTTGAGTCGTGTGCAAGCCATGCCGAACGGCGCGCAAGTCATTGCGCTCGCGCAGCAAAATGCCGAACATGTCAAATCCATGCTCGGTGATGATGTCGATCTGCTTACCGCCGACCGCCGTTATGGGTACATCAACGGCATTGTGCGCCAGGCGCTGCAACGCCCGCTTATTGATCGCATTACCCTCACTGACCGCATTGACGATATCGTCACACACAAGTGGCTTGGCCTGCCGTTTTTCTTCGCGATCATGTATGTGATTTTTAGACTCGTGATTGATGTTTCTGCCCCGTTTTTAGATTGGACAGACGCTATGATTAACGGCCCCATCGCACATTTATTCTCGTTCCTTCTTAATCTGACGACTGCTCCCGCGTGGATACATTCCCTCGTCATTGACGGAATCGTTGCGGGCGTTGGCGGCGTGCTGGTTTTTGTCCCTGGGTTGTTGATCTTGTATTTCTTCCTCGCCTTGTTGGAAGACTCGGGCTATATGTCTCGTGCCGCCTTTGTCATGGATCGTTTCATGCGCGTGGTTGGCTTGCATGGAAAATCATTCATCCCGATGATTCTGGGCTTTGGCTGCGCTGTCCCTGCCATCTACGCCACGCGGACTATTGCCAGCCGCCGTGACCGCATCCTGACGGCGCTGCTCGTGCCGCTCATGTCGTGTTCTGCGCGTCTGCCAGTCTATGTTGTTTTTGGTTTGGCATTTTTCGGCGCACGTGCAGGGACAGTCATCTGGGCCATGTACGCACTGGGAATTATTATTGCCATGCTGGCTGGCATGGTCTTTACACGTACCATTCTCAAGCCTGATAGCTCGTCTGCGTTTGTATTGGAATTGCCCCCATATCGTCAGCCTGCATTGAAGAGTGTGCTGATTCACATGTGGGAAAATACGCGTGAATTTGTCCGCAAGGCGGGCACAACCATCATGTTTGCTTCACTCGTGATGTGGCTGTTACTCAACATGCCGTGGGGTGTGACCAATCAACGCGATTCGTATTTTGGGAAGGTTAGCGGCATGATTGCGCCTGTTTTTACTCCATTAGGATTTGGCAACTGGCAGACCAGCGGTGCGCTCGTAACAGGCTTCATGGCAAAAGAAATTGTCGTCAGTACCATGAGTCAAATTTATCTTAGCGGAGAAGAAGTGATACCCTCCGAGTCAATTACTTTTGGCGAAGAAGTGATGGGTATCGGGAGTGGTTTCATAACCGCAACCATTGATTCAGGGAAAATATTGCTCAGCATCCTGCCCGGCGTGGAATTAATCCCCGCGAATGAGGCAGCCGATGACACAGCCTTGAGCCATGCTTTGCAGGGACAGTTCACGCCGTTGAGCGCCATGTCGATGCTGGTCTTTGTCCTATTGTATGTTCCCTGCGTTGCAACATTGGGCGCGATCAAACATGAATTCGGAACTTCATGGGCCATCACATCTGCGGTTTATCAGACTGGGGTAGCCTGGTTTGTTGCATTTCTAATTTATCAGGGCGGCTTGTTATTGGGGTTTGGGTAGTGAATTATGTTAAAGCACTTAATTGACCTACTCGAAGGCAAAGAGCACGGGCTAAGCCTGTCTGAGATCAGCCGTGCCATGCATGCCCAGCCGTCGGCAGTTTTATCCATGATTAATCTGCTGGTGCAAAAAGGAAAGTTAACTGAAATCGGTCCTGATGGAAAATGCTGCACAACCTGCGGCCTGCAAACCGACTGTAATTTACTTGCCGCACGCGGGAAGCGCTACATGGTCACCCCGCAAACTATTTGATTTCAACTTTCTCTACCATACAAACTATAATTTTACCCAATTGACCACCGATTGCCGTCCGCTGTCTGCGGTCAATCAACTCGCGAAAATATTGCTGGTTTTTGAAAATGTACGGTAGAGAATTTTAGCTTTAAAAAAACAATATTAACCTCATACCCTGTGGACGGTGGGCAATCTTTATATATTTTTAATCAGCGTCCATATATTTTTATTATTTTTATATTGATATTGAACGTCGTCCATTAATTCCTTGACAATTGCCATATCGTAGCCGCCAGGTTTTAATTCTGCTGGATCAGGCGTTGTGAGAGATTTGAACATTAAGTTTACAGGCATATTGCTGTCTTTGATTTCCACGATCAGCCGCTTTTTATCAACTCTTAATTTTACCCCGATCATTTTTCCATTATCACTGCCATAAGAATTCTCAATGATGTTCATTAATAAATCTTGCAGGGCGATTTTACAGTTTTCAATAATGCTGGCTTCAGCTTTGTGCAGCGCCAATAAATTTCGCAATGCTTTTTCTGCAATACGTAAATCTCCGTATCCTGTGGGGATTTGAAACGATACCGATTCCATTTATTTACTTGACCTTTATGGCTTGATAGAATTTTTACGCCTTATTCTAATGAATAAGCATGGCATGAAATCTGTCAGTATGATTGCAAGAAGTATTTCGTATTCCAACATTATCCCGAGCGAAGGCTTCGGATTAAGATAGCCATGAAGGTGATACGTATGCCCCTTGTCACAAAGATAAACACAGATATAATAAGCATATTACGTTTATTAAAAATTCCACAAGGAGTAAATCCAATGACTCACATTATTACCAGTTTGTGTATTCGTGACCGTGGTTGTATTGAAGTATGCCCCGTCGAGTGCATTGTCCCTGGCCAGCCTGTAGCAGAATGGCCCTGGATGTATATTGATCCAGATACTTGCATTGACTGTGGCGCTTGCGTGCCCGAATGCCCCTATGCCGCAATCTTCCCTGAAGATGAAGTTCCCGCTGCATACACCGCCAAGGGCGGCGAGTTTATCAGCAAAGTTGGCCTCACAGGTCATTTCGAAGGAACCAACCACCATGGAAAACCTGTTGTGCTTGAGACCACCAAAGCGCTTGCTGCTGGTGAAACCGTAGACCTTACTGCCGATATCAAACCCAATTACGATTTCTTCAAAGGCGGCCCAGGTTATGCTGCCAAAGACAGCGACAGCGGTTCATAATATATATGTAAATAAAAAGGTCAGGCTTGATGAGCCTGACCTTTTTGATTCGGACTTTATTGACTCATTGCTGCGCCAAGAAGATTATCCCCAATATATTTAGCTAGATAAGTATTATTTTCTTCCAATGTAACAACCAGTATCAGCGGCGTGCCGCCCCAATCAGGCAACGAGCCAGCCATCAGCCAGGTAATGATCGTATCTTCGTCCACACTTGCCTGACCTACATGCTGCCAATAAGGCTTGCTCTCGACGATGAAAGAAAGAGCCGTTTCATTCGCCGCCATTGCTTGAATCGCCTTTATGGGTTGATTCTCTGCTGAAAGCACTACCCATCCCTGTTCAGGCGTGTTGACAGCTGTAGCGATACGTGGAGTGGGCATAACACCTTGATTGCTTAATGTTGCCGCTGCGATACTCAATTGTAATGGGCTGATACGCAGGTCTTGCGTTGAATTATTGCCCGCGCTCGAGGCAACCGGCATATTTATTTTTGGAGATTGATAAAAGCCAAGTTTTTCATAATATGTTTTTAATTCAACTTCAGTGGGTACTGTTTCTCCATATTGCGCTCGGATTATTGGCAGCATACTGGTGCCAATTGGATACAAGCCTTGTGTTGCGCGGTTGACCAGCGGCGCAGACGGGTTTTGCGCAAGCGCTTCACCTTCATCATCCAGTTTACTTGGATCATAGGTTGGGTGAGATGCCATGGCAAGGATTTCTCCAGTTTCTGCGTTCATCAAAACAATAGCGCCTGTATGCCCACCTAATAGTTGATCTGCTTTGGACTGCAATATAAGGCTGAGGCTTAAACGCACATCCAGGCCGGGAGGAGGTGTGCCATAGATCAAATGCTCCCACCACATCAGCGCTCCGGGGTTTCCTTGTAAACCACGTAAGTAACCATCAAGCGTTGCTTCGAGGCCAGCTTGTCCATACACTGGATGCGTATAGCCAGTAATGGGCGATAGATTTGGGTAAAGATATATGCGTGAAAAGGTCCCGCTTTCACCTTCGGTAATATTAATGGGTTGATTGTTTCTGTCTAATAATTCGCCGCGTGGAACATAACGGTCTGCGATGGCTCGGCGGGGGTTGTCTGTGCGGTTTAGTAAATCAGGCCCACGGACTATGGCCCACCAGCCGACAGATATTGCGCTCGCGGCGAGTCCTAGTGCAAGCACGCCTGCCAACATCGAATATGGATTTGGGTTTTCGAGTGGGGCAGGTTCGTTATCTTCTACATTGCTGATCGTTACTAAAATGAACAATGCAATATAGGATGTTAACAGGGAGGATCCGCCATAGGAAACAAATGGTAATGTAACACCCGTCAGTGGAAGTAAGCGTAGGTTACCGCCAATAATGAGCAGGCTTTGAATTCCAAGATATGCCACAATACCCGCTGCAAGATACCGCCGAAACCTGTCTGCTGCGCGTAGCGAGGCGATGATGCCTCGAGCGAGAATCAGCCAAATGGTGGCAAGCAGGCCTAAGGTCCCGATCAGCCCCGTTTCTTCCGCTATGGCAGAAAATATAAAATCTGAGATGGCAACGGGTACGAGAAGCGGACTTCCCATTCCGAGGCCGCGTCCAAATGTGCCGCCATTTGCAACTGCGAGCAGAGATTGGATAATCTGGTAGGAGTGCCCTGAAGGATCATTCCACGGGTTGAGCCATCCTTGCACGCGAATGTGAATGACATCTATATAAAAATATCCAATGGTCATTGCTGTACATAAAAAGAGAACTGCGCCCAGCAAGACTCGCCGTTTGCCTGTTGCTAGAAAAATAAAAACGGTGAAAATTGAAACGAAAATGGAGGCGGTTCCAAGGTCACGTTGAACGAGCAGAAGCAAAAGTGCAAGCCCGGTGACAACCAATGTGGGTATTAGTAAAGGCAGGGACGAAAGATGGATACTGATACGGTCGGCGAGATATGCAGAAAGATAAATGACCAACAAAAGTTTGAGCGGCTCTGAAGGTTGAAAATATACGCCGCAGCATCCAAGCCACAGGCGTGGCCCAAACCCGAGCGGGTTTGCTCCAAATAATAATGTAAGCGCGGTGATGATCAAGCCGCTGCTTAATAAAACATATTTATAGCGCCTAAGAAAGGTAAGGTTGTGTGGAGTGTATAAAGCGAGAATAAAAATAATTGTACTGATGCCGAGCCAGATCATTTGGCGGATGCCAAAGGTTTCGTCAAGCCGCCAAATGGTGAGGAGACCCCAGCCGCTGAGAAGTGCGGCCGCTGGTAGTAGATAGGGGTCGCGCTCTGGTAAGTGACGAATGGTGGCGCGGTTTGCGAAGGTCATAAGCGCTACCCATGCAAAAAAACCAAACCAATGCGACATTCTATAGTCTACATCCCATGAGCGTTCGCGCACGGCTGGCGATAGTGTCAGAATTAGGGAGTTGATAAAAAGGAAATATGCCGCCCAGCGTAAAAGGCGATTTTGGATTAAGTCATGCATATTTCAATGGTACATCATTTTTGGGTTGTGAAAAAAACTCCTCTCTTACAAATAAGGGAGGAGTTTTGGATTTATTTAAAATATTTACCGATTAGCAGATCAAGTTTTTTGCGTGTATCGGCAGGGATTACGGTGGGGTCAGTAATTAGCGCAGTGGATAATGCCTGTCCGCACTGACAGTTGCGTTCGGGTTTTAGTTCGCGAACGAGGTTATGAATGGCTTCTTGGGCTTTCTGCGCATTTTTATGTAATGTTTGAATGACCATTTCAACCGTTACCGGGGCTTCGCTTTCATGCCAGACATCATAATCAGTGACATGTGCCATGGTCGCATAGCATAATTCCGCTTCCCGTGCGAGAAATGCTTCGGGGGAAGCTGTCATACCGATAATAGACAAGCCCCACGCGCGATAGGCATGGGATTCTGCTTTTGTAGAGAACCGCGGACCTTCGATCGTGATTAAGGAGCCGCCGCGATGTGTAATTGCGCCTGTTGCACGAACTGCTGTTTCCACATGATTTGAAAGATCATCACAAAACGGATTGGCAACTCCAACGTGTGCCACCAGCCCGTCGCCAAAAAATGTCCGAGCGCGGTCTTTGGTGTGGTCAAATATATTGTCAGGGATAACGATGTGCCCTGGAGCATAGTCTTCGCGCAGTGAACCGCAGGCGCTGACACTGATTATACGATTTACGCCAAGCGATTTAAGGGCGTAAATATTTGCGCGATATGGAACTTCGGTGGGCGTAATGTGATGCCCAATTCCGTGCCGTGCGAGGAATGCGATTCGTGTTCCTTCAAGGACGCCAGAGATGATCGGCGCGCTGGGTTTTCCAAATGGAGTATCAAGATTATATTCTTTTACATCCTGTAAGCCGGGCATATGATATAAGCCTGATCCACCAATGATCGCAATGGATATATTTTCCATTATCTTTTTTTCTCCAGGGGTTGTGTAGGTTCAATAAATATGTTTTCTGAGAGGCTGATAATTACATGTGTGCTTCCACATATGATCTCATCACCGGAGGTGATGACTGTTGGCATATTCACTGCGGCCTCATTTAAAAATGTCCCATTTGTAGATGCTATATCTTCAAGCCACCACTGGTTGTGATGGTAGGATAATTGTGCATGCCTTGTGGATGCTGTGTCGTCAGTCAGCGGAACGTCACATCCGGGGTCGCGCCCCAATGTAATTTCTGACTGAAAAAAATGTTTTAGAATTGGGGTATCGTGTTCATGCCTAATCATTAAACTAATGCCAGGAACACGACGATTTGCGAGCGCCTGTCCCTGTCTTTGTGTCTCGCGCCAAAGCGTATATAAAGCCCAACCAAGGAAGCCATACAAGGTAAGAGTCATGACCAGCCGTAGGGCTAATACAATTGGACCACTCATAAATTTTTATCTCTTGAATTTTGCCGTGGAGTGAGGATCTTTTAATGAGGCGGTTGGGCGGTCTGCGGTTGACCTCTGTAACGGAGCAGTATCTTTTATCTCTGGGTGAGGCGGTGGGTTATCCTGCCCGAAAATAAGCGCAACGCCAGCCAGAGAGATAACATCTCCTGGGTATAGTACGCTTTGACTGGTACGTTGACCGTTTACAAATGTGCCCCCGGTTGAGTTCAAATCAAAAACCACGTAGCGGCCTTTGATCGAGCGTAGTTGTGCATGATTACGGGATACACGCGGGTCATCAATGATCAATTGATTGTCCAGTCTGCGGCCAATATTGATTACAGAGATCACCAACGGAAATACCTTCACTCCTTCTACGATCAAAAAGGCGTTTTCTGGTAATTTGCTGGTGTCTTCAAGGTTTCCAGTATTTAGCGGAGTTGCGTTTGTTTCAGCCATGGTTTCAGCCCTGTGTGATGTCACAATTTCTGCGTCACTTATAGATATTTTATCATCTGTTGAGATGGTAATTGTTGGGGTTATTGTAAACCTAAAACCTGCTTCCTGGGCCGCAGTCGTAATGGAGTGTAATAGTACTGTAAGTAATTGTTGATCCTGCCAATTAGCGGATGTTTGAGGGTGCATTACCAATGTGTACACATCTGGCGCGGCCATTGAACCATCTTCCAGTTTGATGGCATTAAGTTGAATTGCAGTTGCCAGTTTTTGAATGATGATATCCTCCACTTTTTTACCAGGGAGTACATTTAATAAATCCACTTCTATCAGGGATTGCAGGCGTGCTTCAAGTTCTTTCAAATTCATTTTGTATTATCTTTTCCTGTTATACAATTTGCTTGCAATTCGGGCACTTTTTATCACTGCCTTTAATTACATACCCGCAATGTCGACAGGTAAGAGGCTGTAATTTTCCAAGGGGTGCGCCGCAAGCCGCACAGGAAGGCTCTCCAACCGGGTTGGCTGTGTAACAGTATTCGCAAGTCAACCGTTTGAGCTTGTCTGAGAGCTCGGCGGAAGCGCCAACTGCCCTCGCCGATTGTTCGATCACCTGCCAGATGCGCTCACTTATTTGCAGGTTTTCAATATCTTGAGCAATATCATCCAGCCGTCCCAGCAAACTAAACGGGTTACGTAATGCGGCCAATGCGCTCATCCCAAGGCTGGCGGCTACTCCCAACCAAACTTGTTGGCCTAGTTCAATCATAATGCCGTCTTCAACCTTTTGAATGGTTACTGTCATTGCCGTTTGCCCGCCAGATTGGGCTTCGGGTCGAGTACCTATTTGTACAACCAACTTGTCGCTTTGCCCAAGTGTTTGTGCGCGTAGATTACCCTGATTGAATTCTGCCAGTAAGGTTTGTGCAACATCTACCGGCTTAATTTTTCCGTGAAAAATTCTTCGTTCCATGAAGTAGATTATAATCGCCTTTGCGATTCTCCTTAAGAGTTATACGAAAATGAAGCAAACTTGGTTTCACCCCAACATTTTTCCCGCCCTTATCAGCCTTCTTTTTCTTTGGATATTTTCCGCATCCACCCCAACCCTTGTGCTGGCTCAGCAACCAACAGAGACTCCCTCGGCTGGAACAGGGATGTTCATTACAGTAATCACAGAAGAACCTCAAATCAATGTACGGTCGGGGCCAAGTTCCTCTATTTATCCGGTAGTAGGAACTTTACTACGCGGAGCAACCGCCCCGGCGTTAGGCCGGTCTGCGGGCGGTGATTGGGTTCAAATTGAATATTCAGGAGCGCCTAATAATAAGGGCTGGGTATATTCACCGCTGGTGCAGGTCTCTCCTGGCGTATTATTGGTGGTCGAGCCTCCTCCAACTCCTGTTCCTCCTCCAACAGCTACGATCGATCCTACTCTGGCTGCGCAATATATTATTATTCCTACAAATACACGTTTGCCAACTTTTACACCGCCCCCAGCATTAATGATTACAGTTTATACGCAATCACCCTCCATGCCTGCCAGTAATTCGATTCCTGTTGGAATTATTATTATTGCTTTGGCTATATTGGGTGTTATCGGATTTTTACTCTCCGTGTTTTTTCGCCGGTAGTGATTAAAATGATATTCACACCGAAGGTTCAATTTATTATTTTAATACTCCTACTGTTTTTGGGGATAGGCTTTTCTTTTTATTCACCATTACAACCCTCTGTGCTTGCTCAACAGCCAACTGGTTCTGTCCCAACTGTAACCGGAACACCCTCCGGCGCGAGCGTAGCGTTATATCTGGATGAAAATCGCTCACAAGAGAGTGTGTATTCAGGCCCAAGTTCCTACCTATATCCTGCTATTGGCATTTTACTGGCAGGGCAGGAGGTGCCAGCCTATGGATACTCCGAAGATAAAAACTGGATCAAAATATATTACCCTGGTGTTCCTGGGTCAGTTGCCTGGGTGTACGCGCCTTTTGTAAAAGTAGTTAAATCAGGCGCATTGCCAATTTTGCCTGCTCCCTCTACGCCAACCCCGGGTTCCACCCCAACTATTGACCCAACATTGGAGGCTGCATTTATTGACCCGGTAACCCCCACCCGTTTACCGACTTTTACAGCTCCAGCCCCCTTGGATGCTGTCATATTTGTGGATGATGTATCTGTTGTAAACCGCATCCCAATGGGGTTGTTGATTTTTGGCCTTGGATTTATAGGCGGATTTGGCGCTTTGATTTCTTTTTTGCGCGGCAGATAAGACTCATTGCAATATCGCTTAACAAAAAATGACCGTGATATCACGGTCATTTTTTGTTATTTATAAATTAGGATTAGTTACTGCAACCGCAGGAACCACCGCCGCAACCACAGGAGCCGCCAGCAGCATCACTATTGCTGTTGCTTCCGCAGGCGCATGAGCTTTCGCCGTTTCCCTTTTTGGCGTTGGGGCTGTTAACTGCAAAACCAGCGCCGCGTTGAGGGTCATTTACAAAATCAATGGTGGCGTCGCGTAAATAGTCCATGGAAACATTGTCAATGACTACCTGCACGCCGTTGGTGTCAAATGTGGTGTCAACATCGCGGAAGTTGTTATCAAGTGCCATTCCAAAGTTGACGCCGCAGCAACCGCCGCTGGCAACATAGACGCGCAAAGCATATCCTTCAAGTTTGCGTTCTTCAAGAATATCTTTTACCGCCTGGCTTGCTGCGGGGGTTAGTGTGAATAGTTGGGTTTCAATTTCTTGGAGCATGTTTTTTTTCTCCTTAAGGGTACGTCTAATTTCGCCAAATGGTATCAGGTTTATATTCTAATGTCAACTTTTATGATGAGACTGCTCCATATATCCTTACCGCATTTCTTGACACATTCTATTTGCAACTGTAAAATCTCTCTGCTTAATGGGCGAAAGCCTATGCACATTCTTAATCTTCGGAAGGAATAACCTACATGTTTGAGATGGGACTTACTCCGTTAGAGACAACTGCGATTTGGGCTGTTTTTGGAATTGCAATTGTTGGTTTGTTGTATGCTGTGTTTTTGCGCTCCCAGATTATGAAGGAAGACAAAGGCACTGAAAAGATGCAGGAAGTTTGGAATGCGATTAAAGATGGAGCGAACGCTTATTTACAGAAGCAGTTACGCTCCATCTTGCCCTTAATCGCTATTTTGACTGTGGTACTTTTTTTCTCAGTCTATATCGTCCCGCCATCTCCTGAAGCATCTGAATGGCATTGTACTGTTATCCAAGGAGTTGGACCGGCGAAAGACGCAATTAAGGCCTGTGTTGCATCTATGACACTTGAAGGAAATGCGGTTGCTTATAAACAAGTTCAATTGTTGATTGGGTTCGCTCGTGCGATTGCGTTTGTGATGGGTGCAGGTTTTTCACTGGCTGTTGGACGCATTGGTATGCGTATGGCGGTTGAAGCGAATGTGCGTGTGGCTTCCGCTTCCAGGCGTTCATTTGGCGAGGCGCTTCGTATTGCGTATCGTGCTGGCACTGTAACCGGCATGCTCACTGACGGTCTTGGTTTGTTTGGTGGAACGATTATTTTTATGATACTTGGTATTGCCGCGCCCGATGCTTTGCTTGGCTTTGGTTTCGGCGGTACGCTTCTCGCCTTGTTCATGCGCGTGGGCGGCGGTATCTTCACCAAGGCTGCCGACGTCGGCGCTGATCTGGTTGGTAAAGTAGAAGCAGGCATCCCTGAGGATGATCCGAGAAATCCCGCTGTGATCGCTGACCTCGTCGGTGATAACGTCGGTGACTGTGCTGGTATGGCCGCTGATATTTTTGAATCTTATGAAGTAACGATCGTTTCCGGCCTGATTCTTGGTCTGGCCCTCTGGCACATTACCGGCCGCCTTGAGTGGATTATCTTCCCGCTCATCGTGCGTGGTATTGGTGTGCTTTCCTCAATTGTAGGAACATACTTTGTTAAAGCAGGTGATACAGGTAAGAGTGAAGATGCCATGAAGGCGATCTTTAGCGGCTTCCTAACCTCGGCTTTGATCTCTGCTGTGTCTTTCTTTGTGGCTGGTTTCTTTTACCTTAACGACCCTGAGATGGCGAACTGGGGCGGCTGGTGGCGTTTACCCACGGCTGTGGGCGTGGGCGTTTTGCTTGCGATTGTGATTGATCGCTTAACCGAATACTTCACAGGCACACATGCTTCACCTGTAAACGAAGTTAAGAAGGCCGCTGATACAGGTCCTGCAACTCTTATTCTCAACGGCATTTCCCTTGGTTTTGAATCTTCAGTGTGGTCAGTGCTTGTGATCGCAATTACCATTCTTGCATCCATTGCTATTTTTGGCACCATTGATAACCCAGCCCTGAACGCTGTTGGGCGCTCAACTTTTATTTTGTATGGTGTTGCCATGACAGGTATCGGGATGCTTACCCTTACTGGTAACAATGTGGCCATGGATTCGTTTGGCCCAATTTCTGATAATGCAAATGGTATCGGCGAGATGGCCTGGTCTGGTAAAACAGACAAGGCTACCAAAGATGCCCAGCAAATCATGGCTGACTTGGACGCTGTGGGTAATACGACCAAGGCCATTACAAAAGGTGTGGCTATTGGCTCTGCTGTGATTGCGGCTGTTTCATTGTTCGGCTCATTCCTTGTGGATGTGTCTCGCGCACAAGCCGCTCAGGGTATTGAGCTTGCTCAGCAGATTCAGGCAATTGGTATCCGCGTTGACGTGCCGCAGGTTTTTGTGGGCATGTTGATTGGCGGCGCTTTGCCATGGTTGTTCTCCTCATTTGCCATTCAAGCTGTTGCGCGCGCGGCTTCCTTGATTGTTTTGGAAGTTCGCCGTCAGTTCAAATTGGGTGTTCTTGAAGGTAAAGTTAAACCTGATTATGCTCAGGCAGTGGAAATTTCAACCACAGCGGCTCAAAAAGAATTGGTTTCCCTCGCTTTACTCGGCATCGTGACTCCAATTGTCGTTGGGCTGTTCCTGCAAGTGGAAGCGCTTGGCGGTTTTCTTGCGGGCATCATCGTTTCTGGTCAATTGCTGGCTGTGTTCTTGAATAACTCCGGCGGTGCCTGGGATAATGCCAAGAAGTTGATCGAAGATGAGCCCAAAGACCCAGCCAGAAATCTTGGTAAAGGTTCTGAGCGTCACAAGGCTGGCGTGGTGGGCGATACTGTCGGCGACCCATTCAAGGATACGGCTGGCCCTGCGCTCAACCCGATGATCAAAGTAGTTAACCTTGTAGCCGTGATTATTGCTCCGATCATAGTGCAATATGCAGACGCAACTGGTGGAACCCGGCTGGCAGTTTGGGCAGTGGGTGTGGCTTTACTAGGCGTGCTTGCCTGGGCAGTCATGCGCTCCAAGACTCCTGCACCTTCGATGGCTGTTGTGGAAGAAGACAAGCCTGTCAAGAAAAGCAAAAAGAAGTAATTTTTGTAAACATAATAAGTCTTTACTTTTAGACTGAGACGACTAAAGAAAAAGACCTTCTGTTGTGGTTTTGTGTGAGAGCACAAACTGTACAGGAGGTCTTTTTTTATCTTTGTTTATCGGGCTTATCAAGGTTGCTACTCAAACTCAATTTCAATTTCTTCGTCGTCTTTCCATTCGCCCATTTTCTCAAATTCAATTTCACCAAATAATTCATTTTGAACGGCGGTGATGTGATAGCGTTTTATCAATTCAAGCATGGCTAAAAAAGTAACTACAATTTCAATGCGTGTCGATTTGTCTGTGATCAAGCCGCTGAAGGTCATGCGCTGAATATATTTCATGGTTTTGGTGATGTAATCAATCTTCTCGCGGATGGTCACGCGTGGCGCAGAGATGATGGTGGCAAGCGCTTCTTTTTTCTTGTCTTTTGAAAAAGCTGATTCTGCGGCGACCAGCAAACCTTCAAGGGTTAAGTTGGAAAGATCGAGTTTCGCTTCCACTTTGGGCGGCGGGGCAACACGCAAATAGGTGCGCAGGTTATTTTCCTGCCGTTCCACCAGCCAGCCTGCAATTTCTTTATAGCGTTTATACAGGATCAATAATTCAACCAACTCCACGCCGGGATCTTCTTCGCCGGGTTCGCGTTCAATGGGGCGTGGCAATAATGCTTCTGATTTGATCTGTACCAGTTTTGCCGCGATCACAAGGAACGAAGAGATTTCATCAGGCTTCATTTGTTCAAGCCCGTGCAAATAGGATAAATATTGATCCGTTACGGTGGCAAGTGAAATGGCGGTAATATTTAATTCAGAGCGCTCGATCAGGCTCAGTAAAAGGTCCAGTGGGCCTTCGTAAACAGCGGTCTGTACTTTATAGCCGGTGATTTGATGTCCTAACAGGTTTTCCATAGCGCGCGAATTATACCAGTGTATAATCCTGAGCATGTTAAAACTTACACATCTTGATGAACACGGCCGTGCGCATATGGTGGATGTTGGTGCGAAGCCTGACACTGAAAGGGTTGCCATTGCGCGCGGCGAAGTCCACATGAAACGCGAAACGTTTGACCTGATTCGCGCAGGCCAGATCAAAAAAGGGGATGTCTTAACTGTGGCACAGATTGCGGGAATCAGCGCATCCAAACGGACCTCGGAACTGATCCCGTTATGTCATCCACTCTTCCTTTCAAAAGTGGATGTAGACCTCGTGCTCGACGAATCTCTCCCCGGGGTTGTGATTACTGCCACCGCAAAAGTAACTGGCAAGACAGGTGTAGAGATGGAAGCATTGACCGCAGTTTCAGTTGCTGCACTAACTGTCTATGATATGGCGAAAGCCGCCGAGAAAACCATGCGAATTCAAAATATCCGCTTGATTGAAAAACATGGCGGGCAATCTGGTGATGTCGTGAATGAATAACTATGTTGAAGGTCGAAAGTTAAAAGTCAAAGGTCTGGTCAACGACTTTTGACTTTTAACCTTAGGTCTTTGACCTTAGATTTTGTATAAAGGAATTTTAATGAATCACATAAAACTTTTATTTTTTGCAACCATCCGTGACCGCGCAGGGCTGAAGTCCTTAGAGCTTGATATTCCAGACGATCTGACGATTCAAGGTCTCAAAGATAAATTGTCAATAGACTATCCCAACTTGAAAGAATCCATGTCGTCTGTGCTGATGACTATCAATCGTGAATATGCATTTGATGAGGCGGTTGTCCCGTTGAATGCTGAGATTGGTATGTTTCCGCCCGTCTCGGGTGGGTAACTTGTAACTATGAAACCTTTCACCCTTCCAACTATTTTCTCAATCACCGAATCTGAAATTGACTTGAATGATTTGCTGGCACAGGTCACATTGACCTCAACAGGTGCGGCGGCGATCTTCACAGGCATGGTGCGCGGTGAAACCAAACGCGGCAGCGCGCATGAAACAGAATACCTTGAGTATGAAGCTTACATCCCGATGGCTGAAGCAAAGATGAAGCAGGTGGCAGATGAAATACGTGAACGTTGGCCTGTCATCGAAGGCATTGCCATTGTCCAGCGGATTGGCAAACTGTATCCTAAAACTCCGACTGTATTGATTGCGTGTACCGCCGCACATCGTGACACGGGCGTGTTTGACGCGGCACGCTATGGCATTGACCGCCTCAAGGAGATTGTCCCTGTCTGGAAGAAGGAAGTCAGCCCCAACGGTGAGGAGTGGGTGGAGGGAGATTACATTCCCAAGCCTGGAGAATAGGATGTATTTGCAAACCGAGCGGTTGATCCTGCGAAATTTCAATGACAATGATCTTGATTATTTTTTTA
>Ga0105048_10004267_pt1 | contig 23332 bp, 22 predicted proteins | sample MAT05_FD_78382 | JGI IMG/M metagenome (GOLD analysis project Ga0105048, IMG submission 78382) | Freshwater microbial communities from Lake Fryxell liftoff mats and glacier meltwater in Antarctica - MAT-05 | ecosystem: Environmental > Aquatic > Freshwater > Ice > Liftoff microbial mat | place...
AGCGAGAACGGCGGGTGGGGGGTTGGGTGCCAGAAAACTTTGACGCACCCCGGCGAATTCCGCGCGTGATTTGCCGTCGCATATCGAATACAATTCTCTTTCGCCCCTCTTCCACCCGAGAATCGTCTTCTGCGTATGCTCACCCTTTCCGCCGTACTGCTTCTTGCGGGATTCGCCGCGGCCCAAGATAAGAAAGCTCCGCTCAAAGTGGAAGCTCCGGTCGTGAAGCCATTGGAAGGCAAATCGGTAACGATTCAGCTCTTCGATGGTAAATCGCTCGCCGGGTGGGAAGGTTACCCCGACCTTTGGAGCGTGAAAGACGGCATCATCGTGGCCAAGAACGACAAGCCGCTTACCTACAGCACCTACTTGCTCACCAAGGACAAATACACCGATTTTCGTTTGACATTCGCCACGAAGCTCGCCGAATCCGAAATGCACTCCGGCATCGCATTCTGGGGGGAAGTCTCCCCGAAGGCCGATGGCAAAGTGAAGGATCCGAAAATCGACCGGACGGAGTTCACCTACAAGGGCCACCTCGTGATGTTCCCTTCGGGCTACGGCATGTACGATCTGTTCGGCCGCAACGGCTTGGGTGTCGATGCGGCCCCGGCCAAGAAGGTCGGCAAGCAACACGATTGGAACGACGTGGAAATCCTCGCCCAAGGCAACCGCGTTCGCGTGGCCATCAACGGTGCGGCCGTCGTCGATTGGCGCGATCCGAAACCTGAAACCATCCAAGCCGCGCCGATCGGCTTGCAACTGCACTCGAACAAGGTTCCCCAAGAAGTCCAATTCAAGGGCCTCACGTTGGAAACCTTCCCGAAGGAAGACAAGCTTTTGAGCGTCAAGTGAGTCGAAATCGAGGGAATGTTGAAACGACCCCGGTGGCGTATACTTTCCCCATCGGGATTCCCCCGGCACACGGAGTTAGGCAATGATCCATGCTCGCACACTCATGACCGCAATCGTCGCGGGAATGCTGTCCGCATTCACCGCGAGTGCCGCACCGATCCCCGTTACCAAGGGGGAAGGGGATTCCCCGATTTTGAAGGCCCGCGCGGCACTCAATAACCGCGTGACCATCAAGGCCGAGAACAAGACGCTCACCGAGGCGGTCGAACTGTTCAAGGAATTCGGGAAAGCGGAAATCCTCTTGGATACCGGCACGATTCAAATGATGGGCATGGACATCAACACGCCCGCCGTGACGATGGATGTCAAGGATATGCCGTTGAAGGACGCCATTTTGAAAGCATTCGCCCCGTTGAATCTGCGTTGCGGGGTCACGGCGAACGGCATCGTGATTTCCACCGACGAAGGAATCACGATCCGCCAACTGCGGCAGCGCGTGAGCATGGATGCCGACGGCAAGGTATTCACCGATGCCATCAAGGGGTTGATGAACGAAAGCGGCGCGAACATCGTGATCGATCCGCGGATTGCGAAGAAGGCGTCGGATGAGAAGCTCACCTTGAAGTTGGACGATGTGCCGTTGGAAACCGCCGTGCGGCTCGCCGCCGAGGTGGCCGGGTACAGCGTGGTGCGTATGAGCAACGTGCTTTTTGTGACGAGCGAAGCGCGGGCCGAGAAGTTGCGACCGGATGCCGATAAACCGGTACCGCCCACGCCGGGCAACCCGTTCTTTCCCGGCGGTATCGATGGCGGTGACGGCGTTGTTCCGTTCCCGGGTGCTGTTCCCGGTCTGATGCCGCAAGCCGTCCCCGCAGAATTGAAGTGAGGCAACTCCGGGTGCTGACGCGAGCCGGCTCACCGACAAGTTTTCACATTCCCACGGGGCCGCCGCCCACATCCCCGGCGTAGTTTTCGAAGCGCATGTATCGGCTGATCCAAGTGAGCGTCATATCGCCGGTGGGGCCGTTGCGCTGCTTCGCGATGATCACTTCGAGGAGGTTGTCTTCTTCGCCGCCGAACTTGCCGGGGCGGTGGAGCATCATGCAGGTATCGGCATCCTGTTCGATACTCCCCGATTCGCGCAAATCCGAAAGCCTGGGCTTGTGGTCGGTGCGGTCTTCCGAAGCCCGGTTCACTTGGGCGAGCGCGATCACGGGAATTTTCAATTCGCGGGCGAGGAACTTCAAACGCCGGCTGATTTGCGCCACTTGTTCTTGCCGCGGATCGCGGCGATTTTCCGGTTCGATCAATTGCAAATAGTCGATCACCACGAGGCGGATATCGTGGCGGAGTTTCAATCGCCGGGCGTTGGCGCCGATGCGCAGCATGGTTTGGGAAGGGGAATCGTCGATGAACAGCTTGACGTGCCCTTCCTTGGCGTTGCCGCGGAGTTGGTCGTTCGCCACGATCAACTTTTGAATTTCGTCCGAGCTGAGGTGCCCCTTGCGCACCTTGTGGCTATCGACGCGGGCTTGGCAGCAAAGCAAGCGCTCGGCGAGTTCGACCTTCGCCTGTTCGAGGCTCACGAAGAAAACGGGCACCTTCTCTTCGACCACCACGTGCCGCACGATGTTGAGCGCGAAGGCCGTCTTCCCCACGGACGGTCGGGCCGCGACGATGACCAGTTCATTGTTGTGCAGCCCGGCGGTCATTTCGTCGAGATCGACGAACCCGGTGGGGATGCCGCTGATACTGAGGTCGCCTTTACCGGCTTTCGCGTCGAGGCGATCGAAGGCTTCGGTGAGCGCTTCGCCGAGGGTTTTGGTTTCCCCGGTGGTTCCCTTCTCGGCGATTTCCAGAATCTTGCGCTCGGCTTGCCCGAGGAGTTCATCGGCGCTCATCACGCCATCGTAGGCGTCGCGGAGCAGTTCGGTGTTGGTGTGGATGAGGTTCCGCACCACGGCTTTATCCCGCACGATACGGGAGTAGTACTCGGCGTTCGCGGCGGTCGGGGCCGCCTCCCAAAGCTCGGCGAGGTACGGCGCCCCGCCGACGTCTTCGATCTGCTTGCGGGCCTTCAACACTTCGAAAAGGATCACCAGATCGACCGGCTTGCCCTCTTGGTACAGGTCGATGATCGCTTGGAAAATTTTCTGATGGGCGTCGAAGTAAAAGTTCTCGGGCCGAATGATGTTGAGAATATCAGAGAGTACGACGTTATCGCGCAGCACGCTGCCGAGTACGCCCTTCTCGGCATCGCGGCTCTGCGGCGGCAGGCGATCTTGGCTCACCATTTCCGACATGACAGCTTCCGCCAGAGTGTTCAGTGTTCGGTCAAGTCAAAAACCCACCGTTACAGAGTGGACAGTGGTGAGTGGACAGTGATTAGAAAAAGCAAAGCCCACCCGCTGCAGCGGGTGGGGTGAAGGATGGTTATCCCCACCCCACCCGCCGCAGCGGGTGGGCTTGTCGCTGTAAAATAGCGATTACTTCTTCGGTGCGGTTTGCGCCATGGCCACCACAAGCACTTGGATCGAACTCTCGATGCCGTAACCGAGTTGCAAGTTGATCGGCGTGAGCGTGTTCGCTTCCTTGATGTGCTGCTCCATTTTGATCATGTCGTGTTCGACTTGCAGATTCTTGCCCTTCAGCGTCTTCGAGATTTCGTGCGGCCCGATGGAGCCGTACAGGTGGCCGTCTTCGTTGGCCTGCGATTCGATCGTGAGCGACGGCAATCGGGAAAGCTGCTCGGCCAGCACTTTGAGGTCGGCGAGGCGGGCTTCGCGGGCCTTAGTCACCTTGATCTGATGGCGTTCCAACAACTTGAGATCGTGGGGCGTGGGCACCACGGCCTTGCCGTTGGGGATGAGGAAGTTGCGGGCGTAACCCGGCTTCACGGACACTTGGTCGCCGATCTTGCCGACGTGCGCTACGTCTTCGACGAGAACTAGGATGTGGTTTCCCGTAGCATCCTTCTTCACTTGGTTGCGCTTCCGGGGCTTGGGCGCCGGTTGCGGCGGGCCGCTCGGCTTTTTGGCTTTGGAATCGGATTTCGATTTTGTGGCGGTCTTGGCCATCGGAACTCTCTCGTGTTCGGGAACCCACCCGACGCATCGGGTGGGTTTTGAAATCGTTCAATTAAAAGGGTATGTCGCCATTGTTTTCGTCGTGATCCGGGGCGTCGTCCATGCGTGGGGGCGGGCTGGAATTTCCTGGCGGGGCTTGCTGCGGGCGCTGTTGTAAACGGTTTCCGCCGCCTCCACCGCCGCCACCACTGAAACTGCCGCCACTTTCTCCACCTTCCCCGCCGCCGGCTCCGCCGAGAAGTTGAATGGCTTCGACCACGACCTTATGCTTCGATCGTTTCTGGCCGGGGTTGTTCTTGTCTTCCCAAGTATCGTATTGCAGGCGTCCTTCGATGTAAATCTCTTTGCCCTTCTGGCAGTACTGCGAGATCACGTTCGTGAGGCCGGGGTATTCCGGTTTGGAGAACGCTTCGCAATCGATGTACAGCGGGTTCGGATCGTTCTCCCATTGGCCCGTTTGCGGGTTTTTCTTGCTGCGGCCGACCGCGAAGCGGAACTTCACCACGGTGCTGCCGCTGTTGGGCAAAACCCGCGCCGGTTCCGGGTTGTCGGTCAGTCGGCCAATCAACGTCACTCGGTTCAAGAACGCCATGTTCGATCCTCTGGGAGCGCTCGCCGGGGTTAGGGTAAGTGTGAACGGAAGGCAGTGTGGCGAACACTCGGAACTATCAAACCGCATTCCCGCGCGGAGTGCAAGCTTCGTAATGCAAAATTACATCGGCTTTTCGTCGTCGTCGCGGCGGCGGCGACCACCATCCCGCGGCGGCGGGCCACCGGCATCGACCATGGCACCCGGATCGTTGATGGTCGACGGGTTCATGTCGGTCGGCGAGGTATCGTCTTGCATGATCCGCAGGGCGAAACCGGGGGCCGTATCGTTCTTGGCGATGTCGAGCATCGCTTCGGACCAGCGGTAATCGATCTGCGAGGTCAGGTAGCGGAGGAGGTAATCGGTGGTGTTCAAGCGGAGATCGGTATCGAGCGGCCCCTGCTTGGTCGATTCCATCTTGTAATAGATGATGTAGAATGAACCCTTTTTGTGGGTCGTGCCCGCCCGGCGAATGCTGTAGGCGATCTTGCGATCGTCCCACGGCCGCGAGATCACGATCTCGCCACCGTGCTTTTCGAGCGTGGCGTGCAGCGTATTGCGGAGGGTTTCCCCTTCGGACGCAACTTTATTCGCGTCGAGGAGGAACATGGTTTCGTACAGTTCGACAGGCATTGCAATCCTCGGGGTAATCCGGCGGTGCCGGTGGCTACTGTGGCTCGGGAGGAAATCCCCTCCGACCCCCATCCGACGCGGAAGGGGGAGCAACCGATCTAACTGCTAACTGCCCCCGACGATGTCGGGGGGCTTTCGTTCTTCGCATCCGCCTTCTTCGGCGAAAGCCCCCCGACGATGTCGGGGGGGCGATCCTTCTTCGGCTTGGGCGGTTTATCCGCCCCGTTGGCGGCATTCATGCAGGCGGGCAAACCTTGCCGCACCCAAAGCATGATGCTCGCGGCGGCCTTGGCAACCGCATCATCGACCGCCCCGCGTTCCCCAGGTTTGAACCGGCCGAGAACGTAATCGATCGCCTCGCCCGGCCCCGGTTGCCCGATCCCGATCCGCAAACGCGGATACTGATCGGTTCCCAACACTTCTTGGATGTTCCGCAGGCCGTTTTGCCCGCCGTGGCTCCCGTTGGCCCGAACCCGCAGTTTTCCGAGAGGCAGGTTGATGTCGTCGCAAATCACCATCACATCGGCAGTGGTCAATTTATAGAAATCGACCGCCCCGCGAACCGCCCGGCCACTGAGGTTCATGAAGGTTTCCGGCTTCATCAACAGCAACTTCTCGCCCGCTTCCAGTACCTCCGCCACCGCCGATTGAAACAGATTGCGGAAACCACCCACCCCCGGAGCGGCGGCGAGGTAATGGATCACCTCGTAGCCGATGTTGTGCCGGGTTCCCGCGTACTTTGAGCCGGGGTTGCCTAATCCGACGATCAGTTTCATAAGTGTTCAATGTTCAGTGTTCAGTGAGCCAGAAGAAGGGTTTTCTCCGAACACTGATCTCTGAACACTGCCTGAATTACTTCTTGTCGTCGTCTTCCTTCGGCTTCTTCGCCGTCAGCACTTCGGGTTCGGCTTCGCCGACGACCGGGGCTTCCTCTTCTTGGCCCGGCAGTTTCAGTTGCACCACGACCGATTCGGGGGGATCGAGTACTGTCACGCCTTCGGGCAGTTTCAGATCGCTCACGTGGATCGGCACGCCCAGCGTCAGTGCCGTGATGTCGACGCGGATGTATTCGGGAATCGCCGTCACGGCACATTCGATGTGAAGCGTGTGCAGGGGTTGTTCGAGGGCGCCGCCCCCGGTATTCTTGGGGGTGCCGCGGAGTTCGACCGGCACCGTCACTTTTCGGCGTTCGGTCTTATCGACACGCAGGAAGTCGATGTGGATCATCTCGCTGCCGAGGTAGTCCCATTGCAGTTCGCGGATAAGTACGATCGACTTCTTGCCATCAATGTCGATTTCCATGCTTCGTGCGTGTTGCACGCGCACCGCGTGATCGAGTTCCTTCGCATTCACCGCGATTTGCACGGGCGTTTCTTTGTGGCCGTACACGATGCCCGGGATGAGGCCCGTTTTGCGGAGCTTCTTGGCGGAGCGGGTTCCGGTATCGGTACGCGGGGAAACTTTGAGGGAGAAGATGTCGGGCACGAAAGGAACCTCCGGTTTCTAGCGGCTCTCGCACGGACGCACCGCGCTACCCTCGCAGGAAACCCCATCATGAAACTTAGGAACTTCTCATTATGCAGCGCCGTTTTCACCCGGCAAGAGCGCCGACAAGATTACTACTTCTTGTTTTCAAGAGAATCAGTTGCGGTATCGCCCGGCAAGATTCCGGAGCCGATTTCTCGAAAAAACTTGACCATCCGCCCAATGGGTGCGAAACTTTGCCAAGACTCGCTGGTTAAATTGATGAATCTACCCACGGGTCGATTCTCTCGCCGAAACTTCTCCCTCCGCCTGCAGAACGTAAAGCCATGAACCGCATATGGTTAAGCGCCGCAATTGCGGCCCTGGCACTTTCCCATTCCCCGATCCTGCACGCTGCGGCAGTCGAGTTGCCTACGGGTACAAAAATTGAGAAAGTCGATTTTGAGCGGCATGTGATGGGGTTGCTCTCCAAAACTGGTTGCAATGCCGGTGGCTGCCACGGCAGTTTCCAAGGTAAGAACGGCTTTCGACTTTCCCTTTTCGGTTATGAACCCGATTTCGATGCGGCCGCGTTGCGGCGCGATAACCTCGGCCGCAGAATCAACCTGCAAGACCCCGATGAAAGCTTGCTCTTATTGAAAGGTGCGGGCCGCACGCCCCACGAGGGCGGCATGCGCTTCGGCAAAGATACTTGGACCTACAACATCTTTCGCGAATGGATCGCCCAAGGCGGTCAGCACACTCCGGGCAGTGGGCAAATTCAAGAACTCAGTATCAGCCCTCCCGATTTCGCCGTGATGAAACCGGATCGGCCGACGCAGTTGAAGATCACCGCCACCTTCGCGGATGGCACCCGAGAAGACATCACGCCGTTCTGCGATTTCAAAATTACCGACGACGCCATCGCCACCGTATCCCCTTTGGGTGTTCTCAACGCCCGGCAACCCGGCGATGCCGGCCTCACGGTGCTTTACCGCGGTACCGTTCGAGCCATCCGCGTGTTGGTTCCGTCGCCTTCCCCGGCCGGTTTCAAGTATCCCACCATCGCTACCGACAACCCGATCGACCGCGAAGTCTTCGCCAAGCTGAAACTGTTGAACATGGTTCCTTCGGCACCGAGCGGTGATCTCGAATTCCTCCGCCGGGTAACCATCGACACCATCGGTGTCTTGCCGACGCCGGACGAAGCCCGGGCGTTCCTCGCGGATCAATCGACCAACAAGCGGGAAAAGAAGATCGACGCACTGTTGAAGCATCCGCTGCACGCCGCGGTATGGGCCACCAAACTCAGCGACATCACCGGTAACAACACGCTCGCCCTCGAACAACCTAACGGCGCCATTCAAAACAAACGTAGCCAAATGTGGCACGATTGGCTCCGCAAGCGCTTCCAAGAGAACGTGCCCTACGATCAAATCGTTCGGAACATCCTCACTGCGACCAGCGCGGACGAGATGACCCCCGAACAATGGATGGAATTCGCCAAGAAGACGGACGAGCAAATGCAAAAGGGGTTCGAAAGCGACTACCCCGAGAAGAAATCGCTCGATCTCTTCTGGCGGAGGCAGCAGCAGGTGGGCATCGAAATCTGGGGCGAGAAAGTCGCTGCAGCGTTCCTCGGCGTGCGCCTCGAATGTGCCCAATGCCACAAACATCCCACGGATCGCTGGACCCAAGACGATTACTGGGGCTTCGCCAACGTGTTCGCTCCCATCGTGTTCAACGCGAACCAATTCAGTAACCCGGAATCGAAGAAACTCGCCGATGCCGAGAATGCGAAGCGGAAAGAGGGAAACGCGAAGCCGAACAACAACACAACGGTCGTTCGAGAAATGTTTTACGCCACGACCGCCAACGGTTCGACAGGCAAACCGACTGCGGTGGTGTTGAAGCCGATTCCGATGACGAACCGCGTCGTCTCGGCGAAGGCGCTCGGCGGGCCGGAATTGAAACACACTCCGAAGGTCGATACGCGAGTGCCGCTCTGGGAATGGATGGTCTCCAAGGAGAACCCGTACTTCGCTAAGAGCTTCGTCAACCGCGTGTGGGCGCATTACCACGGCGTCGGCTTGGTGAATCCCGCCGATGATTTCAGTGTGGCCAACCCACCCACGAACGCCCGATTGCTCGATTTACTGGCGAACCGGTTCGCGGAGAGCGGTTTCGATGTGCGTGCTCTGGAACGGGCCGTGCTGAACAGCAAAACGTACCAACTTTCATCGGTCACGAACGAAACCAACACGTTCGACAAAAACAACTTCGCCCGCAGCTACGTTCGCCCGCTGATGGCCGAGCAAGTGGTGGACGTGCTCAACTCCGGCATCGGCGTGGAAGAGGATTTCGCGGCGGACGCCCCCGCCGGCCGCAAGATGACGGAAGTGGGTGCCAGCCGGTTGACCAACGCGAACCTCGCCTACGTCCTCCGCATTTTCGGTCGGCCGCCGCGGACGACCGCGTGCGATTGCGAACGGGTCGGGGAACCGGCGCTCCCGCAAACGCTCTTCCGAATGACCGATCCCGTACTCGGCAAGAAACTCTCTTCGGCATCGAACCGCCCGAGTACGCTCGCCAAAGACAAAACCATCACGGATGAGAAGTTGGTGGAGGAATTGTTCCTCGGCACGCTGACCCGTTTGCCTTCCGACAAGGAAAAGGCGACCGCGATCAAGTACATCCAAGATGAAGGCAACCGCCTCGTCGGAGCGCAGGAGGTGCTGTGGGCGTTGATTAATACGAGAGAGTTCATTCTCAATCATTGATGGAGGATTGAGTACTGGTCGTTAGTGTTAAGTCGAGAGTTCGTAGAAACTAAAAACTACCCACTAACGACCATCCACTATTCACCCACGGCCCGAGTGAATCATGCAGGATTTCCGCAAACTCAAGGTGTGGGAAAAGGCCCACGCACTCGTGCTTCAGATTTATCGCCTCACCGCCGCCCTGCCTTCGGAGGAACGATTCGGCCTGACGATCCAAATGCGGCGATCCGCGACCGCGATCCCCACGGGGATTGCCCAAGGCTGCGGAGCGACCAACGACCAAGATTTTTCGCGTTCGCTACAAGCCGCGTTGCGGTCTGGCAGTGAACTCGAATACCAGTTGATTCTTTGCCGAGACCTGTTGTACGCCGACGCCGAGCGGATTGCTGAACTCGACGCCGCCCTCGTTGAAGTCAAGAAAATGCTCGTGGTATTCCACCAGCGCATCAACAACCCCAACTGAATCTTTCCCCAAACCGGAGCTGACCATGTTTCAAAGAACCGATTGCGAAGGCTTCCACCGCCGCGATTTCCTGCAGATCGGCTCCGCCGGGATGCTCGGATTGAGCCTCCCCGCCGTGCTCGCGTCCGAGGCCAAGGCCGCCAAGGAATCCTTGGGCGAGAAGAAGGGAGCCAAAGCCAAGAGCGTGATTCTTGTGTGGCTCTCCGGCGGCCCGGCTACCATTGATATGTGGGACAACAAACCCGAAGCTCCGGAAGGCATCCGCGGCGAATTCAAAAACATTGATACGAAAGTGTCCGGCATCCAATTCGCCGAGACGCTGCCGAAGATGGCCGCCATCGCCGATAAAGTTTCCGTGGTTCGCAGCCTCTACCACACGATTCCGAGCCATGGCCCGGCCACCGTGTTCATGACAACTGGCAACAAGCCGACCGCCGCGTTGCAATACCCGGCGATGGGTTCGCTCGGGGCGAAAATGCTCAGTACCCCGAGCGGCATCCCGCCGTATGTGAGCTTCACCGATCTCCGCAACGGTTCCGCCGGCGGGGCCGGGTACCTCGGCACCAGTTACAGCCCGTTCTTCGTGGAGGGCGCCGGCGCCCGCGTGAAGGGCGAAGCTAAGGATCCCAAGGAAGCGGGCGCCGCCTTCCGCCTCCGTGGCATCACCCTGCCCGACGGCTTCTCCTTCGATGAACTCGGCCGCCGCGATGACCTGCTCAAATCCTTCGACGACAAGTTCCGCACCATCGATAAGAACAACGAACTCGTGGACGGCCTCGATACCTTCCACAAACAAGCGCTCGATATTCTCCGCTCGGATAAGGTGAAGAAAGCATTCACCTTGAACGCCGAATCGACCGCGACGCGGGCGATGTACGGAACGAACGCCCTCGCCGCCCCCGCACTCGCCGCACGGAGGTTGGTCGAAGCGGGCGTCCGCTTCGTCACCATCGGGACCGGCGGTTGGGATACCCACAGCAAAACCTTCGAGTCCCACAAGACCAAGCTCGTACCCACCATCGATGAAACGCTTTCCGCGCTCATCGCCGACCTCGATCAACGCGGGATGCTGGATAGCACCATCGTAATGTGCGCCGGCGAATTCGGCCGCACGCCAAAGATCAACAAGAACGGCGGTCGCGATCACTGGGCACGCAGCATGGCCTGCGTACTCGCCGGGGGCGGCCTGAAACGGGGTTACGCCCACGGTACGACCGACGCCTCGGGCATGGCACCCGCCACCGATCCCGTCACTCCGGACGACATCGGCGCCACCATCTTCGGCCAGTTGGGCATCCCCCACACCACCGAAATGCAAACCGCCACGGGTCGCCCCATCCAACTGTTCCGCGAAGGCAAGGTCATCGATAAGATGATCGCTTGATCGAATCGCCAATGCGGTTTCAAGCGAGGCACCCGTTCGCGGGTGCCTCGTTGCGTATCCGGGTTACTCTTTTCGCCCAGCGCCGTAAAATACTTCCGACATCATTCCAAGGCGCTCCCCGAACATGGATGAACTCAAACACGAGTGCGGCCTCGCGGCGATCTACTACCGGCCCACCGGCGAAAGTAGCGCGCTTTGGCCCGGCAAACCGGATCGCGTGACCGATCTGATGCCGAGGATGCTGCTCGATCTGCAGAATCGGGGGCAACTCGCCGCGGGTATGAGCTCGTTCAAACCGGATCGCGAACAACTCCTCGAAACCTACAAGGAACTCGGCACCGTCTCCGAAGCGTTCCGGATGACCAACCGGCCCAAATACGAAACGATCATGGCCGAACACGCCGGGATCGCCGGGGTCGGCCACACCCGCTACGCCACCTGCGGGCCGACCAATCGCAGTTACGCCCAACCGTTCGAGCGCCGCCACGGTTGCAAATGGAAGTGGTTCTCCTTCGCCTTCAACGGCAACCTCGCCAACTACGAGCAGTTGAAGCAGGAAGCGCTCGATCTCGAGCACTACCACCTCACCCGCGATAACGATACCGAGATCATCCAGCACCTGATCGCCCACGCTTTGGAAGGGCAGGAACGGCCCGATCTCGTGAAGGTGTTCACGGAGATCGCGAAGAAACTGGATGGCGCGTACAACCTCGTGTTCCTCAATGCGATGGGCGACATGGTGGTACTGCGCGACCCGTTGGGATTGCGGCCGCTCTGCTTCGCCACCGATGGGCCGCTGTTCGCCGCCGCCAGCGAGAGCGTGCCGCTGTTGAACATGGGCTTCCCACATATTCAAAGCCTGCCGCCGGGCGAGATGCTGGTAATCCAGAACGGGCAGCTCACGCAACACCGCTTCGCCCCGGCCCGCAAATCGGCCCACTGTTTCTTCGAGTGGATCTACTTCGCCAACGTGGCCAGCACGCTCGACGAAAAGAGCGTCTACCTTTCCCGTTCGCGCTTGGGCGAAGAACTCGCCAAGATGGAACGCGAACGCGCCCTCTTCGATTTCAACGACGGCAATACGATCGTGGTGCCCGTGCCGGATACGGGCAAGGCCGCCGCGGACGCGATGGGTTACCACCTTAACCTGCGCGTGCAGGAAGGTCTGATCCGCAACAGGTACGTCGGTCGCACGTTCATCGAAGCCGGCAACCGGGTGGAAAAGGTGCGGATGAAGTTCACGCCGCTGCGCGAGGTGCTCGAGGGCAAACGGGTGATTCTCGTCGAAGATTCGATAGTACGCAGCACGACGCTGAAGACGCTGTTGGGCTTCCTGAAGGAAGCCGGGGGCGTGAAGGAAATCCATGTGCGCGTGGCCTGCCCGCCGATCATCGCCCCCTGTTTCTACGGCATCGACATGAGCACGGTGAAACAACTGTACGCGCCGAAGTTCATGAAAGGCGCCGAGCCGACGCGGCCGGAACTCGCGGCGATGGCCGCGGATCTGGGAGCCGATAGCCTGATGTACCTGCCGCTGGAATCGGTGGCCCGCAGCATCGGCGTCACCTCGGATCGGCTCTGCCGGGCCTGCATCACGGGGAGTTACCCCACGGAGATGGGGAAGAAGCGCTATGAACTGGAGTTGGCGAAGTGATCGCTTGCCCTCTGGGAACCGGCGTTGAACTTTCCAAATCTTTCGAGCGTTCGCGCTCTCGGCGCTTTTCCATCACATAGCCCAAGGAACGCCCGAGAACGGCCCCACCCAAACTGAGAATGGGGCGAACCCACCAAACGACTCCGAACGCCACGCTCACCGTGGGGCCGATCCCGAAAGTACCTTGCGACACCAAACGGGGGTAAAGCTCGCGGTAAGCCTGTTTCTCGGTTTCCCAATCGTTTTCGGCGCGGGCGTAGGCAACAACATCTCCGGTGGCTTCGGTTTGGCGGATCAACGCCAACCCCGGCAGCGAAGTGAACGCGGCGTAGGGCCCGGGCCAACGCTTGCGACGAATCTCCTTCGCCACTGCCGATTGCTGCAAGAGTTCCAACGGGCGGTTCGAGTTGATCGAGAGGCTATCCGTATAGGGGTTGTAACAATTGGTTCCCCAAACGCGGCCGGGAAAGAGCGTGTAGCCGATCAAGCTCATCGCCCCGGCGGTGTAGCGCCACAGGGGCGAGATGCGGGAATTCTGGCGGAGCCGCCGCCATTGCCCGGCGGGATCGTGGTGCCGAATTTCGATGTGCAGATCGTCGAGTTCGTTCCGTTGCAGGTAATTGTTGAGCCGTTCCGCCGTTTCCGGAGTGAGTTCCCGGGAAGGTGTTTCGGTGCTGAGGTGGAGAACGCGGCCCGGGATTTCGACGACTTTCGCAAGCGCATCGAGCGTGGAATCGGGCTCGCCGAAAACGACATCGTTGGGCGGCGGTTCGGCATTGCCGGGTTCGCGGAACCTCCCGTAATTGTAGCTTTGGGGCATACAACCGGCGGCGCACACGAGGGCGAACGCAACGATTGCAATTGGCTTTGGTCGGGCGATCATTGCCAATCCATCCGTAGATATTATATGAGCGGGTGCAAATACCGCCGGTGGTGCGTTTCCGCAAGCGCGAATCTGCCCGTGCCCAAAATATGAGCGAACGTTCGCAATCTAGGCACTGGTATTTTCGGGCGTCGGTGCGGTATAATCGCCTACCGCTCTGCAGGAGGTTCTCGTGGCAAGCCCTTTCCCAGGATTGGATCCGTATCTCGAACACCCGGCAGTGTGGCCCGAATTCCGGCACCACATGCTGGCTTCGCTGTACCACATTTTGCTACCGGGCTTGGTCGATCGCTACCGCGCGCGCATCGCCACCCGCAAGTACTCTTCCGAATTGGTGCTCTTCACTTCGATCCAACGCGAAGAACACGAAGAGGAATTCCTCGAAATTCGCAGCCGGGCCAGCGGGAAACTCGTGGTGCTGATGGAAGTGGTGAGCTTGGCGAACCGCACCACCGCGGCGGGCCGCAGCGCTTACCTCGCCACGCGGAAACAGGCCCAACTCGAAGGGGCCAGCACCGCTGAGTTCGATCTGGTCACGCAGGGGAAGCCCCTGCTCGATTTCGACCGCAGCGGCCTCCCGACACACGATGGCACCATCACGGTCACGCGCGGGGTCAGCCCGGATCGTTACGAAATTTACGCCGCATCGATCCGCAAACGGCTCCCCAAGTTCCGGCTCCCCCTCGCCGCGGACGACCGCGATACCGTCGTCGATCTGCAATTGGCCTACCTCCGTGCCTTCGATCAAGGCCGATTGGAAAGCCGCGTCGATTACGGTGCCGCGTTGCACCCGGATGTGAAACTTTCCGACGATGATCGGTCGTGGGCCGCCGAGCAAATCCAAATCCAACAACCTCAAGCGTGATGGGTGGAAGTCACATTCATGCGATTTGGAGCGCCACTTTAAAACAGGAATCGATTTTCGACATCGTCGCCGGCGAAAGTGTGCCGATGCCACGGTCGACGAACGACAGTATTCGTCAAACGCCCGTTGTCGAGATCATTTTGAACGATCAAGCAGGGACGCCGCTTTCCGCCCGTTCCTGCCGAGAACGGAAACCAAGCCAATACGACATCGCCGCGTTGGACGCTCATTTACGCAACTCTTCGTAGCGGTCGTAATCGTTCATCTTCGGGTCGTCCCATCCCTTGCGAATGCACGGTCGATGGCTGGGTAGGCGTCTTGCGGTCGGTAGTCTTCCAAGAATGCCTCGACACGGTCGTACACTTCTGCCCGCAGCAAAACGTACCTCCGTTGCGACGCGGGGTCAATGCATCGCACTGGCTCCCCGAGGTGGATCGACACAGCGTTGAGTTGCTTGGCGGTGAGAGGCATCGGGTGTTCCATAGGGGTATCATAACCGGTTCGCACAAGGCGCCAACAAGCCCCACCCACAAGACTTTCTCAACCCGGGAAATTGTCTGGACAATACTTGTTGGAACAGGTATTATTCGGGGTATGGAAGTACGTACGAGACCGAAAGCCCGCACCCGCCGATTCGATTCCCCGGAGCAGGAAGCGTACTTGGCGATCTGGCGGACCTACGACCGCCTCAAGGAGATCGAAGATGCGTTCTTCGCCGAGTGGGATCTCACGGCCCAACAATACAACGTGCTGCGGCTCTTGCGGGCCGCGCTTCCCGCCGGAATGCCTACGTTGGCGTTAGTAGGCAAACTCGTCTCGCGTGCCCCCGATGTCACGCGGATGCTGGATAAGTTGGAATCGCGGGAACTGATCGAACGCCAACGCACGAAGGCGGATCGCCGGAGTGTGATCGTGAGTATCACCTCCGCCGGCACCGTCTTGCTCGATGTGATGGCCGAACCGTTAAAGGATTATCATGATCGGCAACTCGGCCACATGAGCCAGCAAGATTTGAAAGCGATGATGGTACTCCTTCGCACGGCGGCAAAGCCGCACGAACCGGAAGGGAGTTCCTGGATTTGATTTTCCGCCCGAGCCGGAAGCGTGAGCGACGATTCATTGTTCAGGTATTGTCGCTCACGCTTCCGGCTCAGATTAACCCTCTAACCCCACACAGTATCATGGTCGCACCCGCCACAATCCCATCCAGTTCCCCGGACGTCATCGTCATCGGCGGCGGGCCGTCCGGTAGTACTTCCGCCACGCTGTTGGCTCAAAAGGGCTTCAAGGTCGAACTGTACGAGCGCGAGCACTTCCCGCGCTTCCACATCGGCGAATCGCTGATCCCGCACTCGTACCATGTGCTCAAACGCCTTAATTTGCTGCCCAAAATGAAGGGGAGCCACTTCACCAAGAAGCACAGCGTGCAGTTCGTTTCCGAGCACGGCAAGCTTTCCGAACCGTTTTACTTCGCCGAGCACGAGCCGCACGAATCGTCGCAGACTTGGCAAGTGCGCCGCAGCGAATTCGACCATTTGCTCTTGACCAACGCACGCGACCACGGCGTGACGGTTTACGAAGGTGCCCGCGTGTTGGAAGTGTTGTTCGAGGGCGACAAAGCCGTGGGCATCCGCGTGAAAGTGGACGATCAACCCGAAAGAGAAGTGCGTTGCAAGGTGGTGGTCGATGCCAGCGGGCAATCTTCGATGATCCTCGACCGCCTGAAACTGCGCGAGTGGGATCCGGTATTGAAAAAGGCCGCGGTGTGGACCTACTTCAAAGGGGCTTACCGCGATGGCGGCCGCGATGAAGGCGCCACCATCGTGCTGCAAACCCAGGGTAAGATCGGCTGGTTCTGGTATATTCCCCTCCACGACGATATTCTCAGCGTTGGCGTCGTCGCACCTTACGATTACCTTTTGAAGAATCGCGATTCGAAGGATCTGGAGAAGATCTACTTCGAGGAAGTGGCGAAGTGCCCCGGCTTGCATTCCCGGCTGGAAAACGCCACGCGCTGCGAGGGGTTCCGCGCCGAGAAGGAATACTCGTACCGGGCCAAGCAAGCCGCGGGGAACGGTTGGTGCCTCGTCGGCGACGCCTTCGGCTTCCTCGATCCGCTCTATTCCTCCGGGGTGCTGCTGGCCCTCACCTCCGGGATGATGGCCGCCGATTGCATCGGGGAGGCGCTCGCCGCGGGTGACACTTCCGAGAAGGCATTGCGGAAGTGGGAGCCGAACTACGTGGCCGGCATGGATCGCATGCGCCGCCTCGTGGTGGAGTTCTACGACGGTCTGAACTTCGGCCGGTTGGTTCGCCGACACCCCGAAAAGAAGGGGCTGATTACCGACGTTCTCATCGGCAATCTTTTCCACGATGAAGTGGACGAACTCTGGCCGCTGATCGACGCCATGAAGGCCGAGGACGCCGCGAAGGGGCACAAAGAAGAATTCGCAATGGCCCGATAGCCTCCCAAACCCCCCGCACTCCAAAAGTCGGCAGATTCCCCAATCTCGTTAAAGCCCGCATAAGCTCCGGGCCGATGTCTCACGATAATCGGCCACACTGTTCGCCCGAGCGGCGCAACGGGGAGGACTGGCCTCCTCGGAGTTTCAAATGCCCCCCCGCAAATATCTCGCGTCGTCCGTTTTCGCTCTCACTGCACTCTTACTGACCATTGGTTGCCAAGGCCGATCGAAGCGAAACCAACTACCCACCGTCGCCGGGTCAGGGATATACAGCCGGGATGTGTTCGATCTGGCCGCGCAAGCGGAAGCGGACGCCCTCGGCACGCCCGAAGGGTATGCCGCAGTAGCCGTCAAGTTGCGGGATCAAATCCGGGCTGTTGCGCCGCCCGGGGTGAAAGAGAGGAGCATCCTTTGCCTCTCCGGTGGCGGATCGCTGGGAGCGTATCCCGCCGGTGTCATCTACGGTTGGACCCAACGTGGCGACCGGCCGACGTTCGACGTCGTCTGCGGCATCAGCACCGGGGCCTTGTGTTCTCCGTTCGCGTTCCTCGGGCCGAAGTACGATGAACAGATGAAAACGTTCTTCACTACGCTGACGAACGACGACGTGTACAAGAAGCAAATCGTTCGCGGCCTCCTCGGCGGAGAAGCTTTTACCGATAACGCCCCGCTCGGCAAGATCGTCGATAACGTGATCACCGACGAGTTCATTACCGATTTGGCCGTGGCTCACTCCCAAGGGCGCCGGTTGTACGTCGGAACGACCACCGAGGAAGGCCGCCGTTCCACCATCTGGGATATCGGCGCCATCGCCACCCGCGACGGCCCGTGCGATCGTGCACTCATCCGCCAGATTCTCCTCGGGTCTTCATCGATCCCCGGCTTCTTCCCGCCGCAACGGATCACCGTGAGTATCGATGGCAAATCGTACTCCGAGAAGCATGTGGATGGCGGCGTATCGCAATCGATCTTCATCCGCCCGCCGTACGTGTCTCCGGAACTCCGCGAAGATCCTGCGGCCCGCAGCCTGACGAAGACGAAAGTCTATGCCATCGTGGCTGGGAAACTGTTCTCCGATCCGGTGGCGAGCGATAACAAGGCGCTCTCGATGGCCGGAGATAGCATCTCGACGATGCTGTACGCCCTGACCCGCGGCGACTTGATGCGAATCTACTTGGCGAGCTTGATTGCCGGGGCCGATTTCAACATGTCCGCCATTCCGACCGGTTTTGAAACGTACCTCAGCCCCGTCGATTTCCTCCCGGCAGAAACTTGCAAGTTGTTCAACGAAGGGGTTCGCGTGTCGAAGGATGGCACCGCGTGGCGTTCTGCACCACCGTATGCTTTGGCGGCGGAAGGGGAAGCGGCCAAGGTTCGCGACAGCCGCTGCCTGACCTTCCAACAACACGGCCCGGTCATCCCGATTCTGGGGCCAAAGAAGCAGTTTGTTCAACCCTACGGTGCGAGCGGTATCCCCAACGTTCCGTTGATCAAGTAGAAATGCGAGAACGGGGGGACGCTGTCCCCCCGTTCCTTGTGTTGTCCGAGGATCACTCGCCGTATACGCGGGTCGATTCTTCTTTGGTCACGGGCGAAGTCAGGTGCTTGCTGGTCATGCTCGCCTTGAAGCGCGCGTCGCCGGTACCCACGGCCTTCACCTTGATCTTGAACACGGCTTCCGTCTTGGGTGCGAGTTCCGCAATTGGATCGAATTGGATCGTGCGCCTGTCCGCTGTGTCCTTGCTTTTGCCGTCGTAAACCGGGCCCACACGCTCCGTAGCCTTCGTTGGACCATTCGCGTTGACGAGAACGAAGTTCGGAGGCAGCTCGCAGCCGATCACAATATTCGCATCAGCCTTCGATCCCGTGTTTACCACGCGGATTTCGTAGGTCGTTTCGCCACCCTTCTCAACCGGATCGACGGTATCGAGCATTTCCATCCGTAGGGCGGCGATGCCGTCCACGGTGGTATTGATCGACTTCATCGCCTTGGTGCCGCGGCTGCCTTCAGCCGTGGCGTGGAAGGCCAGTGAACCGGGTTGCGTCGGCGTGCCTTCGAACTTGAACTCTTTCACCGCGCCGACGGCCAGATCACCCACGGCCCATTGCAAACCGTCGGGGCCGGTCTCGGTACCCAGCACCCGAAAGCCTGCGGGGAGGCTCTCACGAGCGATCACGCCCGTGAGAGGCACATCCCCGCAGTTCCTTACTTTCACGAGATACACGGCCTTACGGCCGATCATCACTTCGCTCGGCCCGCTCACGCTCACTTCCAACTTCGGCACCATCACTTGTACGGTCGTCTTTGCGGAAGCCGTCAGGCCTTCGCTGGCCGTTGCCAGCGCTTCGTAGCTCACGTTGGCCGGTTCTGTGGCGAGGAACTCGGCGGAAAGCCGGCGGGATTCTCCCGGCTTCAATGCCTGCGGTTGCGATTCGTTCGCCGGGATGCGATCCAGCTTCAATCGCACGTCGTCCGCCGCGAAATCGCCCACGTTTTCCACCGTGTATTCCACGGTGAACTTGTCGCCGAGGGTCACCTTCTCCGGGGCCTTGATGTTCACCGCGAGTTTCGGTTCCTTCACTAGCGCTTTCATCGCCGAGGTGCCGGTGAACGTGACCCACGCTTGGCAATTGAGTTCGCCTTTGGTGGATTGTTTGAGTTGGAATTGGATCGTTTGTGCGCCCTTGGAAGGCAGCGTGCCGATTTCGAACAAGTGGATGCCATCGACCATCTTCGCCGCGGGCACCGTGCGTTGAACACTCACCGATTCGGGCACCTTCACCTGCACCGCCACTTTTTGCAGGGGTTGGCCACAAGTATTGCGAACCACGAGGAAATATTCGTTGGCTTGATTGATCTTCACCACCGGCGGCCCGGCCCATTCGAGGCTCACCGAAGGCTGCTGGGAAATCGTTTCCGTCACTGCTGCCGGTAACGGCTCGTTCACGGGCGGAAGCACGGGAAGGCTCGGCGGATCGCCGCCGGCCGCGAGGGCGAGAGCCGCACCCCCGGCTGTGCCGAGGAGCAACATACTGGCGAGGGATCGTTTCCAAAGATTCCGCATATCGCACGCCTCCGGGTGGTTGACAGGCACGAAGAGCGGGGGAAATAGACGGCGTTGGCAGGCTGGTCAACCCCGATTGGGTTCTCGACACGGCTTGTTGGAAAGGGAGTTTGGAGGAGACTTCAGTAAGGTTGGGGGAAAGAATCGCTGCCCGGCGGGATTTGCTCCGTCAAGGAATCCGCAAGAATCGGCAGGTTTCCGAGTAGCTGGTTTCCAAATCGAGCGGGATCATCCGATCATCGTCTAACCAGATCGGCAGTGTCGGGAGTGGGGCTCCGATATCGAGGGCGTAGGACCAAGTTTCCACGGAATGGCGCTTGCCACCATTCCGAGTACGCAAGGTGACGGCATAGGTTGTGGGGGGCAACGGCGAAAAGGCGGGATCGGAACGACCGATGGTGTCCAGCAGGTCGGTGTAGAGGTTGAATCGTTTCACCGTAACCACATCGACAATTGAAACGCAGACGCCACGTGAAAGCAACGCCGCACACTTCGCCACGAACCCGGCCCGGCTCGTCGGACGATCCTTGTTTGCAGGGCTGACAATTTCCACTGCGGCCACGAGTGTGCGATCCCGCTCTTGATCGAAAATCAGCACTTCGTAAGCGTATTCCGCGCCGAAGTCCGCGTCTTCTAAGACCAAGGCGGACTTTGGGTGAGTGTATGTGGCCGTGGCGGTGCCTCCGGCATTTGGTGTCGGAGACCATTCCGACTCCTCCCAGTCGTCCCGTTCATATGCGTTCACGTCGAGTTCGAACACGTTTCCGAGGTGAACCCGTGGCTCGGCAGTGAACCCCGGTGGCAAGTGGGGGAAAAGAGCCTCGACCATTTTGCCGGGCCAGAACCCGTGGAAGCCTTCCCATGAAGCCCGTTTGGATACCGGTGGCCGGAAATGGTCGCGCAGCGGCATGGTCGATCTCCCGTATTCACCGATTGTAGCAGAATCACGATCACAAATGGAAAAGCCCACCGGGAGAGCGGTGGGCTTTGAGGATTCCGATTTTCAATTCGCTTAGGCAGCCATCCGCATCGCGGGGGCCTTTGCGGGAGCGGGCTTGCGGAGTGTAGCTTTATCGTCCCACTTCCCGGCATCCGGAGCGCCTTGCCATTGTTGCAGTTTGATTTCGGTCACGCGATTGCGTTCGTCTTCTTCGAGGTAATCTTCGTAGGCTTCGACGTAACCGCCGCGGACTTGGGTCGAAGAGCGACCGACGTACAACAGGCATTCGACTTTGCCGTCGAGCACGGCCACGGCACGCCAACCTTGGGCTTTGGATTCTGTCACGATGAGCATCTTGAGTCCCTCCTTGGACAAACTAGGTGAAATGAATCTGTGCCGCTTTCCGTGCGACAAGAGTAGATTGTCGATTCCGAGGGGCGTTGTCAACGAAAATCCGGAAATCCGAGCATTTTCGTTCAAGTTATCGGGCGCGATACGTGATGCGGCCACGGGTTAAGTCGTAGGGGGAAATTTCCACTTTGACGCGATCCCCGGGGATGATCCGGATGAAGTTCTTACGCATTTTCCCCGCAACGTGCGCAATGATCTCGCCGCCGATATCGAGTTCCACTCGAAATTGGGTATTCGCCAAGGCCTCTTTGACCCGGCCTTCAACTTCAATGGCTTCTTCTTTCGCCATAACGTAGAGAGCCTCAAAAGGACATTCGTTCGTTGCACAAGCGACAACGTTATTTACTATTGTACGGAACTTCGCGGGGATTCGTGCTGCACCCTTGGAATTGTCCATCGAAAGGGTTCCGCATTCGCCTTGACCCGCATCCCCAGCCCACGCTATTCCCCCGCTTTGCCTACCGATTCCGGGGAATCCCATGCGCCTCACACTTCTTTTGCTTCTCGCCTCTGCATTGCCGATGCAGGCCCAAACTGCGAAGCTCGCCGAGGAAATGAAGCCCGGCGATCTCTACCGATACGAACTTACCCTCGGCATCACCGGGAAGCTGAACGTGATGCGGGAAGGCAAACCCGTACCGCTGCCCTTGCAAGCGGAGGCGACCCACCAGTTCGTCGAACGGATTGAGAATACCGATGCCAGCGGTGCGGCCGGGAAGGTGATTCGGCATTATTTTCAAGCGAAATCGGCTTCCACCGTGGGCACAGAGAAGAGCCGGCGCGAACTTTCCAACGAACGCCGACTGACGCTCACTTCACGCACCGATACCGGCACGCTGCACATCTGCCCGACCGGGGCCTTCACCCGCGAAGAACTCGAACTCGTGGGTGAACACCTCGATACGCTCTGCCTGCCGGGGTTGCTGCCGAACAAAGAAGTGGTCGTGGGAGCAACGTGGCCGATCTCGGACGCCGTGGCCCAAGTGATCTGCCAATTCGATGGGCTGTACAAGAATAACCTGCAAGGCACGCTACTCGCGGTGAGCGGCCCGATGGCCACGTTCCAAATTGCGGGCCGTGCGGAAGGGACGGAACTCGGCGCCAACTCGGAAGTGACCGTGAAAGCCGAGGGGAAATTCGATCTCACCGCCAAGCGAATCGTAGAAATCGTCTGGACTCAGAACGACGTTCGCGGCCAAGGCCCGGCTTCCCCGGCGGCGGATCTCAGCGTGAAAGTGACGCTGAAGCGCACCCCGCTGACGGAAGAACCGAAAGAGCTGAGCGAAGAGATTCGCACGAAGGTTCCCGCGGATAAAATCCCCGCCGGGATGCTCGTGCTGAGCCACACCGACCCCGAGGGGCGCTACTCGTTCACCTACCCCAGGGAATGGGTGATCGTCGGCCGCACCAAGGAACACATGGTGCTGCGATTCCTCGATAAGGGGGAGTTCGCTTCACAATTGACGATCGCCACTTGGAAGAAGGCGGAAGCGGGCCAGCACGCGAGCGCCGCCGATTTCAAGGCGGCCATCGCCAAGCTGCCGGGGTGGGAACCGGGCGAAGTGCTGGAAGAAAGCGAAATGCCCGGCAAACCGGGGCGTTGGGGCTACAAGCTCTCCGCGAAGGGGAAGCAAGATAGCACGGATGTCATTCAGACATTCTATCTGCTGAGCGGCCCGTTGGGGGATCAAGTGGCCGCGACGGTGCTGAGCACCCCCGGCAAGATCGCGGCCGTGGGCACCGGTGAAACCGAGTTACTCAGGTCGATCGTGCTGCCGGAAAAGAAGTAACCGAC
>Ga0105048_10004269_pt1 | contig 23328 bp, 24 predicted proteins | sample MAT05_FD_78382 | JGI IMG/M metagenome (GOLD analysis project Ga0105048, IMG submission 78382) | Freshwater microbial communities from Lake Fryxell liftoff mats and glacier meltwater in Antarctica - MAT-05 | ecosystem: Environmental > Aquatic > Freshwater > Ice > Liftoff microbial mat | place...
AAACTATTGCTGAAATTCTTTTTGAACAGCAACGCAACCTCCTATCTTCGAAATTTAGAAGAAGAGTTTGGGGAAAGCACCAATGCCATTCGATTAGAGCTCAATAAATTTGAAGAAGCCAAAATGCTTACTTCGCAGCAAGAAGGCAAAAAGAAAATTTTTAGGGTCAATACCTCCCATCCGCTTTTTAAGGATTTGCACAGCATTGTGCTCAAATACATAGGTATAGATAAAATTGTAGAACATGTAATCCAAAGACTCGGTTCTTTGGAAAGGGTCTACCTCACTGGCAACCTCTCTAGGGGCCAAGATGCAGATATTATAGACTTGGTTTTTATTGGGAATATCGACAAGGTATTTCTCGCAGAATTGATTGAAAAGGCAGAAAGCAGAATTCACAGGCGTATACGATGGATTAATTATATACCCAGCGAATTTTCGATGGAAAAAATAACACAAAACGACACAGAACCGCTTTTGCTTTGGAGTAGCTGAAAAGCCTCACTCCATCTGTGTTGTAAGCTTTTTTAGGTCTCGTTTATGGGACTGAAGGGGCGAAGCTGTGAAATAAATAGATGTCGGCAAATCAGAAATTAATACCGGGCATGAATGGATTGAGGGCTATTTCTATTTCCATTGTGGTTCTGAGCCATATTGTAATAGCCTTCTATCCCAACCTAGTTAACCAAAAATTACCCTTATTCTTCAATGGCTTTTTTGGTGTGAATATTTTTTTCGTACTCTCTGGTTTCTTAATCACCCGTTTGCTTTTGCTGGAAGAGATAAAATATGGATTCATTTCTTTAAAGAATTTTTTTGTAAGACGTGTTTTAAGAATATTTCCTGCGTATTATTTTTTGTTGTTTGTATATTTTATCATAAACCGATATGGAATAATTTATATAGATATTTCACCCAATTCATGGCTAACAGCACTAACATATACCAAATACTTTAATTGGAACCTTGATTTTGAGACGCTTCATTTTTGGTCATTAAGTGTGGAAGAGCATTTTTATGTATTTTGGCCCTTGATATTTTTAGCGGGTAAGAAAACAAGGAATATATTTATTGTATTTGTATTAATTGGCATTCCAATGGTTCGATTTTATTTTGCCAATTTTCATATGGAACAAACCAATTTCCTGAGCATGACCATTTTATTTAGAATTGATGCTATAATTATGGGTTGCGGCTTAGCTGTCATCATAGAGAAGCAAAAACGGTTTGAAGCCATTAAAAAATTAAATTTAAAACTAGGCGTTTTTATCATTTTTAGTTTATTGCTAATCCAATTTATTCCTTTATGGTGCCATATCAAAGCTATTGAAGTGCTGCGGCAAGCTCTTTTAGGATCTTTTGCTACCTTATCTAATCTGGCCATTGCTGCAATTATTGTCTTAATATATTTCAATCCCCAGGCTATGGTGGTAAAGGGTTTAAATACATTTATTTTAGACTGGGTAGGAAGATTATCGTATAGCATATATCTATGGCAACAACTTTTTCTTTCGGGTAAATCAGGTACAGTATTTCAGTTGCCTTGGAATATTCTAATGATTCTCGCCATTGCTGCGTTTTCGTACTATGTTATTGAAGTGAGAATATTGAAATTCACAAAATATTTCAGAAAAGCTTAGGATATTAATGCAGTTGGATGGGAACTGAAATTTGGAAAGTAATTTACATTGCAAGTAGGCAAGAAAAAAAGGTAGCAATGTTATTGGAAAGGGATGGTATTGAATGCTATTTGCCCTTGATAAAACAACTGAGAGTTTGGACTGACCGTAAAAAGTGGATTGAGAAGCCTCTATTTAATGGATACTTGTTTGTAAAACCAGAAGCATTAAAAAGGGATAAAATTCTTTCCATTCCTGGAGTAGTGAAATATTTAAGGTACAATGGTGACGATGGATATGTGAGCCATGCAGAAATTGAAATTATTCGCACTTTAATATCTAAGGGATATGATATTTCTGAATATGACGAAACAGGCATTTTTGAAAAAGGAGATAAGGTAAAAATTACTTCAGGACCCATGAAAAACTACCAAGGCGATATTTTAAACCTTAGTGGCGATAAATATGCTTTTTTGGTATTGTCAAATTTTGGGCATGCTATAAAAATAAAACTGCCCAAAGAAGTGCTTAAAAAAATAGAGTAAGTAAAATGCCAAATGCAGCCATTACTTTTGACATTGATTATGGATTAAATTACACCAATGACGTAGTGGACGAAATGGATTTATTTTGGCCTTATTTTCAACAATTGTGCTCGGAAATACCTAGTTTTAAATCTACTTGGTTTATTCGCATTGACAGTCAACTGGAAAAAATATATGGGGAAGCAGATGTTGTTTTTAAAAGGCATTCCTCTAAAATTGATTGGCTTAGGGACATGGGTCATGAACTGGGTTGGCATTTTCACAGTTATAAAAAAACAAATCAGAAGTGGGTGCAAAATATGGATTCTGGATCCTTTTGTGCTGAAATCCACATGTTTGCGACGCTGGCCCAAAAACACCAATTGGAAATTACACGCATGGGTTGGGGTTATCAAACCAACGCCTCCATGGAAATATTAAATACACTTCAATTTCGATTGGACAGCAGCGCATTGCCAAAAAACAACCCAGACAAACAGGGGTGGTCTGCCACTCAAATTGACCCATATTATCCGTCAAAAAAAGATTACAGATACAAGGGAATCCCTGCATACGATATTCTAGAAGTACCTATTACAATGGTTGATTTACCTCTAAAGAACAACGTCGAAAAATTTAATAAAGGCGTATTAGATCCTGCCTTGCAAAAAGTGCATTTCGACAGATGTTTAAATTTTCTTGGCACGAATCATATAAATACAATTACACATCCTAAAGATATACTAAAAATCAACATTTCTGGTTCCTCACTTTTTGGGAATGTTGCGAATTTTAAAACCAATATCCATTCTCTGCTTCATTTGGGATTCGATTTTCAAACATTAACAGCTTGGTGCAATACATATAACCGTTGAAATTAAATGATTAGAACCAAATCCATTCTGTTATTTATATTATTTGCCAGTCTATTTGGCAAATTTATGATTTTGGGCAAAGGTTATTTTTCGCAACCGGATGAGAATAGACATGTTGCCGCCCAAGATGCAGCGGAGAGTTTAAAACATGGAGAATTTAAAAAGGGACTCAGTTTCATTTTCAAAGCCGATGGAAGACCAGGAACGGTTATTTTTGGACTAATACCAGCCAGTATTCAAATATTTATTGCCAACAGGCTTCACGTTCCATACAATGGGCCAGAAAGTGCCTGGGTAATGTATATGTATAATTTGTTCATTTTCGGATTGATTTTATTCATGTTGTATAAATTATGCATTGCCTTTGGTTTTTCTTCAAATCTGTCTTTGTGCATTGTTTTAACATATTCAGTCACTATTAATTCTTATATCTATTTGCGCCATGCATTCCCTTATGACGCTAGCTTGTTGCTCTTAATAGGGTCCTTAAATTTTGCGTTAAAGGGCATTGGACAGATTTCTCGTAAAACCACTTTAATGGTAGGTTCACTGCTTATGTTCGGACTTTCCATTTATCCGGGTTATTTTCCTTTGGCAATGGCAATTGCAATTTTTTATGCGATTGCGCTAACGTTAAAGTTTAAAATGCGTGATGTATTTTTCAATCTAATTTTTGCAGTCATTGGAGCCTTTGGGGTGGTGTTAATTTTTGAATTACTAAGCCGCTTTTCAGGCGCATCCTACATTGGTTCATTGCAAAATCTATCTGAAACCATAACCCAAGGTGCTTTTGCCGAGTCGTTGAGTTTTATTATAAGATATTTGTTTTCAGCAGAATTGTATCTAGGTTGGATCCTTTTGATTGGTCTGCCAGTTGGATTATATATTGTACTCTTTCCATCGGAAAAAAATAGCTTAAGCAATGATAAAAACCCAAAGGTGTTTTTCATCGTTCTGCTCAGTATGTTTTTGTTTTATGCTTCACTGGGGGTGTTGTTCCATAAAATGGTGATGTACGGCAGATTGCTTCACCAATTTTACCCATTTATTGCCATTCTTGTGGGCATAGCTATTTATAAATATGTTTCAGAAAAATACATTGCAATTCCTTCTGTGGTTATATTTGGTTTGGGTTTGATTTTATTCGTTCAATTTAAGAATGTCGAATTCCCAAAAGAAACCTTGTATAAACTAAAAAAACAATTTAAGGAAAATACCGCGATTCGAGAATTTTCTGAATGGGATTCAACCATTTATTTAACCGGTAAAAAATGCCAAAACCAATCTTTTTCAGACAGTGCAACGATTTTGACACTCGTTAATTTTGGATATCCTAACGATTTTAACAATTTAAATCTGCACCATGAATTTAAATCAGACGCGAATTCAAAAAAGATTTTAAGCGTTCCACATTGGCATATGTTTCAACCCTACTTGCTTGAATCTGCAGATGCATTGCAAAGGAAAAACCTGAAACAATTTCCTCTAAAAATGGAAGCATATATATCCCTTAAATAATTGAATGCAATATGAATATTACGGATGAAATCATAAGAAAAATCAAACAAAATCGTATCAGTAGCACCGAAGTTGCCGATTGTTTGAACAAAACAGGGAATCTCGATTATGGTTTGTATGCCCTTAACCAAAGGCACTTTAAAGTAGGGAAAGTAAAATGGACCTATGCGCTGAATGAAAGCAATTGGGAACACCATAGGCAAATTGCCAATATTGAACCCGGGTATGTGGTCATTACTGAGCCTTTTAATTGTGGCGAAAGGGCCATTTTTGGAGATCTAGTTACAAAATATCTTATGCTTTATAGCCAATCCGAAGCCCTAATTGTACTTGGAAAATTGCGCGACATTCCGCATTTAATCAAAGAAAATTATGCAATTTGGTTAAAAGGTGTTTCCCCCATTGGTTGTTTTAACAAACCCAGCGAAATAGACCTAGACGATGCCATTATTGCGCAGCGCAGGGCTCTTTATGACGATTCAATTGCAGTTTGTGATGACAGTGGGGTGATTGTCATTCCGAAGGAAATGCATACCGCAGAATTTCTTAAAAAATTGGATTGGATCGAAGAACAAGAAGACATTTGGTTTGATTGTATTGATAGACGCAAATGGAGCACCTATGATACAGTTTGTTTAAAAAAATACCTCGATGAACCGGAGAGCAACCAGTTCCATCCAGAGCAAAATCCATTGGTGTAAGTAATAATTAATAATTGATTAAATATGAGTGATAAATTAATTAGCGAAATCGTAGAATCCATGGATATTAATGGATATGCTGTGGGAAAAGGATGGGTTAATACTGATATTTTACAAACCATTGCCGACAGAATTGACAATTATTACGAAAGGGATCATGCCCGTTTTGGCAAAGAATTCTTGATGGAAATAAATGAATTAGAACAAGTACGAAATGTTATAGAATACGATGAAATATTTGTGAAACTGCTTGAGGATACATTGTTAATGGATCAGGTTATGGACGCATTGCTTCACAAACACCATATCATCCACAACTACAACCTCATTCGCTTGTTTCCAGATATTAAAACAAATATGTTAGGGCACCAGTGGCATAGAGATGTATATTATTTCGGTTCGGGAATTCGCACCTCTGTAAACGTAATGATTCCGCTGCAAAAGACAACCATTGCCAACGGTGCAACTAAGCTGATCCCAGGTTCGCATTTGCATAAAGATTTGCCATCCGAAGCCTTCATTCAAAACAACAAATTATCCGCAGAACTTGAACCAGGAGACATTCTTTTTTGCGATGCGGCTACTTTTCATTCTGCTGGAAATAACACTACTGATAAACCCAGAACAATCATTGTTCTAAAATACACTTTGTCTTTTTTTACGCAGCAGTATGATATGTGCAGGGCTTTGTCCAACATAGAAAGTTATTCTGACCATATTAAAGGCCGCCTGGGTTACTACGTAAGGGTAGCAGAAAATATGGAACAATTTAGGGTGACTTCTGAGAATCGCCGCTATAAATGGCCAATCCGATACTAATATTATGAAATTAAGTATCATTAGTCCTGTATACAAGGCAGCAAATATTTTGCCAACATTGGTGGCTCGCATTGCGGAAGTATGCGAAACCATAGAACTTGACTATGAAATTATTTTGGTGAATGACAATAGCCCAGACAATGCATGGGATGTTATCCAAACGCTAACCGCAAAATATCCTACGCTAAAAGGACTGTCTCTCTCAAAAAACTTTGGCCAGCATTATGCAATTACAGCCGGAATTTCTCGTGCGACTGGAGACTCCATCGTCATCATGGATTGTGATTTACAAGACAATCCTTTGTATATAAAAGAATTGCTGAACAAGCAAAAAGAAGGATTTAATATTGTTTGTACACTAAAAGAACAAAAAAAATATTCTTGGTACAGAAGATTAACCAGCGATTTGTATTTTTTTCTGGTAAATAAACTTTCGGATATTAAGCTCGAAAAAAATTTGGGCACTATGACTTTAATTGACCGCAAAGTTGCCAGCGAATACTTAAAAATTGGCGATTATCACCGCCATTCTTCCATGGTTTTTGCTTGGTTGGGCTTTAAACGGGGTTTCGTTTCTATGAAGCACGAAGAACGGTTTGAAGGCAAATCTTCTTACAATCTTCGCAAGCTGGTATCCCATGCCATCAATGGCGTTATTTCACAAAGTGATAAATTGTTGAGATGGTCTATTTCCGTTGGATTGGTTCTATTTTTGGCAGCCATCGCAGGCGTTGCTTACATTCTTATCCGCAGTTTTTTTTACAAGTTTGAAGTGGGTTGGCCATCGCTGGTTGTTTTAATTTTATTTACAACTGGTATTATTTTATTTATGGTAGGTATTTTAGGAATTTATATTGGCAAAATATTTGAACAAGTAAAAAATAGACCGTTGTTTATTATTTCTGAGGAAGCGGGGGTGTGGGAATGAGTTGGCAAAAAAAGGGATTGATTCAAGCTCCAGATGCGGAATATGACTGGCTGAGAACCGCCGCTGGAAATTGCTTTGCCACTTTGCTAAATGACGATACAGTTGAACTCATTGTTTCTGGTAGGGATGAAAAAAATCGTTCTAGGTTAGGAAAAATAGTTATCGATGCAAACACCTATGAAATCCTGAAAATCGACAGCGAACCATTAATTCCGTTGGGCGAATTGGGAACCTACGATTTTAACGGTACTGCCTATCCTTGGCTGGTGAATCATGGTGAGGATCAATATTTATATTATACGGGTTGGACCATTGGCTACCATGTTGCTTTTATCAACGATTTGGGCTTGGCAATCCGAAAAGGAAGGGATACAAAATTTAATAAAGTTTCGCGTGCCACCACTATGCCGCGCACAGACGCGGAGCCATTCGGCACAGGTTCGGTTTGCGTTATCATTGAAGACAATGTTTGGAAAATGTGGTATACCACTTTTGAAAGATGGGGCCAAGCGGAAACGGATCAAAAACACTATTACCATATTCGATATGCCGAATCTGCCGATGGATTCAATTGGAATCGCACTGGAAAAGTGTGTATAGATTTTAACGAAAAAGTGGGAGAATATGTCACCGCCAAACCATTTGTATTAAAATATAAAGGCTTATACTTAATGTGGTATTCTTACCGCGGGGCATATTATAAAATCGGTTTTGCGGTTTCAGAAAATGGAACGGATTGGACAAGATACAACGAGCATGCCTCTCTGGACATTTCTGAATCCGGGTGGGACAGCGATATGGTTTCCTATGGATTTGTGCTCATTCACAATTCCACATTAAAAATGTTTTATACAGGAAACGGGTTTGGAAAATCGGGATTGGGTCTGGCAACCATGGAGTTGCACGAGCTCGATTCTATCCTTTCCGGTTTGGGTTATTCAACCATAAATTAATTTGTTTGAAAGACAATAATTCTTATATTTTATTTATTTGTGGTGGCAAATGGCAAATGCCATGGCTTTTGTATTTAAAGGAAAAAGGCCACCGCATTATACTTGTAGACCCTTATGAGACATCGGTTTGTGTTCCCTTGGCAGATGTACACATAGCATTGGATGCACGCGATGTAAACGGAATTTATAATTTTATTGTTTCAAACAATTATAAAATAGATTTTGTTACCAGCGAACAAACAGATGTAAGCACTCAAACCGTTTCCAACCTATCCCAAATGCTTGGAACAAGAGGAAATAATCCAAAAGCGACAGAATTATTTTCAAATAAATTATTAAACAGAGAATTTGTAAAAACCAAATTTGGTGCACATTATCCGCATTTTATTCGGGCTAAATCTGCACAAGATATAAAAGTGTTTTTTTCCCAGGAAGGTGAAAGTGACATCATCATTAAACCTGCGGATGCCCAATCCAGTAGGGGTATACACAGAATTACGGTAAACAATGTATCAGAGCTAGACGAGCTGGTGCAAGACGCATTTTCACAGACAAAAGAAAATTATATTGTTGCCGAAAAATTTATTCACGGTGCGGAATTTACTGTGGAAGGAATTTTCACAGGCCTAGAGCATCATACATTGGCCATCAGCCGCAAAAAACATTTCAGAACCGGCATCGCAAGTGAATTGAGATACCCTGCTGAATTGCCTGAAAAATTGCATAATGCGCTTATAAAGTTCCACGATCAATTGATTAAAGAAAGCGGACTCGGTTTTGGAATCACCCATACAGAATATTTAATAGATGAAGAGAACGGTGAATTTTATTTGGTTGAAATGGCATGCCGTGGCGGGGGTTCGCTAATACCTTCAGATATTGTTCCTTGGGTAAGTGGGGTGCCTGTGTATGGTGTGTTTTATAATTTAATTACAGGCAAAAAAACCGAAATAGTTCCTTTTACACAAGCAAGACACGCCATACTTTACTTTTTTGAATTTCAAGCGGGTGTTGTTGAACAAATTGATGGAGTTGAACTTGCTAGCGCCTTTCCCGGTGTGCAGGTGCTGGATTTGGAATTTAAACTGGGTGATACAATCAAGCCTGCTGGCGACGATCGTGGCAGACAAGGTTATTGTATTATTTATTCTGAATCTGCGAAACAATTAAATGAAACCTTACAAAACGTGTTGAATGTAATTAAAGTGAAAACATCAAATTTTATCCTAGCCTTATGAAAATATTCGATGCGCATTTCCATTTAGACAAAGGCCTGGACGGATATAATATTAATCCGCTGCGCCGCAATTGTATTTTTAATTTTGTAGCCCAATATTTAGAACAAAAGCATCTTGTTCCAAAAATAGATACCACAACGCTGATATTCGATTATAAAAACAATTGGAATCTGGTCAAAGGTGAAATTGAATCCAAAAAAATTCAAGGAATTAAAATTCATAGCCGTTTGTTGGGTATTAAAGACGCGGATTATCAAGAATTATTTATTGCGTTTTCAGAAATTTCCAGTTTCCGGTTGCCTGTCATTATGGATGCATTTTATTTTGGCCACGATTTAGAAGTTCAGCCCAATTTGGTGCGAATTACAGAAATGATTAAACTGTTTCCTGATACCACGTTTATCATTGCCCACAGCGGTGGAATAAAGGTGCTTGAATATTTTCTGCACCTAAAGAATTTGCCCAATGTAGTGTTCGAACTTTCTTTGAGCTTGGCTTATTTAAAGCACGCTTCTGTTTTCCAGGATTTCAAAGTTTTGTTGAAATTTGGCGACCGTAAAAGAATCATTTGGGGAACCGACTTTCCTTATATCAACCCACAAAACCAATTGGATGCCTATTTGGAAATTGCGGGTGAATTGAAAATAAATGATGCCGAAAATGAAGATATTCTTTTTGGAAATGCAGACCATTTATTTGGAACCAAAAATAGCAATGTATAGAAATGCAAAAAATCCCTTTCAATATACCCTATTTATCCGGCAAAGAATTTGAATACATTGCGGATGCAGTGCAGTCAAAAAAATTATCGGGCAACGGGAAATATACCCAGCTTTGTCAGCAATATTTTGAAAAACGATATGGTTTCCGCAAATGTTTGCTCACATCCTCTTGCACAGACGCTTTAGAAATGGCGGCTTTATTGCTCGATATTCAACCAGGAGACGAAGTGATTATGCCGTCGTATACATTTGTAAGTACCGCAAATGCATTTGTTTTACGTGGCGCAAAAATAATTTTTGTAGATAGCCGGGCCGATCACCCTGGCATGGATGAAACCGCTATTGAAGCATTAATTACACCCAAAACCAAAGCCATAGTGCCCGTACATTATGCAGGTGTAGCTTGTGATATGGATATCATCATGGATGTCGCCATGCGCCATAACCTCTTTGTAGTGGAAGATGCGGCACAAGCCATTGACAGTTTTTTTACTGGCAAAGATGGCATAAAAAGACCCCTCGGCTCTATAGGCCATCTTGCGGCCTTTTCTTTCCATGAAACGAAGAATATTATCAGCGGAGAAGGCGGTATGCTGGTGGTGAATGACCAAAGATTTGTAAATAGGTCGGAAATAATCTGGGAGAAAGGCACCAACCGTTCTTCCTTTTTTAGAGGTGAAGTAGACAAATACGGCTGGGTGGATTTGGGCAGTTCATTTCTTCCATCAGAAATCGTAGCTGCATTTCTTTGGTCGCAATTGGAGCATTTGGATGGGATTCAAAACAAGCGAAAAGAGATTTGGAATCATTATTTGGATTGTTTTAAAAAACCAGAATTTGAAGGCAATGTTGTTTTGCCCAATATTCCTGATTTTGCAAGCAACAACGCCCACATGTTTTACTTGGTATTTAATAGTTTAAAACAGCGATCTGAGGCCATAAATCTATTAAAAGAAAATGAAATTTCCGCGGTATTTCATTATTTAAGCTTACACAAAAGCCCCTTTTATAGGGACAAACACAATGGCCGCGACCTGAGGCAAGCGGATAATTATAGTGCCTGCCTGCTGCGATTGCCTTTTTTTAATGATATACAGCCAGATGAACAAAATTATATTATCGAAACACTTAGTAAAATTGATGCATGATTAACCAAGTAAATGTCCAAGCTGACCAACAATGGACAGAGATTATTGAACCCAAAGGAAAATGGTACGATTTAAAACTGAAAGAACTATGGCATTATAGAGACCTTATTGCAATCTTTATCCATCGTGATGTGGTTTCCGTTTATAAACAGACCATACTTGGACCGGTTTGGTTCTTACTTGGCCCTTTAATGACCGTGTTTATTTACACTTTTGTATTTGGTAAAGTGGCTAAACTTTCAACGGATGGTATACCAGCACCCTTATTCTATTTGGCAGGCACTACCCTCTGGAATTATTTTAGCAATTGTTTTAGCGGCGCTTCCGCAACCTTTACAGCAAATACCCATCTTTTTGGAAAGGTATATTTTCCAAGGCTGGCAGTTCCTATTTCATTGATTTTGTCAAACTTGGTAAAACTAGCCATTCAGTTTCTTGTATTTATCATCTTCTGGGCATATTACTGGTTTAGCGGGTGCATTTCGCCCAATATATATATCCTCTTATTGCCTGTTATTGTATTATTAATGGCGTTGTTTTCATTGGGTGCTGGTATCATTATTTCCTCTCTCAGCACAAAATACCGTGATTTAACCTTTTTCATGCCATTTGCAATTAGTATTCTAATGTATGCGACTCCAATTATTTATCCTTCATCAGCATTACCGGGGGCATATAAAATCGTCGCTACGCTTAATCCCATTGCACATCTTATCGAAGCCTTTCGTTTCGCATTTACAGGGGCAGGTTCGTTCAGTTGGTGGGGAATTGGATACAGTTTTGTATTTACTGTAGTTGTATTGTTGTTTGGTATTTTTATCTTCAATAGGGTGGAGAGAACCTTTATAGATACAGTTTAATTTAGAAACATGAGCATAGCAATTAAAGTAGAAAATATTTCCAAGCAATATAGACTGGGTATTGTGGGCAGCAGTAGCTTGAAGGATGACATTAAAAGCTGGTGGTTTGGCATCCGCGGCAAGGCAAATCCATTGCTAGAAGTTGGCGAGGTAAATGACCGCGCATCGAAAGCCCAATCTGAATACGTATGGGCTTTAAAGGATATAAACTTTGAAGTCCAAAAGGGCGATGTATTGGGTATAATTGGTAGAAATGGTGCAGGGAAAAGTACATTACTTAAGATTTTATCAAAAACCACGGCTCCCACCGCAGGCAGTGTAAAAGTAAATGGCCGTATTGCTTCTCTTTTGGAGGTGGGTACTGGCTTTCATCCTGATCTCACCGGCCGTGAAAACATTTATTTAAACGGCGCCATCCTAGGGATGCGCAAGCAAGAAATAACACGCAAACTAGATGAAATAATTGATTTTGCAGGCGTTGAACGATACATTGATACACCGGTTAAAAGATACAGCAGCGGTATGTATGTGAGATTGGCTTTTGGTGTGGCAGCCCACCTTGAAAGCGAAATCCTCATCATTGATGAGGTATTAGCCGTTGGCGATGGCGAGTTTCAAAAGAAATGTCTGGGTAAGATAGGCCAGGTCAGCAGAGGCGAAGGCAGGACAGTGTTGTTTGTCAGTCATAATATGGCTGCGGTAAAAACGCTTTGCACCAAAGGTGTTGTGTTGCAAAATGGTTGCAACGTATTTCAAGGTTCACAATTAGAAGCAGTTCACTATTACCAAAACAGCCAAAATACAAATAGCCGTTTTAAACATGAAGGCACACTTGAAACGGCACCAGGCAATGAAATAATAAGAATTCTAAATTTTGAAGTTAAACCGTTAATCGGCGAAATTATTCAAATCTCCTCAGGTTTTCTCTTTGAACTCATTTTTTATAACTATAAAGAAAATTCCAATTTAGACGTAACCTTTGAACTCAGAACATTAGATGACATAGCCATTTTTCATCAAGGGAAAATTATTACTTCAAATAAAGATTCTCAAATAGGGATATACAGAATTTCTGGAATAATTCCAGCGGACTTAATTAATGCTGGCAATTATACATTTAAGTTAATTTTTGGAGAAAACCAGAGGCAGGCCTTATTAGTTCATGAAGACATTATTCAATTTGAAATTATGAACGAGGTTATTGGAAGCAATACTTCGACACTTCCAGGAATTATAAGACCCAAAATTGATTTTAAACTCGAATTTACGCGCTAATAGTACCATGCGAAATTTACCATATATCATCAATTTCCCTAAAACTGGTAGCTCACAACTTGGGTATATCTCTATTGCAGAAGGTGAAAATTTACCATTTATTACAAAACGCATTTATTGGACCTACTTCACTCCTGAAGATGTTAAAAGAGGCGGACATGCTCATCTAGAGTTGCAGCAAATACTGGTGGCAGTATCTGGGAAAATTGATCTTACGATTGAAACTATTGATGGGCAAGTTTATGAGTTTTGTCTAGATGCTCCAAATAAAGGTGTTTATATTCCACAAAAAAGTTGGAGAACGATGAAGTATTCTCATAACGCTGTTCAAATGTGCATTGCAAGCATTGAGTATGATGAGATGGATTATATCAGGGACTATAATAGTTTCTTAAAATACAGAAAATTATGATCAAGGTATTAATTACGTCAGCAGGCACTGGTGGTGGGTTTGCAACGTCAAAAGCATTGTATGATAATTTCAGGGATAAAGCAGAAATACATCAGACAGATATAAATCCAAAACATCTCATTTCTAGCTCAAAATTCGCGGATTACTTCTATCAATCACCTAGAGTTGATAATACAGATTACCCAAGATTTATATCTAATATTGTTAATGCCAACCAAATTGATGTTATAATACCTTTTATTGACCAGGATGTATTTGAATTTGCCAAATTGTATGAATCTGTATTAATATCTCAAAATATCAAACTACAAGTCAAAAGCGAGGAATTATCTAGGATTTGTTTTAGCAAGTATTTAGCATTTAAATGGATGCAAAAAGAGAAAATAAATACGCCCTATACATTTATGCTTGATGATTCTAATTCTTTAGATAAATTTATTATTAAACCATTGACAGGTTATGGAAGCAAGATTATATTTGGAACAAAAGATGATTTGAAAACAATTAAGAACAAAGATAACTATATTGGCCAAGAAATTTGTGCATATCCAGAGGTAACAGTTGATGTATTTTATCAAAAATCAAATAATAATTTATACTATATTTGCAGAGAAAGAATAGAAACAAAGGAGGGTGTATGCACGAAAGCACGGCTTTTTGCTGACCCGGAATTAGGCAATCTTGCACAGAAGTTAGCAAAAGGGTTGCAGTTATCATATTTCTGTTTTCAAATTATGAAACTCAAAAACAAATGGGCTATAACAGATATTAATCCCAGATTAGGTGCTGGTTCATCAATGGGTCAGGTCGTCGGTATGGATTTTTATGGTGCTATGGTTTGTGATTTATTAGAATTGGATTATTCGACTTTCATCACTCAGTATAATTCAGAAGCATATGTAACTAGGCAATATTTAAATATACTTTCAAATGAAAAGGGATAATGTAATAGTTTTTGACTTAGATGAGACTATTTTGTCTACCTCTTTAAGACAATATAATGTAATCAAGTCTTTTTTTCAAAAAAATGATTTAGTAATTAATTATACATACCAACAATATTTAAAATTAAGAGAAGACCAACAAATTTCAAATCTACAATTTTTTAGACTCAATCAATTTGTTGAGCAGCACATTTCGTCTTTTCAAATCTTTTATTTAGAGCATATAGAATCAAGTTTTTTTCTAGGGTTTGACACATTACTAACAGAATTGGATTATTTGAAAAAACTTTCTATAAAATATAATTGTAATTTAGTAATTCTATCTTTAAGATCAAATGAGAAAAACAGCAATGAACAAATGAACACATTAGGTTTAGATAAAATTTTTGATAGTTTTTATTTTATGAAACATTCAAATAAAAATAACCCTAAAGTTAAAGTTTTAAATGAACTAAGTTTGAAGTACAATTTACTTTATTTTATTGGTGATTCAAAATCAGACTATGAATCTGCGTCAGAGTCTAATACTAAGTTCATAAAAGTGAACACGAATATATATAAATTTTCCTACAATGGGCAGCAGTATTCCCATATAAATGAGTATTTAAAAATAGAAAATGACAATAATGACACAGTTTAGTAAAAACAAGTTGGAAGAAGTAGCTAAAAATAGTTTGTACACAACATTTACAAACTCAACTACAATCGAATATTCATTTCAAATAGCTAAAAGGTATTTGAAGGCAGGTAGTATATTAGAACTTGGTCCAGCTGAAGGATTAATGACACGGCACTTAATAAATATTGATAAAAACTTGACAGTAATTGAAGGCTCAATAGTTTTTGCCGATGAGTTAAAGCTCAAATATCCTAATTTGAATGTGATAAATTCGCTATTTGAGCAGACAGATATTTTAGAAAAGTTTGACAATATTTTATTGGGACATGTTTTGGAGCATGTGGATAATCCAATAGAGGTACTTGCAAAAGTTAAAAAGTGGTTAAAACCGAATGGGATTGTATTTTGTGCCGTACCTAATGCCAGATCTATCCATAGGCAAGCTGCATCTGAAATGGGTTTGATAAAATCAATATTTGAAATGAGTACTAAGGATATACATCATGGGCACATGCGCATATATACACCAGAGACTTTAAAATCCGAGTTTAGAGAAGCAGGTTTTGAAATTAGCGGATTTGGGGGCTATTGGTTAAAGCCATTATCCGATAAACAAATTGAAGATAGTTGGACACCTGCAATGTTAGATGCATTTATGAAATTAGGTGAGATGTATCCCGATATTGCTGCCGAAATCTATATAGTCGCAAAATAAAACAATATGAAAGTTCCAATTATTGACAAAAACAACATAAAAGTCTATATTTCTGAATGGGAAGAAAGAACTGGGGAATATCAACTACCACAGGCATTAATTTTTCCCAAAAACACCTATTCGCCATGGCTTGAAAGTGAGTTTTATAATTATTATATGGAAAACGTAAAACCCTTTACGCTTGTCGATATTTATAGAAGTTATGATTTGTTTATGATAGCGAGGCAGCTGAAGAAAATTGAAGGAAATATTATAGAAATAGGTGTGTGGCGGGGTGGAACGGGGATTATTTTAGCAAATGGCTTATCCCAAAATGATTGTCTTTATTTGTGTGATACTTTTCAAGGTGTAGTAAAAGCAAGTGAAAAAGATAATGTTTATAGAAACGGAGAACATTCTGATACTAGTAAAAGCTTAGTAGAAGATATTTTTAAAAAACAGGATAATGTTAAAATATTGGAAGGTATATTTCCAGAAGAAACATCTAAGGTGATAGAAAATCTAGCTTTTAAATTGTGTCATATAGATGTTGATGTGCATGATTCAGCTAAAGATATATTTGAATGGATTTTTCCTAGAATTGTATTAGGAGGTATAGTCGTTTTTGATGATTACGGATTTGCTGCTTGTGAAGGAGTTACGAATTACGTAAATCAGTTAGAGGGTCGGAATGATCTTAGATTATTTTATAATTTAAACGGACATGCTGTGGTAATAAAAGTTAAATAAAAGTTTCTTGTGATAAATTTTCTCGACCTTCAAAAAGTAAATCTTCTATATCAACAAGAAATTGAAGAAGCCATTCTTAGTGTTTACCGGAAAGGGTGGTATATTTTGGGAAAAGAAGTAGACGCTTTTGAACAAGATTTGGCCTTATATTGTGGTGTAAAAAGAGTTATAGGAGTTGCCAATGGTCTCGATGCATTAAGGTTAATTTTCAAAGCCTTCTTAGAAATGGGAATTATGGAAGAAGGTGATGAAGTAATTGTGCCATCCAATACCTATATCGCCTCTATTCTTGCTATTACGGATAGTCGTTTGGTCCCTGTTTTCGTTGAGCCAAATATGGAAACAAACAATCTCGATTTTGATAAAATTGAAGAGAAAATCACACCCAAAACCAAAGCTATCATGGTGGTTCACTTATATGGCCGTGTCTGTTGGAGTGATAAATTGGAGAGTCTGGCAAAAAAGTACAATCTCAAAATTGTTGAAGACAATGCTCAGGCTATTGGTGCAGAATGGAATGGTGTTAAGTCAGGTTCTTTGGGTGATGCTGCCGGCTATAGCTTCTACCCAGGTAAAAATTTAGGTGCCATTGGCGATGGAGGTGCGGTCAGCGTAAAAGACGACGCATTAGCAAAGATTATCAGAGCTCTCGGCAATTATGGATCTACACAAAAATACATAAGCGACTATCAAGGCTTAAACTCGCGTTTGGACGAAATTCAGGCGGCAGTTTTGCGGGTAAAACTGAAATATTTGGATTCTGAAAATGATAAACGAAGGAGAATTGCGGAATTTTATTTACAAAACATAAAAAATGACTTAATCAGCTTGCCTTCCTTACCAGTGAATGGCAAAGAAAATGTATGGCACTTGTTTGTAATAAAAACGGTCGTAAGAGATAGGTTGCAAAAATATTTAGATAATCTTGGTGTACAAACTTTGATTCATTATCCTATCCCTCCGCATTTGCAGAAAGCTTATCTGCAGTTGGGTATGCATGTGGGCGATTTGCCCATTGCTGAATCCTTAGCAAAAAGCTGCTTGAGTTTGCCAATTTGGCCGGGGATGATTCAGAAAGATTTAATCTACGTGGTTAAGTGTCTTAATGAATTCAATTAAGACATTTTGATTTAGATGAGCACGAATATTCTAAAATCTTTCGCATTTTATTCAATACTCTGGGTGTATTATAAAATAAAACAATTTGACCTAAACAAGAGAGTCTTGTATTTATCGGAGTTATCTAAATATTTAAGTACGAATCATATTGGTTTTTATTCTGTTAAATGGATGGAGAAGGAAATATTAAAATTAGGAAGACAGGTATCAGGATCCTATCAAGTAAATGAAAATATTGATGAAAAAAAGGTTCTTGTTTTAGTTACTCAGTTATTTAAGTACGGTGGACATAGTAAATTGTTAACTAATTACATCAACAAACTCCATGATCTAAGGAAAATTATAACCATAGCTGTGAGCAGTCAAGGTACTGCTTCAATTCCAGAAGAAATATTAGGGCTCAAGGCAAGAGGAATTATTTCTGAGCTGATTATAATTGACGAAACTGAACCGTCAGAAAAAATAAGAACCTTACGTAAAATAGTTGCTTTAAATCATGAGGTTTTCTTATTTATTAGTCAGGATGATGTAATTACTTGTGCTGCTTTAAGTTTCAAATATAAACCTTACACATATTTTATCAATCATGCGGACCATACTTTTTGGTTAGGTGTAAGCGTCATCGATGAATTAATCGATTTTAGGCAATTGGGTCAAGAGATTTCACTGCGGAAACGTGGTTTTAAAGGGCTTTCTAAAATTCTACCACTAACTTTGAATGATAGAAGAGTTTTCGATAAAGCAGAATCGAGGGCTCGGCTAAACTTAGGTGAAGATGATGTGGTATTGGTCATTATGGCATCTGCGTTTAAACTTCGGCCGGATGGAGAATACAATATATTTAATGTCATAAAATACGCCTTGAGCCAAAGTAACAGTGTGAAGTTTTTGATAGTAGGAATGACCCAAGATGAATATAATCGGCTTTCTGGCATTAATGTTCCTGAAAACGTTTTTTGTTACGGGGTACTGGAGGATTTTAGCGAGGTAATTTCAGCCGGTGATTTTGTCGTAGATACATTTCCTTTAAACTCGTACATGGCGCTTTTGGAATGCTTGCGCTGCGATTTGGTCCCAATATTACATTGGGGGCCATTTAGCGAAAACATGTCTTTAGACAGAGATGTTTATTTGGAAGGTCTATTCACGCATGCCCGCACATTTAATGAATATAAAACCCAATTGACTAATATATTGTGTATGGTGAATATTAGTGAGTTGAGACAAAATTTAGCAGCCGTAAATAAGCGCATAAAGGAATATTCTAGCTTTGAATATTGGTATAAGGTTATCTATACAAATGAAACATCACATGGCGTCGTCATAAAATCAGATAACCATAATTTATTTAAATTGTCCATGGAGCTCAATCATCAGTCCATGTTATATTTTGATTTTTTAGGGAATAATTCTTTTGCAATGACAAATAACAGATTGTTTGATAACAAGCTTATATCGTTTAGAATGTTTAAAACGATGCGCAGATTGTTTTATCAATTTAATAAATAAGGGTATGAAATATATTAAAGGATTAATTGTTGAAAATAACATTGAATTAAATCTTGTTGACATTGGTTGCAGCGGAGGTTTAGATCCGAAATGGGAAGAAATTTTGGGTGATGTGAATTACTTTGGCTTTGATCCAAATGAGGCCGAATGCGAACGGTTAGCTTCGCTTCCTTCGCACTACAAACGGGCGAATTTCCTTGCCTACGCAGTATCGGGTAGTAACGGGCCAGCTACCCTTTACAAAACCAGAAGTATTTATTGTTATTCGCTTTTAAAGCCAGATATGGATATTTTAGGTAGGTTTAGTTTTGCAGATCTTTTTGATTTAGAAGGGGTAGAAAATTTAAGCACTATTACTTTGGATGATTGCAAAGAACTGTCTGATGTTCATATTGATATAATAAAAATTGATGCACAAGGTCTTGAGAAAGCAATATTAGAGGGTGGCAAGAGTACCGTAGAACAGGCTTTGTATGTCGAAACGGAGAGTGGTTTTACGCCTAACTATATTGGAGAATCCACGCAGGCGGATGTTGATATTTATATGCGTGAACAAGGTTTTTTATTGTTCGATATGTTAATTTATAGAATGCCATATCGCAACAAATTTGCCGATTTAGAAGAAAGGAAAAGTCAATTATTGTGGTCAGAAAATGTTTGGTTGAAGGATCTTATCGCGACGTACTCAAATATAAAACGTTCTTTAACAGAAGCAGATCGCCTTATTTTTTTAAAAATGATAGTATTGTGTGCTGTTTTGGGAACATATGACTATGGTCTTGCCATAGCTGAACTTGGAAACAAATTAGGCTTGGTAAAAGAAGAGGAACTGGCCAAACTAACTGATGTTAAAAATTGGCAACTTTTAGATGATACTCACAACACGAATAGTGCCGAAAACTCTAAATTATTGAATTGGACTCTTAGATTACTCCCATTGAACTTAAGGAAGAAAATTCAAAATGAGATTTCAATCGCAGTTAACCAAAAACACCTATTAAGATTTTAATTCAACATACTAATTTTGCAAATCGTTTTTACTATATGTTCCAATAATTATCTAGCCCAGGCAAAAACACTTGGTGATAGTTTATTAAAATACAATTCTGATATAAAGTTTATCATTGGCTTATGCGATGAACTTTATAGTGAAATAGATTACAGTAATTTTTGTGATTTTGAAATTATACCGTTTGATAAGTTGCCATTAACTGAGTTAGGTGACATGATCAATAAGTATAGTATTGTCGAGCTAAATACAAGTATTAAGGCTTCATTTTTTAAGTATTTAATTAACTTATTTCCGAATTGTGATAAGATTTATTACTTGGATCCGGATATTATGGTTTTTAGTTCTATTGATATCTTAAATGGACATCTTGATGAGAATGATGTAATACTCACCCCCCATGTATTATATCCTATATGTTTAGATGATAAAATGCCCAGTGAAAATTTATTTATGATGTACGGTATTTATAATTTAGGCTTTATTGGGGTAAAGTCTAAATCTGAGAATACATTAAAATTCTTGGATTGGTGGGAAGAACGTTTGGTTTATCGGGGGCACTCTGATATAAACAATGGATTTTATGTAGATCAACTTTGGATTAATCTAGCGCCTGTTTATTTTAGTAAAGTGTCAATATTAAAGATTTTAGGTTTAAATGTTGCCCCTTGGAATTTGCACGAAAGGCAAATTAAAATGGACTCCGATGGCACATTTATAATGAATGATGGTTTGCCGTTGATTTTCTATCATTTTAGCTCTTATAGCTTCAAAAAACCTCAGGTACTGTCTAACTATTTTACGCGATGTACGTATGAAAATGCGTCTGAAGTAGTAAAGAGTATTTACACCCTATATCATGACAAGTTGATAGAGAATAGTGTAGAAAGAATGAGTAAAATAGATTATAAATTCGGTAATAAGCCTCAACCGTTGCCATTACGGCCAAGCAATTTCAAACGAACTGTATTTTTATTTATTCCCCCTATCTTTTTAACGATTTATTATCATACCAAAAAGTTTATTATGGGAAATGCATTTTAAATTATGTTGAGCCTTTCAATTGTCACAATTAATTTAAACAATCGTCTAGGTTTAGAAAGAACCATTCAATCAATTATTAGTCAAACAAATAGAAACTTTGAGTTTATAGTAATCGATGGTGCCAGCAGCGATGGGAGCATTGAATTGATCGAAAGATATTCCGATAATATAGATATAAAGGTAGTTGAAAACGACTTTGGCATTTATAATGCCATGAATAAAGGAATTCGACTAGCATCCAATGAATATTTACTTTTTTTGAACAGTGCTGACACGTTAGTTAGTGAAAATACAATTGATGAAGTATTCAATTGGCTTGATGGTACCGACATCGTTGTTGGTCTAACTGAGTACGAAGGTGAGAATGAACGAAAAAAACTAACCAAATTACCTGCGACCGTTTGTGATTTAAATTATCTCATTAAGGCTTCTTTGCCGCATCAAAGCACATTCATTCGCAGAGAATTGCTGAGCAACGGTTATGACGAGAGTTTAAAAATAGTATCTGATTGGAAATTTTTTGTAGAAGCTATTTGCATTAATAAATGTAGTATTAAAGCTATTAATTTGGTTGTAGCTAAATTTGATATGACAGGAATTAGCACCAATAGTGATAATTACAAACAGCTGGACTCTGAAAAAAAACAAGTGCTGTGGGAGCTTTTTCGGTATGATTTTAGTGATTGGAGAAAGGATCATGGCCGAATTCTAACAGCTGATTATTATGAAAAACTAACTGTTATGAAAGTGTACTTTTTGTTTAAAAGTGTATTAAGAAAACTTGGTTTATTGGTCAAAAAAATAGCTATTTAGTATGGAAACCAAATTAATAAGTATAATAACTCCAGCTTATAATGCCGGTTTATTTATTGAGGAAACGATAGTTTCAGTGCAAGCCCAAACCTACCCTCATTGGGAGATGATTATTGTCAATGATGGTTCAAAAGACAATACAGAAGAAATTGTTCTTAATTTAGTTGCTAAAGATAATCGAATAAAATATTTTAGTCAGAAAAATGGGAGACAAGGTAAGGCTAGAAATTATGCTTTAGAGCAAGCAAAGGGCAGTTTTATTGCATTTTTAGATGCTGATGATTTGTGGGTACCAGAAAAACTAGAGAAACAATTGAAAGTTATTTATGAAACTGGCGCTGATTTAGTTCACAGCCAAGGCTGGGTTTTTACAGAAAATATCAGCAACAAAGTGAGTAAAATAAAATGCGAACCAGGTTTTGCGGATTCAATAATTTTGCTAAAAAGCGCATTGAATGGCTACTGTGTTCCAATTTTGGGTATTTTGGCTAAAAGTGCTTCGATTAAAAGTGTTGGTGGGTTTAACGAAGATTTAAGACTACAAAATGCAGAAGATTATCATTTAATATTAAAGTTGATTGATGCTGATGTAAAATTCTATGGTATGCAAGATGAACTTATTTATTATAGGCTCCATAGCTTTCAAATAACAGCTTCTGACTCCAATGCCACGATTCAGGCACTTTGGGCGCTTTATCTTTCAGATCTTAAAAATATTACGGCAGGTGTTAAACATCATTTAATTACCAATAGACTAAATCGATTTTTGTTGCATGATTTATCGGAACATAATACAAATAAAATTAATGAAATTGTCGCATTTTACCGGATTCCATTGCGTGCATTCGTCAAATGGTTTGTTATTAAAATTTTCATTTTGCTTGGTAAAAGCGCATTTAATTGGTTTGGCTATCGCTTTCTTGACTTAAGATTATTAAAAAAATCTGACAAAACACCTTCCTCCATTAATTTTAATTAACGTGAAAAGAAATCTAACCTTTGCACTGATGTTTTTTGCTGTTTTGCTATTTTTCATTCAACCATTCTTTACATGGTTTGCTGCGGATGATTTCTGTTATATGGCCAAAATACAAGCGGAAGGCTTAATCCGGAACATGTTTCACGATTACATGAACTGGGATGGGCGAAGTATCAGTCTTACTTACCCCGTTTGCCGCATTGGCTTATACGCTGGTCTTCCTTGGCTGGGCCCCTTTCTGGGCTCTTTGCTTATG
>Ga0105048_10004273_pt1 | contig 23310 bp, 19 predicted proteins | sample MAT05_FD_78382 | JGI IMG/M metagenome (GOLD analysis project Ga0105048, IMG submission 78382) | Freshwater microbial communities from Lake Fryxell liftoff mats and glacier meltwater in Antarctica - MAT-05 | ecosystem: Environmental > Aquatic > Freshwater > Ice > Liftoff microbial mat | place...
ATCCCGCCAACTCCGCCGAAGTTGGATTCAGCCCCGATCACTGGCACCTTCGCCGAACCCATTCCCTGATCTACCCCGCTCCATTTCCTCATGAAATCACTCGGCTACTTCGGCGTTCGGGTTAAGAAGACCGCCACGATAAAACCACTCAATAGAAGGCAGTCCTGTTATGGTTGATGATGGCGGGAATGGCGACGTGGGGACTTGCATTTTGCGATCGTCCCCCTCTGTGTGTGCCAGTTTTACGGTGAAATTGCTGAAATGGAAAAGCTCCAAAAATGGCTGGGTCTGTGAGCGGCGGTTCGGCGGGGGCGCCTTGCCCTATCAAATCTTGTAGGGCTTGGGCGGTGGTTCGGGCATGAAAAAGCCCGGGCGGTTAGGCCTCGGGCTGGGGGTGATTAAAGGTTCGTCGGCTCTACTCAGACTTTCCAGAGTTGGAGTGTGCGCAGGTAGTTGCCTCGTTCATACGCTTCGGGGTCGGGGCAGCTGCGCAGGCTGAGCGCGCCGGTCATTTGTTCGGTGCTTTCATACTCGTGCGCGACCATCCATTCTTGGAGGCCTTTGAGGAGTTCGCCGAGGCGGGCGGGGCCGCGGGAGAGGAGTTCGGCCACGACTTGCACGACGTCGGCACCGGCGAGAAGGGCTTTCACAATGTCGTTGGAGGTGTGGATGCCGCCCGAGCAGGCGAGGCTGAGGCTGACTTGGTCGCGGAGGAGGCCGAGCCAGCGCAGGCGTAGGCGGAGGTCTTCGGAGGTGGAGAGGTCGAGCTTCGGCGCGACGTCGAGGGCTTCGGTGTCGATTTCCGGTTGGAAGAAGCGGTTAAAGAGGACGACGCCTTGGACTTTTTCGTCTTCCAAGCGGCCGGCGAGGTGTGCGACCGAGGTGTAGAAGGGCGAGAGTTTGACGGAGATCGGGATGCCGATGGCTTTGCGCACGGCGCGGACGATGTCGAGGACGCGGTGTTCGAGGGCGATGGCGTCGGTGCGGCGGCTGGTGCCGAGGAAGTAGGTGTTGAGTTCGAGGGCGTCGGCGCCAGCTTTTTCGATGAGCTTGGCGTAGTCGATCCAGGAGCCGAAATTGGTGCCGTTGAGCGAGGCGATGACGGGGAGCTGGGTGGCGGCTTTGATCTTGGTGACTTGGCCAAGGTATTCGTCGGGTCCGAGGGTGTAGCCTTCGGTCGAGGGGAAGAAGCTGGTGGCTTCGGCAAAGTTGTCCTGCCAGCGGTCGATGTGTTGGTCGAAGGCGACGCGGTTGCCTTCGATCTGCTCGGCGAAGAGGGAGTGGAGGACGATGGCGGAGGCGCCGGCGTCTTCGAGGCGTTTGATGTTGTCGAGGTTGTCGACGAGCGGCGAGGCGCCGGGCATCAGTGGGTTCTTCAGTTTCAGGCCGAGGTAGGTCGTGGTCAGATTCATGTGAAAAGGCTAAGGGCTAAATTTTTTGGAAAGGGGACATAAAAAAGGAGTGCGCCGAACGACGCACTCCTTTCGGGTGAGTTTAGGCCGAGGGCTTGGCTTCGGGGTCCTTGACTGGCGCGGCGACGGGCGTGACGGGCGTGACGACCTTGGCTCCGGCGGTGGCCAAGTGTTGGTAGCCGGCGAAGCGTTCGTCGACGGCGGCTTGGGCGCGCTTGCCGAGTTCGGCCGCGTGCTCGGGGTTCGCTTTGACGAGGGCCTGGAAGCGGAGCTCGTTGGCCATGTAGGTGCTGATGGGTTGTTTCGGCGCGGCGGAGTCCAGCACGAAGGGTGCCTGGCCTTTGGCGATACGGGCCGGATCGTAACGGAAGAGCGGCCAGTAACCGGTTTCCACCGCCAGCTTCTGCTGATCGAGGCCGTTGGCGAGGTTGTAGCCGTGGGCGATGCAGTGCGAGTAGGCGATGATGAGGGAGACGCCGGGGTGACGCTCGGCTTCCGCGAAGGCTTGGATTGTCTGGCTGTCCTTGGCTCCGAAGGCGACCTTGGCGACGTAGACGTTGCCGTAGGAGGCGGCGATCATGCCGAGGTCCTTCTTGTTGGTTTCCTTGCCGCCGGCGGCGAATTTCGCAATCGCGCCCATGGGGGTGGATTTCGAGCATTGGCCACCGGTGTTGGAGTACACTTCGGTATCGAGGACGAGGATGTTGATCTTGCGGCCGCTGGCGAAGACGTGGTCGAGGCCGCCGAAGCCGATGTCGTAGGCCCAGCCGTCACCGCCGAGAATCCACACGGATTTCTGGACGAGGTAATCGGCGAGCGAGAGGAGGCGTTTGGCTTTCTCGTCGTCGAGGCCGGCGAGGAGGGCTTTGAGTTCGGCGACGTGGCCGCGGACGGTGGCGAGGCCGGCGTCGTTGGACTGGTCAGCCGAGCGGATGCCTTCGAGGAGGGCGGCGGGGAGCTTGTCGGCGAGTTCGCCGAGCAGGCGCACGGACTGGACGGCGAGCTGGTCGACGCCGGCGCGGATGCCTAGGCCGTATTCAGCGTTGTCTTCGAAGAGCGAGTTGGACCAGGCGGGACCGCGGCCATCGGCGTTGGTCGTGTAGGGCGTGGTGGGCAAGTTGCCGCCGTAGATGGAGGAACAGCCGGTGGCGTTGGCCACGAGGAGGCGGTCGCCGTAGAGCTGGGTGAGGAGCTTGACGTACGGCGTCTCGCCGCAGCCGGTGCAGGCGCCGGAGAATTCGAAGAGCGGCTGACGGAATTGCGTGCCTTTGACGGTGTCCTGGAGGAGGACGGCGGGAGCGGGCGGGAGCTTGAGGAAGAACTCGAAGTTCTCGCGTTCCTGGGCGCGCAGCGGTGGCTGCGGGACCATCATGAGGGCTTTGCGTTTGAGGTCGGTCTTGTCCTTCGCAGGGCAAACCTTCGCACAGAGGGTACAGCCGGTGCAGTCTTCGGGCGCGATCTGGATCGTGTAGCTGTAGCCGGGGAGTTCCTTGGCGCGGAGGTCGGTTTTCTTGAAGCTGGCTGGGGAGCCTTCAGCGGCGGCGTTCGGGTAAGCGGCACAACGGATGGCGGCATGCGGGCAGACCATGACGCACTTGTTGCACTGGATACAGAGGGAGGCGTCCCACTCGGGGATTTCGAGCGCGATGTTGCGCTTTTCCCACTGGGTGGTGCTGACGGGGAACGTGCCGTTAGGGGCAAAGGCGCTGACGGGCAACCGGTCGCCATCGCCAGCCATCATGACGGCGGTGATGCGTTTGACGTAGTCGGGCGCGAGGGCGGAGACGATGGGTTCGCGAGGTGCCTTGGCGGTGACGGTTGCGGTGGTCTTGATCTCGTGGAGCGCGGCGAGGGAGGCGTCGACGGCGGCGTGGTTTTTGGCGACGACGGCGTCGCCTTTCCTGCCGTAGGTTTTCTTGATGGCGTACTTGATCGCTTCAATCGCCTCGTCGCGCGGGAGCACACCGGAGAGGGCGAAGAAACACGTCTGCATGACGGTGTTGATCTGGCCACCCATGCCGGCGGCGCGGGCGACGGAGTAGGCGTCGATCGCGAAGAGTTTGAGCTTCCTCTCGATGATGCGGGCCTGCACCTCGCTGGGGAGGCGGTCCCAGACCTGATCGGCGGGGACGTTGAGATTGATGAGCAGCGTGGCGCCGACGGCGGCTTGGGCCAGCACTTCGATGCGTTCCATGAACGGGAAGTGGTGGACGGCGACGAAGCTGGCCTGGTTAATAAGGTACGGCGAGCGGATCGGCTTGGGGCCGAAGCGCAGGTGCGAGACGGTCATCGCGCCGGACTTCTTTGAGTCGTACACGAAGTAGCCCTGGGCGAAGAGCTCGGTGCCTTCGCCGATGATCTTGATGGAGTTCTTGTTCGCGCCGACGGTGCCGTCCGCGCCGAGGCCGAAGAAGAGCGCGCGACGGGTGTCGGCGGACTCGATGTCGAAGGACTCGTCGTAGTTGAGGGAGAGGCGGGTGACGTCGTCGTTGATGCCGACGGTGAAACGTTTCTTCGGGCTGGCCGAGGAGAGCTCATCGTAGACGGCTTTGACCATCGCGGGCGTGAATTCTTTGGAGCCGAGGCCGTAGCGGCCGCCGATGAGCTTGATCTGGCCGACGCGGTCGCTCTCGTAGAGGGCGGTGGCGATGTCTTGGAAGAGCGGTTCGGCGAGGGCGCCGGGCTCTTTGGTGCGGTCGAGGACGGCGATGCTCTTCACCGTCTTCGGGAGCGCGGCGAGCATGGCGGCGGCGTCGAACGGACGGAGGAGGCGGATGGTGACCATGCCGGTCTTCGCGCCCTGGGCGTTGAGGAAGGCGGCGGTTTCGGCGACGGTTTCGCAGCCGGAGCCCATGATGACGATGACGCGGTCAGCGTCGGGTGCACCTTCGTAGTCGAAGAGGTTGTACTTGCGGCCAGTGCGGGCAGCGAGGTCGTCGAATGCTTCCTGCACGGCGCCGGGGACGGAGTCGTAGAAGGGATTGCAGGCTTCGCGGGCCTGGAAGAACACGTCGGGATTCTGCGCGGTGCCGCGGATCGAGGGACGGTCGGGGGTGAGGGCGTTGTCGCGGAAGGCCTTCACGGCGTCCATATCGATCATCGAGCGAACGTCGTCGTCGCTCAGCATGGAAATCTTCTGCACTTCATGTGAGGTGCGGAAGCCGTCGAAATAGTGCATGAACGGCACACGGGTTTTCAGCGTGACGGCATGGGAGATCAAGGCGAAGTCGTGGGCTTCCTGCACGGAGTTCGAGCAGAGCATGGCGACGCCGGTCTGGCGGCAGGCCATGACGTCGGAGTGGTCACCGAAGATCGACAGCGCGTGGCTGGCGAGAGCGCGGGCGGTGACGTGGAGCACGAACGGGTGCAGCTCGCCGGCGATCTTGTAGAGATTGGGGATCATCAGCAGGAGGCCCTGAGATGCGGTGAAGGAGGCGGATAACGCACCTGCTTGGAGGGCACCGTGGAGCGCGCCGGCGGCACCGCCCTCGGATTGCATTTCGAGCACTTCAGGGGTGTGGCCCCAGAGATTTTTTTTCTTTTTTGCGGACCATTCGTCGACCCATTCTCCCATCGGCGATGAAGGCGTGATGGGGTAGATCGCGAAGAATTCGCAAACTCGATAAGCTACATTTGCGACGGCCTCGTTGGCGTCGAGGGTGGATTTTTCGGAGGAGAGCGGCTTGATCACCAGCGTACCATACGACACCCGCTGCGCACACGCATCGCACGGCTTGGCCATCGTAGCGCATATTTTGCGAATGCAAAACTCATATCAAAGATTAGCGCGCGGCATAGCTTGCCGGAAGTGTTTTTTGGGACGCGGTCAGCTCGGCTGTTGCGCGCATCTCGTGCCTTATTTGGCGGGAAAGACGAGTTTGGCTTCCATGCGGGTTGCCACGGGCTCCTCGTTGAGTTTGCCGGGGGTGAACGCCGCGTCTTCGTAGGCGGCGTAAGCGGCGTCGATGAAATCGGGGTCGTTAAACGAGGAAACCACAATGCCTTCGACTGCGCCCTTTTTTGTGACGACGAATTTCAGCACGACTTCGCCGGTGACGCCTTTCTTGCGATACCTGAGCTTGGGTTCCTTTTTGATCACGGGCGGAGTGTCGAGCTGGCTAAAGGCAATGATCTCCGAGGCGGGCGTCTGAGCGCGGGCGCAGGGAAGTTCGCTCGTGCAAAATAACAGGGCGCAAACAACAAGAGGGGTGAACAAGAAAAGTTTTTTCATCGGAGGGGAACCGGCCAACGTCTACAAATCCACGTTATAAAGATCTAGTGGTCCTGTTTGAGTGCGGCAAGCCTTTGCTTCGTGTAAATGAATGCGAAGATGCTTTTGGCCGTTGGGTTAACAGGTTTCTGATCGAGATGGCCCGCGGTGCGACTGTCGCCTTTGTTTGAATACGTGCGCTTGAGAAAGGCTGGAAAAAGCGGCCGTGACGGTGGCTCTGGTAATCCGAGGCGTGGCCCGGATGGCGGACCTCGGGCGCGGCTGGCCAGAAAAGAGGTTGCGCCCCGACGGGTGGGCGCGCACACAGAACGGTTTCCCATGAGTCTTGCTGCTCCTCAAAGTCTTTCCCTCGACGGTGCCCGCCTTACGGTCGGTCTCGTCGCCGCGCGTTATAACCCGGAGTTGGTCGACGCTTTGCTGGATCAGGTGGTGCTCCTGCTGCGGAAGGCGGGCGTGAAGACGAGGCGGCTCCATGTGTATCGCGTGCCGGGCTCGAATGAGTTGCCCAGCGCGGTGCAGGCTGTGGCGTTGGCCAAAAAACCCGACGTGCTGATCGCGCTGGGGGTGATCATCCGCGGCGGCACGACGCACTACGAACTCGTTTCCGAAGCCGCCACGCAAGGCTTGATGCGAGTCGCGCTCGATCAGCGTGTGCCGGTAATTAATGGTTTGGTCGTCGCCGAAAATCAGCGTCAGGCCGAGGATCGTTGCACCGGCAAGATCAACCGCGGGGCCGAGTTCGCCCGCGCCGCCCTAGAGATGGCCGCCCTGAAAAAACGTCTTTCAAAATGAGCAGCAGCAAACCGCAATTCGCCCAGCGTCGGGCCGGCCGTGTGGCCGCGCTCCAATATCTTTTTGCTTGGAGCATCAACGCTCCCGCCAATCTAGCGAATGATCTGCAGGCGTTTTTCGAGGCGCAGGAAAATCCGCGCGAAACTTATTCCTATGGCGAAGAAATTATTCAAGGTGTGATCGAGCACATCGCCGACATCGACGCCCGCATCAAAGGCCTCGCGCACAACTGGGAGTTTGATCGCATCGCGAAGATCGATCTCGCGATTCTGCGGCTGGCGATGTTCGAGATGGTTTATCGCAAGGACATCCCTCCGGTCGTCTCGATCAACGAGGCGATCGATCTAAGTAAACAATTCTCCAACGCCGACGCGAAGCGCTTCATCAACGGCATCCTCGACCGCCTGAAAGACCAGCTAGGCCGCGACTCCCGCAAAGCCACCGAGTGAGACGTAATAGCGTAGAACACCGCTGAAGGGACACAGAGAACACTGAGCGCGGACCCAGAGGGCACGGAGTAATAAGACATTTGGTTTATCAGGAAAACGCCCGCCCTCTCACGCCATTTGACCGTTTGCTCCTAACTTATTCCTTCTATTTTCATGTTCGGTCTTTTCAAAAAGTTCAAAGACGGGTTCGCCAAGACTGTCTCCGCCATCGCGCAGAAGACGGCAGCCATTTTCGGCCAGAAACCCATCGACGCCTCATCGCTCGAAACGCTGGAGGAGGCGCTTTACATGGCCGACTTCGGCGTCGAGACCACGGAGGAAGTGCTCGCTGAGATCAAAGTCGCCTACAAAAAAGATCCGACGTTGCGCGGGCAGGAGGCCGCTGCTATCGGCGCCGCCGTGCTCAAGCGCGTGCTTGCCGGAGCCGAGGGAAACTTGGATGCGGTGCTGAATGCGGGGGCCGCACCGGCTGCGGCCAAGATGCCGGTCGTCATCGCACTGATCGGTGTTAATGGTTCGGGTAAAACCACGACGGCGGCCAAGCTCGCCTGGAAGCTCAAGGAAGATGGCAAATCCGTCACGCTCGCCGCCTGTGACACGTTTCGCGCGGCCGCCGTCGAGCAGTTGAAGGCTTGGGCGGAGCGACTGGATCTGGAAATCATCGCCAGTCACACCGGAGCGGATTCGGCGGCGGTCGCCTATGATGCCTGGCAGGCGGCGAAGGCGCGCGGACGCGATTATCTGATCGTCGACACCGCCGGCCGTCTGCACACGAAGAGCAATCTCATGGAGGAACTCGCGAAAATTCGCCGCGTGCTCCAGAAACACGATGTCACCGCGCCGCAACATCGCTGGCTGGTCGTCGATGGCAGTCTCGGCGCAAACTCGATCGAGCAAGCCAAGGTCTTTCACCAGAGTTTTGGGCTTACGGGCTTGGTCGTCACGAAGCTTGATGGCACCAGCCGTGGCGGAGCGCTCGTGGGGATTTACCGGCAGCTGAAATTGCCAATCTACTTCCTAGGACTAGGCGAGCAGGCGGAGGATCTGCAGCCGTTTTCGGTGGATAATTATGTCAAGGCCGTCTTCGGCCTCGAAGGCTGAGCGCTCTTGTCGCCTTGTCGTCTAAGCGAATTTTGAGGGTAGACTTTTCGTGCCTTGCAGCTCTGCGAGAGATCGGTTTTTTTCCTAATCCGTGCTCTCCGCAGAGCCGCAGAGCGCCGCGGGTTGTTTGGTGGTTGGGTTTTACTCTTTGGACGCGTTATGTGGATTTTTCGTGGATGAGGTTCGCGGAAAAATCTGCGCGGCATCGCGGTGATATAGTTTAGTCGTCGGGGCAGTTGCAGGGCGAACGAGTCCCGTTGGTTGCGGGGCGTGGAAGGGTGAGCAGGCGCGTGACGATCTGTGATGCGCCGGGTTCGCCGAGCGCGTAGGCGAGTAGGAGTTGGGCGGGTGCGGTGTCGTAGTCTTTCACTCGTGCGAGACGGGGCGCGGCGAGGTGCGCGGTCGCGGGGGCTGTGGCCAGTAACACGGGCACGCTGAGGTGGCCGCCGGGTGAGATGCGCCGCAGCCAGAGCGCGGATTCGTCGCGGTTGTAGTGCTCCAGCCACGACACGAAGATCGTACCGTTGTCCAGTAGCACCAGATCAGGCGAGCCGGTGGGGCGCGTGTCTTCGATGCGCTGTGGTATGAGGAAATGCTGGCCGGCGTCGGTCGAAACCGAGAGGAGCACACGCGGGTCTTTCTCGTCGGCGACAAACCAGATCGTGGCGATGCGTCCATTGCGGGCGGCGGTGATGGGGCCGGTGGTGGCTTTCGCGTCTGGAGGGCGTGGGCCGGTCGGACCGATGACGGATGGTTCGCTCCAGGTTTTCTCGGCGGAGTCAAAGGTCGCGACATGCAGCGTAGGTGTGTTGTCCGCGTAGGGAGCGATCCATGACAACAGAACGCGGCCGTTGTCGGTGGGGACAAGTGAGGGCGAATGAGCGCCGACGGTGGCGGGCGAGGGGACGAGTGTGCTGTCGAGAGTGAGGCGCGGCGTCTCGGCAGCGAGCGGGTCGAGCGTGAGGCAAAGGGCGAGGAAAGCCGCGAGGCATTTCATGCGCTGAGCAAAGCCCGTTCGGTGTGTCTCCGCGAGTGCTGAATCGGGTTTCGCCGTTGCCTTGGCCATGGCTGGCGCTGTTTTGGCGGCATGGCCCATGTTAAAAACCAAAGTTTTCTCTCGCTGCCGTGTGTGACGGTGTTGTGCGGTTTTTTGGGCGCAGGGAAAACGACGTTGCTCAAGCATCTGCTGCGTCAGGCTGAGGGGCGGCGGTGGTCAACGACGTGGCTGCGATCAATATCGATGTTGCCGTGGTGAACGCGGATGCGGGCGGCAGTGACATCGTCGAGCTGGGTAATGGCTGTGTGTGCTGCTCCAATCGCGATGATCTGGCCGAGACGATCGCGCTGCTCTCGGCAAACAACACCTACGAGCACATTCTGGTGGAAACGTCCGGTGTGGCCGAACCGCGTGGTATCGCCACGCTTTTTACGCGGAAGAATCTCTTTGGTCGTAGTCTGGGCGATTTTGCGCGGTTATCGGCGCTGGTGAGCGTGGTCGACGCGGCGTTTTTTCTTTCTGAGTGGCGGGCGCAGCAGGAGCGGAAACCCTGCGACACTGCCGCGTCCGGTGCCGCGCGTCCGGTATTTGAATTGCTCGTGGAGCAGATCGAGTGTGCGGATGTGATTGTGCTCAATCAGTGCGATCGGGTCGATGCCGCCGGATTGGGCGAGGCTGAGGCGATCGTGCGTGGGCTGAACGAACGCGCCGAACTTTTGCGCACTGAGCAGGGCCAGATCGCGAGCGAATTGTTGTTGGAGCGTGTGCGTTTCGACGCGGCGGCGACATTGGGCGCGGCGCGTTGGATCAAGATTTTGAATACGATGCCTGCCACCGGAGCGGGTGGACTCGTGGTCAAGTCCGGTGTGGCCGCTTCTACGAGCGTCACTGTGCCGCGGCATACGGATGGTTTCGGGATTGTGAGCTGGGTGTTTCAATCGCGTCGGCCCTTTTTACAGGCAAAATTTGAGGCGCTGCTGGCGCAGCGTGTGCCGGGTTTACTGCGCGCCAAGGGTTTTTTCTGGTTGGCGGAGCGGCCGGATGAAATGGGTTTTGTTTCGGTGGCTGGCGGAGTGGTTCGGCAGGATTTTCCCGGCTATTGGTGGGCGGCCTTGATTGAAAACGGTAAGGCACGGCGCGAGAAATTGACCGAGGCGCTGGAGAAATTATGGGCCGAGCCCCACGGTGATCGGCGGCAGGAGCTGGTTTTCATCGGCATCGGGCTCGAGGTGGAGTGTCTGCGCGGCGTGTTGGAAGAGTGTCTGGAAAAAACTTAGCGCGGGGTTGTGTCGTTCGTTGCATTTGGCCTATCAATGCAGGCCACAATGAAGTTATTTGCCCCTGCTGTCATTTTTCTAAATCTATTTAGTCTTATCGTTGTTTCCATGTGTAGCGCCGAAGATAAAACACCGCCCGCTTACCTCGATCCCGCGTTGCCCGTCGAGCAGCGGGTTAACGACTTGATGGGCCGGCTCACCACCGAGGAGAAATTAGGTTTGGTACGCATGGACAGTCATGCCGTGCCGCGGCTCGGCATCCCGGCGTATCATTGGTGGAACGAAGGGTTGCACGGCATCGCACGCAACGGCGTCGCCACGGTTTTCCCGCAGGCTATTGGTTTGGCAGCGACGTGGAATACCGCGCTCATGCAGTCCGTCGGCGATGTTGTTTCGACCGAGGCGCGTACGAAGTTTTCCGAAGCGACGAAGGCGCAGGGCGGACGCAGCCGCATCTACCAAGGGCTCACGATTTGGTCGCCCAATATTAATATTTTCCGCGATCCGCGCTGGGGACGTGGCCAGGAGACTTACGGCGAAGATCCGTTTTTGACCGCGAACCTAGGCACTGGTTTTGTTAAAGGCCTTCAGGGTGCTGATCCGCGGTATCTGAAGACCGTCGCTACGCTGAAACATTTCGCCGTGCACAGCGGCCCGGAAGCGTTGCGGCGCGGTTATGATGTGCGGCCTTCGCCGAGGGATTTGCATGAGACGTATCTCTCGGCGTTTGAGTTTTGCGTACGCGAGGCCAACCCGCAGTCGGTCATGTCGGCTTACAATGCTATCGACGGCGTGCCCATGCCGGCGAATCACCGTTTTCTCGATGAGATCCTGCGTAAAACCTGGGGCTTCGAAGGCGCGGTGGTGGGCGACGTCGACACTGTGGCCGACATCTGGCGTGCGCATAATTACAGCAAGGATGCAGCGGAAGGTTCGGCACTCGCGATCAGGGCCGGCAACGATCTGTGCTCCGGGAGGGGCTACGACGCGTTACCCGAGTCGTTGCAGCGCGGTCTCGTGACCGAGGCGGAAGTCGACACCTGCGTAGCGCGGCTGCTGCGGTTGCGTTTCAAGCTCGGGCTCTTCGATCCGGCCGACCGCTGCGCTTACAACCGTATCAACGCCTGCGATACGCCCGCACATTCTCGTCTCGCGCTGGAAGCCGCGCGTCAGTCGATCGTCCTCCTAAAAAACAATGGCGTGCTGCCGTGGAAGAGCGCCGACATCAAAACCCTCGCTGTGCTCGGCCCGACGGCTGCGAAGTACTCCTCCCTCGTGGGCAACTACGAAGGCAATCCTTCCGCGCCGATCACGTTGCTCGACGGGCTGCGTGCGGCTTTGGAGCCGCGCGGCGTGCGCGTACTCCACGAGGAAGCGACGCCGCTCGTCGCAGGCTTTGAGCCGGAAGCGCCGTTTCCAAAAGGCGAGTTGTTCACCGATGCGACGCGCACGACGCCGGGGCTGAGCCTTGAAGTTTTCGACAACCCTGAGCTCGCGGGCTCGCCGCTTAGTATTAAAGCGGACGAAGTGCTCCGCCGCGACTGGAGTGATTACACGCTCGCAGCCGACGTTCCGGAGAAAAACGCCAGTTTGCGTTGGTCGGGTGTTTTCGTGCCGAAGACCACAGGCACGGTGCGCTTGGTCGTGCGTTCAAATTCATTGTTTCGTTTCACAATCGGTACGCAAATTATGCATGACGCTTGGAGTGCGGATGCAAAGAAAGGCCACTTTCCGCTCTCGGCGGAGTTCAAGGCGGGCGAGGTTTATCCTGTTTTGCTGGAATATTCGCAGGATAAATCCGCAACCGGCTCCATCGGGCTGGCGCTTCAGGCCGCGTTGCCGGTGGATGCTTACGAGCGTGCGTTGGCGGCCGCCCGTGAGGCCGATCATATTTTGCTCACGCTCGGCATCGCGCCCGACATCGAAGGTGAATCTATGCCGGTCAAATACCCCGGCTTTGACGGCGGCGACCGAACCTCCATCCAGCTGCCAAAGGAACAGGCGCAGTTGCTCGCCGACGTGGCCGCGCTCGGAAAACCCGTTGTGGTCGTGCTGACCACCGGCAGTGCGATCAGTTTGGATACCGATAAATGTTCGGCCTTGCTCTGCGCTTGGTACTACGGCCAAAATGGCGGCACCGCGCTGGCGGAGATTTTGCTCGGCCAGGTTTCTCCCTCGGGCCGGTTGCCCGTCACGTTTTACGCCAAGGATTCCGACCTGCCTGATTTTAACAGCTACGCGATGGACGGACGCACCTACCGCTATTTTGGGGGCAAGCCGCTCTTCGCCTTTGGCCACGGTCTGTCGTATGTGAATTTCCGCTACGAACAGCCCGCGCTGTCTGACGCAGTGATCAAGTCTGACGGCCGCGTGACGGTCAGCGTGCGCGTAAAAAACGACGGCGCGATGCAGGCCGGTGAAGTTGTGCAGGTTTACGCCCGCGAGCTTTCGCCGCGCGAGGGCAAGCCGCTGCGCCAGTTGGTCGGTTTCCAGCGTGTCAGTATCGCGTCGGGCCAGAGCGCCGATGTGCAGATCCTGGTCGATGCGGCGCGGTTGCGGCATTGGGATGAAAGCGCGAAGGCTTTCGTCGTTGAGGCCTGCGACTACGCGCTTGATGTCGGTCCAGCCTCCGATCAAGTCGCGGGCAGCCTGAAGCTGACGGTCGCTCGTTGAGCCGAATCGGCCTCCACGGGGCGTGATTTGCCCCCTTGTCATGGGGGGTGAGGCGTGTCACCCCTCGTCATCGTCGTTATGCCCGTTTTGCCTTCCTCCGCTTCACCGTGTCGGCCCGCGTCTGCGGAGGCACGCGTGTTGGTGTGCCGTGATCGGTCGTTGGCGCTCGACGGCAAACCGAAGATGGTCGGCATCGTGAATGTCACGGGCGATTCCTTTTTCGATGGCGGACAGTTCGTCTCGCACGGGGCGGCGATTGAGCAGGCGCTCAAGTTGATCGCGGAAGGCGCGGCGATGATCGATGTTGGTGGCCAGTCGACACGGCCCGGTTACGAAGAGCTTTCCGCCGAGGAGGAAATCGCCCGCGTGGTGCCTGTCATTCAGGCGCTGGCGCAGCAGACTTCTGTGGTGATTTCGGTCGATACCTACAAGCCGGCCGTGGCGCGCGCGGCGTGGCAGGCGGGCGCGCACGTGCTCAATGATATTCACGGTTTTCAGGGTGAACCGGCGATGGCGGCGGTCGCGGCGGAGTCGGGTTGCGCGGTGATTTTGATGCACAACGACGCGGCGTTTAAAACCATGCCGGGCGATCCGCTGGCGGCCATGTGTGCATTTTTCGAACGTTCCTTCGCGCTTGCGGCGGCGTCGGGCGTAGCGCGCGAAAAACTGGTGCTGGATCCGGGGATTGGTTTCGCCAAGACGCACGAACAGAACGTCGAATTGCTCGCCCGGCTCGGTGAGTTGCGCGTGTTTGGGTTGCCGCTTCTGCTCGGCGCGTCGCGGAAATCCGTCATCGGCAATATCCTCATGCTGCCGTCGGAAGAGCGGCTTGAAGGCACTCTGGCGACGACGGCGCTTGCGGTCTGGCAAGGGGTCGAGTTTATCCGAGTCCACGACGTGCGCGCCAACGCCCGCGCCGCCCAAACCGCTCACGCACTCCGAACTTTTTCAAAATCATGATCGGGAAAATCCATCTCAAGAACATGGTGTTTTACGGCTACCACGGAAATCTCGTGGAAGAAAACACGCTGGGCCAGCGCTTCCTGATCGACCTCGTGCTGACGCTCGACATCGCCGAGGCTGCGCGTACCGACGATCTGAATACGACGGTCGACTACGCCCGCGTCTACGCGTTGTGCCGTCAGATCGTGGAGCATGACCGCGTAAAGCTGCTCGAAACGCTCGCCAACCACATCATCGACCGCGTGCTGGAGTCGGCTCCGCTCGTGACAAAAGTCGAGATTGTCATTCGTAAACCCTCGGTTCCGGTCGGCGGCGCGCTCGATTACGTCGCGGTCGAAACCAGCAAAGAGCGGTGAGCTGCAGCACGGCGTACCTCGGCTTGGGGGGCAATCTCGGCGACCGCCGCCGGTATCTGGCTGCGGCGTTGCGCGCGCTGGCCAGCGAGCCGGGTGTGCGCGTGGAGGCGGTGTCGTCGGTTTATGAAACCCAGCCCGTGGGCGTGCTGGAACAGCCGGTGTTTCTGAATCTCGTGGCGCAAGTGACGACCACGCTTTCTACCCGCGAACTCCTCGCGTGCTGTCTGCGCATCGAGGCCGGGCTCGGACGCGTGCGGAGCGAGCGCTGGGGCCCGCGCACGATCGATGTCGATGTGCTCTGGTTCGATGATCAGGCCGTGAACGAACCTGACTTGGAACTGCCGCATCCGCGCATGACGACGCGGGCCTTTGTTCTTGTGCCGCTGGCGGAAATCGCGCCAGCGCTGGAACTGGATGGTGTGCGCGTCGACGTTCTTGCGGCGCGGCTCGATCAAGCCGGGCTTTGTAGGTTGGGGCCGTTGGGTGAAATTTCGCCGTGAGTGCCGAACTGAGAGCCATCGCCTGGGATCGTGAGCCTGAGGAGCTTTTTGCCGGGCTGTGCGAACGGAGTGGCGCGTTCTTTTTGGATAGTGCGCTGTCAGCCGGCGGGTTGGGCCGGTATTCGTTTATCGGATTCGATCCGTTTCTTGTGCTGCGGGGCGACGTGCTGGCGGAGCTCGGAGTGCTGTTAAAAAAATATCGCTGCGACGCGTTGTCGGGCGCGCCGTTTCCTTGTGGGGCGGTGGGCTATTTTTCCTACGAGTTTGGTGCGGGCTTGGAGCGGGTGGTTTCTTCGCGGGCGAATGACCTCGGTGTGCCGGAGATGCAGTGGGGTTTCTACGATGGCGTGTTGGGGTTTGATCATGAGGCGAAGCGGGCGTTCATGGTCGCGAACCCGGTTGACCGGGCCAGTGCGGCGGAGATTTTTGAGCGGTTGGAGGACGCGATGAACAGCGCGCGTGTAAAGTCGCTGGCGACTGGTTTTGGCGCGAAGGCGGGCGAGCCGCGTTCGTGTGTGAGCAAGGACGCATACCTGCGCGCCCTCTCGCGTATCAAAGACTATATCGCGGCGGGCGACGTTTATCAGGTGAACCTGACGCAGCGTTTCGAGACGCCGCTGCCGTGTCATCCGTATGTGCTTTACCAGCGGCTGCGGCGGCGGAGTCCGGCGCCGTTTGCGAGTTATCTCAATTTCGGTAACTGGCAGGTGGTGAGTAGTTCCCCTGAGCGGTTTTTGCGGATTGAAAATGGCCGGGTGGAAACGCGTCCGATCAAGGGCACGCGTCCGCGTGGCAAAACTCCGGCGGAGGATGAACGGCTGCGCGCGGAGCTCGTCGCGAGCGAAAAAGACCGGGCAGAATTGTTGATGATTGTTGATCTTGAGCGCAACGATCTCGGCCGCGTTTGCGCGCCGGGCTCGATCCGCGTGGACGAGTTGTTCAAGGTGGAAACACATCCGACAGTGCATCACTTGGTGGCGAATGTTTCGGGAGTGTTGCGCGCGGATTGTGACGTCGTGGATTGCCTGCGGGCGACGCTGCCGGGTGGTTCGATCACCGGCGCGCCGAAAGTGCGGGCGATGCAGATCATCGATGAACTAGAAACGGTGCAGCGCGGCGTTTACACTGGCGCTGTGGGCTATCTGGGTTTTGACGGCAATGCCGATCTCAATATCGCCATCCGCACGATCCTCTGCGCGAAGGGACAGGCGTATTATCACGTCGGCGGCGGCATCGTGTGGGATTCCGATCCAGAGAGCGAATATCAGGAAACGCTCGACAAAGGCGCGGCGATGCGCGCGGCTCTTCTCGGCTTATGATGCACCAGCCCGGTCAGGTCATGTTGAATGGACGCCTCCTGCCGGCGGCGGAAGCGCGGGTTTCCGTGCTGGCTGATGGCTTCATGTTCGGTGCGGGCGTGTTTGAGACGCTGCGCGTTTCGCAGGGACGGCCTGAATTTTGGGCGGAGCATGTGGAGCGGTTGTCGCACGGCGCGGCGGAGCTGGGTCTTCCATTACCGGCCACATTTGCCGGTTTGCGCGATACGGCGATGGCACTCATCGGTGCCGAGCAGTTGACCGATGCGGTGCTGAAAATCGTGGTTTTTCAAGATCTGGATGGGGGCGGCGAGCTGATGACCTGGCGACCGAATCTGTACACGAAAGCGCGCTATGATGCGGGTTTTGCGGTGATGACATCGGAGGGCGCGCCGACTGCAGCGCGGCTATGTGCATTGAAAACACTTAACTATCTCGGGCATTCGCTCGCGATGAAGACGGCGCGGGCGGGGGGATTTGATGAAGTGATCCACGTTGCCGATGGCCTCGTGCGGGAAGGAGCTGCGGGTAATGTTTTTGCAGTGAAGCAGGGTCGGGTGATCACGCCAAGAGTGGAATCGGGACTTTTGCCGGGTATTATCCGGGCGCGTTTGCTGTCGCAGTGTGAGCAAGAAGTGGTGGAGGGCGACTTGTCTGTCGAGCAGCTGACGCAGGCCGACGAAGTGTTTATAACCAACTCCGTGCTCGGGGTGATGCCTGTATGTTCTATCAATCGCATCCCTTGTCGGCGGAACGGCAGCGCGGAGCGGTTTAGGGTGCTCGTTCAGTCTCTTGCCGGTAATGGCTAATGGCCGTTTCGGGCGTTGGATGGGGCGGGTTTGTTGTTTAGGCACGTCATGATTTTAGGCTTATAGAGTAGGTCTGTGGCGATTAAAGGAGGGGGTTTATGTTTGTTAACATGCTTATCGTGTGAGTATTGCAGGTTAATCGTAGCGTAAGCCCTAGGTTGGCCTAAGGGTTCCCCCTATTGGCTGTAGAGAGCTGATCTGCTATTTTTGTTTCAATCTCACACCTAATGAAACCTGCCGTCCTCCTTCTTTTGTCCTTTTGTGGTTTATGCTCTGTGGCTTCTGCGCAGCTGTTGTTAGACAGCCGTTCATTTTCTGCCGAAGGCAAAACTGATGTGGCGGTCAAGGGCCGTATCGAGTTCTGGAAGGACAGTGCGTTGGCGACCAGCAATATGGGCACTGTCAAAATTTACGTTGATAATCTATCAGTGTATAAGAACTTAAATGGCGCGTTAACGGGGAATCAGAACGGCATTCTGACAGGGCTCGGCTTTAATGTGGGCGCTGGATTTAGCTACATGAGTTATTCTTTTTCCGAGACTGTGACGGGGCCTGTAGCTGGCTTGGGGCAGGGCGCGGAGCCGTACGGTGTCGATTTTACCTATGCAGGAGCTCACACCGTTGATGCAGAAAAGTTTGAGGCGACTGCCTATGCGGATGACCCGGTTTATCATAACGGCGTTACGGGTGGGTTTGCCTCGTTGTTTTCGTTTCGCTTCAAGGCGACAGACTCCGCTTCGGTCATCAATAAATTCAATGCCGCCTACTTCTTTGCTGATGCTGATAAAAAAGATCTCTATTTTCACTTTGAGGGAGTGAGCAGCTTTGCCACCAAGTGTACGGATCTGAGTGAAAATCTGTACCTTGGACTGGAAGAGCTGCCTCCTACGCCTGAGCCTTCCACTTATGGCGTTGTTGGCGCCGGTGTTTTGCTGGGTATGGCGGCTTGGCGCCGCCGTTCGAAGCGAAGTGCGTAAGCGAACCGTAACCCGACTTTGAAGGCAAAGCCTCCGGAAGCACCGGGGGGCTTTTTTATGCCCGCAAGTGGAGGTTTATTCCTCGCAGCGCAACACGTAGACGGCGCCTTTTTCGCTGCCGATGGCGAGCTGGCAATCGTCGGGTGACCAGACGAGTTGCGTGGCGGCAGCGGGCATTTTCACCGTGGCGCGGAGCGGTTGTTTGCGCTCGGGACTCCAGAGCATGATCACGCCGTCCTGCGATGCGGAGGCGAGCAGGCCGTGTGAATGCTGAAAGGCGACGGCGCAGATTTTCGTGTCGTGCGGAAACATCAGCGGATCGCGGCCCTCGGGACCGTTGCCCAAGCAATCCCAGAGGCAGGCGTCTTTGCCGCCGCCGGTTGCGAGCCAGCGGCTGGTGTGGTCGAAAGTGAGTTCCTTCACCTTGCCCTCGTAGCCGCTCATGTTGAGTTCGAGATCGGTGTCGGGCACCCAGAGGTGCACGCTCGGATCCTGGTTGCCGGAGACGAGCCATTTGCTGTCGGGCGACCAGACCAGGGCGTGAATACCGTTGCCGTAGGCAAACTCTTTCTGTGCGACAAAGTCATCGGCATCCCAGAGGCACACGCCGCCGAAATACGCCGCGGCGAGACAGCCGCCCGCCGGTTGCCAGGCGATGGCCGAAAGCGTTTTTGGCGCGGGCTTGAAGCGGTGGCGTAGCGAAGCGTCGGCATTGAGGAAAACGAGTTCGCGTCCCGCGGCGGCGGCGAGGAGTGGCTCTGGCTGCTGGTTCGTCGGGCGCCAGGCAAGGTGTTCGATCCAGGCGTTGCCAAGCTCGGCGCTGCCGGTGTGCTGGCCGGCGGAGGTGTCCCAGAGTTTCACTTTTCCGTCCTGACCGCCGGTGGCGAGGGTGGTGGATTTGTGGTCTGAAACTTCAGATTTGAGTGCGGCGGCCGCGGGTTTCCAAGCGAGGCAGTTGGTGCCGTCGTCGTGGCCGGGCAGGAGGTGGAGTTTCGCGCCGTCGGCGCTTTTGAAAATCGAGACCGGGCCAGAGGCGGCTGCGGCGGCGAGTTGTGTGCCGTCGGGCGACCATGCGAGGTCGATCACGTAGTCATCGAGAACGGCGGCCCAGAGCTTGGTGAGATTCATGGACTGACATATGTAGGATTTGCCTTGCAGCGTGCAAGGCGTCAGCCCGGCGCGGTGCGACTCAATGAAGATTTGAACCCACTCTTTAAAGCACTCGCCAAGGTAAAGTAACCTAATAGGTTACTTTCATGATACCGATTCATCCTAGGTTGCGATTGTGGTTGGAGGTGGGCGGATTGCTGGCGGATGCGGCGGAGGCCGGTGCGAAGCAGCTGCAGAAAGGGTTGAAGCCGGTGAGGCGCGGTGCGTTTAAGTCGCGTCAGCCTGGACTGGAGACGCCGCTGTGGAACGAATGCGCAGTGATGCTGCGCCAAGAATTGAAGCCGTTTGGGGCGAAGGTGCGGCTGGCGCGGTATCTCGGGATACCGAAGCAGCGGTTGACTGATTACCTGAAAGGTTGTCGGCGACTTCCGGATGCGGAGATGACCTTGCGGATGTTGAATTGGTTGGCACAAAAAAAGGCCGGTCGCGATTTGTCTCTTTGAGCCTTCTGCAACGCGTTTCCCTCGCTTGGGGGGGGGCAACGGTGGAGCAGCTTTGAAAATGGCAAAGTAACCTATTAGGTTACTTTGCCAGGGCGGCAGGTGCCTGATTGGGGCTTTTGGGTTGGTTTTTGTGACCGAGGTTTTTTTAGCTCAGGCAGGCTTTGAAGCCTTCGTTCAGGGCGGCGCGGTCGAGGTTTTTGCCGATGAAAACGAGGGTGTTGGTGCGGGGCGCGCCGGCCCACTCGCGGTCGAATTTGGCGTCGAAGAGCATATGCACGCCTTGGAAAACGAGGCGCTTGGTCGAGCCGCGCACGCTGAGCACGCCTTTCATGCGGTAGATGTCGTTGCCTTTGGTTTTGAGGAGCTGGCTGATCCACTCGTTGAGGCGTTTGCCGTCGAGTTCGCCGGGCTCGCTGATGCCGACGGAGGAGACGGCGTCTTCGTGTGTGTGGGTGTGCGGATAGTCTTTTTGCCAGACCGGTTTCACGGTGTCGCCCGCAACATGGATGTGCAGCGGGTGTTCACCACAACCTTCAAAAACCAGGTAATGGCCGTCGTGCGGGATCTGGAGTTGGTAGTGGCCATGGCCGTGATCGAGGAGGAGGCGTTGCAGGGTGCCGCCGGGCGCGAAGGTGTCGCCGGCTTTTACTTTGTTCTCCCAGTCGGAGAAGGTGAGGAGGGCGGCGTCGCGGGCGGAGGCGAGGTCTTTTTCGTCGAGCGATTTCACGGGCATGACGACGATGTCGAGTTCGTCGGGGTTGCCGTGGTGATGGTGCTCATGGCAGTCGTGCGCCTCGTCTTTGTCGTCGCCGTCGCACTCGTGTTTCTCGTCTTCGTGGTCGTGATCATGGCCGCAACCGCCTTCGTGGCCGTGGCCGTCGCAGCATTCGTGTTCGTCTTCGCCGTGATCGTGGTGGCAATGGCCGATGACGAGTGCGTGTGTGCCGGTGGGCAGTGGGTAGGCACCGGCCCATTCGAAGGGATATTCGGGTTCGAGGAAGGCGGGGTTGAGCTCGGTGGCGCGGCTGAGGTTGAAACCGCCGATGTTGAGCACGGCGTCGAGGGGGACGTCGGCGTTTTGCGCGCGGAGGACGCGGGCGGCGGAATTCATTTTCCGGATACGGGCTTCAAGCCGGTCGAGGTCGGCGGGGGCGATGAGATCAGTTTTGTTGAGGATGAGGACGTCGGCGAACGCGATCTGTTTCTGCGCTTCGGGGGAGTCGCCGAGGTGTTGGAGAATGTGTTTGGTGTCGACGACGGTGACGATGCCGTCGATGCGGAAGTGGGCGCGCATCTCGTCGTCGGTGAAAAACGTCTGCGCGACGGGGCCGGGGTCAGCGAGGCCGGTGGTTTCGATGAGGATGCCGTCGAGGCGGTCCTTGCGTTTCATGAGGCGGCCGAGGACGCGGATGAGGTCGCCGCGCACGCTGCAACAGATGCAGCCATTGTTCATTTCGAAAAGCTCTTCGTCGCTTTGGATGACGAGTTGGTTGTCGACGCCGACTTCGCCGAATTCGTTTTCGATGACGGCGAGTTTTTTGCCGTGCTGTTCGGTGAGGATGCGGTTGAGGAGCGTGGTCTTGCCGGCGCCGAGGAAGCCGGTGAGCACGGTGACAGGAATGGGAGCGTCGATGGACATGGCGATTAAAAGGGAGCAGGGAGCTAGGGCGGTGGCCGGGACTTAACGTAGCAAAGGAGTCAAGGTTTGGCGAATGACGGGCGGCCTGGGTGCCGTGCGAGTCGCGGACTGGACGGCGAAATTATTTTTTGTCGGGTTGTGACCAGAGATAACTTTGTGTGGTGGCGAGCTCGGCGCCGTCGGCGGCAAGGAGGCGTAGTTGCCACGCCACGACAGCGTCTTTGGGTTTGCCGGGCCAGTCGGCGCCGGTGAGGCCGAGGTGGAAGGCGTGGCTGCCGTTGGGCAGGGCGGTGGTGAAGGTGTAGGTTTTCGGTTCGGGTGAGAAGGGCGTGATGAGGTGGAGCTCGATTTTAGCGGCGTCGATGGCGGTGCCGGAGTTTTTCACGCGGAGGAGGAAATAATAGCCGGCGCGGGTCTCGGGGTGGGTGCGGAGGATGTGCTGACCGGCGGTGTCTTCTTCGCGGCCGAAGTATTCTGAGATGCGTTCGAAGGATTCGTCGGTGCGGTAGCCCGGCCAGACGCGCACGATGGAGAGGTCGGCGGCGGTGCAAACGATGGCGGCGACGAGGGTGAGCAGGGCAGTTAAGAAAACGCGCATGCAGGAGCAGTAGGCGGGCGGCGGCGGCGGATCAAACTTCAATCTTCGGCGTAACTTCGGCGTGGAGTACAGAGGCGGAGGGAGGTTGCAAGGAGTGTCACGAAGGCAGACTGGCGTGAGCGAGTCGGTGAGTGCGGCGGAGGCGTTTGCTCCACCGCCACTCCGTTAGGTCGTATTGAAGGGAAAGGTAATTGTGGGTCATAGGGAGGGCGGTCCACCGTCACGGTTTTTATAGTTAGGCGCGGAAGTGCTTGGTGGAGCGGGCTTGTAGTTTGCGCTAAACCATCTGGCCCGTTCATGTCCTGATGGGCTGGAATGAACTCTTGCAATGCAACCGTCCAGTCCGAGGCCCCCAATATAAACCGGCCGTCTGCGTGCGTGGGCGCCTTCGCGTGGGCAGAAACAGAAAAGCGTCTACAGGTTGATGATATCGCGACACGATATAAATATGGTTTCAGTTATATGTATTCCAGAACCGAATCTGTCACACCTGCCGCATTAACCGAACACCGAGCACGCTCCGGGTTGTCCGATTTCAGCACTGACCGGCGGGTGCTGTTCCTCTGCGCGCTGACGGTGCCGATCGGCGTCTTTGCTGCGCTGGTGGCCAAGGCGCTGCTTTGGTTAATCGCGGTGTTCACCAACGCGGCGTTTTTTCTTCGCTGGTCAGCCGAGCCGGTCGTTTTGACCGGGCAATATTTTGGCGGTTGGGGTGTAGTTGTGCCGGTGATCGGTGGCCTGCTCATTGGGCTGATGGCGCGTTTTGGTTCAGAAAAAATCCGCGGGCACGGTATTCCTGAAGCCCTGGAGGCGATTCTGCTCGGACGCAGCTTGGTCAATCCGCGGATTGCGTTTTTGAAGCCGGTGTCGTCGGCGCTTTCGATCGGCACGGGCGGGCCTTTCGGTGCAGAGGGTCCGATTATCGTGACGGGCGGGGCGTTGGGCTCGCTCTTCGCCCAGCTGTTTCACCTGACTTCAGCTGAGCGAAAAACGCTGCTGGTCACGGGTGCCGCTGCCGGGATGACTGCGATTTTTGGCACGCCGGTCGCGGCGGTGCTGCTGGCGGTGGAGCTTTTGCTTTTTGAGTGGAAGCCCCGCAGTTTGATCCCGGTCTCGTTGGCCGCGTTGGTGGCCTATGGCGTGCGAGGACCGCTGCTCGGTATCGCGCCGCTCCTTACGGTGACGCCGCATGCGCAGCTTGCACCGCGGCTTTTGGCGGTGGCGCTCGGAGTGGGCGTGGTCACTGGGTTTATCTCGGGGTTACTGACGCGGCTGGTCTATCTGTGTGAATATGGTTTTGCTCGGCTGCCATTGCACTGGATGTGGTGGCCGGCTTAGGGCGGACTGGTGGTTGGCGTGGGTGGACTGGTGGATGCCCGCGTGCTCGGGGTCGGCTACGAAACGGTGCAGACGGTGCTCAATGGCGAGGTGGTGGGCGCGGCGTTACTCGGCTTGATTATTGCAAAGAGCCTTGTCTGGGCGGCGGCGCTTGGTTCAGGCACATCTGGCGGAGTGCTGGCGCCGCTGCTCATGATCGGCGGTGCGGTGGGCGCGCTGCTGGGTACGCTGGCCAGTGTCGGTGAGGCGGGGCTGTGGGCCATGGTCGG
>Ga0105048_10004275_pt1 | contig 23309 bp, 20 predicted proteins | sample MAT05_FD_78382 | JGI IMG/M metagenome (GOLD analysis project Ga0105048, IMG submission 78382) | Freshwater microbial communities from Lake Fryxell liftoff mats and glacier meltwater in Antarctica - MAT-05 | ecosystem: Environmental > Aquatic > Freshwater > Ice > Liftoff microbial mat | place...
CGGACTCCGGAACTGACCACACCCAGAACCAGCTATGGGACCATCGCTGCCCAGAAAGTCCTTGCGCGCACAAATGGGTGCATTCCGGCTCGCTGGGCGGGCTTGGTGTTCGTCGGTCGGGAACTGGCGACGCCCAACATGCGAACGTTTGCGCTCAGATCGCTAGGCCTTGCGGCACTCCCACGTCACGAACTGGTGCGAGGGCAGCCACCCCATCGAACCTGCCTGTGCATCGCTGGCAATCACGGTCACGTCACCGGGCCGAGCGTGCCGGACCATGTCGGCAACGTCGAAGATGTCGCCGTCAGGATCGGGGATGGGCCGGCGTCCGCTGAGTACCCGCGAGAACTCGTCGGTGACCAGCACGGCGACCACGAATCCTGCCGCCCGCAGCAGATCGATGAGGTCCCAGCCGAAGTTCCAGAAGACTGGCGTGTTGTCAGCATGGAACTCGGGCGTGGTCGGGGCCGCGGTCACGCCGTGCAGCAGCGGCACCTGGAGGTACACGCGGCCGCCGGGCGCCATCACGCGATAGATCTCGGACAGGGCGCGTGCCGTGTCGGGAACATGCTCCAGCACGTGCGGTGTCAGCAGAACATCGAGAGACGCGTCGGGCAACGCAATCGACTGCAGATCGATCTGCAGGTCAGCGCGGTGCGCACCGAGATCGAAGTCGCTGGCACGATATTGCAACTGGCGACGCATGAACTCGCGATACTCATCGCCCATCCGCGGGCTGGTCTCCAGGACACGAGGGTGCTTGCGAAGTGAACCTCGCTCAGCAGCGCACCACAGCAGGAAGCGGTCCCGAGCAACGGAGCCACACTGCGGGCAGGTGGCGGACTCGACATGACTGCTACCCAGGAACGCAGTACCGGACCACCCGCAGATGTTGCATGATGCGGCTCCCGATGGACGAACACGCCCCATGCGCGCCCCGCGGTCCAGCTGCCACCACGCTGCAGGAGCGAGGAAGCCAACCCTACGGCCAACGTTTCGTAATGGACGCTTCACCGGGTCGGGAACGAACCGGCTGAGCCGACGGACGACAGGTGGCACAGATCGTTGCACTGCGGCAGCGTAGCCCGCAGGCCGCTCGGCCAACGAGGGTCCGCCCTGCGTTCGCCGGGCTAACGTCGTGCTCATGGCATCGATCTCAGGGCTGACCCGTCGACTGCGCGCGTTTGCCGCACTTCCCGCTGAGGTGGCTGCGCTGCGGCAGGTGATCGATGAGATGAATCACATCATCGTCACGCTCGTACCGGCCACGAATCACACGGTGACGCAGCTGAATCACGATGTACACGCCGGCGCGGAGGACGCGCTACCGCTGTTCGTCGGGTTTGCGGAGCGGCTTCGTCTGGATGCAGATGTTGCCATCGGGGCGACGCAGGTGATCGAACGCCAACTCAGCGAACTCGAACACGCGATAGCGAACATCCGCCGCAATGGGTGAACTGAGCCACCTGCTCGTCGATGCGCGGGCCGTCGATCACCCAACCGCCCGCAACCGAGGTGTCGGGCAGTACACCCTGGGGCTCCTCCGCGGCCTGCAGATGGTCGGTGCCCCAGTGGTCGCGTTGTACCAGTCGGCCACCGAGGCCGAATTGCTGGAGGCTGCGATCCCGGATCTCGTCCGTGCGCATCTCGGTCCGGCAACGGTCCGCCGATACGTCCAGCCCGACACCTGGTTCCTCGCCACACAACTGATGCTCCATCCCATCGCGCTGGATCCTGTCCCACGGCTCATCACCGAAGCAGGCCTTCCTGTCGCCGCCGTGATGTACGACGTCATCCCCGAGCGTTATCCCGAGCGGTACCAGGTGCAGCCCCAGGCGAGAGCCCAGGTTCAGCTGCGCGGAATGCTCACTCGCACCCTCGACGCACTGCTGGCAATCTCGCAGTTCGCGGGCGACACGGCGGCCGACGAGTTGCGCTTCCCCGCTGAACGAATCCGAGTCATCGGTGCCGGTGTCGACGCGGCGTTTCGTCCGGCGCAGGCGCCTGCGTGGCCACGGCTCGCACGTGTACTGGCCGACGATGGCCGCGGTGTGGCGCTGATGGTCTCGGGCACCGATGCCCGCAAGAACACACAGAGAACGCTGGCAGCGTGGGGTTTGGTTGCGCCAGAAATACGGGCCAGCCATCGACTGGTCGTCGCTGCCGCGGTCGATGAAACGCTGCTGCATCAGTGGCGAAGGTGGGCACTCGAGGCTGGCGTCGGCGACGACGTGACGTTCACCGGTGGCGTCACCGATGATGAGATGGTGGCGCTCCATCAGGTCGCCACGCTCGCGATCATGCCGTCCACCGAAGAAGGCTTCGGCCTGCCGGTGCTGGAGGCAGCCGCCTGTGACTGTCCGGTCATCGTGTCTCGTGTGTCGTCGCTGCCGGAAGTGCTCAGCGAGCCCGCCGCCGAATTCGACCCGTACGATGCAGCCTCGATCGCTGCGGCGATTCAACTGGCGCTGACCGATGTTGCCCATCGCTCGTTGCTGCTCGCAGCCGGCCGCCGAGCCGTGGAGCGTTGGACCTGGGCCAACACGGGCGCGGCTGTGATGAATTCGCTGGCGGAGCTCGGCCCACGTCAACACCGAGAGCTGCGGCCTCCCGCTCGACGAGTGGCGCTGATCGGCCGCTTCGACGAGTCCGAGAATGGCCGAGCCAACTCCGCTCTCGCCGATGCCTGGCGCGTGTCACCAACGGCACCCGAGTTGCACCTGCTGGTCGACAACGACGGCAGCAAGCGTCCGATTGGCGCCACCCCCCTACGCTTTCCGGCTCGAGCACTGGGGCGTTCCGTGCATCGCTCGCTGTTCGACGACATCGTCACGCTCACCGTGGACCGAACCGGCCACCGCACCGCGCACACCGATGCTCGCGGACCGCTGCCCCTACCAGACCAGCCCCCACAGCGCGCTGCGAACGCGCTGCTCGGCTGGTTGGGACTTGCCTCGTTAGGATCCGTGCGCCCATGAACCTCGCCGACACACCCCTCGTGCGCGTTGTCGTGCTCAACTTCGACGGTGGGCAGATGACGATCGACTGCATCGAGTCGCTCCTCGCCAGCGAGTGGCCAGCCGAGCGATTGGAGATCGTGCTGGTCGACAACGGCTCGCTGGACGACGTCGCCGATCGCGTTCGCGCCGGCTACCCCACCGTTCGGCTACTGGAACCGCTCGAGAACCTGGGGTTCGCGGGCGGCTGCAACCTGGGTATGCGCCTTCCGGGCGAGTATCAGTTCGTGGCGCTGGTCAACAACGACGCCACGGTCGAACCGGGTTGGCTGCGGCCGCTGGTGTCGGTGGCCCAGTCCGCACCTGACATCGGCGCCGTCAGCGCCAAGATGCTGTTCGCCGACCGCTACCTCGGTATCGAAGTGTCGGTTCCTGGCGCAGCGAAGATCAACCGCAACGACCCACGCGACCTCGGCGTCAGAGTCTCCGCCATGCGTATCGATGGTGTTCGTGCCGATGCCCGGCTCTCCTTCGACGAAGACTTCTACGGGCCCGAACTTCCCAATTCGGAGTACGACGAGGAGATCGCCCGCTGGAGCAGAGCCCGTGGCTCCATCCGCATTGCGGTCGAGCCCGGCGAGCCGCTGCCGCAGGTCGTCTCGCTCCGGCTGAGCAGCCCCGACCCGCGCGTGGTGACCATGAACACCGAGACCGAGACGTGCACCCTCGACATCGGCCCGGAGCGAACGTGGTTCGACATCCACCTTGGCGACGAACCATTCGATGTGATCAACAATGTCGGCTCGAACCTCTACCGGGGTGGGTTCGGCGGCGACCGAGGCTTCCTCGAACGAGACCTCGGCCAGTACGAGCAACCCGCCGAGGTGTTCGCCTGGTGCGGCGGCGCGGTGCTGCTGCGGCGCGACTACCTCGACCAGGTCGGAATGTTCGACGAGCGGCTGTTCCTCTATTACGAAGACACCGATCTGTCGTGGCGCGGCCGGCTGCAGGGGTGGCGCTACCTCTACGAACCAGCGTCGGTAGTTCGCCACCGTCATGCCGCATCGTCGGGCGTGGGCTCGCCCGTGTTTCGTTTCCACACCGAGCGGAACCGCCTGCTCGTACTGGCCAAAAATGCCCCTGCCCGGCTTGCCGCCCGCGCCGGCCTTGGTGAGATCCGGCGCTTCGTCCGTTGCATGCTGTCGGCATACATTCTGCGGCCGCTGCGGCTGCAGATGCCCGAACGCCACGAGTCCGCTCACCGTCGAGAGGTCGTGTCCAGTTATCTCCGCGAGTTGCGTCCTATGTTGCGCGACCGCCGCGCCGCCACACCATCCGTCGATCGATCATCGCTGATGTCATGGGAGGTCACCAAGTGACGCGTGTCGCGGTCTACAACCTGTACTGGAGCACGTACGGTGGCGGCGAGCAAGTGGCAGGTGCAATCGCGCAGGCGTTGATGGGCGATCACGAGGTCGTCCTGCTCGGGCCGGAGCCGATCGACATCGAGGCGACGATTGCACGCCTGGGTGTCGACCTCACCGGGTGCGGGTATCAGCGAGTGGTCGACGATCTCACGGCGTCTGCGGCCAGCGCCGACTTCGACCTGTTCATCAACACCACCTATCTCAGCTCGGCGGTGAACCACGCGCCAGCCGGCCTCTATTACGTGCACTTTCCCGGGCAGCCGCGCACGACCCGCCAACGTGTCACGCAGGCGGTGGCCGGCCGCGGCGCCAGCGTGCTGCGCGGCGTGCACCAGAGCAAGCTGCAGCGCATTCACGCCGGCTTCGAACGACGTACTCGCAACATCGATTGGGTTGGCAGCTACACGACCTTCCTGGCCAACTCCACCTTCACCGCAGGTTGGGTGACGCGGCTGTGGAACGTGCCGTCAGAGACGCTGTATCCCCCCGTGCGGCCGGAAGTTCAGCCCGGTGACAAGTCGCCGACGATTGCGGGGCTGGGCCGTTTCTTCGACCCCAAGTTCGGTCACTGCAAGCGGCAGCTCGACCTGTTGCACGCGTTCCTTGCGATGGAGCAGCCCGAGGCCACCGGCTGGCGCCTGGAACTGGTGGGCGGGGCAGATGCCAGCAGTCGCGAGTACGCCCTCGCTGTGCGTCGTGGGGCTCTCGGGCACCCGGTAGGTGTTCACTTCAACGCCCCGCGCTCGTTGGTACACGACACGCTGGCGGCGGCCAGCATCTTCTGGCACGGTGGCGGGTTCGGCGAAGACCCCGACGAGCACCCCGAGCGGTTCGAGCACTTCGGCATCGCCGTGGTCGAGGCAATGGCTGCCGGTGCCGTGCCGGTGGTCTTCGGCGCAGCGGGCCCTGCGGAGATCGTGCGCCACGGCGTCGATGGCTATCACTGGCACACTCAGGACGAGCTGGTGCACCTCACCCGTCGCCTGATCGCCGACGCAGACCTGCGCGCCGCCATGTCCGCCAGCGCGCAGGCACGTGCCAAAGGCTTCTCCCACGAAGTGTTCACCGCCCACCTCCGCGACGCATCCGCCCGTGCCGCACGAGCCACCGACTCGGTATAACTTGGGTTTTACTGTTGGAATGAAGACCGCTACCTCCATTCCTGATGATGTGTTCGAGCAGGCGGACCGTCGTGCTGCCGAGCTACGCATCAGCCGCAGCGAGCTCTGTGCGACAGCCGTCCGCGCATACCTCGCCGCAGAAGTCGGTGTCACCGAACAGCTCAACCGGGTCTTCGGAGACGTTGAGTCTGTTGCTGATCCCTTCATGCAGGCAGCTGCACGGTCCGTGTTCGAGGCGACTGAGTGGTAGTGGTGCCAGAACCACAATGGGGTTCGGTCTGGTGGATCGACCTCGAAGAGCCGCATGGCTCGGAACCTGGCTATCGACAGCCAGCCGTCGTGGTGTCTGCAGACCCCTTCAATCGGAGTCTCATTTCGACCGTGGTGGTAGCGACGCTCACATCCAACCTCAGGCTGGCCGATGCACCGGGCAACGTGGCCTTGGAGTCCGGCGAAGCTGGGCTTCGAACGGCATCGGTCATCAACGTGACCCAGCTGACGACGATCGACGAATCCCGTCTGAGTGAGTTGATCGGCCACCTGGGCGCCGCAGCCGCATTCGAGCTCGCGACGGGGCTCAGGCGATCCCTCCGGCTGTAGCCGCTGGCCGCGCCGTCCAAGCCGCCACGATGACGTGACGGGTCAGGTGACGTAGGCGAAGACGTCGACCAAGACATGGGCATGGCCGAGGTCGTTGTAGATCGAAATCTGCCCGTTCGCTCCAACGGCGACCATGACCATGTTGGGCACGATCTTGCCGCCGACCCAGTTCAGGTTCGATGAGGTTGGTTGACGGCCACCGGTTGGCCACACCGTCAGCCAGCCCCAGCTGTCGGTCTCGGCGGCAGTCACGTTCAGCATCACCGCTGTGGCATTCGCGGGGACGCCACCGACGCCGGCAACCTGCACGTTGCGAGTTTCGCCGGGCCCGAAGATCTGCTTCGGAGTACCCAGGCCGGACCGGCTGTCGACGAGCCGAACAGGATCGACGGCCGTGGTCTTGCCACCCCTACTGCCGTAGTAGCCGAGAACGTCGACCACCAGATCAGCGTCGGTCTCGAACATGGCGAGGCGAATCTTGCCGTCCGTACCCACCTTTACAACGGCAAGGTTCGCACGTGTCTGGGCCGGGTAGAGGTTCAGGTTGGACGCAATCGGCATCGGTCGGCCATTGGGATACGCGGTCACATAGCCGAGCCCGGTGGCGAAGACACTGGTGATGTTGAGCACTACGGACTGCGCATCGGCAGGTACACCCGCCAGACCTGCCACCTTCAGCGCTCTGTCGTCGCCGACCTGGAAGCGCCCGCCGATACCGCCGATGTCGTTGCGAGTGTCGAGGAGACGCGCCGGCGTCTCCACACCGGTGAAGCCGAGACCGCCCTGCAACACCTCCGGGGCACCGGTGTCGTACCAGCCGGCCACATCGGCGAGGATGTTCATGTCGCCGAATCCGGCGTATGTGAACCGAATGGTGCCACCGGCGCCCACTCTCGCCAGCACCAGGTTGGGCACGGTTTCGCCACCGGTGAGATTCAAGTTCGATGTGGCCGGAAACGCGCCATAGGTGGCTTGGTCGTCGAACACATCGCGGATTGCCGCCGGGCGCGGCGAGACCGAGACGAAGCCCCAGGACGGGGGCGCAACGGCGGTGACGTTCAGCAGCACGGCGGACACTCCCGAGGTGGGGACACCGGCGACACCGGTGACCTTCAATTCGTGGTTGCGAGTCTCGATCCGTCGGTTCACGGGGTTCGGGTCGGCCAGCCGACCGTCACCAGGCCGTACGGCGCCGGTGTCGATCCCCAGTCCAATTCGACTGTCGAGGATGCGCGTCGGGCTGACCGGGTGAAAGCCGCCCGAGGGGGTGCCGGCCGAGCCGGCGTCGTACACACAGGTCTGCATTCCGAAGCATGAAACATCGAGGTCGATGGCCGGAACCTTGCCGTCCTCGATCTCCATGAAGCCGTGCACCTTGCGCCCGGTGGCGTTGTCACGGACGAACACGATGTAGCGGCCTGGCCAGCCGACACTGCCGCTCCAACGGCTGTTTCGGCTGGCCCCGCTGGCGAACGACCCGACCGGGACACCGGTCGAGCTGTACTTCGTGTCGATGCAGATGTCGGGATACCCGCACTTGATCTGGAAGACATCGAACTCGACGCGCCCATCAGGAACCGGTGTCGACGACACGATTGCACCCTCGATTCGAAAGGCGTCGCCTTGCCCGATGGTCGGCAGCGGCATGATGCCGAAGTTCCTCCAGTTGGGCCCGTCACGCGACTGGTCGCGTTGGGCGGCCGAACCGCCGACGTTGCCGCGCCACACATCGTACGGGATGTCGTAGTCGCTGGTTGGCTTGGGGAACAGCTCGACTCGCAGCGTCGTGGCCGTGCCGTTCACCGTGAACGGCGACCCGCCCCCGTCGACGTAACCAGCGCCGCTCTTGACCATACCGACGAGGTTGCCATTGCTCTCCCAGCGGGAATACTTGTCGTACTCACCGCCGCCGGGGAGGCCGGGACCAATCGCGTCGATACCCATGTTGCCGATCGACCCACCCGTAGCGATGCCCACGGAGAGTGTCGTCGTGGCAGCTTCGACCGTCGGCGACTGACCGACGGTCACGAGTGCGGATGCCGCCGCCGCCAACAAGAGCGCCGACGTGGCGCGAGTGAACTTTCGAGACATTGCGACCTTCCTCCAGCTTCTGCCCGCTGTTATCGGTCTGTCCAGCCCCAAGGTTGAGCGTACCCAGCGAATCAGCTGCGGCGCGCGACCACCAGCATCTGGCCCGCGAGCGGCCGGTACGGCAACCGTAGGTACAGCGGAACCAGCCGGTGCCCGAAGGACAGCCGAGATTTCATCGTCAGCGGCAGGAACCGGGCTTCACGGTGCGCCAGCAGCAGCCCACGGCTGGCCAAGAAGTCGGAAAGGGACTCGTCGGTGAAGATGGTGCGATGGGTGAAGTCGTCGAAGTAGCGCTTCTGGTCCAGTCGGAAGTTGGGCTGGATCGCAACGAAATGTCCCCCCGGTTTCAACACGCGCCGAACCTCGTCGGCACAGGCTTCCAGCTGGGGCCACGTCAGATGCTCGAGCAGATTGCTGGAAAACACGCAGTCGAACGTGCCGTCGGCGAAACGGGACAGGTCGGTGACATCGCCCACCTCCGCCTCGACACCCGCCTCGGTGTAGTCGGCAAGGTCGTCGCGAAGATCGAACGCAACCCGCCGCGCACAACGGGCGGCGTTCGCGAGATCCGCGTAGCCCGCGCCCAGGTCGAGCAGCGCACCGTCGGCGGGCATCCAACGCACGAGGTACGCCGCTATGTGCTGCCAGATCACGCGCCGCCGGTCATCGGGAACGAACCGAGTCTCGAAGTAGCTGCCCGTTACATCGGCCATCAGTGCTCGCTCCGTGTCCGGGGGTGACTCATGCGTCAGGAGCCTATGCCGTCGCGGCGACCGGTGAAGGGGAGCGCAGGTCAGTAGGCTCATGGGTCGCATGTCTCTTCGTTCGGCGATGGCTCATCGCAACCTTCTGTATCTCCTTTCGTTGAAGGAGCTCCGCACTCGTTACAAGAAGTCCCTGCTCGGCTGGGCGTGGAGCCTGCTCAACCCGATCAGCCAGATGTTGATCTTCACGGTCATCTTCACGTACGTGTTCGTGGCTTCGCCGTTGCCGGGCGATCCGAGCGGGCTGAGGAACTTCCCACTGTATTTTCTCTGCGGTCTCTTGCCGTGGAACTTCTTCTCGATCACCACTTCGGTCGCAATGAGTAACGTTCAGGGAAGCACCGGCCTCATCAAGAAGGTCAGCTTTCCGCATGAGCATCTCGTCTTCGCCGTCGTTGCTGCACAGTTCGTCACACTGCTGATCGAGACGTTGATCCTTGTGGTCGCGATGCTGCTCGCAGGGCAGAACGTAATGGTGTGGCTGCCTGTCCTGCTGCCGTTGTACTTGCTCTGGGCCATCTTCACCACCGGGGTCGCCTTGGCGTTGAGCGCGTTCAACGTCTTCTTCCACGACGTGCAGTACCTCTGGGGCATTGTCTCTCAGGTCTTGTTCTATGCCACGCCGGTCATCTACTTCGCGCAGTCACTCCCGGACGTTCCCGTAGGGCGAGCGATGAAAGCAATCGCCAACTTCGGCCCGACGGGTGCGTTCATCACGGCCTTCCACAACGTGCTGTACGACGGTCGCTTCCCGAGCGGATCGAAGGTTGCGTACCTTGCAGTGCTTGCCGTCCTGACTTTCGCAATCGGCACATGGATCTTCACCAAGCTTTCGCCCCGCTTCGCCGAGGAGATGTGATGTCCGGCGACGTCATTCTCTCGGTCGATCACCTCGTCAAGTCCTTCCGAATCCATCAACAGAAGACGAACTCGTTGAAGCAGCTCATCGCTGCACGGGGCCGCAACCGGTTCGAGGAGTTCGTTGCCGTCAACGACGTCACGTTCGACGTGCGTGAGGGCGAGGTGTTCGGCGTCATCGGGCAGAACGGCTCCGGCAAGAGCACGCTGCTGAAATGCATGGCCGGCATCCTGCAGCCCAACTCGGGAACGGTGCAGGTCTACCGACGGATGGGTGCACTCCTCGAGTTGGGCGCTGGTTTCCATCCAGAGCTCACCGGTCGCGAGAACATCTTTCTCAATGCGGCGATCTTGGGAATGGGCCGACGCGAGATAGCGCGGCGCTTCGACGAGATCGTGGACTTCTCGGGGCTGCACACGTTCATCGATCAACCGGTGAAGACGTATTCGTCTGGCATGTACGTGCGGTTGGCATTCGCTGTCGCCATCAACGTCGACCCGCAGCTACTGATCGTCGATGAGATCTTGGCCGTGGGCGACGTCAGCTTCCAGCGGCGTTGCTTGGAGAAGTTCGTCGAGTTCCGCAACGAGGGCCGAACAATCGTGCTGGTCACCCACGACATGGGAAGCATCAAGAACCTTTGCGATCGTGCCATTTGGTTGGAGCACGGCAACGTCGTCGATGCCGGCGATCCGGCCGATCTCGTCGAGGCTTACACCGAGCGGATGCTGGGTGCCGATGCACGCACGTCCGATGGCAGTGTTCGCCGAGGTTCGGGCGAGATTCGGATCACCAACGTGGAGATGTTCGCTGGGGGCACCGGCGAAGCCGTGAAGCGTTGCCGCACCAGCGACTCGATCATTCTGCGCTTGCACTACGAGGCGCACAAGACCATCCCGCAGCCTGTCGTGGGTATCGAGATCGAGAGCTTGGGCGGGGCAACCATCACCGCACCGAATACGCGCGACGTGGGCATGGTGCCACCGACGATGTCAGGCACCGGCACGATCGAGATCGCGATCCCCCGCATTGACTTGCTGCCGGGCACCTATGACGTACACACCTCGATCACCGATTTCAACCGTGCGGTCGTCTACGACAACCTGCACCTTGCGCTGCGCTTCGATGTGATGACCGGCAAACCCTACGAGACCGGCGGCGTCGTCACGATGCGCCCCGAGTGGACGATGAGCTGACTGCGCCCTGGCAATTCGCCATCGCGTGCGCTCACCAATAGTGTGTCGAGCCATGAGGACCATCATCGTCTCGGCAAGCGACGACAACTTTCTTCCCCTTGCAAAGGGGCTCTGGGCATCGTTGCGCGATCGCGGGCTCGACGGCTCATTCGATCTTTTCTGGATCGACATCGGTAATGGGCAGCAGACGCGGAAGTGGCTGGAACGAGAAGTCCCAGAGGTGACGTGCATTGAACTCACCAACGAGGTCAAAGAGTTCGCCGACAGCCTCACGCACCTGCACTACCAGCGCGCGCTGCTTCTGCGACCGTTCCTACCGACTCTGCTGCCGCACTGCGACACGATCGTCTGGATCGATTCTGACATCTGGATTCAGGATCGATCGACTCTTGATGCTTTCGTCGAGGCAGTGGCATGGCGACCTACGCAGATGGCCATCTGTCCAGTGCTCGACGTTGCGTACGCCCCGCTGTTCTCCAGCTCGACACGATTTGTGGAGGACAACGTGACGCCGGTGTGGACGGCACTGTTCGGTGCGGATGTCGCGAACGCATTTCGTGACCGGCCACTACTGTCTGCGGGGATGTTCGCCCTCGCCGCAGACAGTGATCTGTGGGACTTGTGGGCAAACCAGATCCAGTCGACCTACGAACGCAACTTCGACGGCGATGGCAGCTACATCCATGTCGCCGAGCAAACAGCCCTGACGTACCTGCTGTACTCGTCGGGCCGATTCACTCCGTTGGAAGCGATACACAACTTTCACGCCAACATCGGCGATCTCGAGCGTGACGACTTCGACCGCGTCTGTACAGCGGCTCCGGTACGCCGCGTCATCGGGGCCGTTCACCTCTCCGACGTCGTCAACCGAAATCTTGGCGCGACCTATGTCGCCAAAGGGTTGCTGTACCAGCGCGGCGAGTCTCTCAGCCAAACCGAACTTGCGGCCATCGAGACAATGGGCCGTTCGATGACTGCGTAGTGCTGACCTTCAGCGCTTGGACAGCAGCAGGGTGAGGAAGCCTTGATCACCGGCGCTTGCACAGATGCTCACCAGTTCGCTGGCAGGAAGTTCGCGAACCTGGTCACCGACCAGAGCACGAACCTCGAAGCCCATCTGTTCGTAAAATGACAAGACATCTGCTGGACGACGCCCCGCTTCGACGATCGCACCTGGGAAGAACTCGATGAGCATCCGCAGCCCGCTGCTACGGGCGATCACGGCCTGCATGCCCAGCAAGACCTGTTCCTCGAAACCCTGCACGTCGATCTTGATGATGTCGAAGCCCTCGCCCTCGAGGAGTTGATCGGCGGGCACGACGGCGACCACCGTGGACGCATCGGTTGCCGACGTGACGACGCGACTGTCGCCGGGATTGTGATCCGCCTTCGTGAAGGCCAACATGTCGACCCGATCCCCGAGAGCGCAGGTGTACACCCGTGCACTGGCACCAACGGCGAACAGGTTCAGCTCGCAGAGTCTGGCGGTGAATGGATCCGGTTCGATCGCGGTGATCGTCACGCCTGCAGCGCTGTGGTGGGCAACACGGCTGAAGTAGCCGATGTGTGCTCCTACGTCGAGCACGCGTGCGCCCGGCCGCACCAACTGCTGCAGCAGACGCGTCTCCCCTGGCTCCCAGAGGCCCGTGCTTCGCGCCGCCGGCCGCATGACATCATCGTCGGCGCGGAACCACATCGGCCCAAACGCTGTCTCGATGAGCTGGGCGTCACCGACCGCAGGAGCGGGAATCGAGTTCACGTTCACACCCTCTCGGGGTAGTTTGCGCGGGCACCGGAGCTGGCAGCCTGGCGTGGGAACGCAAGTTGCAGTGCCTGAGAATATGGCCCATAGGAGAACAGGTCGAGACCGCTGGGTTCGCGCCCGAAGAACAACCGAATCGCTTCGGCGACTCCGCCATCGGCGTCGATGGTGGCAGAAAACCCCTTGAACGTAGCTGTCACCGACGGTGTGTCGCCGGACGGTGCCACCATCACGCGGACGATATCGGGCGCTTCGATACGGGGCAGCCACCCGACATGGACGACGTAGCCAAACTGGCGACCCGCCTCCCGGACAGTCAACTGCTGGGAATTCGTGTGCAGCTCCTCGAGGATGCCACTGGCACCAAATGCGTCGACCTCGCTGCGGAACAAGGGGTACCGAAGATCGACGATGCGTTCGTGAGCCGGCACCGTCACATGTCCGTGCGCGAGCAGGCCAGCCTCGCGGTTCGAGCCGCCCCCCTCGTGATACACGAACGACCCTGGCGCCAGCACGATGCGATAGCCGTGCATCCGTGACCTCAACGACCAGTCTGTCTCCTCGCAATACCCGCGGCCGAAGACCGGATCCATCACACCGACCTCGCGCACCACGTCCGTCGGGATCATCATCGAGAAGGAGATACCTGCAGGGATGTTGATGGCGGTGTCGCCGTACTGGCCGGCGAGTACCGCGCCGAGCCAATCGAGAACGCCCTGGTCCGCAAGGTGAAGATCCGGGTCTTCGTTGGGCATGGAGTAGATGGAGATGTTGGTCGAGAACGCCGTCGCCGAACCGATCGTCGAGTCGGACTCGACGCACGCGAGAAGCTGGCTCATTGCATTGCTTGCGTACATCACATCGGAGTTGGAGATCACGACGTGGCTGTAACCGCCCTCAACTGCAGACAACAGACCAAGACTCACATTTCGAGGGATGCCCAGGTTGCGCGGCGTGCAGTAATAGCCAACCTTGCGCTCATCGCAGAACTGACGAAGCTCCTCGCTCCAGCCCGGTTGCGGGCTTGCGTCATCGAGTACGAGGATGTCGAGGTCGAAGTCGTCGTGCAGCAATCGACACGCCGAGTCGATGCATCGCGGAACGAACGCTCTTCCGTTGTACACCGTGATCAGTAGCAGCACACGACGGCGTTCACTCACGGAGTCACCATCTTGATGATTCGTACCAGAAGGTTCCCGATTCGATAGCTCCTCGAAGCTCGCAGCAGCGCCACTTCCTCGCGCGCCGCATCGCGCTCGAACATCAGCTGACTGTCGCTGGCGATGGTCGCAGCCAGTTGTAGGTGAGTGAGGCTCGACTTGTGCTGCAGCTCGAGCATCTGTTGATGCATGGCCGTCAAGCGGCCGGTGAGATCGACGACTCGCACGTTGGCGACCTCGAAGTCGCGAAGCGCTTGCTCGAGGCTGAGCGCATCGATTCCGGAAGCGTCGATCGTCGGTCGATGATCCGGGCTGTCACCTTGCTCTGCGACTGGCGAGACCGGCTTGGTTGATTTCGTGGACATCTGATTACCTCGTATATGGCCAGCGGGCGGGGCGTGACAATGCGTTGCGGTACACATTTGTCAACCCCGCCGCAGTGTCGGCCCAGCGGAGCTGGTTGGCGTTGTTGAGTGTGATTCGTACTTGTTCGGCCGCCTGCTTGGGGTCGTTCAGCAGTTGGCCAACTGCCCGTGCGAGGTCACCGGGGTCCCAGGTTTCGGCGAAGGCGGCCGCACCAGGGTTCAAGTCTCGGAGCGGGCTGAAGCGGACGCCCACGGTAGGGGTTCCGAACCGGGCCGCCTCGAACGGAACCAATCCGAACCCCTCTGCGGACGTGGGGTACAGCATGGCGGAGGCGTGTCGCATCAGCCAGTTGCGTTCCGCCGAGGTGACATCTGGCAACACGAAGAGTCCTGTATCGCCATCCTGACGAGCAACCGTCTCGGCGCGGCGTGAAGACCCGTTGGGTACGTACGCGCCAGCGAGGACGAGGCTGAGCTGTGGATAGTGGGCGCGGAGCTGCTGCCAGGTCCGGATTGCGAGGTCCCGATTCTTGTGCCCGTAGTTGGTGCCGAGCACCAACAGAAACTCCTGATGGACAAAGCCACGAGCGGACAACTCTGCCGGAAACTCCTCCGGCTCCGCACCCGACAAATGGTCGGTGCCGAGCGGCACGAGAAACGTTCGATCGCTCTCAAGGGGCAACGCCTCGGCCTCGATGTGGCGTCGTGCATCGTCACACGTCACGACGATCGCATCGGCGCCTGCGGCACCAGCCGTGAGGTTCTGACGGTATCTCAGCCACTCGTCACCCGAGGCGAAGTACGCCCCGACCTGGTACGCAATCACGTCGAGCAGGGTGACCACCACGCGAGTTGCTTTCTCACGCCAGAGGTCCAGTGGAAGTGCGACGGATGGCTGGCTCGGTCGATGGATGATGTCCGCAGGTGCAGCCGCTGACATGTCGTGGTCCGGAGCGGCAATCACCGCGATCTTCTCAGACTGCAGGAACGGTGCTGCGTAGGCCGGCACGCCGCCTGGCAGCGCCAGTTGCACTGAATCCACGTCGGAGCGGATGGCCAGTTCGCGAACCAGCGACAGGATCTGGACCTGGGTGCCCATTTCCTTGGGACCAATGTCGCGGCCGTCGATGATGATGCGAAGGCCTCTGATTTTCGCCGCCGCGCACGAAACAGTGAGGCCGAGCGCTGAGTCAGCTCGCCGGCTGTCCAGCTCGTGCCCCATCAGCGCTGCCGGGTACCGACGCGAGAGTAGAGCGTGCTCCCGGGTTCCACCAGCGTCCAAGGGCCCAGCCTGATACGGGGCCAGATCGTACGCTCGCGTGTAGTACGTGCCGCCATCCACCATGTTGACAAAGCCGCGCTGCCCTGCCCGTAGGCCGAAGTCCGCAACGAGCAATTCGGAGGTGGAGCCGACTGATCGATCGAACCCTCCGATCGCGCTCAGCGCAAACCGTGACAAGAGCGTGACCGGGCCGACCGGTCCCGCAATCGGGGCAAACGATGGCGACGGCTCGAGAGTACGTAACGACCGAGTGATGGAGACCTCATCATGAGGGCCGACCTGGTGCATCATCGGTGAGTTGCGGCTCGGCACACTCAGCGCTCCAGCAGCGTTGGAAAGGAACGAGACCGTCGCCAGCCGAAGATCGTCCTCGACCGCAGCCACAGCCCGCTCGAGGAAGCCTGGCGGCACCACGACCGGCTCCGAAATGACGACTACATGCCGTGGGCCAGTCAACGTCACGAACTCGAGCGCATGCACCAGCCATCGCGGAGGACACTCGACGACATTCCAACATTCGAAGCCTTCTGCAGCCCCCTCGGCCCCGCCAATGACGATTTCGATGTCTGGATGTGCAGCCCGCAATGATGCCACCGTCGACGAGTAGATCTCTGCCTCGTGACTCATCCAGATCAGAGCGACCACCGACGTGGGTTCATTCACGGAACTCACAGCGGTTGCTCCGCAACCCACCGGAGCAGCCGCTCGACGCCTTCGGCGACCGTGACCGTCGGCTCGTAACCGAGTTCGTTTCGCGCTCCGCTGATGTCGCACCAGGCTGCACGTACGTCTCCGTCACGAAAGTCGCCTGACACTCTCGGTGCTGGTGCGGCACCGGCCGCCGCCATCGATTGCGCAATCTGAAGGATCGTGGACGCAACACCAGAGCCGATGTCGACCAGGCGAGACACGGCCGGCGGGCGTTCCAATGCGGCAAGCACAGCGGCAGCGACATCGTCGATGAAGACGAAGTCGCGGACGATCTCGCCGTCCTCGAAGACGTTGATGATGTCGCGCTGCGCCACCTGTCGAGCGAAGTACGTCAACACACCTGTGTAGCTGTTGGACACTGACTGGCCCGGGCCATAAACATTCTGGAGGCGGAGTACCGAGAGTCGAGTCGCTGTAGCAGCGCACCACGAGCGAAGGATGTCTTCCTGAGCCAACTTCGTTGCGGCGTACACGTTGGTCGGGTGGGTCTCAGTGATCCCGGCGATGCTGACGCATGGCGTCAGCGGAGTGCCGTCAGAATCCGGGTGATCCCAGCGATGCGCCTCCAGCGCTGCTCGTGACCGAAGGCCCGGGTAACGAATCGAGCCGTCTGCGCTTCGCCATGCCCCGTCCCCGTACACCGCACGGCTCGACGTGAGCACGATGTGATCCGGACGATGCTGGCTGCGGTACATCGCGTCGAGCATGCGTGTCGTGCCGAGCACGTTGACCTCGGCGTGTCGCGACGCCTCGGACAGAGACTGACCGGTACCTGTTTCCGCTGCGAGATGAACCACCGCGTCGGGGCGCACCAGGTCGAGCAGCGCCTCCCAGGGTTCCCGATGAGTGACGTCGAAGGGCAGGATCTCGGCCGCGGCGTGGAGCAGCGGCGGTCTGGTCCTCAGCGGGTGCACCTGAGGGTGGAACGAATCCGCAACCACCATGCGCACTCCGAGAGGGCAGAGACGCTGGCTCAGCGCACTGCCGATGAACCCCGCGCCGCCCGTGACTAGAACCGTCGACATCCGTAGCACCCTACCTGGGTCGGCCATTCGCCCGTGGTCCATCGCCGAAGACGTCACTCGGCGGAGCGACGGCGCCACAGCTTCACGAAAGGCGCTGCCATGCGGGACACGGCCTGACCAACGCGCCAGGACTCCGACGCATGAATCTGCACCAGGTGGTCCTTCGCCTGAAGGAGCTGATCGTTCGCCAGATCCAGTTGGCTCTGTGCGATGCGCGCAGCGGCCTGGGCTGCGTCGCGCTCCATGCGGGCGTCGACCAGTCCAACGGGAACCCATCGGTCGAGGGCGCACGCAGGGTACGACAGCGCCGCACCGAGTTCTTCGTCATCTTCCTTCGCCACGAAGTAACGGTTGACACCGTCGAACAAGACCTGCCGATAGCCCGCCGCTTCCAACACATGGGGGAACTTGCAATTCAACCAATCAGCGTGTTCGGCCACGATCACGGACGGGCGGTGCAGCGAGAGGTCGAGACCGCCCACCACGCGATCCTCGAATCCCTCCGCATCGATCTTGAGGAAATCGATGCGAGGCAGCGGGTGATCCTCGAGGATCTTGTTGAGCGTCATCACGGGCACACGATGGAGTGTCACCCGACGCCCTTCGTCGCGATAGATCTCCGCAAGCTCCGACGAGAACGTCGTCCTCTGCACGTCGTCATCGACAACGTGCAGTTCCAGCACTCCTGGCTCGTCGCTGACACCGGCAGCGAGGTTGACATCGTTGGGCCGGCTCGCCGCCAGCAGAGCGGCAAGGGGAGGCTGGGGTTCGATGTTGATGCCGATCCAGCCGTTCAACGAAAAAAGCTGCGTGACGGAGTCGGCGACCGGGTCGCATGCACCCACATCGACGAAGTAGCCAGGAGACCGGCCCTTCAGCGCCCGCCAGAGAACGACATCCTCTCCGTTGGCAGCCCACCCGATCAATTGTTCAGTCATCGCTCTCCAGTGAGGTGGCCAGAAGCTGGTGAGGCTAGCGCACAACACTTCGCGACCCGGTGCTTCCAGCATGCACCCAAGGGGCCGCCCGGTCACTCCTTGCGCTTCACCCATCGGCGGCCGGCTCGCTGCGCAGGCTCCTCCAATAGTGTCCAGCTCAGATGCGCGGCAGCCAGCGACAGGGCCAGAATCAGCAACAACTTCCAGAAGGCAGGGTCGACGTTGGGTGGGGCGATCAACGGCCCACGACCGTACACCGACAAAATGATGGGAAAGTGCCACAGGTACAGTCCGTAACTGCGTTCGCCCAACCACACCGCGGCACGATCGAGTTGGGTGGTCGCCGGCAGCGGCGATGCCACATAGAGAATCGCTGGAACAAAGAGAACGCCCAGCACAAAGTCAAAACCCGTGAACCAGACCCAGTGGGTGTAGAACGACGACCGTTCGATGAACACGAGCCAGAGGACGCTGGGCACCAGCAAGACCACCATCATCGCTCCGCTCGGCAACCATGACGGCACCGGCAGGCGCAGCCGCAGGTTCCGTCGAGTCGTGAGCCACTTCAGCCCGATGCCCAGTGCGAACAGCGGAAGTACACCGAGAAACTGCCGAGCAAGGTACAGACGCGCGTTCGCTGGTTCTGCTCCAGCGCCAAAGTAGAAGTCCTGGAGACCTTGGCCTGCTCGTGCCACGTACAACCGATAGCCGAGTCCTACCACCATGAGCACCAAGGCCCCGATTCCGAACGTCCTGCCCACGAACCACGCCAGTATCGGCATGGCGAGGTAGAGAATCGCTTCGATCGACAGCGTCCAGAGGACGCCGCTGACGTTCAGGTTGCTTGCGGTCTCGGGTCGCAAGAACTGCGTGAAGGTGAGGTTGCTCGCCAGTTGCTTGGCCCCGGTTTGGGAAAACAGCGCATCGTGCTGAGCAAAGAACAAGAAAAGTATTGCGATGTTGAGGTAGTAGGCCGGCACGATTCGGAAAACGCGCCGAACGTAGAACGTCCGCAAGCGTCCCTTCCGAGCCCCACGCCAGAAGTGGTCGGCGAGAAGGAAGCCCGAGAGCATGAAGAACAGTGACACGCCCCATGTTCCAAAGCCCTCGAGTACCCAATAACCCGGAAACCGAGGCGTGGTTCCGAGCGACCACGAATGGTGGAACACAACAGCGAGCGCGGCGATGCCGCGCAACATCTCGATTCCGGCGAGCCAGGTTCGGCCGCGTTCACTTTGGGGCTCAGTCACTTGGCACCATCATGGCATGCACGCCCCATCGTCAGCCGGCCACTCAAGAGGCTGAGGGGCGACGGTGTACGATCTGGCGCTGTCGAGCGGACAATTGCAAGGTCCGAAGCGGTGACTGACCCATGAGCAAACCCTCTCCCTACGAACGACCCTTCGTTGCCTTTACGATCGTCGCGCACAACTACCTGCCGCGTGCTCGGCTGCTTGCAGAGTCGTTTCAGCGCGAACACCCTGAGTCGTCATTCTTCACGGTGGTGATCGATCACCCTTTGAAGGTGCTCGTCCGCCAGGCGAACGACGCATCGTTGGTCGCAATCACGCAGATCGACTTCGGCGACGAGGGCTTCGAGTACATGGCTACCGGCTATGACGTCACAGAGTTCGCGACCGCCGTCAAGCCGTTTGCGCTCCGCCACTTCCTGCGCAACGCCGACTGTGTCTTGTACCTCGACCCAGATATCGAGTTGTACGCGCCGCTGCACCCGTTGGTCGCCGCAACGCGCGAGCATGGCGTGTCACTCACCCCCCACTGCCTCCTGCCGATCGAGCGAGACGGCTGCCAGCCGAGCGAGCCGGGGCTGCTGGCCGCAGGGGTCTACAACCTCGGGTACGTCGGCGTCGCACAGCAGTCGACGGCCTTCGTGGATTGGTGGGCCGAACGGCTCCGGCGAGACGCGCTCAACGACCCATCCAACTACATCTTCACCGACCAGAAGTGGATCGACCTCAGCGTTCCCATCTTCCGTCCGCACATCGAGCCCGACCCCGGCTACAACGTTGCGTATTGGAATCTGGATCAGCGCGAGATCACCGATGTCGATGGCACGTTTCATGCGGCTGGTTCGCCGCTCCGCTTCTTCCACTTCTCGGGCTACGACCCCGCACGTCGTCACTGGATCAGCAAGTACCAACCCGTCGCACCACGCGTGCGGGTCAGCGACAGCGCCGCACTCATGCGACTCTTCAACGAGTACGGCGACCGTCTGGAGAGCGCTACCGACGGCGAGTCATCACTGCCCTACGGATGGGCGGACGCGTTCCCCGGGCTTCGGCTCACTCACGACATTCGCCGTGCGTTCCACCGGCAGCTGCGCCGGTCGGACGCAGGGTCGTGCGATCGGCCACCATCGCCGTTCCTACCCGGCGGGGCGACAGCGTTCCTCGACTGGGTGGCAAGCGTGCCCCCCGACGAACTGCGACCGATCCCGCGCTACCTGCACGGCGTATGGGACAGCCGCCCCGACGTTCGGCTCCGCATGCCCGAGACGGCGTCCGGAGACATCGACAGGCTTCGAAACTGGGCAGCGACAGTTGGTGGCGCCGATGACGACAACGTCGCGCTGCTCGGTTGGCGCCATGAAGCCGATCGACGGTTCGACATGGTCACAGCACTTGAAGAGACAACGTCGGATGGTGTCAACCTCGTCGGTTACCTCCAGGCCGAATTGGGAATCGGAGAAGCCGGCCGTCTGGCAGCGCTGGCGCTGAAGATCGCCGGAGTTCCCATCGCCACCGTTGCGACCAAGCGCACGATCAGTCGGCAGGCGCACCCATTCGACATCGACGCTCTCCAACAGCACAACACCGTGCTGATGGCGGTCAACGCAGATCAGTTCGCGCAGGTACGCGGTGACCTCGGCCCGGCCTTCTTCGATGGGCGGTACACGATCGGCCAGTGGTTCTGGGAGCTGTCGACGTTTCCATCGTCGCTCACGGCTTCGTTCGCGCTCGTCGACGAGGTATGGGCCGCCACCACGTTCATGCGCAACGCAATCGCCGAGCGGGCACCGACCGGCCTTCCCATCACGCACATGCCGCTGCCCTTCTGCACGCCCGAAGTCGACGGTGCGATGACACGCCGAGACGCCGGCATCGACGACCGGTTCACGATGCTGTTCACCTTCGACATGATGAGTGTTCTCGACCGCAAGAACCCATTGGGTCTGGTCGAGTGTTATCGCGAGGCCTTTACGCAGGGCGACGATGTCCGGCTCGTGTTGAAGACCATGAACGGCACAACCAACGCCGAGGGAATGGAACGGCTGCGCTGGGCCAGCATGGGCCGATCCGACATCACCCTGATCGACCGAGTCATGAGCCGCAGCGAGACCAATTCGCTGATGAACCACGCCGACTGCTACGTCTCGCTCCACCGAGCTGAAGGACTCGGCCTGAGCATGGCGGAAGCGATGCTGCTCGGTAAACCTGTGATCGCCACTGGATACTCGGGCAACATGGACTTCATGGGCGACGACGTGGCCTATCTGGTCCCGTGGTCCGAGGCGGCGATCCCGACCAGTGCCGCCCCCTACCCCACCTCGTCGACGTGGGCCGAGCCGGATCTCGCAGAGGCAGCTCTCATCATGCGGCGCGTCGTCGAGAACCCGACAGCTGCTCGGTCCGTCGGCACGAAAGCACGTGAGCACTTGCTCAACAACTTCTCTCCGGCCGTCTGCGGCGCGGCGATGCGGCAACGACTGAAACAGATCTGGAGCAGATGACGATGGGGGCCAACCCGATGAGCAAGATCAGCGAACGTGCGAACCGGGCGATCAGTTCGCACGTCGAAATGCAACTGCGCGATCAGGCAGCAGCGATGAACGAGCGCCTCGATCGACTGGAGGAGAGCGTGGCGGCGCTTCACTCCACACTCGCCACGTTGCAGAACGTCAGCACCGAGATGTCTTCCACCTTCAGCGACCGGATCCGAACCATCGAGCATGCGCTGCAACAGGCTCGCAACGAAGCTGGCGACGCACGGCTTGGGTAGCCGACGCTCGCTGAACCGGCGCCCGCGTGACGCGACCATGGAAGTCACCGCAACCCACGGTCGACATCCAGCCAGGGTTACAATTCGCGCTCCTCGCAGCTGATTCGACAGATCCTGGAAGACTCATGACACGCCTAGCAATCATCGGAACCGGATACGTCGGGCTCACCACCGGTGTCTGTTTTGCGCACCTTGGGCACGACGTGGTGTGCGCCGACATCGATGCCGAGAAGGTTGCCCGGCTCACTCGTGGAGAAGTGCCGATCGTCGAGCACCGGCTCGACGAGCTGCTGACCGAAGGCTTGCGTGAGGGCAACCTGCGCTTCGTCGTCGGGGCTGCAGCCGCGGTCGCTGACGCCGAGATCGTGTTCCTGTGCGTGCCCACGCCGCAGGGCGACGATGGCTCCGCCGACCTCAGCTACGTCGAGGCCGCAGCTGCGGAGATCGCACCGGTTCTCCCCTACGAGTGCATCGTGGTCAACAAGTCGACTGTTCCGGTCGGCAGCACCCGCGTCGTCGAACGGGTGCTGCAGCGCCCCGACGTGCGCGTGGTCAGCAACCCCGAGTTCCTTCGCGAGGGCTCCGCGGTCGACGACTTTCTTCGCCCCGATCGAGTCGTGGTCGGCTGCGAAGACCGATCGGCGGCCATTGCCGTCGGCGCCCTGTACGACTCCGTACGCGCCCAGGTCATCGTCACCGACCCTGCCTCGGCCGAGACCATCAAGTACGCCGCCAATGCATTCCTCGCCACCAAGCTCAGCTTCGTCAACGCCATCGCTGCCATCTGCGAAGGCGTCGGCGCCGACGTGAACGACGTGATGGTCGGCATGGGCTACGACAAACGAATCGGCGCCGAGTTCCTTCGCCCCGGCCCTGGATGGGGCGGTTCCTGTTTTGACGGCAACGAAACCCTGATGGTCCGCGACGGAGCCGGCCCGCGCATGATCCGATTCGCAGATCTGCCACAGATGAACCTCGCGGGGCTGGAGATCCTGAGCTGGGCGCCTGGCCAAGTGATTCCTGAGTATCAG
>Ga0105048_10004276_pt1 | contig 23307 bp, 15 predicted proteins | sample MAT05_FD_78382 | JGI IMG/M metagenome (GOLD analysis project Ga0105048, IMG submission 78382) | Freshwater microbial communities from Lake Fryxell liftoff mats and glacier meltwater in Antarctica - MAT-05 | ecosystem: Environmental > Aquatic > Freshwater > Ice > Liftoff microbial mat | place...
CGCCACATCGGTCGCAACGTCGCGATCAAGCGGTTGCTCGACGCCGATCCCACGGCCGCGCGCACGACCGCGGCGAGTCGAGTGCTGCACGCGCGCTTCTTCGACGAGGCGCGCACGCTCGCGCGGGTGCGCAGCCCGTACGTCGTCGCGCTGCTCGACGTGCAGCCGCGCCACCGTCTCATCGCGCTCGAGCTGTGCAGGGGCGGCAGCCTCCGCCTCGGCATGCGCCGCGGGCTCGTCGGCCCTGCCGATCTTCCTCGACTCGCGACACAGCTACGGCGCGCGCTCGATGCCGTGCACGCCGCGGGCGCGGTCCACCGCGACGTCAAACCCGCGAACATCCTGCTGCGTACGGCGTTTCGCGGCGCTCCCGTGGCGCTGGCGGACTTCGGCGTGGCGACGGACGTCGGCCCCGCGCGCGCAGGTCCACAGGCCGGTACCCTGCGCTATCTTGCGCCCGAGCTCCGCGGCGGGGCCTCGCGCGCGACCGCGGCCTCGGACCGATTCGGTGCAGGCGTCGTCCTGCTCGAGCTGCTGCTCTACCCCACCCCGCTGCCCGACGCCTTCGATCGCATCGACGATGATCTCGACGTCACACCGTACGTGCCCGACGACGCGCCGACGCAGGCCCGCGACCTCTTGCGGTCGCTCTTGGCGAGGGATCCGGATGCGCGCGGCTGGTAGCTTGGTCGTGCTGCTCGCGGGCGCGTGCGAGGAAGTGCCACGCACGTACAGCACGCGCGGGCAGGCCGGCACCGAGATCTTCCGCGACGACTTCGAGCGCACCGAGCTCGGCGCATCGTGGAAGCCGACCGCCGAGGGTACGCGTCTCGACAACGGCGTGCTCAAGCTCGTAGACCTGCGCAACCATCCGCTGTGGCTCGACGTCGCGCTGCCCGACGACGTGCGCATCGAGTTCGATGCGTGGGCGGCGAGCGACGAGGGCGACATCAAGGTCGAGCTGTGCGGCGACGGTAGGTCGGTCGCGACGTCGATGAACTACATCGCCACGGGCTACGTGCTGGTGTTCGGCGGGTGGAACAACACCCTGAACGTCATCGCCCGCAAGAACGAGCACGGCCGCGATCGCGCGACGGCATCCGAGCCGGTGCCTATGGCCGGGCGGCGCTATCACTTCGCGATCACGCGCGCCGCGAGCGAGCTCATCTGGGAGATCGACGGTCGCGTCGTGCTCGAGCTCGAGGACCCGGCGCCGCTACGCGGTGCGGGTCACGACCACTTCGCGTTCTCCGGCTGGGAAGCCGAGGCGCACTTCGACAATCTCGTGATCGAGGCGCTGTGATGAAGGACCTGCCGCAGATCTTCGGGCGCTACGTCCTCACCGAGGTCATCGGAGAGGGCGGCATGGCCGAGGTCTATCTCGCGAACGTCCGCGTCGCCGAGGGCCTCACCAAGCGTGTCGTCATCAAGAAGATCCGCAAGGACTTCGCCGACCAGCGCGAGTTCACGCGGATGTTCGTCGACGAGGCGAAGGTCGCGCTGTCGCTCAACCACGCGAACATCGTGCAGGTCTTCGACTTCGGCCAGGTGCACGGCACGTTCTATCTCGCGATGGAGCTCGTCGAAGGCATCGACCTGATGCGGCTGTTCCACGCGGTGCGCAACGCCGGCGACTCGTTCCCGCCGGTCATCGCGGCCTACTTCGCGCACCAGGTCGCGGCCGGTCTCGCGTATGCCCACCGCAAGCACGACGACTACGGCCAGCCGCTCGGCATCGTCCATCGCGACGTCAGCCCGCACAACATCATGGTCAGCTACGCGGGCCAGGTGAAGATCCTGGATTTTGGCATCGCGCGTACGCGCGAGCACGCGCTGGCGCGGATGGACGCCGGGTCGGCGGGGCGTCGCGGCAACGACGACGGCAACGACGACGGCGTCGCGATCGAAGAGACGATCAAGGGCAAGGTCGCGTACATGTCGCCCGAGCAGGCGACCGGCCGGTCCGTCGATCTACGCTCCGACGTGTACTCGCTCGGGATCGTCCTTTACGAGACGCTGACCGGCAAGCTGCTCTTTCGCGACAAGGATCGCATCGCTGCGCTCGAGCGCGTGCGTACCGAGCCGCTGGTGCCGCTCGTGCAGGCGGCGCCGAACGTGCCGCCCGATCTGGCGACGATCGTCGATCGGGCGCTCGCTCGCGATGCGAATCAGCGCTACGAGAGCGCGCGCGCGCTGCAGAGCGACCTCGCGGCGTACCTCCACCGCGCCGACCCGGTCGTCGACGACGAGGTGCTCACGAACTTCGTCGCTCAGTACGCACGCCCGGCCGCGCCCGGTCATGCGCCGCCGGCTGATCACGGCACGCGCGACGGTGTATCCGGCGGCGGCACCCCGATGCCGCGACGCACGAGCCGCGAGGCCCAGCGCGTCGTCGTCGTGTACGCGGCGCTCGAGCGCCCGCTGCCCGGGCTGGATGGCGCGACGTCCGTCTCGGATCCGGCACCGCTATTCGCACTGGTCCGCGATGTCGCGTTCAAGCGCGACGCGCAGGTGCTGCGCATCGACGAGCGCAGCATCATGGTCGCGTTCGGCACCCTGCTGCGCACCGCCGACGATGCCGACCGCGCGCTGCGGGTCGCGCTCGCGCTGCGCGAAGACGTCGGCGAGGCCGCACCCGGCTGGCGCATCGGCCTCGTCGTCGCGAATGCGGCCGCAGTCGTGCAGCGCAACGCGCTCGGCCCGGTGATGGTCGAGCTGCGCCGCGGCGTCGCCGAGCAGCTCGAGCACGTCGCACGACGCTACGTCGAGGGCCCCGTCATGGTGTCGGGCAACCTCGTCGAGCTGCTCGCGCGCGCGTGGCGGTTCGGCGACGGCAGCTTCGTCGAGCCCGCGGCGGGCATGTCGGGCACGGCGACCGTCGTCGATCACGAGCTCGAGCACGTTGCACCGCTGCTCGGCGCCGCGCTCGAGGACGATCGACGCGTCCACCTCGCGCCCGGCGGTCGCGCGGTGCTGTTCGGTCGCGAGCTCGAGCTCAAGTCGTTACGCGACGGGCTCGCCGAGGCGATTCGCGGCCGCGAGTCGCGGGCGATCCTCGTGCTCGGCTCGCCGGGCATGGGCAAGCGCGCGCTCGTCGAGCGCTTCATCGCCTCGCTGCCGCGCACTGCATGCTGGGTGCTGCGCGCGGCGGGTAGCTGGTCGAAGCGCAACGTGCCGCTCGGCGTGTTCCTCGAGCTGCTCGCGCGCTTTCTCGGCATCGAGCACGACACCCGGCCGGACCAGATCGTCCTCAAGCTCGAGGAGCACGGTGTCGGCGACGCGAAGCAGCTCGCCGAGGCGCTCGCGTCGGCGCTGGGCGTCAAGGGTGCGGCCGACGGCGAGCTCGATCCATTCACGCGCCGCGATCGTCTGTGGCGCCTCGTGCGACGGCTGATCATCGCGCTCGCCCAGCGCCGCCCGGTGCTCATCGTGCTCGAGAACATCCACTTCCTCGACGAGCAGAGCGTGCTGCTGCTCCGCGAGTGGATCCTCGTGCGCCATCCTTGGCCGATCCTCGGCATCAGCACAGGTCGACCGGGCCACCTCCGCGTCGAGATGATTCGGCGCGAGCCGAACATCTCCACGCTCGAGCTCGGCGAGCTCGACGAGCACGCGCGGCGCGAGCTCATCGTCCGGCGATTCGAGGACGAGACCTCGGCCGGCGAGCTCGCCGATGCGATCCTCGCCCGCACGGGCGGCAACCCGCTGTTCATCGAGCAAGTGCTCGCGTCGCTGCTCGACCGCGGCGTGATCGCCTGGAATGCGCAAGGCCGGCTGCTCGCGCTGCGCCAGCGCGGCGCGGCGATCGACGTGCCACCGTCGGTCGAGGCCGCCCTCGCCGAGGGCATCGAGGAGCTCACGCGAGGCGATCGCGAGGTGTTGCAGGGCTCGGCCGTACTGGGGCGTACGTTTCGGCCGGACGAGCTGCAAGACCTGCTCGAGCGCAACGTATCGCGCGCGCTCGAGAACCTGCTCGCGCGTCACTTCGTCGAGCGCATCCCCGCACCGTCGCCGCAATCCGAGAGCTTCCGCTTCGCGACGGTGACGCTTCACGACGTGTGCAAGGCCGGCATCGCCCCCGAGGTCGGCGAGCGGCTGCACGGCCGCGCGGCCGAGCTGCGGCGCGGTCGCACCGACTACTCACCGGAGCGCGACGACGGACCGATCGCCGAGCACCTCGTCGCCGCCGATCGCGGCACCGAGGCGATCGAGCCGGCGATGCGCGCGGCGATGCGCGCGTACGACGTCGCAGGCAACGTCGAGGCCCACTACTTTCTCACCCAGGCGCTGCGCGTGATGCCCGAGGACGATCCGCGGCGCTGGGAGGCCGTGCTGCGACGCGAGCGGATCCTCCGCGCGTGGGGTCGCCGTCGCGCGCAGGGTGCCGACGTGCGCCTGTTGCTGCGCACGGCCGAGCGCATCGGCGACGCCGAGAAGATGGTCGTCGCATCGATCCGGTTGCTGCGGTTCTATCTCGAGGTCGGTCGCGTTCAGCAAGCCGCGCGCCTGATCCCGCGGTTGCGCGAGCGCATCGGTGCGCTCGCCGAGCCGCGGGCTGCGGCGTTCTGGGCGGTGCTCGGCGAGCTCGAGAGCGAGCGCCTGTTCGCGACGGGCGACTTCGACGAGGCCGAGCGTGTCGCCCGCGAGGCGCTCACCCACTGCGGCACCGGTCCGCGCGGCGAGCGTCAGCGATGTCGGCTCCTGCGGAGCATCGGCCAGGTCGCGAACAGCAAGGGGCGGTTTGCGCAGGCGCGCTCGGTCTACGGCGAGGCGCTGTCGATCGCGCGCGAGCTGGGCAACCCGCGGCTCGAGGCGAACCTGCTCAACGCGCTCGGCGAGGTCGCAGGACGTAGCACGCGCTATCAGGAGGCGGTCGACTGCTTCAAGGCGGCGCTACTGATCGATCGCGATCTCGGCGATCGGTTCCTCACCGGGCGCAAGCTCGCGAACCTCGGAGCGACGTATGCGGCGATCGGGCTGCTGCGTCGCGCGGAGCGATGCCTGCGCAAGGCGCTCGAGCTCCACGAGGCGATCGGTCATCCCGGCGAGTTCAATGACGTGATCGTGCAGCTCGGCGAGGTCATGGGGCACCTCGGCGATCTCGAGGCGGCGCGTGCACTGCTCGTCGACGCCGCGCGTGTCGCCGTGTCGCGCGGTGATGTCCGCATCGAGCTGCGCGCGCGCGTGCGCCTCGCGTACGCGCTCGCGGTCCACGCAACAGCACTCGAGGATCTCGCGACGGCCGAAATGATCGCCGAGCAAGTCGCGGCCACGGCTCGCGCGCACGGCCTGCGCACCGCCCATTGTCGAGCGCTGCACGTGCTCGCGCGGCTCGCCGACGGCTCGGATCAGATCGAGCGCGCGATCGGCTTCGAGCGCGAAGCCGTCACTCTCGTGCGGGCGGGCGCTGCGCCTCTCGATGGGGTGCGATCGATCCACCTCCTCGGCAAGCTCTTGCTCGTACGCAGTCGAGGCGAGACCGCGCACGACGCTGCGGGCGACGAGCGAGAGGCGCGTGGCCTGCTCGCGGAGGCGGCGACGCTGGTCTCCTCGCGGCTCGCCGATCTCCGCGACGAGGATCTGCGGCGCGGCTATCTCGAGCAACCCGAGGCGTGCGAGATCCTCCGTGACGGTGGCGAAGATGCGCTGCTATCCTGAGATCGTCATGCGCGCGCTCCTCGTCCTCGCGCTCGGCGCGGTGGCGTGCGCGACCGCGGGAGAGCTCGTCGCGCCGAGCGGCGAGCGGCGCCTCGTTGCCCGCGATCCCCAGACCGGCGTGACGATCGTGGTGACGACCGGCGCGTGGGATGGCGACCCGCCGTCGCTGCCGGGCGAGATCACGGTGATCCACGCGCTCGTTGCGAACATGGGCGACACGCCGATCCGGCTCGCGCCAGGCGATCTCGAGCTCGTCGACGTCCGCGGGTTCCGGTACTCGGTGCTCGATGTCGGTGCGAGCTTCGTTCGCGTGCCCAACGACGCGGCGACCGCGGGCTACGATCGCGACCTCGAGCGCAGCTACGATCCCGGCCGCAACACCGAGTTCCTGCCGTTCTTCCCGCCCGGCGATGCGTCCGCCCGCGCGCTGCCGTGGGGCGTGCTCGAGCCGGGCTCGCAGATGCGCGGCTTCGTCTACTTCGAGCCCGTCGTTCGCACCGCGAACGAGGTGTCGCTCGTGTGGCACATCGACACCGCCGACAACGCGCCGCTCGTCGACGCGGTGTTCCAGTTCTACGTCTCGCGTTCGTGAGGCTCGACGACGCGAAGAGAAGAAGCGAAGCGTGGGAGGCTCCGTGACGGCTTTGCCGGCACGGAGCCTGGAAGCGGGCCGCTTCCCCTGAAAGAAAACTTCACTCCGGGATGATGCACGCGCCGAGCGTCTCCGCGCCGGGCGGTGCCTGACCCTCATCGAACCAACCCACGCACTGTTGTCCATCTCCGGGACACGGACCGTCGTCCTCGAGATCGCAGAACGACGAGCAGCACCCCGACGCACCTTCGCAGCCGGGCACGAGCTGCGGCGCCGCGCAGAACATGCCCGCGTCGCACACGTTGATCGCCTCGCACGGATCACCGAAGAGGCCAAGCTCGCCGGAGACATCCGGTCCGCACGCGAACGCGTCGCCGACCGGGTAGCACGCCTGGCTGCCGTCGCAGTCCTGCAGGAGCGGATCGCAGATCGGCAAGCAGACGTTCAGCACGCCGTCGTTCGCGATCACGCAAGTCGCAGCCGTGTCTGAACAGGTCGGGTTCTCCTCGGAGCCTTCGCAGAACGCGACGCATGTACCGTTGCCCTCCTCGTCGACGTTCCAACACATCGATCCACCGGCGCACGAGTCGATGCCCGACGCGCCTCCACCATCCGCCGTGCACTCGTCGCCGGGTTGATCGGCGGCTTCCTCGACCGGCACGCAATGCAACGAGTTCCACCCGACGCCGCCATCGTTGATCCACGGCGCACACTTCTCACCGGTCGGGCAGTCCTGCGCCCAGACATCGCACTCGTGATCGGTCTCCTCGGGGCAGATGAAGTTGCACCCCGTCGAGCTCTCGTCCTCGACCGGATCTGTCGAGCTCGACTCCTCGGGGTCGGGAGGGAGCGCTGCCGACGAGCTCTCGTCCTCCACCACGCCCGAGCTGCCCGCGGGCTCACCCAGTCCCTCGCTCCCGTCCCCCTTCGGCGGCTCGACGCATCCGACCAGCCCCACCACCACCGTCCATGCCCAGCGCTGACCCATCTCTGTGCCCTCCGGTTAGAAACTATCAAATCCGACGTTGGTTATTGATATCACTCCATTTAAAACTAACAAGTCAAAACTATACAGCGTGGTATTTTGTAGCATAACTTACCTTCTGGGCTGGGCGGTGGCGAAACATGTGGGTGCGCGCGTATCACGCGGCACGTACACGCGAAAAAGGGAGGCCCCTGTCCGGGACCTCCCTCCTTGCTCTCGACCCGCCGTCAGCGGGCGCTCACTCGAGCACGCTCAAGCCGGGATGGCGCAGTAACCGACGTTCTCGAATCCCGGAGGGGCCTGACCCTCCTCGTAGAACGATACGCACTCCTGGCCGCCGGCCGCACCGGGGCACGCCGCGCTCGCGCCCGGGTCGAGCACGTCGCAGAACGGGGTGCAGCAGCCCTCGCCGCCACAGTCCGGCGTGAACTCCGGGGCCCCGCAGAGCAGGCCCGGATCGCACACGTTGATGAACGCGCAAACGTCGCCGTAGACGCCCATCTCGCCCGAGGTATCCGGCGCGCATGCGAACGCGTCGACGATCGGGTAGCAGGCCTGGCCCTCGGCGCAGTCCTGCAGAAGAGGATCGCAGTTCGGCAAGCAGAGGATGAGGACGCCCTCGTTCGCGATGACGCAGTTCGTCTCCGGATCCTCGCAGATCGGGTTCGCTTCGCTGCCCATGCAGAAGGAGGCGCAGGTGCCGAGGTTCGTCTCGGGATCGACGTCCCAGCACATCGTCGCGACGTCGCAGTTGTCGATGCCGGACACGCCCGTGCCTTCGACTGTGCACTCGTCACCGACCTGCGACGGGTTCGGATCGAGCGGCGAGCAGCGAGCAGCGTTCCACGCACCGCCGCCGTCGTTCGCCCACGGCATGCACTTTTCACCCTCGGGACAGTCCTGACCCCAGAGGTCACACTCGATCATGACGCCGCCGCCATCGGGATCTTGGATGAAGCCGACCGTCGGATCGGGGTCGTCGGTGTCGGACGGGTCGTCGGTGTCGGACGGATCCTCGGTCGGATCCGCAGTGGTCATGGTGTTGGCCGACGGGTCGCTGTCCTCGGCAGCGCTCGGGTCCTCGGTGTCCGCGTCCTCGTCGCCGCTCGGGTCCGTGTCCGAGTCCTCGTCGCCGCTCGGGTTGATGGTCGGGTTGGTGGCGGTCCCAGCCGGATCGTCGGCCTTATCTCCACAGCCACCGAGGATGAAGCCCAGCGAAGCGCACAGGCCAATCAGAATCTTGTTTTGCATGGTGTTTGTCTTCCTTCCGAGGAGCACAAAATGGGGTTCGAGCGCGCCCAGCCCAGGCGATGCCCCTGGTGAAGGCGACGCTGGGAAACTGAAAACCGCCGAGCGGACGAGTGAGTGGCTCTCGCGAGCCGCACCGCCGTTCGCTCGATGAGAATCCACCAAAACCCACAGCCGCGCAAGCCCCCTGTTCATTCGAATCGTAACAACGCGCAGGAGGGCAAGATAGCCGGTTTTCCGCCTGCGCGAGGCTGCTTCGCCCGGATCTGGGACTTGGCGCCTCGGTCGCCGCAGACGCGCCGCTACAAGCCGTCCATGTGGGTTTCATCACTATGGGACGGCCGGGATCGACGTTCATGCGCGGCCCCGATCTGCGCCGCGCGGTTCCATTTCAGGACGCGCTGCTCGAGTAACCCGGCGCACCACTTGCACAGCACGGACTCACCATGGACCTGCGTGCCTGTCCCGTCTGCAACACCCCGTTCGGCTCCGCGTGGTGGTTGCTCGCCCGCCACGCCTCCGGCACCGAGCCGATCGCGACGCACGTGTGCCCCGAGTGCACGCTGGCGTGGACCGGACGACCGACGTTCCGCCCTGACGCAGGGTACCGCGCACGCGTGTGGTCGACCGACCCGAGCGCCCGCGTCGAGGACGACGATGGGCAAGTACGCGCCGGTTCGATCGAGCATCGTCACGCGATGTCGCTCGCCCGCATCGCGGATCTGCGACGCGCATTCGGTGCGGTCCGCAGCCGCCGGAGGATCCGCGCGCTGCAGGTCGGCGTGCGCGACGGTGGGTTGCTGCAGGCTGCGCGTCGAGGCATGCGCGTCAACGCGGTGGCGCTCGAGCCGTGGGCACCGTGGGCAAATGCCGCGCGCGCGAGCGACAACGACGTACATCAATCGACCCTCGAGGATTGGCGCAAGCGCGGCGCGTTCGATCTGATCGTCGAGCACGATCTGTTGCCGCACCTGTGCGATCCGATGGCACATCTGCGGGCCATTGCAGCCCGCCTCGCGCCCGATGGCGTCGCGCTGATCGACGTGCCGAACCTTCTGCGCGCGGTCGGGACCTCGAGCGAGGACGTGCTGTCGACGGCGCGCCCGATGTGGTTCACGCCGCGCGCACTCGTGACGGCGTGCAAGCGGGCCGGCCTCGCCCCGTTCCACCTCGACGCCGACGAGCGCGTGCGCATCATGTGTCGGCCGGCGGCTCCGCTCGCGGTGACGGTGCCCGGCGTGAGCGCGGACGATGTCGTGGAAACGGTCCGCGGCAACGACGTTCGCCTCGCGCTCAAACGCGCGCTCTTCCGTGCGGGAGCGACGCCCGTCGCGCTGCACCTCGCGTCCCAGATCCACGCCCGTTGCTCGCGCCCTGCCCTGCGCGCCGATCTGGCGATCGAGATCGCGACGGCGTGCGAGCGCAGCTCCGACTTCGACGCGGCCGCCCACTGGCTCGTCGTCGCACAACAAGATCGCTTCGATCCCGAGGTGTCGACGACGCTCGATACGCTCGAGCGCGTACGCGACCGCATGCGCACGGTGTGGACCGACATCCCGAGCGCGAACGAGGCGGCGATGCAATCGATGCGCCTCGCGAGCTGATCAGAGGATATGCCGCGACAGATCGCGGTCCTGCAGCAGGCCGTCGACGCGCTCGTGCACGTACTGCTCGGTGATGCGGACCTCGCGAGCGCCGATCTCGCTCGCCTCGAAGCTCAGCTCCTCGAGCACGCGCTCTAGCACCGTGTGCAGCCGACGGGCGCCGATGTTCTCGAGGCTGCTGTTCGCACGTGCGGCCGCATCGGCCATCGCGGCGATCGCCTCGTCCTCGAACACGAGCGTCACACCCTCGGTCTCGAGCAGCGCGATGTACTGCTTGAGCAGCGAGTTCGCCGGCTCCCGCAGGATCCGGACGAACTCCGCGACCCCGAGCGAGTCGAGCTCGACGCGGATCGGAAAGCGGCCCTGCAGCTCGGGGATGAGATCGCTGACCTTCGCCATGTGGAACGCGCCCGCAGCGATGAACAGCACGTGATCGGTGCGCACGGGTCCGTACTTCGTCGAGACCGTCGTGCCTTCGACGAGCGGCAGCAGATCGCGCTGGACGCCCTCCCGCGATACGTCGGCGCCGCGCACGTTCTCACGGCTACAGATCTTGTCGATCTCGTCGAGGAAGACGACGCCGAGCTGCTCGGTGCGCCGCACCGCCTCGCGGGTGACCTTCTCTTGATCGACGAGCTTCGCCGCCTCTTCGCCGGCGAGCAGCTCGCGCGCTTCGGTGACCTTCACCGTACGCTTGTGCTTGCGCCGGCCGAACGCACCGAGCATGTCGCGGAGTTGCTGGCCGAATTGCTGGCCCATCTGCTCGTTCATCGGCATGCCGGGCATCATCTGCATGCCGCCCCCGCCGCCGCCGTCTTCGAGCTCGAGCTCGACGTCGCGATCGTCGAGCTTGCCCGCGCGCAGCAGCTCGCGCAGCTTCTCACGCGTCGCGGACGGCTTGGTCGGCGCCTCACCGGGCCGGTCGGTGTACGCGCGCGGCTCGGTGCCGGTCGGCAACAGCAGATCGAGCACGCGCTCCTCGGCTCGCACGCGCGCCTCTTGGCGAACATCGCGTTCCATCTCGGTGCGGACGATCTGCACGCCGGTCTCGATCAGATCGCGCACGATCGAGTCGACATCGCGGCCGACGTAGCCGACCTCGGTGAACTTGCTGACCTCGACCTTCACGAACGGCGCACCGCTCAGCTTCGCGAGCCGGCGCGCGATCTCGGTCTTGCCGACGCCCGTCGGACCGACCATGATGATGTTCTTCGGCGAAATCTCGTCGCGGATCGCCTCGGCGACCATCTGCCGGCGCCAGCGGTTGCGCATCGCGATCGCGACGGCGCGCTTCGCTTTGTGCTGCCCGATCACATAGCGATCGAGCTCCTCTACGACCATGCGGGGCGTCCAGCCGCGGATCTCGACGGTCATGATGCCGCTCCGAGCTCGAGGATGACGTGCTGGTCGTTGGTGAACACGCAGATCTCACCGGCGAGCTTCAAGCTCTCGGCGACGACCGCCCGCGGATCGAGAGATGTGTGGCGCACCAGCGCGCGCGCGGCTGCGAGCGCGAAATTTCCACCCGAGCCGATCGCGACAATGCCGTCGTCGGGCTCGATGACGTCGCCCGTGCCCGAGAGCAACAGCGTGCGCTCGCGATCCGCGACTATCATCAGCGCCTCGAGCCGCCGGTACCGCCGATCCTGACGCCAGTCCTTCGCGAGCTCGACGCACGCGCGCGTGAAGTTGCCGCCGACCGACTCGAGCTTCGACTCGAGCAGCTCGAACAGCGTGAGCCCATCGGCGGCCGAGCCCGCGAAGCCCCCGACGATGCGACCACCGGCGAGCTGCCGCACCTTGCTCGCCTTGCTCTTCATGATCGTGTTGCCCATCGACACCTGGCCGTCGGCACCCAGTGCCACGCGCTCGCCGGCGCGCACGCACAGCACGGTCGTGGATCGCCACACTGCCCTCTGTTCGCCCTTTTCGCCCATCGTCGCTCCCAGTATACGTGGCCTTCGCCGGCGTCTTCCACAGACCGCCCAAGTCTGGCAAAGCTTTCCGGCGCCCCTTGAGCCCCGGATCCACGTCTACGCTGCGACTGGCGGTGCTCGCGTCGGGGCGCGGCAGCAACCTGGTGGCGATCCAGGACGCCATCGTTCGCGGTGACCTCCGCGCGAGCGTCGAGCTCGTCGTCTCCAACAACTCGTCGGCGGGCGCGCTCGCGTTCGCGGCGGCACGGGGGATCGCGACGGCGCACGTCAGCGCACGCACGCACGCCGATCCGGGCGCCGCGCTGCTCGAGCTGCTGGCCGCCCGCGCGATCGACGTCGTCGTCCTCGCCGGCTACATGAAGCTGCTCGATCCCCGCGTGGTCGCTTCGTACCGCGGCCGCGCGGTGAACATCCACCCGGGTCCGTTGCCGCGGTTCGGCGGGCCGGGCATGTTCGGCGAGCACGTGCACGCGGCGGTGCTCGCCGAAGGTGTCACGCACAGCGGCCCGACCGTGCACCTCGTATCGGAGCACTACGACGAGGGCGACGTGCTCGCGCACACGCCGGTCGCGGTCATGTCCGATGACACGCCGATGACGCTCGCCGCGCGCGTGCTCGCGGCCGAGCACGCGCTGTACTGGCGAGCGATCGCGGCGCGATTTCAGGCCGGAGGGCCGTGAAGATGAGCTACCGCTTGATCGCGGACAGCGGCGGCAGGTTGCGACGCAGCCAGTCGTCCAACATGACGAGTCCGGAGATCGTCGGTCCGCTGTCGGCCTGCGCGGCAACCTGTGCGACGAATTCCGCCATGCGGTACTTCTCGATCATGCCGGCGACGTCGTCGTTCTCGACCATCCGCACGAGCTTGTGCAGGTGGAAGTTGAGCTGACGCCGCAGCGCGCTGACGGCCGGGCCGTCCCACGGTCCGGCGAACGCCATGCGATCGATCGCCTGGTTCAGGTAAAGGAAGCCGACGGCGTCCGTCACCTGCAGGCGCAGATACAGCAGATCCTTCGGCTCGCGGTTCATCACGCGGGCCATGCGAACCGCGTCGAGCACCGGAGTCAGGTAGCGCAGCCGGACGATCCGCTCCGCGAGCGGACGCGGGACACCGGCTTCCTCGAGCTTGCGCAGGCGGTTCGCCGAGCGGTTCTTGCTGCCACCTGGTAGCGCCTGGTCGACGTTGGCGAGCAGCTCGCGACTCTGCCCGATCGCGAGTTCGTCGAGCTCCGGCAGGTTCATGCCGTCGATCAGGTAGTAGGTCGCGTCCTCGAGCGAGCGCTCCGCAGATGCCATCGCGCTGTACACCGCTTCTTGCCGCCGCTCGTCCTCGATCGAGTACAGGTCGTCGCGCAGGGAGTCGACGTCGCCCGCGAGCGTCGCCTGCAGGTACGCGATCACGACGTCGCGGGTCGCCTTGCCGCTGCCGTGCGCAATCTCGGCGATCATGCTGCCGCCCGCGTTGTCGACGATGTTGTTGATGATCATCGTCGTCGCGATCTCGCGACGCAGCAGGTGATTCGCGACGGCGTCGGGCCCCGCGAGCTCTGCGAGCGCGCGCGGGAAGTAGCGCCGCACGGCAGCGTCGACGAGCGAGTCCGGCAACGGCTCACCCTCGAGCAGCTGGCGATACGCGAGCATCTTCGCGTGCGCGCACACGACCGACGCCTCGCACTTGAACAGGCCGTGGCCCTTGCGACTGCGGTTGCCGAGCTCTTCCTCGGTGGGCAGCGCGAATTTGTCGGGGTTGAACGGGATCTGCTTCGCGAGGTACGAGAGCGCCCGGCTGTAGCGGAACACGTCGTGCCGGCTCGCGCGCACGTCGTAGGAGACCATGCGGCTCTGCGAGCGGTTGTTGTCGAGCACCATCTCGACGACCTCCTCTTCGCACTGCTTGAGCATCGTGTTGCGATCCTCGCGCGAGACCTTGCCTGCGCGCAGCAGTGGGGCGAACAGGATCTTGATGTTCACCTCGTGGTCGCTGGTGTCGACGCCACCGGAGTTGTCGAGGAACGCATTGTAGTTGTGGCCGCCGAGCCGCGCGAACTCGACGCGACCGCGATCGGTGATCGCCAGGTTCGCGCCCTCGGCGAACACCTTGCACCGCAGCTCCGCCGCGTCGATGCGCGCGCCGTCGTTCGTCTTGTCGCCGACCTCGGCCTGGGTCTCGTCGCGCGACTTCACGTACGTGCCGATGCCGCCCATCCACATCAAATCGACCTGCATCCGCAGGATCGCGCGCATGACCTCCTCGCCGTTCACCTTGCGGCCCGGGGCGAAGCCGAGCATCCCGCGCGCTGCGGCCGACAGATCGACCTCCTTGCTCTTGCGTGGGAACACGCCGCCGCCGTCCGACAGCACCGCCGGATCATAGTCGCTCCACTGCGAACGCGACTTCTCGAACAGGCGCTTGCGCTCGATGAAGCTGCGCTCGGGATCGGGATTCGGGTCGACGAAGATGTGCGCGTGGTTGAACGCGCCGAGCAGCTTGATCGTGCGACTGCGCAGCAGGCCGTTGCCGAAGACGTCGCCGCTCATGTCACCGACGCCGACGCACGTGATGACATCGCGCTCGGGATCGACGCCCATCTCGCGGAAACTGCGCTTGGTCGCCTCCCATGCGCCGCGCGCGGTGATGCCGGTTGCCTTGTGGTCGTAGCCCGCGGACCCGCCGGACGCGAACGCGTCGTCGAGCCAGAACCCGTGCTCAGCGCTGACGCGGTTCGCTGTATCCGACATGTGCGCGGTGCCTTTGTCGGCCGCGACGACGAGATACGGATCAGTGCCTTCCTTGTAGAGCAGGATGCCCGGCGGCGTGACCGGCACGCCGTCGACGAGGTTGTCGGTGACCGACAACAGCGCGCGCACGAACTTCTCGTAGAAGAAGTCGCCTGCGGCACGCAGCTCGTCGCGATCGGTCGGCGGCTGGCGCAGCACGAAGCCGCCCTTCGCACCCATTGGCACGATGACGACGTTCTTGACCATCTGAGTCGACATCAGCCCGTGGATCTCGGTGCGAAAGTCGTCGGGACGATCGGAGAAGCGCAGGCCACCACGCGCGACGCGACCACCACGAAGGTGCACGCCCTCGAAGTCGCGGTGATAGACCCAGATCTCGCGCATCGGCTTCGGCTCGGCGCCGAACGACAGTTCGCTGGACGCGATCTTGAACGCGAGCGGCTGCCCACCCGCCACGTCGGCGACCCACGCGTTGGTGCGTCGTGTCGCGCGGACGATCTCGGCGATCGCCTGCAGCACGCGATCGGCGGTGTAGTCGGTCACCGCCCGCAGCTCGCGCTCGAGTGTCGCTTCGCTCTCTTCGGCCTCGGCATCGCTCGCGCGCTTCGGATCGAAGCGGCTCGCGAGCCAGTCGACGAAGCCCTCGGCGACGCTCGGGTGATCGACGATCGTCTGCCGCACCAGATCGTCACCGAATGGCAGCGCGTGCTGGTGCACGTACGCGAGATAGGCGCGGATGATCTCGACCTCGTGCGAGTCGAGGTCGCTGACGACGACCAGGCGATTGAGGTCGTCATCGCCGCTGCGACCGGCGAACACCTCGCGCAACGCCTTGATCACGTTGTGACGCCTCGCCATGATCTGGCCGATGCGATCCTCGCGGACCTCGAGGCGAAAATTGTCCATGTCGACGCTGCGCATGCCCGGCAGCGTCACGTCGCGTGTGTACTGATCGACGACCTCGAAGCCGAAGTGACTGAGCACCGGCAGCTCGCGGCTCAGGGTTAGCGGAGCACGCGAGAAGATGCGCAGGTTCAGGCTGCCGGGGTGCTCGCTGAATTCCGAGACGTACAGGTCGCAGTCGGTGTCGGCGCCGGCGTGCAGGTTCTCGAGACAGCGAATGTCGCCGCGCAGCCGCCCGACGCCGCAGCGCCGCTTGTGCTCATCGGTGAATGCGTGCTCGTAAACGTCGAACAGCTCGTCGACGTGGTGCCCCTCGGCGACGCCGCCGAGCGCCTCGCGAAGACGATCGGTCCACGACCGCGCGAACGCGAGCACGTTGCCGCGCAGATCCTCGGTGTCGATCGCCCGCAGCGCGCCGACGCCGGTGACGTAGAAATGGAACACCGCGTTGTCGTAGCGATCGATGTACACGCCGTAGTCGGCATACGTGCCGCCGAGCGACTCGAGCACGACCTTCTGCACCTGCTGGCGCAGCTCCTCGCTGAACTGCCAGCGCGGGAGCGCGACGAACACGAACGCGAAGCGCCCGTTCTCGCCGATGCGGATATGAACGTCGCTGCCGCCCTCGGCCTCGGCGCGAAGAATGCGATCGGTCAGCTCCCAGATCGCCTCGCGATCCTCGGACAGCAGATACTCGAGCGGCAGCGAGTTGAACGCGTTGGTGATGTTCTTGCCGCGATCGGACTCGATGCCGACCTGGCGATCGTTCAACAGGTCGCGAAGCACGCCGTTGACGACCGGAATCTGCTCCGGCGGGGTGTGCAGCGCCTTGTAAGTGAACAGCGCGTCGACGAGGACGGCGCCGGACGGACGGCCGTCGGGGCCGAAACGCGTCACGATGAACTGACCGGGCTTGCCCGCCCGGTGCACCGGCGACTCGTCGGCGCTGCGCATGAATCGGACCTGCCGGCCCTCGCCACGCGCAGCGGCGGTGACGATGCCGAGATCACGCTGCGGCCGCGACACGCGGCTCGTGCCGAATACACCCGTCGGCTCGCCGTCCGCGTCGTATTCCTCGACGGACAAGACGACCGAGTTCTCCTCACACAGCCAGCGCAGCAGCGCCTCGGCCTCGCGCATCGCGACCGCCTCGTCACCGCTGCGTGCGTGAGCGGCCGCGAAGTAGCCGTCGGCGAGCTCTTTGATGCGCGCCTTCATCGTCGGGAAGTCGGCGACCATCGCCTGCGCGAGCTGCAGGCGCTGGTGGATCCGCGCCTGCAGGCCGTTCGGCACGCCGCCACCATCGCGCCCCGCACTGACGCCAGCGAGCCCGACCTCGGCACGCATGAGCGACTCGGCGGTGCCGCTGCCGATCCCGACGAGCTTGCCGCCCTTGTCACGCTGCACGCGGACGATCGCGTTCATGAAGCGGCGCAGATCGAGGTGCTCGCTCGCGAGCGCGGCACGCAACGTCGACACGAGAAACGGCTGATCTTCGACGCAGGTCTCGACGATGAGCGTGTCGGTCGCGTCGTCGTGGCGCAGCACGACGCCGATCTCGTCGCGCTTGCGCTGACCGATCGCGGCCAAGAGCCCCTCGAGCTGCGGTAGCAATTCGGCCGCGCCGAGGCCCCTCAGATCGCGGACGTCGACCGACGCGAGCACCGACTTCGCGAGCCCGGCGAGCTGCTCACGATCGACCGCCGGCCGCGACGGCTGGTAGGTCGCGATGGACTGCTGGACCTCGTGGACGAGACGGCTCGTTTGCTGGCGCGAGAACATGTGCGCCGAAGCTGCCAGCATCGGGCGCAGGTTCGCAACCACACGCCGAAATTCGCGAAGCGATGAGAAGGGGGAGGCTCCGTGACGGCGATGCCGGCACGGAGGGGGAAGCGGGCCGCTTCCCCTGACGGAGAATTCAGCGCCTCGTCACGTGCGTCGCAGGTTTCACACCCGCGCGTCTCCCGTTCAGATCGACAACCAGGCCATCGCCGACAGCAGCACTGCGCCGAACGGACCGGCGAGCGGCCACACGAACGCCAACGGGTCGTCGAGCACGAGGCAATCGTCCAGGATGTCGGAAACCGTGGCGGGAGTGGTCATCACGAGGTGCTTTCGTCATCGCTCGGTGTGACCGCGAACTTTCGGACGTGGACCAACTCGGGCCCGGTGAGTGCGCACGCGCACGGCGCGGCCCTCGTACCCGCGTCGGGCGTGCGATACTCCCGAGGTGGTCCCATTCGAGCCGCACGACGCCCGCGACATCCACGCCCAGCGCCGCGCCCGACTCGCCGCGAGCATCGGCGACGGTGCGATCGTCCTGTACGGCGGCGAGCTGCGCACCCGCTCGAACGACACCGAGTTCCGCTTCCGCCCCGACTCCGACTTCCACTACCTCACCGGGCTGCGCGAGCCCGGCAGCGTGATGGTGCTGCGCGGTGGATCGACCCCGAAGTTCGTGTTGTTCGTGCGACCGCGCGATGCCCAGGCCGAGGTGTGGTCGGGTCGACGCGTCGGCCCCGAGGGTGCGACCGCACACTTTGGCGCCGACGAGGCGCATCCCCTCGCCGATCTCGCGGCACAGCTCCCCAAGCTGCTCGATGGCGCACCCGAGGTTCACCTGCCGATCGGTCGGTGGCGCAACCTCGACACGCACGTGCAGCGCGCGATCGATCACCTGCGTCGCCGCAATCGTTGGGGCGAGACGCCGCCGGACGTGCTGTGCGACGCACGAACGACGATCGGCGAGGATCGTTTGCTCAAGGACACCGGCGCGCTCGCGTGCATGCGACGCGCGATCGACATCAGCGTGGAGGCCCACCTCGCGGCGATGCGCACGACCGAGCCCGGGATGTTCGAGCGCGAGATCGAGGCGCTCGTCGAGTACGAATTCCGCCGCCGTGGGGCAGATGGACCGGCCTACGCATCGATCGTCGGTGGCGGCGACAATGCGACGATCCTCCACTACGTCGACAACGACGGACCGCTGCGCAACGGCGAGCTGTTGCTGATCGACGCTGGCGCCGAGGTCGATCTGTTCGCGGCCGACATCACGCGCACGTTCCCGATCGGCGGCAAGTTCTCGATCGCGCAGCGTGATCTGTACGAGGTCGTGCTGCGCGCGAACCTGGCGGGCATCGCGGGTGCGGTCGTCGGCGGCGACATCGACTCGATCCACCGCACGTGTCTGAAGACGCTGTGCGAGGGTCTGTCGAGCCTCGGCCTGCTCGAGGGCAGCATCGACGAGGCGCTCGAGAAGGAGTCCTACAAGAAGTACTACATGCACCGGACCAGCCATTGGCTCGGCGCCGACGTGCACGACGCCGGGTTCTACACGCTGGCACGCAAGCCTCGGCCGCTGCAGCCGGGCTACGTGCTGACGGTCGAGCCGGGGCTGTATGTCGCGGCCAACGACGAGCAGGCTCCGGCCGAGCTGCGCGGTTGCGGCATCCGCATCGAGGACGACGTGCTCATCGGCGCGGGCGGCCCCGAGGTGCTGACGTGGCGACTTCCGAAGACGATCCACGAGATCGAAGCGGTGATGGCGAGCTCCTAGCGCGCGACGATGTGTCGGCGCACGCGATCGAGCGTCGCCGGGCCGATGCCGCGCACCTCTGCGAGATCGTCGACGGTCGCGAACGGTCGCCCTGCGATCACGCGCGCCGCGAGTGACGGGCCGATGCCCGGCAGGCCCTCGAGCTCCGCCGCGTCGGCGTGGTTGATGTCGACCGGCTGTTCGAGGCCGGCGAGATCGTCCGGCGCCATTCGACCGACGCGCGTGCGCCCCGTGCAGAGCGCGACGCTGTCGATCGCATCACCACCCTCGATCGCGACGGCCGCGTCCGCGTGCAGCGGACCACAAACGTCGGCGATCGTCTGCGGCGCCTCGTCGTCGCAGCGCAGCAGGCCATCGATCGCGACCGCGCGGGTGCAGTACAGCGCGCGCGATGGCTCGGCGCACGACCCCCACGGCAGGCATGCGAGGGCGACGAGTACGACGATCGCGGGGGCACTGACCTCGCGGCGCGGCATCGACCTCGGGGCTCCGGTCGGCCGTGACGCGCCGGCGTTGCACGCCTCAGCGCGGCTTGCCGAACAAACCGAGCTGCGCGAGCACGTGATCCGCGTCGCCGCGCGCCGCAGCCTTGCGCAGCTCTTCCTCGAGCACGACGGAGATCGGGGCCCGACAGCTCCCGCAGCCGGTCCCGGCCTCGCACTTGTCCGCGATGTCCTCGAGCGTCCGCGCGCCCAGCCGAATCACGCGGCGGACCTCCGCCTCTTCCACGACGAGGCAGTGACAGAGCAGACGACCCATCGGACCTGATCGTTGTAGCGCAGGCCCGCACGCCGGGCCACGAGGTCAGGCTTCGACGAAGACACCATCGCCACGGCGGCGGCGCAGCTCATCGACCCACGGCGGTGCGTCGGGACCGCCCGCGATCGCCGCGGACAGATCCGCACATGCAGCGAGGGCTGCGGTCGCGGCCTCGCGGGCGGCGAGCATCCACTCGGTCGCTTCCGCGCCGCCGGTCGGGATCGGCAGTCGCGGCGCACCGGACTGCCGCCGGCCGAACACCTCGCCCGGCCCGCGCAGGCGTAGATCCGCCTCCGCGACCGCGAAACCATCCCCGTGCTCGACGAGCACCCCGAGCCGCAGGGCGACCTCCGATCCGACCGCGGCCGGCGTGTGCAGCACGCAGAGCGAGTCGCCGCCGCCGCGACCGACACGGCCACGCAGCTGGTGGAGCTGCGAGAGCCCAAACCGTTCCGCATGCTCGACCAGGATCGCCGACGCATTCGGCACATCGACGCCGACCTCGATCACGGTCGTCGCGACGAGCACCGCGAGCTCGCCGGAGCGGAACGCGGACATCACCGCATCCTTGTCGCGACTGGTCATGCGGCCGTGCACGACGCCGACGCGATGCTCCGGCAACGCGCGACGAAACGCAGCTGCGGTGGCTTCGACATCGGTGACGTCGAGCTCGTCGCTCGCCTCGACGAGCGGACACACCACGAACGCCTGGGCGCCGGCGCGAATGCGATTCGCGACGCGACCGCGGGCGATCGGCAGCGACTTCGGTCCGTTGTGCACCTCGGTCAGCGGCGGCCGGCGCCCGGGCGGCAGCTCGTCGATGACGCTGAGATCGAGTTCGCCGTACGCGACGAGCGCGAGGCTCCGAGGGATCGGCGTCGCCGTCATCACCATGAGGTGCGGACGATCGCCTTTGTCGCGCAGGCGCGTGCGCTGCTCGACACCGAAGCGATGCTGCTCGTCGACGACGACTAGCCCGAGCCTGTCGAAACCGACATCCTGGCTCAGTAGCGCGTGCGTGCCGACGATCAGATCGACGCCGCCGGCCGCGGTGATCGCGACGAGGCTCGCGCGCATGGCCGACTTCGTCGAGCCGGTGAGCAGCGCGAGGCGCAGGCCCGCACGCTCGCACCACGGCAACAGCGTGCGATGGTGCTGCTCGGCGAGGATCTCGGTCGGCGCCATCACGGCCGACTGACCACCGCTCGCGGCGATCGCGAGCGCTGCCGCGAACGCGACTGCAGTCTTGCCGCAGCCGACATCGCCCTGGACGAGTCGCATCATCGGTGGGCCCTCGGCCATCGCGAGGAACAGCTCGCCGACGACGCGCCGCTGTGCGGCGGTCAGCGTGAACGGCAGCGCAGACTCGAGCCTCGACCAGATCGCCGCATCGGCATGCACCGCGACGGCGGTGTGCGCGTCGCGGTAGTGCCGACGCTGGATGCCGAGCGCGAGTTGCACGAAGTAGAGCTCGCCGAACGCGATGCGCTGGTGCGCCGGCGACACACCGCGCGCGAGCGCATCGAAGGTCGCATCGTCGATGTCGCCGGAGGGATCGTGCAACGTCGCGAGCGCCTCGTGGAATTGCGGAAGGCCGTGCGCGATGCGAATCGACTCGGGCAGCGGATCGGGAGTCGGGCTCGCGAGCAGACGCGCGACCGCGGCGCGCACGAGCTTCGCGACAGTCGCCGCCGGCACGCCCTCGATCACGGGATATCGCGTCGTGACCGGGGGCAGCGGCTGCGCCGGGTCCCGCAGCTGCGGATGCACGAACGACCACTTGCCTTGGTGCTGCCGCGCGGCCCCGATGACGCGCACCTTGCCGTCCTTCGCCCACTGCGCCAGCCCGCCGGTCGGCTGGAACCACCGCGCGACGACGCGCTGGGTCGCGCTTTCGAGCTCGAGCTCCATCGACGCCGAGAACCGCCCGCCGAAGAAGCCCTGGCGCAGGCCACGAACCGTCGCAATGAATGTGACGGTCTCGCCCTCGCGCAACTCGGTCACCGATCGTTCGCGACGCAGATCGATGTACCCCGCAGGCAACAGCATTGCGAGATCCTCGACAGTCGCGAGGTCGCGCTCGCGCAGCTTCGCGGCGGTCGCCGGTCCGACGCCCGGCAGCGTGTCGACGCCCGCGTCGCGCGGATCGGACGACGTCGTTGCCGGCGCTGGGGGTGCCCGCTTCGGCGCACCGCCGCGCTGCGCGAGCAGACGCATCAGCAGCGCGACGATCTCTACGCGCGACTGCCGACCGCTGTCGTCCCACGCGGCGAGCCCCGCGTCGACACGCGCCCGCTCCGGGCGTTCTTCCCAGGCGATCGCTGCGGCCGGCCACACGGCGCGCAGTCGCGTGCCGATCGCCGCGTCGCTCACCTTCGCGAAGCCATCCGCGCCGGCGAGTCGCACGACCTCGCGCAGCTTCTCGACGGCTCGACTCGCCGCGTCCGAACCTCGTGCTGCAGTGGCCACCGCCGCCGTCTCAAGACGGAGGGATGAACGAGAAGCGCAGCTCGTGGTCACACAGCCGATAGACAGTGCCCTCTTGGATGAGGTGGTTGTCCACGCGCTGGCCGTTGAACTCGACGCCGTTCGTGCTCTCGAGATCTTTGATGTAGTACTGGCCGTTGCGCCGCACGATCGCGCAGTGTCGACGCGAGATGTTCGCGTCCTTGATCGGCAGATCGCTGTACTTGCTGCCGCGGCCGATCACGAACTGATCTTGATTGACCTCGTAGACCTGACCTTCGAAGTACAGGTACAGCGGTCGCGCCATCGGTGTGGCGGCGGCGGGAGCAGGTGCGGGCGCGCGACCGGTCGGCGGCGGAAGTCGACCCGGGGTTGCGACGGGACGCGACGCAGGTGCGGGCGTTGCCGCTGCGGGACGAGGCGCAGAAACCGGTGCGGGTGGGCGCACGGGCGCCGGCGCCGCGGGAGCGTTACGCACCGGCTGCGGCGCAGCAGCTGCCGGCGCATCCGCCTTGCGAGAGAAGAGCTGCACGAGCGCCGCTTGGATCACGTCGTCGGCGGTCATGCCGCGGCGATGAGCGAGGGCCTCCACGCGATCCCACAGGTCGTCCCGACACGTGAACTGACGCAGCGTTCGTCCCATGAAGCGGTTGCCTGAGTTGCCTCGACGACACTGGGGGGTGTGCGGCGATCCGACCCACCAGTGGACCCGACGCGCGGGCCACGGCGAATCGTAGTGGGTGAAAACGGGCTGGGTCAACCCTGCTTTGTCGTGGGGGCCGCCGGTATGCTCGGCCGCGGTGGTGACCCGCAACCCGACGCGACCTTCCGCCCGCCGGAAGGGCTGCACCGCCGCGATC
>Ga0105048_10004277_pt1 | contig 23307 bp, 23 predicted proteins | sample MAT05_FD_78382 | JGI IMG/M metagenome (GOLD analysis project Ga0105048, IMG submission 78382) | Freshwater microbial communities from Lake Fryxell liftoff mats and glacier meltwater in Antarctica - MAT-05 | ecosystem: Environmental > Aquatic > Freshwater > Ice > Liftoff microbial mat | place...
CCCCCGGCCCCCTCTCCAATACTTGGAGAGGGGGAGAAAAACGCATCTTGAAGTCCCCTCTCCATGCAATGGGGAGGGGATTTAGGGGTGGGGTAAATGCGTGAGCGAAAGTCCTAAATAGAACAGACGGAGCCTCTAAGCACTTGTAAAACGTCTTCTGTGACGGCATCCAAGATATTGATTCCATAGTTATCCGCACTTTCAGGCGAGTTATCGCATAAAGAGGGACCACCTGCCACGGCGATTTTGCTGCCATCAGGGCTGTAGGCGAGACTTCTTACGTCATAGCGGCCTAAATCCTGTGCCGTTATTTGGGAAAAGCACAGTAAAATGCCGAGCATTAAAAAGACGCGATAAAGTTTAGACATTTTCGTTTATCAGGCGGGTTAGTGCCTTTGCGATTTGCGCGGCAACACGCCCGTTATTGACCAAAAGGGCAGTATTAGCGCGTTTAGACTCGTTTCCGGTCAAGGCTGCCACTCGCGCTAGGATAAACGGCGTAACGGCTTTGCCCCGGATGCCCTGCGCTTCAGCTTCTTCGGTGGCTTGTTCAATCGCTTTTTCCGCAATCGCACCATCCAACTCATATTCAGCGGGTATGGGAACACCAATGATGAGGCCATGCTGCGCGTTCAAGTGATGCGCTGCCGCGATGATCTGCGCGACTTGTTGCGGCGTATCCACACACACATCAACAGGCAGACCGCTGCTGCGGGTGAAAAAAGCAGGCAGGGTATCCGTGCCGTAGCCAATAATGGGAACGCCTTGTGTTTCCAAAACTTCGAGAGTCAGCGGCAGATCAAGAATCGATTTCGCGCCGGAGCAAACCACCGCAACTGGTGTCCGCCCAAATTCAATCAAATCGGCTGATACATCAAACGGATGTCCGCGATGAACACCGCCGATACCGCCCGTCGCAAAAACTTTAATACCTGCTTTATGCGCGATAATCATCGTTCCGGCGACTGTTGTCGCGCCATCTTCGCCCAAGCCAACCGTAATCGGTAAATCACGGCGGCTGCATTTGCGAACACTTCCGGCGGGCATCGTCGCTAAACGCTCAATATCGTCGTGCGTGATGCCGACGGTCATCTTGCCCTTTAAGATAGCAATCGTAGCGGGAACTGCGCCGCCAGCGCGGACGGCGATTTCCATCGCAAAAGCCGTTTCAACATTTTGTGGATAGGGCAGGCCGTGTGTGATGACGGTAGATTCCAGCGCGACAACAGGTTGATTGGTATGCAGCGCTTCGGCGACTTCAGCGGAGAACGCGAGTTCGATACTCATTAAATTTTCCTAAATATTGGTGCAACTATTGCACGAATGTGCTATCTAATCTGTCATAATGGGTTATGATGCGGTAAAATTATTGTAATGCGCTCCCTTTCCTGAAGGAAGGTGTAATGTCTGCCACGCCGGATATAAATAAGCTCGAATCAATCAAACATCATCGCCGCCAGACGCTGCGCTGGCTTGTGCTGCCTGCGGTTGGTATTGGCCTAGGATTTATTGTATTGGTGCTGGCGCTCGTCCTCCCATTTTCTCCCATCCGGTTGAGACAAGAGGCGCAAGTTTCCATCATCGCTAATTGGATGATGACCTGCTGTGTGCTGCTGCCGATCATGCTTTGTGGCTTTTTGGTGTATGTCGTCCTTATGGCCTCCACCTTCGGCATGAACATGGTGCATCGGATGACGGCGGGGGGAATGCGGAAAGTCCAGACGACATCGCGCACTATTGCCGATAAAACGGCTTCAGCAGCCGATAACATCAACCGAAAATCAATTGGTTTCAATACCCGTTTTGCCTTTCTGGATAGTTTGTTAAAACTCTTTGATCGCAGACAAAAACGAGAAAGTGAACAAAAAGATGTCACAACTTCAAAATGATGACAATTGGAAGCGCCAATCCTATATCGTCGGGGTCGGCATGGGTACCTTATTCGGTGCTTTAGCTGCCTACCTGTTTAATCGTGCTGCCGAAGAAGATGCAGAACGCAACGGCGGCAAGCCGGAAAGAATTTCGACAGGCCAACTGATCACACTTTTGTTGGCGGCAATAGGCGTTGCGCGTCAGGTGAGCGAACTCGGTAAATCACCGAAGAAAAGGTAAGCGCTTATGTGTGGGCGATTTGTACTGACGGCTGATGCCACACTCATCCAGCAGACATTTAATTTGGCGACACTTCCCGCCGGGATGTCGCCGCGTTATAACATTGCGCCAACGCAGCCTGTGGCGGTGATCTCTAATGATGACCCGACGGAATTAACATTTTACCGTTGGGGGTTAGTGCCTTCATGGGCGAAGGACATTTCTATCGGCAATCAATTGATTAATGCCCGCAGCGAAACAGTCGATGAAAAGCCATCCTTCCGTTCTGCTTTTAAACGCCGTCGCTGTTTAATTCCAGCCAATGGCTTTTATGAATGGACGAAAGACGGTAAAGCCAAAAAGCCGATGTTTGTCCATCTGAAGGATCAATCCCTATTTGCTTTTGCCGGATTATGGGAAATCTGGCAAAGTCCCGACGGCGGCGAACTCCGTACCTGTACGATTCTGACGACTGAGCCGAATGATCTGATCGCGCCGCTGCATAACCGGATGGCGGTGATTCTGGATAAGGCGGATTATGATTTGTGGCTGTCGCCGGATGAATTAGGCGCGGATGCGTTAAAGCCGCTGCTGCGGGCGTATGATGCCGATCAGATGGAAGTCTATGAAGTCTCCAAAGCCGTGAATAATGCCGCGAATGATGTACCAGAGTGTATCATCCCCTTAACAGCGCCTGGTCACGCAATGCTGCTTTAAACTGTTTCTTAGGGGTTGCTGGCAATGATAATGATGAACAGCAATCCCAAAACAGCAATTATTATGAGAACGATCAACAATAAATTTGAAGTTCGATTTGCTGTCGTAGGTATAGATGGCTGTATTTTGGGCTGTAACGCTTTTTTGCTGTGTTGAGCAAGAAAATTCGCAAGAGCAATCGGTGTTATTTCAGAAATATCAGCAACTTCATCAGCAAGTGTTTGATTACGTGCATGTCCTATGCCTGTCACAACTGGAATTTTTGAGCGACAAATAGCTTCTGCAACAAGATAATCATCAAAAATAGACAAATCTTCATCTGAACCGCCACCTCGTATAATGGCAATTACATCTGCTTTGCGTTGTTGATTGATACGGCGAATGACCTCAGCAAGACGATGTGGCGCTTGCTCTCCATAAAAAGCTACATTTTCCCTATCGTAGGTTGCGGTTCCACCTTCTTTTTCATAGGTCTGCTTAAAATCATGAATTACCTCACTGCGTAGGCTGGTAATCACAGTAATATGGTTGATTTTTTCGGACAAAGGACGCTTCGTCAGAGGCCAAAGATTTTCTTGCCGCAAACGCTCTCTTATGCTTGGATCAATAACATAAGGAGGGCGCTCAATTCGGTGTAGCTTTTCAATCTCAATTTGCGCTTGAGCAGCCTGCTCATAAAATCCTATTTTCCCATAAACGATTACTTCCATGTGATCGATAACGGTTATAGGTATGGTGCTACGGACTGAACTGTAAATGATACAGCGAATAGAGTAATTATCGTCTTTCAAATTAAAATAGAGATGGCCTTTATCCGAAAGATAAACTTCGGCAACAATTCCCCTAACCCATCGGGTCGTATCGAATATTTCCTGCTGAAGCAGCTTTCTGATATATCGATTGGTATCTCGAATACTTTGCTCTGCAATATCATCTGTTTCAGTCATGACGCTAAACTATTTCCCCTTTGATTTTTTGTCGATCTCTTTAAAAGGGTCTTTGCCTTTTTCGATCAACACTTTTCGGCTGCGTCCACCCGCCACAGGGTCGCCAATTACGCCCAGTTCTTCCAGCAAGTCGATCATACGGGCGGCGCGGGGATAGCCTAAACCGAGTTTGCGCTGGATGAGCGAGGCTGAGGCTTCTTGTTCGTTGACGACCAATTCAATTGCTTGTTCCAGCATCGGGTCTTCTTCTGAAAGCGACTCGCGCCTGGTTACGCCGCGATCCCAAGGGGGACTGCCGGGTTTTTCCAACTTGCCTTCTTTAACTTGCGCCGCATACCAGTCTTTCCAGTGTTGAACGATGGAGCGAACTTCGTTATCCGCTACATAGCAGCCCTGCAAGCGTTTAGGCCCGGCGGCATCAATCGCAAGATAGAGCATGTCGCCTTTGCCCAACAGCGACTCCGCGCCGACGGAATCCAGAATCACCCGTGAATCAACACCGGATGCGACGGCAAATGCAATACGCGAAGGGAAGTTGGCTTTAATCAAGCCAGTGATGACATCCACGCTCGGACGCTGTGTTGCGACGACTAAGTGCATCCCGACGGCGCGTGCCATCTGTGCGAGGCGTGTGATGGTCTTTTCGGTTTCGTCAGGACGGCTCATCATCAGATCGCCGATTTCGTCAATCATAATAACGATATAGGGCAGCATTTCATCCTTACGCCGCTGACCAAGCCGCGCATTAAAATCTGCGATGTTACGGGCGACGTTTTCTTCTAGCAGTTTATAGCGCCTGTCCATTTCACGGGTACACCAGCGCAGCACCCCGATAATGCGTTCCATATCGGTTTCGACGGGGCCAAGCAAATGCGGCAGTCCGTTAAAGCGGCTGAGTTCGACCATTTTAGGATCGAGCATGACCAGCTTCATTTTGTCAGGCGTGTTGTTCAGGATGAGCGCTGTCGCCATCGCAGCGATACAAACCGACTTACCGGAACCTGTCGTCCCTGCGATGAGGAGATGCGGCATCGAGGCGAGGTCAACCGAGACAGGTGAGCCGGTTACATCGCGTCCGACGGGGATCACCAGCGGGGTTTTTGCCTTTAACATTTGGTCATGGAAATCGCGGCTTTCATAAACGGAACGCAAGGCAACGGTGCTTGGATTTTTGTTCGGGACTTCGATTCCCATATAGCTGTGACCGGGTACAGGTGTTTCCAGACGCAGACGTTTTGCCGAAAGGGAAAGCTCAAGATCACGCGAAAGCGCCGCGATTTTGCTCAACCTTGTGCGTTCTAGGAAGGTTTCACCTTCGCCGTCTTTCGTTTCGCGGAAGGGCTGCACGGCGTATTGGGTGACGGTTGGCCCCACTTTGACATCGACTACATCAATATTGATGTCAAATTCCAGCAGCGTATTTTCAATCAGGACGACATTACGGTTGATTTCTTTCTCGTCCGGTGGATTCATCTCTACATCTTGCAGCAGTTCAAGTGGGGGCAGGCTTTTATCGCGTTTGAGGATTTTCTTCGGCTCTTTCATGCTTTCTATGGTGAAGTAACGTTTGACGCGCCCATCAGGACGCTCCACCATCAATGGACCGCCTTTAGTTTTGGTATCCACTGGCTTTCCGATAAGGTCGAAATCCGCGATCAGACTCGCAGAAACCGCCTGATTCGTTTCGCCGCCGCTGACGATCATTTTGTCGAAACGCTCTTCGATGCTGTTGGGTGCGGGTTTAGGAGCCGCTGCACCCGGACGTTGGGAAGGCGGAAGGTTGTCGAAATTAGGCCGAATCCGAATCAGCGCACTTGTTGTTGGGCGGCGAGTGGTGAAAGAGGTCGGTGCAGGCATTGTTTCGATGGATGTTGGGGGGGGGATTTCTTTGGGTTTCGTCGCCTCAAAAATCCGCTGGCTGTATGTTTGCAAACGTTCGCTGGTGGCTTGCAGCCAATGGGTAATTTGCGAGCGACGAATGCCGATAACGTCACCAAAGCTAAAGATAAGAATTACGACGTAAATCAAGGTGGCAAAAATGGGGCCAAATGCCCAGTGCAGCGGCGCACTCATCCCCCAACCGATATAACCGCCGCCTTCGCCTGCACGAGCAATTGCACGGAGTTCCGGGTCGCCGCTGGAAAGGTGCATAATTGCCAGAATTGACAGAAAAGCGATTTCCAAAGCGAGGATTCGGCTGGTAGGGAAGGTGATAATGATGTTGAGTTTGGGCAGTAAGATGATAATCCCAAGCGCGAAAATACCGCCGCAGACGAGCAAGCTGCCATATCCGAATAGATTCCGCAGCGCATTAGACCAAGCTGCGGCTAAGGTCGCATCTGACGAGACATTGAAGATCGCCATAAACGACACAATGCCAAACACCAGCAGGACAATCGCGCCGATTTCGTCCAACCAAGGTGGCAGACTATCGAGCAGGGTATCCCAAAATTCCGGTTTAACTTCATAACGGGGTGTACTGCTCGGTTTTGGGGGTTCCGCTTTCTCTGGTGATGGTTTGACCGTTTTTTTGTTTACAGGTTTTTCCTGTGCCACAAACACTACATCCTGAAAAATTGTTGCCAAGAACTTGTGTTTAGTCTACCACTGATAACCTAAACGTACATCTCATTTGAATCTAAAAAGCCAGTATAACCGCGCTGGCTTTCTTAGAACATAAATTTAATTTACAGCGTTATATACTTACACGCAGACTCAGTCCAAGCCGCCGGGCTTGACCGTTAATGCTCAAAATACGGGCTTTGATGTGCTGCCCCTCAGAAACCACATTACGAGGGTGCAGAAAGTGGCCTTCTGCTAACTCGGAAACATGAATCAGCCCCTCTAGGCCGTCTTCGATGCAAGCGAATGCCCCAAAATCAACTACATTGGTGATGATTCCCTCGACGATTTGGTCGAGCGTATACCGATCTTGAACGGTTTGCCAAGGGTCGGGGCGCAGCCGTTTGATGCTTAATGCAATTCGTCCGGCTTCTCGATCAACATCCAGCACATATGCCTCGATATCCTGACCACGTTCTAGCATATTAGCAGGATGCCCCACCCGCCCCCAACTTAACTCACTAATATGGATTAAGCCCTCTAAGCCGCCTAAGTCTACGAATGCGCCGAAATCGCAAAGATTCGTGACGTGACCAGTCACAATATCGCCTTCTTTAAGACGGGTGAGGATGTCCCATCGTCCGCCTGGTTCAGCTTGTGCTGCGCGTTCAGATAAAATGAGGCGATTTTTTTCAATATTGAGTTCGATAACGCGTAAAAGTAAATTCTGCCCAACACGCTCCGTCAGTGCGTTACGGCGTATTGTACTGTTTAAGGTAGACGGAAAATTAATGAGCTGGCTGGCGGGTACGAAACCACGCAATGAACGCCATTCGACCAGCAATCCACCGCGATTGTACCCAATGACCTTAAGTTCAATGACCTCATCGTTTTCTGTAATACGGGTGATTTCTTCCCAATCGGTGTCGCTGCTGTCGTGATGATCTAAATAATTCTCTTCCCCTCCATAAGACGACTCTGTTCGGGGATTCCCCCCCGTATATTCCAGTGGGGCAGACCGCGCAAACTCGCCCTCACTGAGCAGCGATGACCAATAACCCTCGTCCAATGTGGGTGAGGGTGGTTTGTAATCGTGTCGCTGTAAATCTGTAGACATAACCGCTTTCCCCCTTGCTTGCTAACGTCAGACACGACCGTTATAGAAATTTGTTGAGTTGTATATATAGATGTGCTTGCGATGAGGCGATTATATCACATTGATAAAAAACAGGACTGAAGAAATTAGAAGTGGATATAAAATAGAAGTTAGGCAGTTCAGAGTGATTAGTTTTTAGCTAAAGCAGAATATAAGGGAAAACCTTTGACCTTGATAACAACTTTTAGCACAGAACTTGGTCAACTGCGTAAGTCCTAATTCAATATCAATTGAACTCCAGACAGATAAGGATAGAAGAATTAGGCTTCTTTTTCCATCATAATAATGGCATCCGCAACGGTTTCAATGGCAACATTTTGCTTGCGATAGAGGCTGGCTTCTGCCATATAAAGGCGTTGGGCGGTTTCTCTAGCTTTGCGTTTTTCGATAAAGCGCAGTTGGATGATGTTGTAAAGCATCCATTCTTGGCTTTTCATATCGCGCTCGCCCGCCGGACGTAATTTCTCAATTGCCTGTGTGAGGACTTCGCGCAGCGCTTTAACTGCATTCCCATTCGTTTGCGGCAGCATATCTTGAACAATCCCAAGTTCGAGCAAACGACTTTGGCTCAAGCCCGGTCCGCCCCAATAATGGCGAAGGGCGGCATGAACTTGCTCGATGATTTGTAGGCGGTCAGATAATCTGTTGCCTTTTAGAGAGGGGGTTCTTCCGGGACGGAACTCTAACTCTGCGGTGCGGCTGCGTGTTAGGCTAATTTGCGGCAGCAACCCCTCAAGTGCAGCATAAATTTCTGTTTGCAGCAGCATATCATCCAATGCTTGGGCGGCACGATGCACAAAAGTGTTGAGCGTTTGCACCTCATCCGGGGTGAGATCAATTTCGCTGGATCGTGCTTCGATGCCCATAATCCCAATAATGCCGATTAAAGGGTCATTTTGGGCAGCGGCGCTGCGTTGGCTGTAAAGCGGGACGACCCAAAAAGATTGCCATTGGTGAAGATTAGGCTGCATGAGATGGCTTATTTCGTCAGGTTGCAGCAATTTGTTTAAGTCCGGCCATAGATCGAGCTGCGTCATTTGTCCCGTCGTTTTAATCACCTCATACTCGCTGGTGTTGATGTCGATGACAGAAGCGACAAAAGCCGTGTTCACGCGCAAATAATCGCAGCTTGCCTCCAAAATTGCTTCGATGAGTTGGATAAGATCATCACGCGAAAGATAACGTTCACTCAGTTTTTGAAATTTCACCATTTGGTCATCGTCTTCATCAGGATAGATGAGGCGTTTTTCTAAGAGCGGAATGGCTAAGTCAATTATCCACTGCCACAGTAGAATCACCGCGACGGTGGCGAAAGGTAAAAATGTATTACCTGGGAGACCCCAAGGTTCCCCAATCGGGTCGGTATAGACGATAATCACCAGCGCGACCAACCCCGTGCCGGGTCCGCGCAGCATAAAGCGCAGCAAATCTGCCTTGACGACACGATCTGGCAACCGCGACCCAAAAAATGAAAGGGGATAGGCCAAAAACAGCAGCATCAAAATGACGACAAGATTAGCAAGATTCACCAAAAAAAGCGCATTCAGCGTGTATTCTTGGCCCGCGCCCAGCACGACGGAGTAAGGAAAAATGCCGATGACGGGCGTAAGCATCGCAAATTGTAAATAAGCCATCCGGCGTTGAGTACCGCGTGTTAAACAGCGGCGGCGAGCGCGTTCAACATTAATAAAAGCGACGCTGTTGTTAAGCAAAAAGTAGACGACATAGATCGGAAATAAAATACCTGCCCCCATGCTGATTCGTGTGCCGAATTGCTGGGGATTAATGATCGAATCCGTAAATGCGGCAAGCACCAGAAAAAACGCGCTAATGCTGTAGAGCAAGCGTACAACGCGCCGCCTGCGCCCCCTGGAGGGCAAGCCAGTTGTCTCTAGGAGTGCGTCTGAAAGATGAAAGGTAGCCGCAGGTATAAACGCCAAGCCCAACCACTGAAAACGTAGCAAAGCTTCATACGTGCCTAATCCTGGTTCTAAAGAGGTCAGCACATCGCCTATATAAACGATTGTGACACAGCCCAAAACGGCGCTTGAAGTTCGGGCGACGCGATCTTTAAAATTGCGCGTCAGATTATAAAGCAGCATCGATACGGCCACAATGACGATAGCAGATGCGAGAGTCTCATTGGATAAATCTAAAAAAACGGTGAGCGACTGAGTCATCGAAGCGCCTGAGCAAAGAAAACCGCAATATCTTGATTTGCGAAGTAGCGGTCATTAAAGCCGCAGAAAGTAAATCCAGCGTTTTGGGCGAAGAGCATAGCGGGATTATTCTTAGTTTGAGTCTCAATCATCAACTTGGTCATTTCGTTTTCTAATGCCCACTGGCGGGCAACTTTGAGCAGGCGTGTTCCAATACGCCGCCGACGGAAGGGCAGTGAAACGACTATATCTTGAACCATGCCGATTTGATGCGTGGGGTCTTGGCGCATCGTTAAATAGCCGAAGATAGTGTCTGGGTCATCTCGATCTGCCGCAACGAGAAAACAGACCGCAGAGTCCAGCGCGAGATGCAGCCTTCGCTCGCTGATTGGATAAGCAACCGTCATAGTGCGGGGTAGATGCTCTGTTTTGAACAATACACGGCGTAAACCCGCCTCTTGTTGAAAGCTGACTTGCCAGACATATTCTGTTTCATAAGATGATTCTAAAGCGAGGCAGGCGGGAATATCGCTTTCCAGTCCGTCCCGAATGACGAAACCAGGTGAAGATGCCATGTTCTACTCACGCGAGATAAGCGTCCCCGAAGGTTCCGCTGAGGCGAATTTCGACCACTGTCGCGCTTTCTTCTGCATCCAGCGCGATAAATACTCCGGGTTCGAGGTTTTGATAGCGGGTTTGATCGGCTTGAACGGAGAACATTCGGCTACTGCTCACCATAATGCGTGTCTTATAGCCGATAGGCGTAATAATGTGAATATTGCCGAGTGTAGAACGGACTTGAAGTGGACGGAAGGCTTCTATGGGGCTGACCAGCCGAATATCCCCGATTCCGGTAGCGATGGCGGATTCGTGGATAATGATGCCGGTTAAATCGAGATTGATCTGGCCTAGATGTGCTGTAGCAAGGATTTGCCAAGGTAAATCACGCGCAAGGCTAATTTTCCAATCGGCGAAAGAAGCCCAAGGGGTTGCCGAGCGATCTAACTTAAGGTGGGCATAGGTTTCTGCCATATTAAGCTGTGGACGGGATTGCGCGGCATATTGCCCGGTAATGAGCGCAGGCTGACCGTCACGCAGGCGATAATCTCCTTGCAGCGCACGCACTTCCACATCAATTTCGCCGCTGCTTATTTCTAATGTGCCGGATTCAACGCTGCCGCGTGTAATCCCGAAGCGACGGGTTTCCTCGTTGGGGAGGAGGTCGCCGCGCAAGAGTATTTGCGCGCCGACCATCACCAGAAGCAGCGGCAGCAGCGCCACCGCATTAAAATCACCGAGGAGAAGAAAGTTATCTAGCAGCAGCACAATGCCGAAAAGTGTCAGCGCTAGAGGCCAAAGCCAGTTCCCCGATCTGCGATCTGAGCTTTTTGCCGCGCTTGACTTTGCTTCCAAGGTGATTACTCCCCGTACAGGTAGTCACGCAGGATAATGTGTGCTGAAGACTGACGCAGCCGATTCAGCGCTTGGGCTTCTAACTGGCGGACACGCTCACGGGTGACACCAATCGTCTGCCCGACTTCTTCCAATGTATATACACGCCCATCTTCCAGCCCATAACGCAAGCGCAGAATTTGTGCTTCACGCGGTGGCAGGCGGTCAAGCGCGGCTTGAAGCTGCTCATGGAGCAGATGTGTCGCGACTTCTTCGGCTGGCGCAGGACTGTTGACATCTTCCACAAAATCGCCGAAGGTTGAATCGCCTTCCTCGTCAATTGGTGTTTCTAGGCTGACGGGACGGCGAGCAATTTCCAGCAAGTTTTCAACTTTATCCGGTGTTGTATCTAAGCCTTCTGCCAATTCATTGATCGAAGGCTCACGGCCTAGCTCTTGCAGCAGATGAAGCTGAACACGGCGCATCCGATTCAGTTGATCGCCCATGTGGACGGGAACACGAATCGTCCGGCCTTGATCGGCAACGGCACGGCTTACGGCTTGGCGAATCCACCATGTCGCATAAGTGCTGAATTTATGTCCGCGCCGATATTCAAATTTATTGGTGGCACGGATTAGCCCGATGTTGCCTTCTTGAATCAGATCAAGGAAGGGGACACCGCGCCCGATATATTTTTTGGCGACACTGATGACAAGGCGGGCATTAGCACGAATCAAATGCTCTTGCGCCATTTCACCATCGATGACAATTTCTTTAAGGTCATAAACATCATCTGGGGAAAGATCGTCTTCATAGTCTTTGATTTGCTGCTGCGCTAAGGCTGCTGCTTCCATGCGTTTGGCAAGCGAAACCTCTTCCTCAGCGGTCAATAACGGGACGCGACCCGCCTCTTTCAAGTAGAGGCCGACGACATCATCGGTATCGAGCGCCTGCTGATAGCCTGCGTCTTCGATTAAGTCGCTTTTAAGCAGCACCCGTCCTGTCTGTTCATAAACATTGTCTTCTTCATCTGCTTGACGCAGATCAATCGACTCTGCTTCATCGGGCAGGGGGTCATTTTCCACACGGCTTCCGGGGAGAACATCTACCCCGGCATCAAGCAGGCTGTCCATCAGCTCGTCCAGCAAAGTAACATCACGCTCAATATCTGGAAAAACCGCCAGAATATCGTCGTAGCTAATGCCACCTTGCTTTCGCGCTTTGCTGATAAGTTGCGCCTGCAATTCTTCTCGTTGCGTCATTTGTTGTATCATTACAGCCATAGTGTTACGTGTTTAAAGCCTTGCCACAAAAGCAAGGCCACTTTACCTCTTCCATGCACTCTTATACACATTATGACGCAAAATTCATCAACTGACGACTTTTCTTTCTGAGTCTTAATCCAAACTCATAACTTCTATAGTCAACAAACCCCGCCACAGGGGACGGGGAAGGTTTTGAAGTCGTTAGAAAATCGTCACATGTCAAATGCGACTCTCAAAAAATAACCTTAGTTTCGATGCTTGTCAACAAACCAATTCGATTTTGCCCCAAAATTGGTTTTAATTGGTTCTATGGAGCGGCAGTTGCCTCGCCTGCAAGAGGCGGGGTTTGCATAAAATCGACCAGATAATCAACGGGGCCGCGCTGCACAATATAGATTTCTGGTGTGTCATCAGCGCATGAATCATCGACACAGGCGTAAAATTCGGGGCCGGCTTGCAGGGGATCACCAATGGCAACAGCATGTTCGCTGCCGTCATTGAGTGAGACTAAAATCAGGAACGCACCGTAAGGCCGAAACCCGAACTGCTCTAAATTGCCATCTTCAGGGAGAGGCGTGGTATAGGTATAAGGCAGTAAAACGATGGTTCTAGCGATGTTGCTGGCTTGTTCTTGGTCAAGGGGCGCATCTAAATCTGGCGCGATCCAAGACCCATCGGCAGCCCGTCCCATCGTGAATGATTCACTGGTTATTGGGCTTTGCAATTGAATCGCACGGATTTCCAGCACGGCTAAATCGGGGTAGACCCGTGTGAAAGGGGAAGTCGGCTCGGCGGTGGGGGTATTATTGCGCGTGAAGATTTTGCCAACGTCGGGTTGCAGCAGGACGATGCCCGTAAGAAACACAAAGATGGCAAACAGGATGAAGGTGCTGCGACGGTTGTTCATATTTCTATCGCCTCATCCGACGCAGCCAAACAATCGCGCCCAATGCTAATGTGATCCCCGGCATCACCAGAATGGTAATCACGACGATAAAATCTAAGGTGCGGCTGTCCACAAAAATAAGCGGCTGACCGGTGACGGTTGTCTCAAAAGAAAAGGTGACTGCCGCGCCTGCACCTGTCATCCAGAGCAGGCTGTCCGCGAATAATGAGGCATTGCCGGGCGGTGTTCCGACCTGCCCATTGGTTAAAAAGTCACTATCGCCAACGAGGACAATATTAGCGCCATTGGCTTCATTCCGCGCCCAAGCAACAGTAGTAAGTGGTCCCGGAATATCCACTCCGTCGTCGTAGGTATAGGTGTTGCTTTGCGCCAATGTGGTCACGTCGGTTTCGCCATAGCTGTTTTCTGAAGAGCGAATCGCGCTGCCATTACTGACAGGCGGTTCGGTGTTGACATCAATCGCCCGTGCGACGCGGAATTTGGTGGCGGTGTTGGGGTCTGTGCCTGGATCAATACTTCTTGTGATCTCCAGATCGCTGATGGCATAGCTGAAAATATCGAGTTGGGTTTCATCGCTGGCAATCGCATCGACCACAATCGCATCCAGCATCCGCAGGCCGTAATTTTGCCACATATAGTCGTTAAATAGGCTGTTTGGGCGCATAAAATCGGTTTGGGTGTCTGCCGCGATAAATAAATCGCCGCCGCGCCGCATATACTCATCCAAAACTGTGAGCGCTTGCGGGCTTGGGTCAACATCCGGCCTTGCAAGGACGACAGCGGAAGCATCCTCCGGGATCAACGCGCCGCTTGCCGCTAATTCCTCTAAATTCAATCCTTGTGTAATCAAGCCGTATGCCCTAATCACATCGTTAATATCAGAAATGCCGCGTTGTGATGTATCGGTAACATTGAGTTCGCCCAAACCGATGTCAAAATAGATGACATAATTGCCGCTGAGTAAAAGCCGCGATATGGCTTCGGTGATGTCGCGTTCCTGACGCGATGAGCGCGTTACGTACTGCACTGTACTCATATCCACGTCGCCATTGATTCCCAAAAATGAGATAAAGACATCGCCATCATTGGCTTGAAAATCATCGGCGATGCCCGGTTGGGCGACTGGATCAACATAGTTACGGGTAACAAAGCCATTGGAGGCTTGTTCATACAGCCGAAAGAATTGATCGTCTACTTCGCGTTGTTGTAACGCACGGGGTGAGTAAAATCCTGTGATGCGAACTTCGCGCTGAATATTATTCAAGACCTCAAGCGTGGTATCACTTAAGGTGAAACGTTTTCCTTCGGTCATATCGGCGCTGAGGGCGGAGCGCTCTAAAATGATATAACCCATGACGACGATGCCGAGCAGGAGTAGGGTGGAAAAGAATGCTGTCGTACTGTAACGCGCTTGCCTTCCGGTAATGAAGTTGACAAATTCACGCGGAGAGATGACCCACCATAGCACCAAACCGATAATGCCAACAAAAAAGAGGACGACAATAGCAAGCGTGAATCCGCGCTGCCAAAGAAGCCCTAAAATGCCTAATAAGACCGATAACGCGCCGATAAACCCGAAGGTTTGTCCAATATCGCTGCGGGTAATCGTAATGGGTGTGGAGGTGTTTTGGCTCATTAACGCCACCGCCGAGATTCAACAACGCGGATAGAGATAAACAGCATAATCACGATAATGCCCGCGAAATAAGCGACATCTTCAGCGCGTACTAACCCATAGGCAAATGACGGTGAAAAATGCCCGCCGAGCGTGAGTTTGCGGATGAGATTAGCCAAATTAATATCCGCCACAATATCGCCTGCGAGGTTGCCGAGATACAGCAGCAGCAGCGCCGAAGTGCTTAAAAATGCCGCGACGATTTGATTTTCCGTAAGGGACGAAAACATCAGTCCAACGGCAAGTGTCGCGCCGCCGTAGAGCCAAATTCCGATGTAGGCCGCTATAAAGTGACCCAAATCGGGTAAATTCGGTGTGGTCGAAAGGAGTAAAATTGGATAGACGATGGTGAGCAAGAGCAGCACGGTGTAATAAAACCACGCGCTCAAAAATTTGCCAAATACAATGTCGCTGTCCCGCACGGGGGCAGTCAGAAGCAGTTCGAGCGTTCCCTCGCGGCTTTCTTCCGCCAGCATTCGCATCGTCAGCACAGGCGCAAAGAAGACCATACCGAAGGACAAAAAGGTCGGCACAACAGCGGGATCGGCGGGTCTTATCGTTAAGCTGGAGGTGAGGTCGTTGTTAAAGACCAAGCCCGTCAGCAACAAATAAGCGAAAGCGATCAGATAAGCGACAGGAGAGGCGAAATATTGTCCGATTTCGCGCCGGAATATAATCCACATAAAGTTTTACCTACCGACAATATCGAGAAAAATATCTTCAAGCGTCATCGCAACCGGGCGCATTTCGAGCAGTTTGTATCCGGCTTTCGTCACTTTATCGAAGATGTGTGGGCGAATATCGACCCCCTTTTGGGCGCGTAAGCTGTAACCTGCGCCTTGTGCCTCGATGCCATTAACGCCGGGAACTTGCCTGAGCAGGGTTGAGATTTCCGCTTCGCTGCCGCCATCAACTTGAACATAAACACTGACTTCCGGCTGTAACTGCTGGCGTAAATCTGATGGGCGACCTTGCGCGACGATGTGGCCTTTGTTGATGATAATCACGCGGTCACAGACTTGTTCGGCTTCCGAGAGAATGTGGGTGCTAAAGAGGACAGTGTGATTTTGCCCCAATTGGCGGACGCTTTCACGCACTTCGATTACCTGCTGCGGATCAATGCCAATTGTCGGCTCATCGAGGATGACGACTTTGGGATCATGTACGAGGGCTTGCGCCAAACCGAGCCGCTGGCGCATCCCTTTGGAAAGGTTTCGGACTAAAGAGCGCCGCCGATCATAAAGCTGGACTTGTTCAAGCACTTCGGCAACCCTTTTTCGCGGTCTCGTCACGCCACGCAGCTTCGCCCAAAAGGTGACATAACCCTCAACCGTCATATCGGGGTAAATTGGGATGCGTTCCGGCATATAGCCGACCTGCCGCCGTACTTGCATCGAGTCGGTCATCACATCAAATCCGGCGATGCTGATTTTGCCGCCGTTGGGGGGGAGGAAACCGGTTAAAAGGCGCATGGTAGTCGTTTTACCCGCGCCATTCGGCCCCAATAAACCGAGGATTTCCCCCGGCTGTGCTTCAAAAGAAATATTATCAACCGCGAGATAGTTGCCGTAACGTTTAGTCAGATTTTGGACTTCGATCATCGTTTGACCTGTGTGAAAACACTTGCTGCATGGTACTTTGTGGACGGGCAACCGTCAAGCGAGCGTTAATGTTCCTGTACAAAGCGGTAACAATCCCTAATCTCTTGATAAAGACAATCTATGAATAAGATTGTCTATCTTGCACAAAAATAAAATCAAAGTATCCAAACTTCGATGGTTCTATTTACAATTTCGTGCGGTTATCCCTATAATGGGCATCGTATCGTTTATGTTGTGAAACAAGTGATTTACGAAATGTTTGAATTGTCCACGCTACGTCGTCGCAGCCGTCACCCCCAGACCGTACTGGTCAGGTGGGAGCTTTGTGCTGGCGTGTGATTAAGTTAGACAATCGCCAAGACTCAATCAGCTAACCAATTCCCTGACCAGCATTATGCAACGGTCAGGGATTTTTGTTATATAGGTAGGAAAATGACCGATAAATCTAGTCTTATCTTGCTCTTAGTGTCCGCAAGTTTCTGGGCAATTAATGGCATATCAAGCCTTGTTAATCGGCAAATCACTTTTGACTTTAAACGCTCATTTACTTTTATTTTTCGGCGGGAGGCCGCGTTTATATTTGGCGTAAGCGCAGTGCTGGGAGGGGGGATAGTCGTAGCTACTGTAATTTACACACTGTTCGGAGATTTATCATCCAATTGGGGTGATACAGCCACTATTATTATAGGATTGGCCTTCGCTTTTGCTATTTTAGGATTTTTGGCTGCGGTTTTTATCAATATAGCTAGTAATTTTGATAACAATCATCGTTAGATTTTAAGCAAGTTTGTTTCACCTCATTAGGAGAGAAAATGACCGAAGATCAACAGCCGATTCGTGTGGGGGTTTACGGTGGGGCGGGGTATGCCGGACTAGATTTGGTCGAGATTCTGGCGAAACATCCGCAAGTAACGCTTGTTTTTGCAACCTCGGATACGTATGGCGGACAAGCAGTGCCGGGAACGAACCTGCGTTATATCCCGTTTGCTGAGGCCGATATGGACGCGGTAGATGCGGTATTTCTGGCGCTGCCACATAAAGCCTCCGCGCCTGTCGCGGCGAAGGCGCTGGCGAAGGGACTAAAAGTGCTGGATTTATCCGCTGACTTACGCCTGAATACGCCCGAAGCCTACGAAAAATGGTACGGGACACCGCATCCCAACCCGGAACTGCTGCCTGTGCCGTATGGTCTGCCGGAAATCAACCGCGCCAATATCGTCAAAAGTCCGATTATTGCTGTGCCGGGTTGCTATCCGACCACGACCATTTTGGGCTTGTATCCGCTGTTGTGTTCGGGCGCGATTGAACCGGGTACGCCCATCATCGTCGATGCTAAATCGGGCGTTTCTGGTGCCGGACGCGAACCGAAACCCAATACGCATTTTGTCGAAGTCTTTGGCAATTTTTCCCCTTATAGTCCCGGACGTTCTCACCGTCATGTCGGCGAAATCGAGCAGGAAATTACCAAAATTGACCCGAATTTGGGGACACTCATCTTCACGCCGCATTTGCTTCCAGTGGATCGCGGATTGATGGCGAGTATTTACGTCACACTCAAAGCGGATTTCGATAGCGCCGATATGCAAGCCCTCTATGAGCAGACGTATACTCACGAGCCGCTGGTGAACGTGCTGCCGCCTAAAGAACAGGCCACGCTGCGCCATGTCGTCCGCACCAATGCCTGTGCTATCAGTCTTACGCCCGTCAGTCCGCGCTATTTGCATATCACCAGCGTGACCGATAATCTGCGGAAGGGTGCGTCCGGTCAAGCTGTTCAGGACTTTAATCTGATTTTCGGCTTTGAAGAAATAACGGCGCTGCTCTAAATGATGAACCAGAGAGATACAGAGAATATAGAACATGCTGTAGAGACACGATATAGTGTGTCCGACAACCAACAAAAAAAGCCCGTCGTCATCAAAGTGGGCGGACATGAAATTGGCGATCCAGCATTTTTGCGCGAATTGGCGATGATCGTCCATGATTTTTCATCACCTGTCATCATTGTACATGGCGGCGGTGATGAAATTTCGCAGTTGCAAAAGTTGATGCAGATTGAGCCGCAGTATGTCGATGGTTTGCGCGTGACGGATGCCGCCTCGTTGGCTGTCGTAGAAATGGTGCTGTGCGGCGCGGTCAACAAGCGTGTCGTGCGGTATCTGTTTAATGTCGGGGTGGATGCGCTCGGCATGAGCGGCGTAGATCGCGGTTTGGTACGTGGGCAAAAAATCCCCAATATGGGCTTTACGGGTACGGTCAAAGGGGTGCGCGAGGATATTTTGCGTGAGTTACTGAATCAAGCAATCACGCCTGTAATCGCGCCTGTCTGCTTTGATGACGAGAGCAATTTGAACGTGAATGCCGATATAGTGGCAGGGGCGATTGGGGCGGCAGTCCGTGCTGAGCGCGTTGTGTTTATCACCAATGTTGAAGGCGTTCTCGTTGATGGGCAGCGTGTCGATCAATTGACGGTTTCAGAAGTGAATGCGCTGATCGAAAACGGCATAATCTTCGGCGGGATGATCCCCAAAGTGCGGACGGCATTAGAGGTTCTGGCGGCGGGTGTTCCGCAAGCAACGATTACAAATTTGGCTGGATTAAAGTCCGGCATGGGGACGAATTTCGTATCAGAATAAACACAAAACGGCGAATTTTGAAAATAGAGGAGCAATAAAAATGGTCACTCTACAGACCTATACCGATGACATTATCAATCAGGAAAGCCAGAATATCGTGCAGACCTACAAACGTGCGCCGTTTGTATTGGTGCATGGCGAAGGCGCTTATCTTTATGACAGCGAAGGCAACGCTTATCTAGATTGGGTCGCCGGAATTGCCGTAAACGCGCTCGGTTATGGCGATGAGGGCGTTACGCGGGTGATGAATAAACAGCTTGCGACAGGGCTGATTCATACCTCGAATCTCTATCACACTGTACCAGGGGTCGAGCTTGCCGCGATGCTGGTGGAAAAATCGTTTGCGGATCGTGTCTTTTTTTCCAATAGCGGCACAGAAGCCAATGAAGGTGCGATTAAATTTGCTCGCAAATTCGCTTATGAAAATGGGCGAATTGATAAAACTGAAATTGTCACTTTTGTGAATGCCTTTCATGGGCGCACGATGGGTTCCTTATCTCTTACACCCAAAGAGAAATATCAGAAGCCGTTTCAACCATTAATGCCGGGTGTGATCGTGGCGGAGTTCAACAATATCGAAAGCGCCAAATCTGCCATTAATGCCAAAACTGCCGCTGTTATCGTCGAACCCATCCAGGGCGAAGGTGGGATTAATATTGCGACAGATGCGTTCTTACGGGCGCTACGGGATTTATGCGATGAACACGGCGCACTGCTGATCTTCGACGAAATTCAATGCGGTGTAGGGCGTACAGGGGCGCTTTGGGCGCATGAGGCAAGCGGCGTTATACCCGACATCATGACGTTAGCGAAACCGCTGGCTGGCGGCCTGCCGATTGGCGCGATTCTGATGACCGAACAAGTCGCCGCTGCTATGCACCCCGGCGAACACGGTTCGACCTTCTCCGGCGGGGCATTGATTACAACGGTAGCGAAGGAAGTCTTAAGCCGAATCAGCCAGCCGGAATTTCTGGAGCATGTCGCCGAAGTAGGCGAGTATTTACTGGAACGCTTGCAGGAGATCAACAGCCCGTTGGTCAAAGAAGTGCGCGGACGGGGTTTAATGGTGGCGCTGGAAATGACGATGGATGTATCCCCGTTGATTGAGGCTGGTTATAAACAAGGGCTTTTGCTGGTGAATGCGGGTGCTAACGTAATTCGTTTCGTCCCGCCGCTGATTGTCGAGAAAAGCCACGTTGATCTTTTAGTTGAACGACTTACCGCCATTTTTGAGGAAGTGCAGGTACCAGCGTGAGTGAAGTCAAATCAAGCATCGAAAAAGTCAATGGCTTCATCGAAAAAGTCAATGGCTTCAAGGTGGTAGGTGTCCACGCGGGTCTGAAAAAAGAGGGTAAATTAGATTTTGCGCTGATTGTGAGCGAAACCCCGGCAACTGTCGCGGGGGTATTTACCACCAATCAGGTCAAAGCCGCGCCTGTGCTGGTTGATATGGAACGATTAGCGAAAAAACAAACAGGTTATCGTGCAGTTGCCATCAATACGGGTTGCGCCAATGCCTGCACCGGACAGCAGGGAATCGATAATGCGTTGGAAACGGCGCGTTATGTTGCGGAAAAAATCGGCTGCGCGGAAGATGAAGTGCTGGTGCTTTCGACGGGCGTAATCGGTACGCAGCTTATGATGGAGAAAATTTGCAGCGGAGTTGATTTAGCTTCCACAGCGCTGGGCGATGATTGGTCGACAGCAGCACAAGCCATCATGACGACGGATACCCGTCCGAAAACGGCTTCGATTACTGTCACGAAGGCAGATGGCGGACACTATACTATCGCTGGAATCAGCAAGGGCGCAGGCATGATCGCGCCAAATATGGCGACTATGCTCGGCGTGATTGTGACGGATGCGGTGCTTTCACCTGAAAAAGCCAGTACAGCCCTCAAGACTGCTTCCGAAGGCAGTTACAACCGTATCGTCATTGACGGTGATATGAGTACCAATGATACGGTACTGTTGCTGGCGAATGGTCAGAGCGGAGTCGAAATGACATCCCCTGAAGACGAAAAGCAGTTTCAAATCGCACTCAATAAAGTGTGTGTCGATCTGGCGAAGGCGATTGTGCGCGATGGGGAAGGCGTGACCAAATTCATCACGATTACGGTACATGGTGCGCCGGATAATGAATCGGCGCGTAAAATCGCCAACACGATTGCGACCTCGCCGCTCGTGAAAACGGCTTTTTACGGCAATGATGCTAATTGGGGGCGCATAATCGCGGCGGCAGGTAGGTCAGGTGTGGCGCTTGACCCCAACAAACTCACGCTGTGGATTTCCCCCAGCGAACAAGTGACCGATTTATCTAACGATTCGCTGATGCTAGTCAGCATGGGAACGCCTACAAATTACAACGAGGCGCGAGCGACAGAAATTATCAGTGCGCCGTCTGTTGTCGTTTTGCTGATGTGTGGCTTGGGCGACGGATGGGCAACCGTCTGGACGTGTGATCTGAGCCACGATTATGTTTCAATCAATGGAAGTTACCGGAGTTAAATGATGCAAGGCTTACTCGCGCTCGAAGATGGCAGAACATTTACTGGAATGGGTTTCGGCGCGGAGGGGGTGCAGACGGGCGAACTGGTCTTTAACACCTCGATGACGGGGTATCAAGAGGTGTTGACTGACCCCTCCTATCACCGCCAGATTGTGACGATGACCGTCCCGCATGTTGGCAATACGGGTATTAACCCGGAGGATGTCGAATCCGAGCGGGTGTGGGTGGCGGGATTTATTGTGCGCTCCTTGAGTCCAGTGGTCAGTAATTGGCGCAATCAAGGCGACCTCGATAGTTACCTAAAAGCCAATAATGTCATCGGCTTGAGCGAAGTTTCGACCCGCGTCTTGGTGCGCCATATTCGAGATAAGGGTGTGATGCGGGCGGCTGTCGCGCATGGTGAGGCCGCCAAAGACCCGCAAGCCCTGGTCGAAATGGCGCGAAACTCGCCGGATATGTCGGGCTGGAATCTGGTGGATGAAGTGACCTGCGCTGAGCCGTATCATTGGTCGGAACGGAGCGATCCGCAGTGGTATCACGATGGGCATCAAGACCCGACGGGGCCGCTGATTGTGGCTTACGATATGGGCATCAAGCGTAATATTCTGCGGATGCTGACAGATCGTGGGTTGCGTGTGGCGGTTGTCCCAGCGCAGATGTCCTATCAAGAGGTGCTGGCGATGAATCCAGCAGGCGTATTTTTGAGCAACGGTCCCGGCGATCCGGCAGCGGTGGATTATGCCATTGATAATGTGCGCGGCTTGCTCGGCAAGACACCTGTTTTCGGCATCTGCTTAGGCCATCAAATTCTCGGCCTCGCGCTCGGCGGTACAACGGAGAAAATGCGCTTTGGGCATCGCGGCGGCAATCAACCGGTCAAAAATTTACTGACGGGCAAAGTCGAAATCAGTTCGCATAATCATGGTTTCGCCGTCACATCGGATAGCGACCTCAGCGGTGCGGAAATCACCCATATTAATTTGAACGATCACACGGTTGAAGGCTTGCGCCATGTGGAACTCGGCGCGTTTAGTGTGCAGTATCATCCTGAAGCTGCCCCCGGCCCGCATGACTCGCTTTATCTGTTTGATGAGTTTGTAGAACGGGTGAAAAATTCAACATTAAATGGGGTAGCTGCGTCATCCTGAATTTTTGCTTTTTCATCGTACTGTAAGGGGAAACCGTATGGCGTTACGACTCTTTGTTCCACCGCGTTTTCATGTTGGGGAACGTGAAGAACATCGCAAGGCGACTTGGTTGGAGTTGTTTTACGATCTTGTGTATGTGGCAACAATTGTCCAACTTGGCAATTTCCTGAGTGATAATGTTTCTCTTCAAGGCGCATTTGGAATACAGCGCTCTATTCATCCCGATCTGGTGGTCGTGGGTGGGGACGACGTTTTATGCAGATCGGTTTGACTCAGATGACGTTATTCATCGAGTTCTAGTCTTCATCCAAATGTATACCGTTGGCACGATGGCGATATTTGTCCTTAACGGATTTGGGGAGGGATCGGCTGGTTTTGCGTTGTCTTATACCGCCAATCGTGTGATTTTAATTATCATGTATAGGACTTTCGCTCACGCATTTACCCCACCCCTAAATCCCCTCCCCATTGCATGGAGAGGGGACTTCAAGATGCGTTTTTCTCCCCTTCTCCAATACTTGGAGAGGGGGCCGGGGGGTGAG
>Ga0105048_10004278_pt1 | contig 23303 bp, 14 predicted proteins | sample MAT05_FD_78382 | JGI IMG/M metagenome (GOLD analysis project Ga0105048, IMG submission 78382) | Freshwater microbial communities from Lake Fryxell liftoff mats and glacier meltwater in Antarctica - MAT-05 | ecosystem: Environmental > Aquatic > Freshwater > Ice > Liftoff microbial mat | place...
AATGGCTATGAAATAACTGATATTAGCGCAGAACCGGGCAATGAGTTCGTTGATTTTTCAAACGGAAAGCGGTTAATGCTTGGTCTTGAAATGGGCGGTATTAAAGAGGATTTAATGGAAGTGCAAATCAGAAATACTATTCAGCGCCATTTAGACAAAGAGTTACAAATGAAAGACAGGGGAATAAAAGTATTGTCGCTGTTTTTCATTGACAGGGTTTCAAATTATCGGTCTTATGATGAAGAAGGTAAACCGCAAAAAGGCAAATTTGCATTTTGGTTTGAAAAACATTATAACGAACTCATTAAGCTTGATAAATATTCTGCATTAACTCAGTTTCCGGTAGAGCAGGTACACGATGGTTATTTTTCACAAGATAAAAAAGGAGTATTAAAAGACACCAACGGGGTAACTCAGGCTGATGACGATACTTATTCGTTGATAATGAGAGATAAGGAAAAACTACTTTCTCTCGATGAACCCTTAAAATTTATTTTTTCACACTCAGCATTGCGTGAAGGTTGGGACAATCCAAACGTATTTCAGATATGCACACTGAATGAAACCCGGTCTAACCTGAAAAAACGACAGGAAATTGGCCGGGGGCTTCGCCTTCCAGAATCACTTACAAAAATAATAAAGAGAGTAAGTTAAAGGCAAAGAACCTTTACCCAGATATACATGCATTGATAGCTGCTATGAACGAATTAAACATTCAACAGGCCACTATAATAGCTTATGATTAAGACTATACTATTGAAGTTGAGAATAAGCATGCAGCTATTATCCCTGTTTGGAAATGGTTGTTAAATGAATAAAGTCTGATGTTAAATTATGTAAAACTCTATATGAATTGTGTAATGCTACTTTATATCTATTGAAATACTTTTATGCTACTATTTTTGGCCTGCAATCTGTGAAAAGCATACTGGATAACAAATAAGAAACCTAGTATAGGTGGGACTCTTATATTACTTGACAATCACTATTTTTTAAGGAGGAAAAGTATGAAGAAAATAACATTAAAAGATGCAAAAGAAATCGGTAATGATCTCGGCATCAGTTGGAATGAAGTAAATGTAAAAGAATTTACATTGGGTTTAAATGTAGAATTAGAACATGGAAAAATTTCTCCTGAAACGGATGTTACCAATAACGACCGGGAAACTACCGGGAAAATAGCCTTGGCTCATTTGAACGAGTTCCCTGATTATTACACAAGACTTACAAAATTAGAGAAGGAAGCCCGTGCATATTGGAAAAAGCATTAATATGGAAAAGTATATCGTAAAAATCGAATCGATTGATAAAGTCACTCATGATGTGGTAAAAATTGTTACCGAAAAACCTGATGGATACAAATTCACTTCTGGGCAGGCAACTGAAGTTGCAATCAACAATTCCGACTGGCAGAAGGTAAAACGACCTTTCACCTTTACCTGCTTGCCTGCTGATGATTATCTGGAGTTTACTATAAAAACATATCCGGAGCATCAGGGTTTTACCAACGAATTGCTGAAACTGAAAAAGAAAGATGAGTTGATTTTACATGAAGTGTTTGGAGCAATTTCGTACTCAAAAGAAGGCGTATTTATAGCGGGAGGCGCAGGCATCACTCCTTTCATTTCCATCTTAAGATATCTACAGTCTAAAAACAAAATCGGCAACAATTTGCTGGTGTTTGCCAATAAAACCAAAGACGACATAATTCTCGAAAAAGAAATCGGGGAAATGCTAGGTGATAATTTTATTAATATTCTATCAGAGGGAAAAGCGAATGGATATCATCATGGAATGATAACTGAAGAATTTTTAAAACCCAACATCAAAAACTCTAATCAGCAGTTTTATGTATGTGGTCCGCCTCCGATGATGGAAGCAATACTCAAACAATTATCCAATCTGGGCATTAAAGAAAAAGCAATAACAAAAGAAGAAATATAGCTAAAAGTGCCAGGAAACAGCGAAAGGCCTTCAAAAAAACAATAAGCAATAAACAAGAAAGGAAAATAGATATGCCAGATTTTGGATCATCTTTTTCGGGGTTGGCGAACGACCGGAAGCTCACAGATGAGGGAACATGCATATTACCTTGATGTTCAAAATAAACGATTAGATTATTTAAATGCATTTTGGGATGTTATTGATTGGAAAAGTGTTGAAGAAAGATTTTGAAATAATGGTCATGATGTCTTGATAAGGCATTAAATTAAGCTTTGAGATGCCGTTGTATAAAATAATAAATATAAAACATGAAAGATTTCAAATTATTCGAGTCTTACACGGTTGGATCAGTTAAATTAAAAAATCGTATTGTTATGGCACCCATGACAAGGTGCAGAGCAATCGACAATATACCCAATGAATTGATGGCCGAATACTATAAACAACGATCTGGCGCTGGGTTAATTATTACGGAAGGTACAGCGCCATCACCTAATGGACTGGGATATACCCGTATTCCTGGAATATATAGCAATAAACAGGTCGAAGGTTGGAAAAAGACGACTTCGGCAGTACATAATGCTGGCAGTAAAATAATTGTTCAGCTTATGCATACCGGAAGAATAAGTCATCCCCTCAATATGCCTGAAAAGGCAAAGATTCTTGCGCCCTCTGCTGTAAAACCAGCCGGGCAGATGTGGACAGACGCTAAGATGCTACAAGATTTTCCTGTACCGAAAGAGATGACCGCCGAAAATTTATTGTCTACAAAAAAAGAGTTCGTAGCTGCAGCAAAAAATGCTTTGGATGCAGGATTTGATGGTGTAGAGTTACATGGAGCCAACGGTTACCTGTTGGAACAATTCCTGTCACCAATAAGCAATATCCGAATAGATAATTATGGTGGCAGCATTGAAAACAGATGTCGCTTTGTTATCGAAGTAGTAGATGCCGTAGCAGAGGCCATTGGAAAGAATAAAACCGCTATTCGAATATCGCCATTTGGAGTAGCCAGTGATATGCCGCATTATCCAGAGATCAATGAAACCTATAAATATTTATCGCTTCAACTTAACATCCTTGATATAGCGTATATCCATCTGGTAGATCATTCTTCTATGGGAGCACCGGAAGTGCCGATGGAAATTAAAAAACTTATACGTAAAAACTTTAAAAATAAAATCATCCTTTCAGGTGGCTATAATAAAGCAAGGGCAGAGGCCGATATTCAAAGTAGTCTTGGTGACCTTATAGCATTCGGGCGTCCATTTATCAATAACCCCGACCTTGATGAAAGATTAAAAAACAATTGGCCTTTATCAGAAAAACTCAAAATGGATCTGTTTTACACATCGGATGAAAAAGGATACACTGATTATCCACGCCATATGGCCTAATCGAGGTTCTTATGTGCTAAGTCCGTTTTTAAGTATTGGGTATGGATATACCTAGTTCTTGTGGGATTTTATATTTAACAAAAATGATAAAATAACTGTGGATTCCGGATTATCTCGCTTCGCCATGCAATATAATAGGACTAAAAAGTTAACTTCCAAAATTACATCAACGGTTTTGAAACAACCACAGAAATGAATCAAAAAGTTGCAACCGTTTTTGATAGCGATTAACTAACGGGCAAAAAGATTTAATGGCTGAAGAAAAGCTTTTATTAAAAATTCTTGAAAAAAATTAAGCAACATGAAAGCAATATGGAAAGGTGCAATAAATTTTGGTTTGGTAAACATACCAGTGAAACTTTATAGCGCAACAGAACAAAGCAACTTAGATCTGGATATGGTCGACAGTCGCGATATGGCTAAGATTCATTTTCAACGTGTGAATGAAAACACGGGCAAAGAAGTGAAATGGGAAAATATTTCAAAAGCATATATGCTGGATGGCAATTATATCATGCTTGACGATGGCGACTTTGAAGAAGCCGCTCCCGAGAAAAGTAAAATAATTGAAGTCAATCATTTTATTGATGAGGATGAAATTGACACCATCTATTTCGAAAACTCCTATTATGTGGAACCTGAAAAGTCAGGCGAAAAAGCTTATGCACTATTGCGGGAAGCGCTTTCAAAATCAGGCAAGGTCGGCATTGCACAATTTGTCATGCGAACAGCCGAAGCGTTGACAGTAATAAAACCTCTCGACAATATTTTAGTGTTGAGTAAAATTCGTTTTGCCCAAGAAATAAGAAGCACGGAAGAATTTAAACTCCCTGAAAAATCAATAGTAAAGCCTGCTGAATTAAAAATGGCCTTAACACTCATCAACCAATACACACAGCCTTTCAATATCGAAAAATATAAAGATGAATATGCAAGTGCATTGCTAAAAGTAATCAAAGTAAAAGCATCAGGTAAAAAAGGTAAAGTACGCAAGCTTACTGCAGTGCAAAGCAAAACTGAAGACCTTATGCAACAACTAAAAGCAAGTTTATCAAAAACAAAAGCTTCTTAAAAATGAGTTTAGCGCAATATAAAAAGAAAAGAAATTTTGCAGATACTCCGGAGCCTGCTGCTACAAAAGGTATAAAAAAATCAAGGTTATCCTTTGTTGTTCATCGGCACGATGCGTCTCATTTGCATTATGATTTCAGGTTAGAATTAGAGGGTGTTCTGAAAAGTTGGGCAGTTCCCAAAGGTCCCTCCATGATTGCGGGTGAAAAGCGATTAGCCGTTATGGTTGAAGACCATCCTTTGCCCTACGGAAAATTTTATGGCGAAATTCCCAAAGGAAATTATGGAGCAGGTAATGTGGAAATTTGGGACAGAGGGCAGTATAAACCAATAGCAGGAAGTGATAACGCTGAAAAAAACTTAATGGCTCAATTATACAAAGGCGATTTAAAATTCATTCTCAACGGCACACATCTCAAAGGTGCTTTTACTTTAGTGCGAATGAATGACGGAACAGAAAAGAACTGGCTGCTTATTAAAAAAAATGATGAATATGCACATCAAAGTTATATGATTGAAAGTATTCAATCACTTAAATCAAAACATAAAAAAAAAGTTAGTTCTATAAAATCAGATGTTGCAAAAACAAAAACAGCAAGGTTTCCTTCTATAAAAAAAGTTTTGTTCCCTACTGAAATTCCAAAGCCGATGCTTGCAAAGCAAAGCAGGCAAATTATGGATAATGCAACCTGGTTGTATGAAATGAAATATGACGGTTACAGGGTGATTTCAATAATAAAAAATGGCAAAGCTGAATTGTATTCACGTAACAGCAATAGTTTTTCGAAAATATTTCAAAGCATAACTGATGAACTCAATTCGATAAATGAAAATGTAATTTTAGATGGAGAGGTTGTAATAGAAAATAAAAGTGGCATCAGTGATTTTCAATTATTGCAAAATTACCAGTCTACCAAACAAGGAATTTTAAAATATTATGTGTTTGATATAATCTATTTGAACGGTCACGACATTTCTGATTTTCAATTACTGAAACGCAAAGAACTTCTTGGGGCTTTTTTTGAAAATTACAACTTCAAAAACATTTTTAATTCCGTATATCAGGTTGGAGATGGCAAAAAATTATTTGAAAAGCTTTCGTCGAAAGGGTATGAAGGTGTTATTGCCAAAGAACCTCAAAGCACCTATTTAGCTGGAAAACGTGCTGATACCTGGTTGAAAATGAAATCTACAATGATGCAGGAGGCAATCATCTGTGGCTACACTGCACCACAAAACAGCCGGCAATATTTTGGTTCAGTTATACTTGGAATGTATAGTGGAAAAAATTTAAAATACATTGGAAACTGCGGAACAGGATTTACAGAAGCATCGCTTAAAGAGCTGCATTCTGAATTTGAAAAATTAAAAACTTCAACTCATCCATTTTCTTCTGTTCCAAAAATGAACGGTATCAAAGGAAAGCCGTCTTGGATAAAACCTGAATTGGTTTGCAATATAAAATTTTTAGAATGGACACAGGATGAGCACATGCGCAACCCTGTCTTTATGGGATTGCGAAATGATAAAGAAGTAAAAGAAGTTTTAAATGAAAGTGCCGATCTTATGAGAATTGCAAGTTCAACAACTGAAAAAGAAAAAGTGATTACGCTATCGGGTAAGAAAGTAAAATGCACCAACCTCGATAAAATTTATTTCCCGGGCGAAAGTTACACAAAAGGTGATTTGATTAATTATTATCAAAGCATCAGCAAATTTATTTTGCCTTATTTAAAAAATAGACCACAATCGTTAAACCGTCATCCTAATGGAATAACAGGTCAAAGTTTTTATCAAAAAGATATGGATGTAAAGCAAATTCCAACATGGATAAAAACGGTAAAGTTGTTTTCAAAATCAAATGATGCAACCATAGATTATTTGATTTGCAATGACGCTGCTACTTTAGTCTACATGGCTAATTTAGGCTGTATAGAAATTAATCCGTGGCACAGTACCTACCTTAAACCCGATGAGCCAGGTTATATGACGCTTGATTTAGACCCGGGTGAAATTTCATTTATTGATGTTGTGAATACTGCTTTGGTAATTAAAGAAATTTGCGATGAAATAAATATTCCATGCTATTGCAAAACAAGCGGAGCAACAGGTTTGCATATTTATATTCCGTTAGCTGCTAAATATAATTATGATGATGTAAAAATATTTGCTGAAATCATGTCAACAATAGTGCATAGCCGGTTGCCCAACACAACGAGCATTGAACGAAGCACGGCAAAAAGAAAAGATAAAATATATATTGACTTTCTTCAAAACCGAAAAGGTCAGACTATTGCAGCTGCTTACAGTGTGCGCCCCCGGGCTTATGCAACAGTCTCCACTCCACTATTGTGGAAGGAAGTAAATCATCAGCTCACACCCGAAATGTTTACCATAAAAAATACTGAACAGCGATTATTAAAAACAGGCGATTTATGGAAACCTGTTTTACAAAAAGGTGTGGTACTTTCAAAAGCATTAAAGTCTATCGAAAAATTATAAAGTTTTTGAACTATGCCCGAAGGTTCGTCAATTGTTTTAATAGTAATAAAAATTATTGTAGATTTTCTCAATTACTTGATAATTCTGTAAGATTTTCCGCAACTTACGTAACACGTCTCAGGTTGAGCTAAAGTAATTTTGCCTTATAAATTATTAACCACCATTTTCAGTTAACAATTATTTATAAACAAGTAAAATTAAAACCACATGAAAAACAATCAAAACGACAAATAGGAACAAAAGCATCCTACAAGTCAAAAGCAAAATGCAGGCAACCAGAAAAACACTGGTAACAGCAAAACTGAACAAAAAACTTCTTCAAAGAAAATATACGACAAAGAAGAAGACGAAAAAAATCATGGCGGCAACCATAACAAAGGTTCAAACCAGAACAGAAACTCAGGCAGTAATCAAGGTTGCTAATTGCAAGAATTAAGATTCTGATGAGAATATATTCAAGGCAGAAAGCCCATAGTAACTACCTGAAGTCTTGTACTCAAAATGGAGATGAATAATTATTTACTATCAATCAATAATAATCAAAACCCTTTGAAAACGAGTGAGTGTAACATGCGAATCCTGTAACATTTTCACAAAATTATGTAGCATTTTTTTATTGAACAAGAGTAATTTTGGCTTTTAAATTAATATCAATCAGAAACGACACCATACACATAACCCATAACTAATATTTAAAAACTTGAAAACAATCACAAAAGCTCTTACTGACCATCATGAGGAGATGCGTAAGTTAGTTAAGAAAGTAAAAAAAGATAATACCCAATTTATTTTTCTCAAAAAGCACCTCGATGTGCATCACGAATTGGAGGAAGACTTGCTTTTGAGCAAGTTACACACCAAAGAAAAAATCAAGGACGAGTCGCTCGAATCGCAGGAAGAGCACGTCATTCTTAATTTTGCCTTACTTGACCTGGCCGACTTTCCGAAAGACAATGAACGTTGGATGGTCAAATTCAAGGTTTTCGAAGAAATACTCGACCATCATTTAAAAGAAGAAGAAGAGGAGTTATTTCCCGCCGCAGAAAAACTTTTAAATGAAAAAGAGCAAACGGAGATAGGCGCCAGATTTGAAGAATTGAAAACAAAGCGCTTGTCGGCAGCTTTGGAAACAAAGCCGGTAAAGGAATTAGAAAAACCTGAATAATTAATTCATAGGCCATAAATTAAAAAATTTTCTGTAAAACACAAGTTATGAAAAACCCAAAAGGTGTTCCTTCAAAAACTGAAGATAAAAAAAGTAAAGATCTTCAAAGCAATACAATTGCTAATGATGGCGAATTTATGACCACTAACCAAGGTCTACGCATTAATGACGATCAAAACTCATTGAAAGCCGGTGACCGAGGACCCACTTTACTGGAAGATTTCCATTTACGAGAAAAAATTACCCATTTTGATCACGAACGCATCCCAGAGAGAATTGTACATGCCCGTGGAAGCGGTGCACACGGTTATTTCGAACTTACCAAATCATTATCGGAATATACTAAGGCTCAGTTTCTTCAAGAGGTTGGTACACGGACTCCTGTATTTGCACGCTTCAGTACAGTAGCAGGTTCAAGGGGTTCCACTGATTTGGCACGCGATGTACGTGGCTTTGCAGTAAAATTTTATACCGAAGAAGGCAACTACGATTTAGTGGGTAATAACATGCCTATATTTTTTATACAGGATGCCCTTAAATTCCCCGATTTAATTCACGCAGTGAAACCTGAACCAAATAATGAAATGCCACAGGCGGCATCGGCACATGATACTTTTTGGGATTTTGTGTCGCTAACTCCCGAAACCCTACACAACGTAATGTGGTTAATGAGTGATAGGGCAATTCCTCGCAGTTTAAGAATGATGGAGGGTTTTGGCATTCATACCTTTCGTTTTGTAAATAAAGAAAACAAGTCTGTATTTGTAAGATTTCATTGGAAACCAGTACTTGGTGTGCATTCTGTTTTATGGGACGAAGCACAAAAAATATCCGGGAAAGATCCTGATTTTCATCGGCGCGATTTGTGGGATGCCATCGATAATGGTCAACCGGCAGAATGGGATTTTGGGGTACAAATTGTTGAAGAAAAAGACGAACATAAATATAAGTTTGATTTACTTGATCCTACAAAACTCATTCCCGAAGAACTGGTACCTGTAAAAATTGTTGGTCGTATGACTTTGAACCGAAATCCAGACAATTTCTTTGCTGAAACCGAACAAGTTGCTTTTCATCCGGGACATGTTGTTCCTGGAATCGACTTTTCGAACGATCCACTATTGCAAGGCAGATTGTTTTCGTACACCGACACACAATTGATCCGCCTTGGAGGCCCTAACTTCCATGAAATACCCATTAATCGACCCATCTCTCCAGTACATAACAATCAGCGCGATGGATTTATGCGACAAACTATTAATCCGGGACAATCGAGCTATAATCCAAATTCAACGGGAGGTGGCCATCCGCATCAGGCAAAAGCAATGGATGGTGGATTTATATCTTACCACGAAAGAATAGATGCAAACAAAATTCGTTCGAGAAGCAAAAGTTTTATGGATCATTTCAGCCAGCCAGCTATGTTTTATAATAGCATGAGCGAAACGGAGAAAAACCATATTGTTGATGCTTTTCGTTTTGAATTGGGAAAAGTAAAAGAAGAATCCATTCGAAAAAGAGTGGTTGGATTGCTTTCGAAAATCAATAAATCACTTGCCGGGCGTGTGGCAGAAGGTTTAGGTTTCGATGTGCCAAAACCCGGTGAAATTACTAACCACAGTTTTCCTGCCGATGCTGACCCAAAGAGTTATCAATCAATTGAGGCCGATCCTGATATATCGAGTTCTCCTGCAGTGAGCATGGAAAACACAGTAAAGAATACAATCAAAACCAGACAAATTGCAATATTAGCAGCAGATGGTGTGGATGATGATTCTATCTATAAAATGCAAAATACATTAAAGAAGGAAGGATCAGTGGCGAAAATTATTTCAGTTCATCTGGGTGAAATAAAAACTGTAAATGGCCAAAAATTAAAAGTTGATGAGAGTTTGATTATCGCCACATCTGTATTGTATGATGCTGTTTTTATTGCATCTGGTAAAAAAAGCATTGCTGCATTTATGAAGCAGCCTAAAGCAAATGAATTTGTGAAAGAAGCCTATAAGCATTGTAAAACTATTGCTGCCGATGGTGATGGGGCAGAATGGTTGATGAAAATTCTAAATTTGGTCAAAGGGAAAAAAGATACATATCCAGGAGTTTTAATTGATGCTTCAAGTGCAGATTTTGTAAAGGCGGTAGCACAGCACAGATTTTGGAATCGAGAAGCAATATTGAAAGAATTAGCTGATACCAATGCTTAATCTCAAATTTAATATGAAAATTAACCACCGCGATCGGTATGTAAAGTGCCGATTGCGTTTTTGATTTCTGATTATGTTAAAGAGAATATGTAATCGAGAAATATAAAAAATCAAAATTGGATTCCGTCACAAGTGAATTCTACAACATTTTGTACAATTTATGTAATTCACTTTGTGTTCAGCTAAAGTAATTTTGCAAACATAAATTTCAATCACACACAAACAAATTTCTCAAACCAGATTTGAAGATTTTCTTTATACAACAATATAGGAATTATGCAATTCCTTTCTAGAATTTTGTAACTCATTAATCTGTTAACATACCGAAATTAGTGACTCAATTTTCAATCACAATTTTAAAACAAATGAGGTTGGGGAAAAATTAAAATAAATTAATATGAGCACAGGAAAAATTTTATTAGGTGCATTAGCAGGCGTAGCCGTTGGTGCAGCATTGGGGATATTATTCGCTCCCGATAAGGGTTCCGTAACGCGAAAAAAAATTATGGACATGGCTGGAAATTTGGGTGAAGAAATAAAAGAAAAAATTACAGAAGGTATCAAAACCGCTAGCGACGATTTTCAAAACGCAACCGATGCAACAAAAGATTTGGTTGAAAAAGGAAAATCAAAAATAGAAGATAGCTAGAGCAAGTTTAAAAACGATGACCATCAAGATAGGGTTTTACCTAAAGTTGATTTGAAATTATGAATGTCCATGATTAGTAAACACCCATAAGAAATGATTAAATTTCAACCTCATGGACATTCCACGTGACCATAAAATAAAACTTAAACGCATGAAAAAGCATACATTCATAATTGCCTTAACGATATTCATACTCACAACATTTTCAAGTTGTGCAGTAGTTGGTGGAATCTTCAAAACAGGTATGGGAGTAGGAATATTTTTAGTCATACTCGTGCTTGCATTAATAATGTTTTTCATTTTCAGAATGCGAAAAAATAAATAGTTACCCAGACATAATGTTAACTAATGAAACTAATGAAAAGTGACTCCTAATGCAATTAATGATTCCTTAAACCGATTAATATCACATATTTGGGAAAATGATCCTGCGTCAAAGTTCATCGATGGAGAACCTCCCTTTCGATCGGAGCTTTTTAATGCGGAACAGATGGAACAGCATGGTAAAAAACTAGCTGGCTTGCATATTTTGGGTCCCAAAGTGTCTCCGGATCATCAACTTCTTTCTCGTTTAAATCAAAATGAAGTTATTTTGATCGAAGTGCATGATTTGATTATGGAAGCAGTTAATGCCAATCGGCAAATTACTCCTGCCGGAGAATGGCTGCTTGATAATTTCTATTTAATTGAAGAACACATTCGTACCGGAAAAAGGCATTTTCCGAAGAATTACAGCGAAGAATTGCCGCGCTTATTAAATGGTTCACCCTCAGGACTTCCGCGTGTTTACGACATTGCAAAGGAAATCATATCTCATGGGGATGGAACGATTGATCCGGAAAGCCTTACAAGATTTGTTAACTCTTACCAAACAGTTACGACTCTTAAAATTGGCGAATTATGGGCAATCCCGATTATGTTGCGTTTTGCATTAATAGAAAATCTTCGCCGTGTTGCTTCACGCGTTGCTCATGGACAAATTGACAGAAATCTGGCTGATTCTTGGGTCGACCGAATGACTGACATTATAGAAAAGGACCCTAAAAGTATTATCCTTGTCATTGCGGATATGGCCAGATCAAATCCGCCAATGACTGCAGCGTTTGTTTCAGAATTTGCACGTCGTTTACAAGGACAAAGTACAGCTTTGACCTTTCCTTTGACATGGTTGGAACAAAGACTTTCCGAGTCAAATGAGAGTGTTGTACAACTTATTCAGTTAGGAAATCAGCAATTAGCTTCCGATCAGGTTTCTATCAGCAATAGCATTGCCAGTTTGCGCTTTTTGGCAGGGATAAACTGGCCTGATTTTGTTGAAAATTTAAGTGTTGTTGACAAAATATTGCAAAATGATCCCATTGAAGCATACTCTAAAATGGATTTTGCAACCCGCGATCAGTACAGACATGTTATTGAGAAAATTGCGAAAAGTAGCCCACTTGCAGAAACGGAAGTGGCGAGTAAAGCGATAGAAATGGCTCAACAGGTTATGCTGCAAAAGGGAACGCAAGACCGAGCCGCTCACGTTGGGTACTATTTAATAGATAAGGGCTTACGCCAATTAGAATTGAATTCAAAAACGAGTTTTACTTTTCCACAAAAACTGAAACGATTATCCCTTCGTTTACCATTATTGTCGTACCTGGGTTCAATTTTTGTAATTATATCAATACTTACCTGGGGTTTTTTAGAAATGGCATACTCTGGAGGAATTGAAGGCTGGCTTCTTTGGATGATAGGCGCAGTTTTGGCTTTGTCAACCAGTTGTTTGGCGGTTACCATGGTCAACTGGTTGGTTACATTCCTTAGCGACCCAAAACCTCTTCCCCGCATGGATTTTACAAAAAGAGTTCCATCCACATCTCAATCTTTGGTGGTGATTCCTACCATGATTGCTAATGTTCATAATATTGAAACTCTCGTTGAAGATATGGAGGTAAGATTTCTCGCAAACCGGGATGAAAATATATATTTTGGATTATTGACGGACTTTCTGGATGCAAATGCGGAGACCTTACCCGAAGACGAACCATTAATTACCTATTTAAGTGAAAAGGTTAAAATCCTGAATGAGAAATATAAAAAACCTCAGGGCAATATCTTTTTTCTCTTTCATCGTGCAAGAGTTTGGAATCCTAATGAAAGAGTTTGGATGGGTTATGAACGGAAACGCGGGAAACTATCTGACCTAAATGCCCTGTTGAGGGGAAATTCTCGCGATAAGTTTTCGGTAATTATTGGTAGCACCAATCTATTACAAAATGTAAAATATGTTATTACTCTTGACACGGATACTGAGTTACCGCGCGATTCGGCACGGCAATTTATAGGAACCATGTCTCATCCATTGAACAGTCCTCATTTTGATACAAAAAAACAAATTGTTACCGAAGGGTACACCATCCTTCAACCAAGGGTAGCAGTGAGTCTCGTTGGAACCAATAGGTCGAGATATGCACGACTTTTTGGCCATGAACCGGGCATTGACCCCTATACGAGAGCTTCATCGGATGTTTATCAGGATTTGTTTTCCGAGGGATCTTTTATTGGTAAAGGAATTTATGATGTTGATTCTTTTGAGCAAACAATTAGTAACCGTTTTCCTGAAAACCGAATTTTAAGTCACGATTTGCTCGAAGGATGTTATGTAAGAGCGGGATTAATTAGTGATGTTCTTTTATTTGAAGATTATCCGACAACGTACTATGCGGATGTAAAGCGCCGTCACCGTTGGATCAGAGGCGATTGGCAACTACTGCCCTGGCTGTTGCCGTTTGTTCCTGTTTTTAAAGGTCCTTCACAACGAAATCCCCTTTCTGCATTATCAAGATGGAAACTTTTTGATAATCTAAGGCGTAGTCTTGTTCCTTTTGGCTTAACTGCCCTCCTATTAATAGGTTGGACCTTGCCATCTCCATGGTTCTGGACATTAGTTGTTATTGGCATTATTTTTATCCCATCACTTGTAATTTCAACGATTGACCTTTTTGATAAGCCGGAAGAAGTGCTTTTCCGTCAACACCTAATCCAATCGCGCGAAGGAGCACTTAGGCATTTGACCCAGGCCGCTTTCATGCTGATGAATTTGCCTTACGAGGCATTTTACAGTCTGGACGCCATTTTGAGAACATGCTGGAGATTAATAGTCTCCAAAAAAAGACTGTTGGAATGGAACCCATCCGGAAATACCAATCAACTTACATTCAGTAAAATAATAAGTTTTTTTCAGTTTATGTGGATTGCCCCGCTGATTTCAACCATTTCAATTGTTGGTTTAGCAGCTTTGCTTCCCATTTCGTTTGTGGTTGCCTGGCCTTTTCTGGTTCTTTGGTTTGTGTCACCTGCCATCGTTTGGTCGCTAAGTAGGCCCATTACTCCACATTTAGCAAAATTTACATCCGCTCAAAACAGGTTTCTTTTCAATGTATCTCGGAAGACATGGTTCTTTTTTGAGAAATTTGTTACCGAAAGAGATAACTGGCTACCCCCCGACAACTTTCAGGAACATCCAAATCCCGTGATTGCTCACCGCACGTCGCCAACAAACGTTGGACTTTCGCTCTTAGCCAATTTAACGGCTTATGATTTTGGGTATATTCATGCAGGTGAACTACTTGTACGGACATCGAACACGTTTAATACCCTGAAAATGATGGAGAAATATCGGGGTCATTTTTACAATTGGTATGATACTGAATCACTCAAACCCTTACAACCTTTGTATATTTCTTCGGTAGACAGTGGTAATCTTGCTGGCCATTTGCTCACGCTAAAACCTGGTCTCCTCTCAATGCCTGATCAGAAGATATTAGGGAACAGACTCTTGGAAGGTATAAATGATACGTTGATGATTATTGTTCAGCTTTCGGGAAAACGTGTACCTGAATCCATTTCAAATTTTCTCAAAATTATGGAGACCTATCTTGGCTCTCCGCCCAATACAGTAACAGGTGTCTGGCAGTGTCTTAATAAATTGAAGGAATCTTCAGAAATCATCGTCAAAAGTTTCAAGGATAAATACGACAGTCTGGTTGCAGAATGGGCAAATACATTGATGCTGCAATGCCAACATTCACTTGACGAACTAATGTATTTAGCTCCTTGGGCTAATCTTCCGTCAATGACCAAAGTCATGAGAGACGACTTAAATATTGAAGAAATGCCAACGTTACGCCAATTGGCCAAATTATCCAAAAGACTATCAATTCATACTAACAGCTTATTTCTGGCTACTGAAAACACCGTGACGGATGATTTTAGTGATTTTTTACGTTTGGTTAAAGTTGCTTCTGATCGAGCAAATGAACGGATTAATCTTATCAAAAATCTAGCTAATCAAGCGAACGAATTTTCACGCATGAAATTCGATTTTCTTTATGATGCTTCTCGCCATTTATTATCAATTGGATATAACGTGGATGATCGCCGTCGCGATTCAAGTTTTTACGATTTGCTAGCCTCCGAGGCAAGATTATCCACATTTATAGCAATTGCACAAGGGCAAATACCTCAGGAGAGTTGGTTTGCTCTTGGACGATTGCTCACCATCACATCGGGTGAGCCAACGTTACTTTCGTGGAGCGGTTCAATGTTTGAATATCTTATGCCACTGATTGTGATGCCTACTTATGAAAACTCTCTTCTTCATCAAACCTGCAATGGGGCGGTAATACGGCAGATTGAATACGGAAAACAGCGTGGAGTACCTTGGGGAATATCGGAATCGGGGTACAATAATTTTGATATTCATCTTAATTACCAGTACCGTGCTTTTGGAGTGCCTGGGCTTGGCCTGAAAAGAGGACTTTCTGAAGATCTTGTGATTTCACCTTATGCCACGATGCTTGCATTGATTGTAAAACCTGAAGAGGCTTGTGATAATTTAGAATATCTTGAAAAAGAAGGATTCATGGGAAAATATGGATTCTATGAGGCAATTGATTATACACAGTCAAGGCTTCCAAGGGGGCAATCGAATGTAATTGTTAAATCGTACATGTCTCATCATGTTGGAATGAGTTTTCTCTCTCTTTCTTATGCTTTATTGGATAGACCTATGCAAAAAAGATTCGAGGCCAATCCGCTTTTGCAAGCAACGATACTTTTACTCCAGGAACGCATTCCCAGAGCAACAGCCTTTCAATCCCACTCTACAAGTGCAACTATGTTTACCCGTACAAACATAGAAACACAGGAAATGCCTTTGCGCATTTTTAATACCCCAAATACTCCTTTTCCTGAAGTTCATTTGCTATCCAACGGCAGATACCAAACAATGATTTCAAATGCCGGTGGCGGATATAGCCATTGGAAAGATATTGCTGTAACCCGCTGGCGGGAAGATAGTACCTGCGACAATTGGGGAACTTTCTGTTATATTCGCGATGCTGATAGTGGATATTTCTGGTCAACAGCATACCAACCCACACTTAAGAGTCCCGATAAATATGAGGCCATCTTTTCCGAAGGACGTGCTGAATTTAGGCGGCGCGACAAGGAGATTGATACTCATACTGAAATTGTTGTTTCGCCCGAAGATGACATTGAATTACGGAGGGTACACCTTACAAACCGCACTCGAAATAGAAGAATTATTGATATTACCAGCTATGCCGAAGTTGTGCTTATGGCCTCTGCAGCCGAAGCTTCTCATCCTGCATTCAATAATCTTTTTATCCAAACCGAAATTGTTCCTCACCGACAAGCTTTACTATGCACAAGAAGACCCAGAGCCATTGACGATAATTCGCCCTGGATGTTTCACCTGATGGCTGTTCATGGTGCAGAGATAAAAAATATTACCTACGAAACAGATCGGTTGAAATTTATTGGTCGTGGAAATACCGTTGTTAATCCGAAGGCAATGACAGGATCCGGGGCGCTGTCTAATAGTCAGGGCTCAGTACTCGACCCAATCGCATCAATTCAGTACCAGATTGTATTGGAACCTGAAGGCTCAGTAACCATTGATATTGTAACGGGTGTAGCAGAAGCACGAGAGGATGCATTGGTGCTGATAGAAAAGTACCAGGATCAGCAATTAGCTAACCGTGTTTTTGAACTTGCTTGGACACATAGTCAGGTAGTATTACAGCAAATAAATGCTATTGAATCGGATGCTCAATTGTATGGACGTATAGCTAGTTCCATAATATACACCAATTCATCGTTGCGTTCCAGCCCTTCCATCATTACAAAAAATCGTCGCGGCCAATCCGGATTATGGGGGTATTCCATTTCAGGTGATTTGCCAATTGTGCTTGTGCAGATCGAAGATGCAAACAATATAAATCTCGTTCGTGAACTTATTCAGGCTCATGCTTATTGGCGGGTGAAAGGATTAATTGTGGACCTTGTGATATGGAATGAAAATCATGCCGGTTATCGTCAAGCACTTCAGGATCAAATAATGGATCTTATCACTGCTGGCATGGAAGCCAACATTGTGGGTAAACGGGGCGGTATATTCCTTCGTTCTGGTGATCAGTTATCAGCTGAGGATCGCATTCTATTTCAAACCATTGCAAAGGTCGTGATTTCTGATAAAAGAGGCAGCCTAGCTGAACAGGTAAACCGCCGTATATTTACAGAACCGTCAGTTCCCCTTTTCCGACCTTCAAGGCCGTATCGGGCTGATACATTTTCAGAAGCAGGAAATCAGACCCGCGATTTACTCTTCTTTAATGGAACCGGAGGATTCACGCGCGATGGACAAGAGTATATTATAACAACTGATGTATCTCATGTAACACCGTTACCTTGGTCGAATGTAATTGCTAATAATGACTTTGGTACCGTAATTTCTGAAAATGGTCAAGCTTATACATGGAGCGAGAATGCCCATGAGTTCCGGATTACACCATGGGATAACGATTCTGTTTGCGACACTGGTGGAGAAGCTATTTATATCCGTGATGAAGAAACGGGACATTTCTGGACAGCAACACCTATCATCAAAACCGAACTGGGGCATTATATCACCAGGCATGGGTTTGGCTATAGCGTATTTGAACACACCGAAAATGGCATTGCCACCGAACTAAGGGTCTATGTGTCAATTGATTCGCCGGTTAAATTTTCATCCCTTAAAATTAAGAATTTATCAGGAAAACCACGTAAACTATCAGTTACAGGTTATGTAGAGTGGGTATTGGGCGACCAACGCCAAAAAACAGCAATGCATGTAGTAACCGAATCGGAGATAAATAATACAACAATTTTTGCGAGAAACTCCTATAATCCAGAGTTTTCAGAAAGAGTTGCTTTCTTTCAAACAAACGAAGTTTCTGATTACTATTTTACCTGTGATCGTACTGAATTTTTAGGACGCAATGGTACACTCACCAATCCTTCCGCTATGGGGAATTCTCGTCTGTCGGGCAAAAGAGGGGGAGCTATAGACCCCTGTGCCGCAATTCAAGTTCCATTTGAACTGGCTGATAGACAGGAACGTGAAATAATTTTTATGCTTGGTTCTGCTAAAAATACAGTAGAAGCAAATCGTTTAGCAAACCGTTTTCGTGGCTCCAGTGCTGCATTGCACGAGCTTGAAAAAGTTTGGGATTATTGGAAGCAAACCCTCGGAACAATACATATAGAAACACCTGATATCCCTTTAAATATCTTAACAAACGGGTGGCTTTTATACCAAACCTTAGCTTGCAGGATTTGGGCACGTAGTGGATATTATCAATCTGGAGGTGCGTTTGGTTTCCGCGATCAATTGCAGGATTCCATGGCACTGGTTCACTCCAAACCCCAAATATTCCGCGATCAGATTATTCTTCACGCAAGCCGACAATTTATTGAAGGTGATGTGCAGCACTGGTGGCATCCACCATTTGGAAGAGGAGTGCGTACCCGTTGTTCTGATGATTATCTGTGGCTGCCACTTGCAACATGCCGATACGTGCTAAGTACCGGAGACACTGGTATTCTGGACGAATCCATTTATTTTCTCGAAGGACGACCTGTAAACCCAGAAGAGGATTCATACTACGATCTTCCAAATCAATCAAAAAAACCCGGAACTTTATTTCAACATTGTGTTCGTGCAATTTTGCATGGGCTTAGATATGGTGATCATGGTCTTCCTTTAATTGGAACATGCGATTGGAACGATGGCATGAACAAGGTCGGTGACCTCGGAAAAGGCGAAAGTGTCTGGCTTGCCTTCTTTCTTTATGAAGTACTTACTCAATTTAACAAATTGGCAACTATTTATGGAGATTTGTTATTTGCTGAACGTTGTCTGAAAGAAGCGGAAGTACTTCGCGGTAACATCGAACAGAATGGCTGGGATGGTGAATGGTATCTTCGTGCTTACTTCGATGATGGCTCACCATTAGGATCTTCTAAAAATGAAGAGTGCAAGATTGACTCTATAGCACAAAGCTGGTCAGTACTCTCAAAAGCTGGAGATTATACCCGCTCGCGCACAGCGATGGAATCGGTAAATAAACGGCTGGTACGCAGAGAAAAATCATTAGTGCAATTGCTTGATCCTCCTTTTGATAAATCGAACCAGAACCCTGGTTATATTAAAGGATATGTTCCTGGTGTGAGAGAAAATGGAGGACAATATACACATGCCTCCATATGGGCAGCGATGGCATTTGCCAAATTAAAAGATGCTAAAAATGCATGGGAAATAACATCCATGATTAACCCGATAAATCTTACAAAATCATCGGATGATATTAATAAATACAAAGTAGAACCATATGTGCTAGCAGCCGATGTTTATGCCATGGAACCACATGTAGGACGCGGAGGATGGACTTGGTATACTGGTTCTGCCGGTTGGATGTACAGGCTAATTACTGAGTCGTTGCTGGGTCTGAGGCTGGAAGCAGAATATTTATATATTGACCCTTGCCTTCCTGATGATTGGACATCATTCAAGCTAAATTACCGTTTCCATCAAACAGTTTATAAAATTACAATGGTTAAAAAAACTGGTAATCAGGGAATTGTTATTGATGGCGTTTATAGCCAAAACATGGTTATTCATCTTTTGAATGACCAAAGGGAACATTTGGTTGAAGTAAGTTTATAGATAAAATGGAACAAACGGCTAAAAAAATATTTCAAAAAATAATTTTCAGAACACATTTACACAAACAAACAGCAATATGCCTAAACATTCAAAAAAGTATCAGGAAAAGGTTGGGGAAGTGATGCACGAATTCAAGGAAGGTACTTTGAAATCGGGGAAAGGCGGCAGTGGAGGAGTTGTAACAAACCGTAAACAAGCCATTGCTATTGGTTTAAGCGAGGCAAGTGAGGAAGATGCAAAAGATCCAAAAAAGAAAAGGGTAAAGACTACAAAAGCTGTGTAATCACTCTCTTTCTCAAAGGTTTCCCATTCTCCCTCAAGTAATCATTATACAACAAAATCCTTTGCAATTTCATCCAAATATTCCGTAATCCCTTGCTCGGCGTAGCGTCTCGCTACGTTGTTCTAAATCGGCTTCCATTATAGCCAATACAGTTGAATAGCTCATTCCTTCAATGGCAAGCAGATCAATGCCTTCAAACATCTCAAAGGACTCAAGGCTCAGGTCAATGTCCTTGGGTATATTTTTATTAATTCTTTTATAGGTTTTGGGTTCGATGTAGTGCTGTTTCTTATTTTCATCCCCCTCAATGATCTCATTGAGAGTCGCTTCAATCATTTTATCGGCACAGGGTAAGGTTACCTTCATCGCCAAGGACTACCGGGATGGAGCCGTTAAAAAGCCTGTTACATTGGATGGGGTAGAGTTCCTGCGCCGCTTCACTATCCATGTGCTACCCTCACGTTTTGTAAAAATCAGGCGATATGGCATCTCTAACCACACCACCAAACGCAGCCTTGCGCTATGGTTCCTTGCGGAAGAAAAACCTTCCATCGATGCCCTGATAAAACGCAATGATCCCCAGCAAACAAACTGGGAACGATTGGTGCGGCTCACAGGTTTTGATCCCTGCCAATGTCCGGTATGCAAAAAAGGGCGGATGATAGTGGTAAGGGAGTTACCGACTATCAGGGCTCCCAACGTGTCACGTCCATTCTGCTTCCAAATACCTGCTTAATAAATAAAAAAACCTTGTGCGTTCGCACTCTGGGATAGTTATGCCATGACGGGAATAAAAACAGTCGGAAAACCCTGAAATCATTCAAATATCCAGGCAAAACAAAGGACAAAAACTGCATAACTTCAAATATCTACTCTTTCAATATCCCTATAAAAATAAAAAACCTCATTAAGTACATAGCTCGTGAATCGGCGGATGTAGTTCAACATGTACTCCTCGCTGGATTCCCGAAGGGTCGGGACAAGCTTTGCAGACTGCTCAGAGTCCTATTTATTGGCGGTAGTTATTATTTCTTATTCAACCAATTCGGATGTATAGCTAATCCCATTTCAATACTATAATTATTCAAGTAAAATATATTGTCGTTATTTGGGAAACGATAATATATTCCTGGTTTTACAAATATTTGCATATTGTTTTTTGTTTTTTTGGCAAAATCGTATCCTAGTCCAAATGAATAACCTAGGATGATGGAACTAAGCCATTTCCTACCAACATTAACAATTTCGTTTTCTGAATTGGTGCGGTAAAAATCAAAATCGTAATAACTTCCTAAATAGCCAAAATTGATTCCATGTTCAAAATACAATCCACTTTTACCTGTCCTGCGAAGTGAGCTGCTTAAGGTAATGCCTGCCAAGGTATAAATATCAGGTTTTCTGTTTACGAGCAAAGAAAGTGAATTATTGACAGAATATTTTGATGAAAATATGCGTGTCTTTTCTATACCTATTTTTATACCTGGATTGTTACTGAGTGTGCCCCAATAACTAACTATAATGCTTTTATCGGTGCGGGTTGTATCAATACCTGATGCATTTGCACTATTTGCAAATACGATAGATAATGAAAGAAATAGTGCGAATCGGATAACAGAATATATTGTTTTCATTTTGTGTGTTTTTTAGATTTGTTAGTATTGGTTTGCGTAGAGTAACAGAGCATTTCCTATTGCAAATGAATAGGCTTCGGTTCGGTTATTAAACATGATATAGCCCACCCGTTTTTCTCTGTCGAAATACATTTCAGTCGAAACGCCAGGGTCGCCCCCATTATGCCCCCACACCTCAAATTGTCCAATTTTATGTTCGTAAAATATCAAGCCCTGTTTGCCAGCAGAGATGCTTATGTTTTCATGCAAAATGGTATCAATAGTTTGAGGTAGCAATAGTTGAAAATCGTTGTATTGACCATTCATAATGAAAGCCCTCATAAACCTTGATAAATCTTCAATTGTTGTTATTAAATGTCCATCGGGATAAGTAGGATAAGTGCAAAATGGTTTTGATGGGTTGAAGATGTTATTGTCAGCATACGGGATAGCAAGTTCATTTTTAGGTGTTTCGCTGTAAAACCATGTAGTTTTATCCATACCCAACGGCTCGAAAATATTTGTTTTGCAATAGTCATTGAAATTGCTATTTGTAACATGTTCTACCAAGCATGCAATAAGAGCAGCTCCCACATTTGAATAATCGTAAAGTTCACCTGGTTTATTTTCAGTAAAGTTCTTTTTAGTGTAATTCTTGCCTGTCGAAGTCAGATAATTTTCCTCAAAACTCATCAATGTTTCAGGATAATCAACATATCCGAAAAGATAATAAATTGAAGGCATATAGCCTTCATCAGATATGGAAGAAGTATGTGTAAGCAACATTCTTACAGTTATCGGATAATCGGAGTAATGAGGATTGCGAACCTGAAATGGCAAGTAAAGGTTTATATCAGAATCGAGGTTTATTAACCCCTTTTCGTAAAGTTGCATGATAGCCGTTAACGTTATAGTTTTAGATGTGGAAGCTATCAGCATACGAGTTTGATTCGTGAATTTTTTTTTCTCATTTCTATTTGCATATCCTCTTAAACCAAGATACACAACCGAATCATTCTTTACGGCTAAACATGCTAAACCAGGCATTTGCAACCGTTTAAATTCTGAATCAACAACCTTGTCTAATTCAGTTTTTTGTGTTACGTCTATAACCTCCTCCTTTTCGCATGATATAAACACAAAAAGAATTAATAATAAAAAAGGTAATTTTTTCCAATTTATAATCATAGTCTTTTTTTTGACAAAATTCTGAATATTTTTTTTACTACAGATTGACTTGAGTTAAGAAATTTGGCCGGCTAATCTTTTTCTTATTCGGCTTAATGATTCCGGCTTTACCCCAACATACGATGCTATATAATATTGAGGAATCCGCTGTACCAAGTCTGGAAAGGTTTTCAGAAAGTGAAGGTAACGCTCTTCCGGATTATGCATATAAATTGAGAGTAACTGTCTC
>Ga0105048_10004280_pt1 | contig 23300 bp, 14 predicted proteins | sample MAT05_FD_78382 | JGI IMG/M metagenome (GOLD analysis project Ga0105048, IMG submission 78382) | Freshwater microbial communities from Lake Fryxell liftoff mats and glacier meltwater in Antarctica - MAT-05 | ecosystem: Environmental > Aquatic > Freshwater > Ice > Liftoff microbial mat | place...
GCGAGTTCACGTGAGAGCTGCCGCACCTCTTCCGCGCTGAAGCGTTCGCCGCTGGCGTCGCGGCGTCCGGGCCCACCCTGTCCGTCGCCCCCGATTGGCGTGTCTGTGCGTTCGTTGGACGCTCTCTGGCCTTGTCCCCGACCCTGACCCTGACCCTGACCCTGACCCTGGCCCTGACCCTGACCCTGGCCCTGGCCCTGACCCTGGCCCTCGCGCTGCTTTTGACCCGGCTGCCCCGCCTGCGCTCCGGTGTTCCGTCCGCCGCGCTCCTGCAACCGGTCTTCGAGTGAACTGAGGCCGCGCACGAGATCGCGAGCCTGCGCCAGCGCCCGAAATGACCGCTGCGCCGAGTCGCGCCCCGTGGCAGCCGCGCCGGCCGCACCAGCCACGCGCTGCGCGAGGCTGTCGAGGTCCTGCTGGATCGAGCGTTCGATCGTGCGCGAGTACGACGCCGACCCACCCCCGCGGATCACGTCGCGCGAGAATCGGATCTTCTCGCCGGTGCGCGACTCGCGCAGTGCCGCTGCCGCCGCCTGCGCTGCACGAGCCGCACCGGGGGTCGACGCGCGCGACTCGCGGGCCAGCCGATCGAGGTCACTCGCGAGCGCCGTCACGCGCTCCTCCATGCCGGCCTTCCGCTCATCCAGCCGCCGCTGTCGCTCCGCCCGCTCGCCAGCATTGCTGCCCAGCTGCTCGACGTCGCGCTGCACGCCACGTTGCTCGTCGGCGAGTGCGCGAGCGCGCGCCGTGGCGCCGCTGATGCCGTCGCCGGTGGACTGCTGCCTCGCAGTCTCGAGCGCCCGCTGCGCCCCCTGCAGCCGATCGGCCGCGGCCTGTGCCGCTCCCGCACCGCCCGACGCGGCCGAACGCCGCATGGCCTCGGCGGCACGACGCAGCTCCTGCGCCGTCTGCTCCATTGGCGGCGACTGCTGCTCGCGCGCCAGCCGCTCCAATTGCCGTGCCGCCGCTTCCGTCTCGTCAGCCAGCTGGCGCTGTGCACCGCCACCGCTGCCGGCACCCTGCTGCGGCGCGCGCTGGCGGGCGAGCTCCTGCTGCTGGCGCGCCGCGAGCTGCTTCAACCGCTCGAGCGTGGCATCGGCCTGCTGCGATCCCTGCTGCTCGCGTGAGCGCTGCACCTGGTCGTACTGATTGCGCATCTTGTCCGTCTCGAGCTCCAGCAGGTCGGCCAGATCCGCGGCGTTGGCGCCACCACCACCACCGCCGCCACCGCCCTGCTGCTGCATGCTCACCCGCACTTCGCGGAAGGCCGCCTCCGCCTTCTCCAGCCACTGCAGTGCGCGCTGTTCCGGGGCCAGTGCTTCGCGCGTCTTGCCTGCGACCAGCAGCTCCTCGGCCGCCTGCATCTCGGCCCCGGCTTTCGGCAACACCTCGGCCAGAACGCGGAAGCTCGAATCGGCATTCTGGGCGGCGGGACGCATGACGCGCTGCAGCAGTTCACCAAGCTCGGTGCGCAACCGGCCCTGCGAGAGGTGCAGCGTGCTGATGTCGCCGCGCAGCGCAGCAACGGACACTCGCACGCGATCCCGTTCGGTCCTGAACGTTGCAGCCACGATGTCGCGTTGCCGCTGGACCAGCGAGCCGGGGTTCATCTCCTGCGGCCCGCCCTCTCCCTGACCGCCGCCCTGCTGATTCTGCCTGTACTCACGGCTGAAGGGGCGGATCGTCAGGAACTGGATGTCACTGGCAGCGGGCTTGGGACGGGGGCGCTGGTCGTTGTCCTGCACCCGCGCGTAGTAACTCACCACGTCGCCGGCGGTGAGGGTCATCTCCTCGAGAAAGAGCGTGTGCGTCGCGATGACCTCACGCGGCCGCACACCGCTGCCGGCAGACAGTGTGACCGCCGTCTCGTCGCCGCCGTTCACGCGATAGACGACCTCCAGTTTCCCGATGCCGTAGTCATCCACGGCTTCGACTTCGATCGTCACCTCGTCCACGTTCGTCGGACGCAGGTCGCGACCCGGCTGCCGGATGCGCACCGTGGGTGGCGCATCCTCGAGCGCATCGACGGCATACTCCACCGTGCCGCGTACGACGGTGCCATCAACTGCCGTCAACTCCACGCGATAGAATCCGTCACGCTGCACCGCGAAGCGTGCCGTGACGGTACTGTCGTCGACGCGCTGCAGCGGGACGGCTGACCCGTCGTCGAACCGGAGCATACCGCCGGCTACCGGGCGCGTCGCGTGCACGCGCAGCAGCGCAGCCGTACCTCCCGGCGCAGCGATGTCACCGCCGTCGTCATTCACGGCGGCCGGCAGGTTCATGTACGACGGAAATCGCAACTCGACGCCGATCCGCTCCACTCCGGGCAGATCCTTCACCGTGAGCCGCCCCAAGGGCGACCGGACACCACCGGCCTCGGCGTAGTACTCGGCATTCTCGGCCACATCCAGCAGGCGCACCACGTAGGTCCCGGACTGCGCGCCGATGCCCATCTGGATGCGCTCCCACTCGGCACTGGCGCCGCGCCGCACGACGAGGTCCACCACCTCGCTCGCAAATCCGGTCAGCGATGCCGAGAGCTGCACGTCGGTGCCTCGTGGTACCACGAGCGATTGCGGCTCGAGCGCAATGGCGTACACCGGCGCCGCAGCGGCGTCCTGCCAGGGCGACAGCAGTTGCCGGGCACCGGTCTGCAGGAACGCCGGCCCGAACTGGAACAGCAGCAGAGCCACGAGCAGCATACCACCCGCTGCGGCGAGTGCCCGCAGCGTGACCGGCCGCTCGAGTTGCGGTACCACGGGCGACGTGCCGAGTCGTCGCGTCGCATCGGCAATCAGTCCGCGCTCCAGCATCGCCGAGTGCCCGGTGTCGGCTTGCGATCGCAGTGTGACGGCTGACAGCAGCGCGCCGCCGAGCTGCGGCACGCGTTCCTCGAGATAGAGCGCGAGGCGAGCATCGGGCAGGCGACGCAGCAGCGGCCACGCGATCCATCGTCCGGCGACGATCGCCGTCACGACGGCGAGCACGACGCGCGCGAGCGTGATCGCCGATCGCGAGAACCGCGCGGCCTCGAGTGCGACCGACGCTCCGGCCAGCACCAACACGACGGCGGAGACCGTGATTGCCACACCGACGGCGAGGTGGCGCATGCGCCAGCGGCGGCGTGCGCCATCCAGCAGCGGCGCGAGTGCTGGTGCGGCGTGCACTGACGGAGCGGTCATCAGCAGCGCATCCGGTGCGTGGTGTGAACGAACGGTGACATCTGCTACTCCAGCACCGGCGCGCGGGTGCCGGCCCGCCAGGCCACGACGCTCTCCGCCACCAGCAACAGCGCAGCGGCCAGCAGCAGGTACCACCAGGAGGACTGCCGTGCCTCGCGATCCGTGAGGCTCTCCTCCTCGCGCGGCGATTCGGTACCGGGCGCCGTCGCGGCCGGCCCGGTGAGCGCGGCGGTGAGGCGTGCGACGTCGAACGCGGCGAAGTCCAGCTCGGCGGCAGCGATGTTCGCGGCCACCAGAATCGGTCGGGCGCCGGGAGACCCGCCAGGGCGCAGCTCGTGCACCCCCGCCTCGGTCAGCTCCAGCGCCGCCGGTGCATCATCGCCGCCGACGGTGGTGCGAGTCCCCGATGGCGCGGTCGCGACCCAGCGGGTCACGGCGCGCATCGGCGCGGCCGACGCGACGTCACCCGGTCGGATGCTGGTACCGATGCCGTACGAGCGTGGTGCATCCCGCCATGTGGCGGCGTACTGCGCGAGCTGCTGCATGAGCGGCAGGAAAGCGGGCTGGCGAGGCAGGTCGTTCCACGAACCGTCGAGCGATGATGCGAAGGTCAGCACGCGTCCGCGTCCCACCGCGTGTTCGGTGAGCGCTGCCGCGCCGTCGTCGAATCGCGCGAGCACGCCGCTGGTGGTGTCGATGGCTCGATACCGGTCGAAGCGCGCCGCAGCGAGATCACCGGCGCGTGGTCCCGCGAGCAGCGCGAGCGCCGGGTGACGCTGGTCGAGCGCGCCAAGCACGCCCCCGCGGTCGCCGGCCCGGTCGGTGACGCTGCGAATCGCGCCAGGCAGCAACACGCTCGCAGCGCTGGGCCAGGTGCGCGGATTCGCCTGGTCAGCCAGTGCCGTGATCAGTCCTCCTCCTTCCTCCACGAAACGCCGCAGCGCCGTCGCACCGATCCCGGTGGGAAATGCGCCGTCGGCGAGGATCACCACCCTCCGGCCCACGAGATCTGCGGCCGTGACGCCCGCGGGCGTGCGCGTCGTGATCTCGAAGCGCGGCGCATCGCCGATGCGCAGGGCCGGGGAGAGATACGGTCCTTCGCGGGCCGCGATCATCAGGACCGCCAACGCGGGCGCCTGTTGCAGGAGGACGTGGTGCGCATCATCACCAGGGAGTGCGTCGGCACCGAGGGTCACGCGCGCAGGTACGGGATCGGGCGGCACGGGCACGGCGCTGAAGGTCACGGCAGCGCTGCCGTCGGCGGGCAGGTCGACGGTCCGTTCCTCGAGCACACGGCCGCCGATCTCGAGCCGTGCCGTCACGCCGCGCTGTGCGGCTCCGCTGTTGCCGACGCGCGCGCTCACGATCATGCGCGGCGGCCCCTCGACGTTCCGGTCACGGCGTACGTCCACGGCGCGCACCGCGCGATCAGAAACCGGCGACAGGCCCGCGACGTCGACCGGCACCACCTCGGTCCCGGCCGGCATCCGCGCCTCGTTGGTCAGGTCCCAGCCACTCCGCTGGAAATCCGACACCACGACCAGCACCCGACGCGGCGCATCGCTCGCGGCCAGCCGCTGCTGTGCCACTGCCATGGCGGGGGCGAGTCGCGTGCCCTCATCGGTGAGGGTGAGGGCGCCGAGCGCCGCGCGCAGCACCGTGACGTCAGCCGTGGCCGGCGTGAGCGCGTTCGCCCGTCGGTCGAAGGCGGCCAGGGTCATCCGGTCGCCCGGTGCGAGTGTTCGGATCACGCTGTCCACTGACGACGTTGCCCGTGGCCAACGCTCGCCGATGCGCATCGAGAACGAGCGGTCGAGCAGCACCACCACCTCGCGCCGCCGCTGGTCGACCCCGCCCGTCACGCCGATGCGTCCGAACACCGGACGCGCGAACGCGAGCACCAGCGCGATGACCGCGAGCGCCCGCAGCAACAACAGCAGCGGATCGCGCAGGTGCCGTCGCGAGGCAATCGGTGCCGGCGTGCGATCGAGGAACATCAGCGAAGGAAACGCCGTCGGATCGCGGCGTTCCTTCTGCACCAGGTGCACGAGCAGCGGCACCGCCACTGCGGCGAGTCCCAGCAGAAACAGCGGCGTGAGCAGCGGCATCAGACGGCGGTGCGCAGAAACTCACGCCGCAGGAGGTAGTCGAACAACACTCGGTCCAGCGGCTGCGAGGTGTCGACCAGACTGTAATCCACGCGGGACCGGCTCAGCGCCGTCCGCATGGCGGCCAGGTGCGCCGCCATGGCAGCGAGGTACCGTTCACGAACCTTGGCCGGACTCACCGGCAGCCGCGCACCGCTCTCGAGGTCGCGAAAGGTCGTCGCATCCTCGAACGGGAAGGTCTGCTCGGCGGCGTCCAGCAGCTGGATCACGATCACGTCGTGGCCGGCGCCAGTGAGCGGCGCCAGCGCCCGTGCCACGTCCGCTGCCGGCTCGTACAGATCCGACACCAGCACGAAGATCCCACGACGCTGTTGCGACTGTGCCACCTTCAGCAACGGCCGCGCCAGCGACCCCGTGCCGCGAGCCGTCGCGCGCTCCAGCACGTGCAGGATGTGCGGCAGGTGCCGCGCCGCCGGTGGCACGATCTCCACCAGGTCGCCGCTGAACGTCACCAGACCCACACGATCGCGCTGCCGCCGCGAGAACCAGACCAGCGTTGCCGCCAGCAGCTTGGCGTATGCGAGCTTGGTGATGCCGCCATGTCCGTACTGCATGGATGCCGAGACGTCGAGCAGCACCGTGAAGCTGGTGTTGGTTTCCGCTTCGTACGTCTTGAGATAGGTGCGTTCGGTGCGCCCGAACACGCGCCAGTCGACATGCCGGATGTCGTCCCCCGGCGCGTACGGACGGTGCTCGGCAAAATCCGTGGACACGCCCAACTGCGGCGAGCGATGCAGGCCTGCGAGGAATCCTTCCACGACCCAGCGCGCCACCAGCTCGAGGTTGCCGATGCGCGCGAGGGTGGCCGGGTCCATCGACAGGCGCTCGGTCACGTGAGCCCCGCCGTCGGGCGCGGTACCGCCGCCAGCAGCACCTCGACCAGCTGATCGGTGGTCACCTTCTCCGCCTGCGCGTGGAAGTTCAGCAACACGCGATGCCGCAGTACCGGGGCGGCCAGCGCCGCGATGTCCTCGAAGCTCACGTGGTAGCGACCATGCATCAGCGCCCTGGCCTTGCCGCCGAGCACCAGATACTGCGCGGCGCGAACCGAGGCGCCGTAGCTCACCCACTCCTTCACCGGTGGCGGTGCCAGCGGCGAATCGGGCCGTGTGGCGCGCACGAGATGCACGGCATAGCGCGCGACTGCATCGGCCACCGGCACGCGCCGCACGAGCTGCTGGTAGGCCACGATCTCGGCCGCACTCATGACGCGACGGAACTCATGGCGCTGCATTGCCGTCGTCTGCTGCACCACGCGCAGCTCCTCGTCTTCGGTGAGGTAGCCCACCACCACCTGGAACATGAAACGGTCGAGCTGCGCCTCGGGGAGCGGGTAGGTGCCCTCGAGCTCGATCGGGTTCTGCGTCGCGAAGACGAAAAATGGCGCCTCGAGGGGATAGGTGCGTCCCTGCACCGTCACCCGCCGCTCCTGCATTGCCTCCAGCAGCGCCGCCTGCGTCTTGGGCGGCGTGCGGTTCACCTCGTCGGCGAGGAGAATGTTGGTGAAGAGCGGGCCGGGCACGAACGCCATCCGACGCCGTCCCGTCTCCGGATCCTCCTGAATGATGTCCGTGCCGGTAATGTCACTCGGCATCAGGTCAGGGGTGAACTGCACGCGCGAAAACTTGAGGTCGAGCACCTGCGCCATCGTATGCACGAGCAGGGTCTTGGCCAGCCCCGGCACCCCGATGATCAGGCAGTTACCGCCGGCGAAGAGCGCGATGAGCGCCTGCTCGATCACGGCTTCCTGCCCCACGATCAGTTTGCGCAACTCGCCCATGATGGCGGTGCGGCTGTCTCGCAGGCGCGCGGCGAGCGCGATGTCATCGTCAGCGGATGCGACAGGGGACAAGTCGTCAACGGACATGGTCAGTGGGTGAGCGCGTAGACGACGTAGTTCACCGCGAGCTTGTACGCTTCGTTGGTGAGCGAGACGGGGAGCAACCCCTGATCCGAGAACTCCATGTAGTCGCCGATGTCGTTGTTGTAATTGGCAATCATGACCAGCCGCTTCGAGGGATCATTGTCTTCGTATGCGCCCCAGAACTCCGACGTCAGCCCGAAATTGGGGTGCGTCATCTCCAGCGTCTCGATACGGAAGAACGAGTCGAAGATCGGGTGCGACGCATCGAGCTTCACCGGCACCATCGTCGGGAACGCGGCGCGCCACTGCTCCTCGAAGTTCACCCAGTGCCGGCCGGCGAAGTCGTCGAAGATGATGAAGCCGCCCTTGTGCACGTAGGCCTGCACCCCCGCAAGCTCCTCCGGCGTCATGGTCCAGAAGCCCGGCTCGGAGACATACGCCACGGGATACTCGAACACCGCCTTGTCGGACCACGACAGGATGTTCGTCCCGTCCAGGCGGGGCTTCATGCTGGAGACCTCGTCGAGGATCTTCATCAGGTGTGTCTCCGAGGTGGGATAGTCGTGATCCCACTTCAGGTCACGCCCGCCACCCAGCGGCTCGAACTTGACCCGCAGGAAGGTGAATCGTCCGTCGTACTGCACGTTCGGCCGAGGGTTCTCGCCCGGCGAGCCACGTCGAAATCGCTGTGCCGGGAGCGCCAGCAGCGGGAGCGAGACGAGGGCCAGCAGCCACCAGCGTGTGTGTCGGTTCATGGCACCTTCAGGGCAGAACGGAGCGAGAGCAGCAGATCCTGCGCTGCCTCGAAACTGGGGGCAAGATCGAGCGCACGCAGTACCTCGCGACGGGCATCGGGCAACTGATTTGCCCCCGCCAGCGCCTGCGCCAGCCTGAAGTGTGCCTCGGCGCGGTCCGATGGACCGAGCGCGAGCACCGCGCGACGTGCCCGGATTGCGAGCGGCCACGCCCCCTGTGTCGCGGCCAGATCGGCGAGCCGCGCCTGCACGGCGGAGTCGAACGGATCGATCACGCTGGCAGCGTCGAACATCGCCAACGCCGCCACGGTGTCGCGCATCGCCAGCTGATGGCGCGCCAGTGCGAGATGTTCGTCCACGGCATCACCATTGCCCGCAGTGATTGCGGCAAGCGACCGCATCGCGGCCGCAGTGTCACCCAGCGCCGTGTGCGCTGCCACGAGGAAGTGGTATCCGCTGCCGGGATCCGTGAACGACGGAAAGAGCGTCACCGCACGCTCGGCTGGCGCGATCACCTGCCGCCATGCGCCCTGCTCCATCGCTGCCGCGGCGGTCGTGAGCGCCTCACGCAGCGGGCCCGCCATCTCCGTCCGCACGTCACCGTCTGGCGCAGTGCGCGTCTCGCCACGCACCGCCGCGAACTCCCGCGTGAACCTGACGCGGAACCACCGGTCGAAGGTCGAGTCCATCGCCGCGGGTGACAGGCCGTACACCTGCGCCATCAGCTGCGGCGTGCGACCGCCTTCGCGGTAGCCCGAGAGCAATTCACGGATACCGCGCATCCCGTTGCGCTCCTCCAGCATCTCGAACACAAAGGCCGAGAGCGCGTACGAGAGAATCACTTCCTCGTCGTACCGCGGGTGCACGAAGCCGTCGTTGAGACGACTCACCGGCTGCAATCGACCGGCGGTATAGGCCGCGATCAGCCGGGGCGTGACGCCCCCGCCCCATGCGGGTCGCGCGCGGCGCTCCTCGTGCACCGACAGCCCCTCCGACACCCAGCGCGGCACACGGTTTTCCGTCGCACCGAGCGTGATCGTGTGCGTGAACTCGTGCCAGAGTACTGCCGCCCAGTTGAACTCGCCGCGGTCGCGCGCTGGCGGTGCGTCGATGGCGAGCACGTTGCCGAACGCGACACCCAGCGCGCCAAGTCCCGCCAGGCCCACCGCACGCACGCTGAAATCGGCGTGGCTCCGGAAGAATTCCACCCGAACCCGTTCGGTCGGCGCCCAGCCGTACCGTGCGGTGAGCGTCGCGTACGCCTCCTCGGCCAGTGGCGCGGCATAGAGCGCCATCACGTCGGCATCACGCGGCTCGATCACGAAGTCGAAATGCGCCGTCGCGATGGTGCGGGCATCCTTGTACGCGTCCAGCAGGTCGAGCGTGTTCTTGACCCAGACGTCGTAGGGGTCGAGCGCGAACGCCCGGTCGAGCATGGTGCGCGCTTCCACCGGCTGGCCGATGCGCATCAGGTTGATGCCGAGCAGCGCCAGCGCCCGGGCGTCACGCGGATCGCGGGCGATACCAGCGCGGGCGAATCGGACCGCGTCGGCGTAGAGCCGGTTGCGCGCCGACACGTGAGCCAGCTCCACCTCGGCCTGCGCCGATCCGGACAGCCGCTGGTGCGCGCGCTCGAGTGCGATCCGGTGTCCGGTCGTGTCGTGCGCCAGCCAGCGCGCGGCCGCGATCGCCGTCCACGGTCCCGGCGCGGTACTGTCGGTACCCAGCCCGCGTTGCGCGGCCGTCACCGCCGCGTCGTACTGCTCTGCATCGATCAACCGACGCGCCGCGATGCTGTGCGCGTCGGCGCTGGCCGGGTTCACCGCCAGCAGAAGCGACAGCGGATCAATCGCAACCACGCGTCCTTCGGCCGCATTCAGCCGGATGATCGCCGCCAGGGCTCGAGGGTGCCGCGGGTTCGCGTCCAGCACCGCGGTCAGCGTGGAGCGCGCGTCGGCAAAGTTGAATTTTTCGAGGAACATCTCGCCCAGCTCGACGCGGGCATCGAGACGGGTGGAGTCGAGCGACAGCGCGCGATCGTAGTAGCGCAGTGCCGCCTTGAACCGGTCGGGATTGGTGCGGCCGAGCAGGCGCGCGGCGATGGCGAGCGCGTGTGCATCGCTGGCGGTGCGTGGTTCACCACGCATCTCGACGGCCGATACGAGCGCCTCCAGTCTGGCCAGCACCAGATCGTCGCTGCCGCGGGCGCGCTGCAGCCGCAGATCTTCGACGCGGGCCCGCAGCGAGTCGGCACCGGGCAGGGCGGCACGCCACGATACGGCAGCCGCGTCGAGCTGGCCCAACGCCTCCTGCGCCATCGCGACGGCCGGCGCCACGTCGACATGCGCGCGCAACGCCCCAACGCGTTCGACGGCCACACCGGGCCGGCCACGATCCGTCAGCGCCCGCACCAGGTAGTACGCCGCAGCGGGAGCGGTGGGCGCTCCAGCCGTTCCGGCGCCCGCAACCGTCACGACCGAGTCGTAGGCACCGCGCAGGTACAGCGACGCGAAAGGGCGCGCCGAAGCCGTCGTCGGCTGCGCCGCGGCGGCGCCCGTGAGGAGCGCGCCACCCACCGCCAGTGCGGCGAGATTGCGAAGCATGCCCACCGTGCGCCTCACGGCGTCGCGACCGGCGCGGGCCTTCGCAATGCCCGCGTCCGCTGCACCAGTTGCAGGATCAGCGGTTCGAGCGCCTCGAGGTACGCCTCCTCCGACATCGAGCCGCGTCGCGCCCGCAACTCGTCGATGCGCGCCTGCACCTCCGCCCGCGCCGCGAGCGCGGCACCCGTGACCACATCCGACCCGCTACCGCCGCGCGACCCTCCGAGGAAGAACATCCGCGCACGTCCTCCCTCGGCACCATCCTCGAGCACGGCGTGCTCGGTGGCGATGAGGTTCGCCTTCGTGAACACCTGCTCCACCTCGTGCTGTGCGTACGTGAATGCCTCCAGCAATGACACGCGGCCATCCTTGTCCGTGTCGCCGGCGTCCGTCGTCAGCGCGCGCACGAACGGCCCCGGAAAGAGCGTCTCGTTCTGCTCCCGCGCACTCCTGGTGGCCGTGATGACGATGCGGCGCGGTCCGGCCAGTTCCGTCGTGAACTCTCCGCTGGCACTGCCGGTGTGGACGAACGCAATGGCTGGTGTCGAGGCGGGCGCGAGGATGCGCGCGAAATCGCGGGGCGTCATGTCGGGCCCCGGAAGATTCACCCGCGTCTCACCGGTCAGCGATGACCCGTGCGCCAGCACGATGACCACCAGGCGGTCGCTGACGGTGAGCGACCGTGCCAGACCACCCAGCACGCGCTCGATCGTGACCCGTGTCGAGCGACCCTGCACCCGTCCTGCATCGCGCGTCGAGTCTTCCGAGAGCACGATCACGCTCGCCGCAGGTGCGCCGAGCCGTGGCGTGGCCGCAGTGGCGAGCGCCATGGCCATGCCGTGCCATTCGGTGGCGATGCGCGCCTCGCCACTGACGCCGGTGATGATCACGAGATGGGTCGCGCCGCCGTCCTGCGCCGTCACGGCACCGGACAGCAGCAGAGTTGCCGCTGCGGCGGACAGACTTCGCGTGACTGCCGCGATCATGTCAGGCCCCGCCGGCGTCGCAGGACCCACTCGCCAGCCAGCAGCGACAGCAGCACGATCAGCACCAGTGGCGCATCCCACAGATCCAGGCGGCGCACCGACGTGGCGCCGGCGGTGCTGTAAGTGAGGTCGCGCGCGACGTCGGCAGCCCGCTGCGGCGTGTACGTGCGACCGCCGGTCTCACGCGCGAGCTGCTCGAGCAGCGCCTCGCGACGCTCGGCACCGAAGTACTCCTCCACGGGCTCCGCAACGCGAACGTACGCAAGCGCCGATAGGGCCGTGTCGCCACCGGCGACGGCACGCACCAGCACCTCGTGCACACCATTCCCCGCCGGCAGGAACGTCCCCGTGTATTCCCCGTTGCGATCCACGGCCCAGTCCAGCGGTACCTCCTGCACCATGCCCCCGGGTCCGCTCACGACCGCGCTCACCGATGCACCGTTGCGCTCGATGTAGCTGCTGTCGCGGACGAGCGCGCGCAACGGGATCGCATCACCAGGTGACGACTCTTCATCCGCCACGACCTCCACACGATCCGGGACGTCGTGCACGAGCCAGCGCAGCATCTGCCGCCAGAGCCGTTCGTGCGTCGAGTCATCCACCGCGATGTCGGCATGCATCTGCCAGAGCCAGTCGTCCTGTGCGCCGAGCGCGAGCACCCGGCCCCGTCCGTACCGTTGCGACACCAGCAGCGGACGTGTCAGGCCCCGCTCTCCGGAGCGCCCCTGCAGCAGCACCGTCGCCCCGGGTTTGGCGCGCGCCAGGAGGTTCACGGTCGTCAGCGGCGGCAGCGTGCGCCAGCGTTCCGCCACCAGCGAGTCGTTGGCGGCCACCTGCAACGCGGGATGCCGCAGCCCCGCCGCCGTCGGCACCGCCGTCACGGGCACGAGCCGCGCCTCTTCGCCGCGCGCGCTCACTTCCATGTCCACCGGCATCGCCCCGGCCAGCGCCGTCCCGACATACCCGCCGTCGGCGAACGACGAACGCCCGCCGAGCAGCAGCAGTCCGCCGCCACGCTCCGCGACGAAGTCGTTCAGCATGCGGAGCTGATCCGCCGTGAAGAACGATGCCTCGATGGAGCCGAGGACGATTGCACGATAAGCGAAGAGCTGCGCGCGCGCAGCCGGGAATCCGTTCACCAACTCGAGCGAGTCGTCCACGCCCAGTCGCAGGTACTTGTCGCGGGCCGACCGCAGCAGCGTGACGAGCTGCAGTTGCCGGTCGCCGTCGACGGCACGGCGCGCGAACTTCAGTTCCGGTCGGGGCTCGCCTTCCACGTAGAGCACCTTCTCACGCCGGTCACGCACCGTCAGCACCGCGCGGCGTGCGTTGTTCTCACTGATCAGCTCTCCCGGCTGCACCGGCACGCGCACGGCGAGCAGCCGCGGGCCAATGTCGGGCGTGGGCACACGCAGCCGCACCGGTGTCGATTCGGCATCGCGCGAAAGCTGCACGGTCGCACGGGCGACGATGCGACCTGAATCCTCCACGACGACCGGCAGCGTGGCGCCTCCGAACCCGCGATGCGTGATCACGACGTCCAGCAGGACGGTCGCATTGCGCAGCGCCGTCCGTGGTCCACCGAGCTCGGAGATCTCGATGTCGCGGGCAAACCGGTTGCTGCCGATGCCCACCGCGTACACCGGTACGGCACGCGCTCGCAGCGCCGCGATCTGGTCGGCGATCGGGGCGCTCGCCTCACCACTGCTCCCATTCTCGCCGCCATCCGACAGGACGACGACCCCGCTCAGCGGCGTGCCGGCCAGTGCATCCTCGACCCGCGTGATCGCGTGGAGCAGCCGCGTGCGTCCTCCATCGAACGCCAGCGGAGCGGCACCGGCGATGCGACCGGGCGCCGAAGTCCGGTAGACGCGCACCTGGTACGTCGCCGACAGCGCGCGCAGCAGCGCACTGTCCGGACCCCCGGCGAGGGCGCGAACGGTCGCCGATCGCGGGTGACCATCGATGTCGGCAATGCGCATCGAGCGCGAGTCATCCACCAGCACCGCCACCACGTTGCGCTGCCCGATCGACTCTGCAACGACCAGCACCGGGCGGCAAAGGCAGAACGCCAGCAGAGCGACCGTGCCGAACCGGAGGGTGCCGAGCACCATCCGCACCGGCGTCGCCAGTGGCCGACCCGGACGCGCGAGGGACAGCATCACCAGCAGCACCGCGACCGTCGCGACAGCCAGAACGACCCAGACGGGGAGGAGCGGGTCGAAGGCGAGCGTGCTGCGCGTGAATGCAGCCGGCCGATACTTGAGGAGAAACTCGAACACCGCATCCACGAGCGTGGGCTGACCTCGGGCTGGGCGTGAGGAGGGCGCTGGTGGACAACGCGGCAGGCAGGCCCATCGTTCGCGGTGCCCCCGGCCACCTGCCGGAGCAGACACGACGCCCCACGGAGAGTACACGCCTCCTGCAACTTCGTTGGCTGGGAGCGGCGGCAGGCCCACGACAGCGGTGCCGCCTGGCTTCGCGGCCGACGCTGGCCGACCCAGTCACGACTGCCCAACCCGGCGGGCCGGCAGCATCATTGTCGACAGCGTCGGCTGCCGGTGCGCAGCGCGGACGTCCTGCCACCCGCCACCGACTTCCTCATGTCCGCCCGACCGCCACACATCGTGACGCCCAGCCTCGCTCGTCGATGGGACGCCGCCGCCGGCTCGCTGCTGCTCGCCGCGACGCTGCTGCTCGCGCCGCGACTCCACGCCCAGCACGGCTTCACCGAGCCCAGCGCCACCCCCGCCCGCACCTACGACCCTCGGGTGCCCACGCCGCGCTCCATCCTCGGCTACGACAACGGCGACCGGTTCACCCCGCAGCGCTCGATGATGCGCTACATCGAACGGATCGCCGCCACATCCAGGCGCGTCAAGGTCGACACCGTCGGGCGCACCTTCGAGGGGCGTGAGATGCTCGTGATCACGGTCACGAGTGAAGCCAACATGGCGCGTCTGTCCGACATCCGGCGCGACGCGCAACGGATCGCCGATCCACGGGGTGCCGGCACCAGCGAGGTCGCGGCCGCGATTGGCCGCATGCCTGCCATCGTCTGGCTCGCCCACTCGGTGCATGGCGGTGAGGCGTCCGGCGCCGAAGCCGGACTGGCGCTCTTGTACCAACTCGCCGCCGGCACCGATGCCGAAACGCAGATGGCGCTCGACAGCACCGTGGTGCTGATCGACCCCAACGAAAATCCTGATGGGCGCGAGCGGTTCACGCACGATCTCGAGCGAATGACGAGCAGCGCCGGTCTCGCCAGCGATCCGCAGGCGTTGAGCAACGCCGGCTCCTGGCCCGGCCCGCGCACCTCGCACTACTACTTCGACCTCAATCGGGACTGGTTCACGCAGTCGCACCCCGAGTCGAAGGGGCGCGTCCGCACCTACCTGCAGTGGATGCCGCAGGTCGCCGTGGACCTGCACGAGCAGGGTTCGAGCGCCACGTTCTACTTCGCGCCGCCGCGTGAGCCGAACAATCGCAACAACCCGAAGCACCTCGACAAGTGGTTCGACATTTTCGCGGCCGCGCACGGGGCCGTCTTCGACACGCACGGGTGGTCGTACTTTCGCCGCGAGGGCTACGACTCCTTCTACCCGGGCTACGGTGAAGGCTGGCCGATGCTCACGGGCAGCATCGGCATGCTCTTCGAATCCGCCTCCAGCGCCGGCGGCGCCGTGCTCCGCAGCGACGGCACGCTCCGCACGCTCCGGCAGGCGGCATGGGAGCACTACTCCGCCGAGTGGGCGACAGTGCGAACATCGGGTCGCCGTCGCACCGAACTGCTGCGGGACTATGCGCAGTCCCGCGCCGATGCGATCAGCAGCCATGCGAAGGAGGTCGCCCGCGGCGTGGTCATTCAGCGCGACGCGCAGGGTCGCGCCGACTCACTGGCCATGCAGCTGCGCGCCAACGGCATCGACGTCGGCCGCCTCGGTGCGGATGCTGATCTCGCACTCGCCACACCGTACGGCAGCGCCACGGCCGTGCCGGTGACGAAGGTGCGGGCCGGCGCCTACGTCGTGGACTATGCCCAGCCACAGGGCCACCTCGCGAAGGCGCTCCTCGAACCCGAGGCAGAACTCGACTCGGCATTCCTCAAGTTCGAGCTGGAGTTGCGCCGCACCGGAGGCCGCAACCGCTTCTACGACGTGACCGCCTGGTCACTGCCGATGGCGTGGCGCCTGCAGGCGTGGACCGTGCGCACCATGCCCGCCGGCGTGACACCGGTCACGACGCTCCCGCGCATGGTCGCCACGACCTCGCAGGTGGCGCAGTACGCCTACGCCTTCACGCCCGGCAGCGAAGCGTCCATCAGTCTGCTCTCCTCGCTGCTGCGTGACTCGGTCCGGGTCTGGCATGCGCCGAACGCGTTCACGGTCAATGGTGCCTCGTTCCCGAACGGCGCCTTCATCGTGCGCGTGGCTGCGAACGCGGAGGACGTGCATGGTCGCGTCAACCGCCTTGCCCTCGCAGCGGGTGCGAGCGTCACACCGATCGGTTCCGCCGGCGTCAGCGCCGGCACCGACCTTGGCAGCAACTCCGTCGTGCCCGTGCGTGCCCCCCGTATCGCCATCATCGGTGGCGCCCCGGTGAGCGGCACGCCATTCGGCTTCATCTGGTACGCGATGGATCAGCGGCTCGGCTATCCGTCGACGCTCATCGATGCGTCGTACATCGCTGGCGGTGACCTGAGCCGCTACACCGTGCTCATCGTCCCGTCGGTCCAGGGCGGCGCACTCGATCGTGTCATCGGCGATGGCGGGAGGACACGACTGACCGAGTGGGTACGGAACGGTGGGGTGCTGATCACGACCGAAGCAGCGACGCAATGGGCGGCGCAACCGAACTTCCTGCTCCGTCTTCGTTCACGCCGTGACTCGACGCGGGCCGACTCCACCGGTGGAGCGCCGCTCCCCGGCGGTCTGCCCGGCGTACTCGCCCGCGCGAGCATCGATACGCTCTCACCGTTGCTCGCCGGCGTGACCGAGCGCGAGATCCCCGTGTTCGTCAACGGCGACCGCGTCTTCAGCGTGCCGAAGGACATCGCGGCGGGCGAAGCCGTGATCCGCTTCGCGCCGGCCGCGCGGATGCGACTGTCGGGGTACGTCTGGCCTGAATCGGCGGAGAAATATGCACTGTCACCGTATCTGTGGACCGAGCGCGTCGGTCGCGGACGGGTGATCGCGTTCACGCAGGATCCCGTCTATCGCGACATGTTCCGCGGCCAGCTGGCGATCTTCGCGAACGCCGTGTTCCTTGGCTCGACGTTCTGAGTCGGACGCCGATCTGGTACGCGCGAGGCAGAGTCTGCTCCACTCCGGCACGAGCCCTGCGATCAATGGTCCATGAACGCACCAGCCACTACCGTCCGTGATACGTCTGCGGCGGTCAGTGGCAGGCACATCATCAATGGAGCCCTCCGTGTCGAACAAGACCACATTGCCGTTGCTCGCAGCGATCGCTGCACTCGCCGTTTCGTCCCCACTCGTTGCGCAAACCCGCAGCACGGTCGACGCCTCCATCCTCGATGCCGCGGTGGCCGCGCGCCCCGACCGGGATCGTGCACTCGTGACGGCCGCACTCACCTCGGGCCGCTCGCTGGATGTCGCGAGAAGCATGGGGCTCACCCCCGAAGCCGTTTCAGCGCGCATTGCCGCACTCGATGATGCCGGCATGAAGCAGGTTGCCGGCGAGATCCTTGCCGGCGGTGACTCGAACATCGTGATCAGCACCACGGCGCTGATCATCGCCTTGCTGCTGATCCTCGTCCTGACCCGGTAGCGCCGTCGCGGTCCGGGTGGCGATGCGCACCCGCCGCTGGCTGGTGACCGTCGCGCTGGCGTGGCTGTCGGGCGGGTGCGCAACGATTCGCCAATCGCTGCGACCGCCTTCCGTGAGGGCGGTCGCAGCGCCACCGAGTCTGCAGGTGCCATACATCGCGCAATCCGTGCTGTTGTGCGGCGGGGCCGCCATCGCGATGCTCGAGCGATGGTGGGGCCGTCGCGGTGTGTACGCCGACGACTTCGCCGCGCTCGTGCGACCGGCTGAGGGTGGGATACGGACGGACGACCTGACACACGCATTGCAGTCGCGGGGCTGGACGACTCGGTCTGCTGGCAACACCGCAGTTCGGCTCCAGCAGTCGATCGACGACAGCGTCCCCGTCATTGCACTCATCCGGGTTGCGCCGGACCGGTATCACTACGTCGTCGTCATCGGCTGGCGGAACGGGTCGGTGATTTATCACGATCCCGCTGTCGCACCATCCGTACGCGTCGACAGCGCCACGTTCCTGCGCCGCTGGACCGGGGCGAATCGCTGGGCGCTGGTCGTGAGACCCGGATCGCCACGGCCCGGAAGCGTGTCAGCGACGGAGTCGCCGGCAGCGGCAGCGGTCATCGACTCGCTCCCGTGCCGTCCGTGGCTCGACTTGGCGGCCGACGCGGCCGTTGCGAACGACCTCGAGACGGCCGACCGGTACCTCGCTACCGCACACACCCGCTGTCCCGACGCGAGGATCGTGCAGCGCGAGCTGGCCGGTGTGCGATTCCGTCAGGGGCGTCACGCCGATGCGGTGCGGCTCGCCGACGACTACACGCGTCACGTGCCGAACGATACGCTTGGGCTGCGGCTGCTGGCGAGCAGTCGCTACCTGGGTGGCGATCCGGCCGGCGCACTGCGGGCGTGGAACGTGATCGGCACGCCCGCGATCGACCTGCTGCGGATCGACGGCATCGCGCGCACCCGCTTCAGCGTGCCCGCCACCGCGATGGCGATCGGTGAGCGACGGCTGCTCACGCCCCCGCGCCTTGCACTCGCGAGACGACGACTGGCCGACATTCCGTCCTTCTCGCGCACGCGCGTCGAGTACGCCGCCGTCGCCGGCGGCGCCGTCGAGGTCCGTGCCTCGGTCGTCGAGCCGCCGATGATCGCCCCGCTGCCACAGCTCGCCGCCACTGGCGCCATCGACGCCATCTTTCGTCGCGATGCCAGCGTGTCGCTCGCGACGCCCCTCGGCCTCGGCGAGCAGTGGACGCTGCAGTGGCGATGGCAGCCCGCCGACCCGCGCGTCGCCGTGCGTCTCGTCATTCCGGCCCGCATCGGCGTGCCGGCCATCGTGCGGTTCGAGCGCAGCTGGGAGACGTACGACTTCTCCGCCTCGCTCCCAACGGAACGGCGCGAGCAATCGTCGGTGAGCCTGCGCGCCTGGGCGCAGCACTGGCTCGAAGGACTCGCCGGTGCGCGGCTCGAGCGCTGGTCCGGGCTCGGGAACTTTGCCGCCGTCAGTGCCGGTGTCGGCCTGCATGACACGCCCGATCGCGTCGCACTGCTCACCGAAGGCGAGCACGCCATTCCGCTGAACGGTGGACGCGCGTACGACCGGCTGCGTGCGCACGCTGCCTGGACGCCACCCGCTGACCGCTGGCGCAACAGCTGGTCGGTGCGCGCCGGTATGGAGTGGAGCAGTGCCACGACTCCCGTCGCGCTGCAGCCGCTCGCCGGCGGCGACCTCGCGCGCGAGATCCCGCTGCGCGCGCATCCGTTCCTCCTCGGCCGCACGCTGCCTGCGGCACGCATCGCGCGGATGATCACCCACGGCGGCATCGCGGCCGATCGCGCCATCACGACGCGCGGTCCGCTCGCACTCGGCGCCGGCATCTTTCTCGATGCCGCGCACCTGCGCTCGCCGGCCGACGCGAGTGTGCCCGGGCCCCGCCTCTATCTCGACGCGGGCGCCGGTCTGCGCATCGGGCTGGCTGGGACACAGTGGGCTGCCCTGCGCCTCGATGTCGCGCGTGGGCTTGCCGCCGACCGGCGGTGGGGGCTCATCGCCGGTCTCGCGCCGGCCTGGCCGGTGCGACTGGGACGCGCCAGATGATGCATGCGACGAACGCGCCACTCCGCCGCTCGACTGATCCTGCGCCAACGCCACGACGGCGAACGGCGCCTTTACCTCGGCTGTGGCAGCGTCTCTGCGGTCGGCAACGTCACGACGAATTCGCTGCCTGCACCGCTCGCGGCATTGCGGGCGACCACCGTACCGCCATGCGCCTCCACCAACTCGCGTACCACCGTGAGTCCGATGCCAAGTCCGACACCATCGAAGCGGTTCGCGCCCGGATCCTGCGCGAAAAGGTCGAAGATGAGCGGCAGCGACTCGTCTGGAATGCCGATGCCACTGTCGGTGACGACGAGTGTCACGATCCCCGGCGCTGCGGTGACGGTGAGGCGGATCGCGCCTCCGGTTGGTGTGTACTTCGAGGCGTTGTCGAGCAGGTTGCTCATCACCTGCACGAGTCGGACGTGGTCGGCCGACAGCCGGATCGGTCCCACTGGAAGGTCGGCGACGAACAGCTGGTTCCGGACCTCCATCGCCGGGCAGCACGTGTCCATCGCCTCGCTCACACTCTGCAGCAGGTCGATCTTCCGCCGGTCGAGCCGCAACTTGCCCGACGACACGCGCGAGACGTCCAGCAGATCCTCGACCAGGCGCCCCATGTGCGTGACCTGTCGCTCGATGATCGCCTGCAGCTTGGGAACGGGCACCGCCGTCTGCAGCGCGCCCGCCAGCATCGAGGCGACGTTCCGGATCGATCCCAGCGGATTCCGCAACTCGTGCGCCAGCATGGCCATGAACTCCGACTGCCGTGACCGCACCTCGTCGGCGTGTGATTGCAGCGCCTGGGCACTGAGCACGGCCAGGACGAGCTGTTCGTTCGCCTCGCGCAAGGCGTCGAGCCGTCGCTCGTACGCGGCGCTCGAGTCATCTGCAACGTGGGCTTTGACGCCATGAGAGGGCAGCTGCTCGTGCTCGGAGGCGGCCACGACGCCGTGATGCAGTGCGTATCCTCCGCTGCCCCCGCGCTTGACGGCGTACATTGCCTGATCCGCACGTTCGATCAGCCGCTGCAGCGTAGTGCCATCATCGGGATAGATGCTGATCCCGATGCTGGCAGTGAGCCGCGTCAGGTACTCGCCATGCGTGAACGGGACGGCGAGGGCCTCGAGCAACTTGGCAGCGGTGACACCGGCATCGGCCGGCGCGGCGACGTCCGTCAGCAGGATCACGAACTCATCGCCACCATGCCGGCTCACCGTGTCGGCGGTTCGGGTGGCGGCGGCGAGGCAGACTGCCGCATGCTGCAACAGGCAATCGCCGACGGCATGCCCGAACGTGTCGTTCACCTGCTTGAAATTGTCGACATCGAGGAAGAGCACCGCCAGTCGCTGGTCGTGACGTGACGCCAGCGCCGAGGCCTGCGCGAACCGCTCGAAGAGCAACGCCCGGTTCGGCAGGCCGGTCAGCGCGTCACGCTGCGCGTTGTGCTCCACTTCCGCGTGCAGCGCCTCGCGCGCGTCGCGGTCCGCCTCCATTTCGAGCGTGTGCAACACCAACTGCTCGTTGATGTCCCGCAGCACACCCGGGTCGAGTGGGCCGGCTGACTCAGGCACCGGACGATGCACCCGAAGCGGGCGCTGCGGCGCCGCGCATGCGCGTGGGCCTTCCGCCCAGCAGCCCTTCCTGGCCCACCAGCATCGCACCCAGGACGAGGCCGGATTCGTCGATCGTGTACTCACGCAATTCGTCGGAGTGAGCGCTCCCGCGCACTTTCACCACCGCCAGCATCCTTCGCAACCGGCTCTCGACCTCGATGTAGCGCTGCACGATGATCGCGTCGGTCATGAAAGCCGCGCCGTACGGGCTGAAGCGCAGATCCGTATACCGGTCCTCCAGCTCCGTCGTCATGAGCACCGACACCCCTTCCGCCGACAGCGCGCCTGCCAGCCGGGCCAGCGACTCGCGATAGTCGTCTCGAAATGTCGGCGCGAGGGCCAGCTCCAGCCCCGACAGCGAGTCGAGCACGACCCGGGTGGCCTTGGTCTCACGGATCTGCTCCAGCAGCAGCAGCAGGATCTCGTCGATCGACAGATCGGGCGCGCTCGAATCGATCATCCGAACCTTCCCCGAGTGGATGAGGTCCGGCAGCACGCGACTGCGCGACCGGCTCGGAGGACGCTCGAACGAGGCGATCACGCCCGTCTCTCCCAGTGCGGCACCGGCCGCCAGAAACGTATTCGCGAGAATCGTCTTCCCCGAACCCGACGGCCCGGCGATCAGCAGGGAGTACCCCGCCGGCAGTCCACCACCCAGCATCTCGTCGATTCCTTCGACCCCCAGCGAGATGCGCTGCAGCGGAACGATCGCGTCGGGCGACACGGCGGTCTGCCCGGGCGCCGGTGCGAATACCCTCACGCCCTGGCTGCTCAGCCGGAACGTGTGGAGCCCCGGCAGCGTCGGCTGCCCGCGCATCTTCTTGATTTCGAGTTTCCGCACCATCGAGTTCCGCTCGACGCTCTGCCGCAGCCAGATCAACCCATCCGCGACGGTGAACACCGGATTCGACTCGGCTTCATCGAAGTACTCGCCGAGGAGGAACGTCGTGGCCTGCCAGCTCGTCATGTGCACGCCGAGCTGCTGCACGAAGTTCTGCAGCTGCGCGGGTGGCGAGGCGCTGGAATCGCTGGCCTGTATCACCGAGCGGAACGAATCCACGAACACGAGCGACGGGTTCACCGCCTCGACTTCCGCAAGGATCCGACGAAGCACCGCGTCGAGATCGCCTGTGGCGGCAATGTCGGACAGGTTCACGAACCGAATCGAGGTGCCGACCATGGCGGCATCGAAGAAGTCGAACTGCTGCTGGTAGCGCAGCATCTTGAGCGGCGGCTCGCCCAGCACCGTGAAGTAGAGCGCGGGGCGCTCCGGCGAGGCCAGCGCGAACATGATCTGATGCGCGAGGGTGGTCTTGCCGGACCCCGGCGTTCCCGCGATGAGATTGAACGAGAACTCCGGCAGCCCGCCCCCGAGGACGGCATCCAGCCCCGGCACGCCAGTGGCGAGTCGATTGATCGTGACTCTGGAAGTCATGTACGTACATCCTGAGCGGCTTCACCGCTGGAAGGGAGATCCCACACGGGAGCGAGCAGGCGCTCGGTGAGCGCCAGACCGATCATGCTGGCCACCAGCGCATCAAAAGCAGCAAACAAAGCGGCCGAGCCATTGATCGCCTCGGCTGCTGCTTGAGCCTCGAGCGCAAGGCGCAGTCCGTCGACATTGACGTCGCGAGACCCCGGTTCAAGCGTTTGGGTCAGGTATGGATACTCCCGCCCTGCGACGAACACGCTGCGGTGGAGCAATGCCATCACGCCGCGACCACCAACGACGGGAGTGAGCGCGTCGGCCACACCGCGCCACATTTCCAGCGCAGCGTCAGCCACCGCCCCCCCGCCGGCATCTGCGCCCGCGCGGCGGCCGATAGCGTCGGCAAACCGGTGCTTCGGAGCTGCGGTCATCGGTTGAAGGGCCGGGAGGTCTGACGCCGCGGCTCGATTGCGAGTTCCGACGGGCGGGACATGCGTCAGATAATCTAATCTACATGGCGGCGCACCATCCTGCACGATCATCGCGCGCTGCTATCGCCGCCGACGCGACGACCGTTGTGATCCATCGGGCGCCTGTCTGCCTCGAGACGCACATGGCTGGCAATCGGGCCGAGCACGATTGGTGTGATCTAATCGCCGCAGCTTTGCCAGAAGCATCTACAGCGTGATCGGATACTCGCGCACCCGCACACCGCCGGCATTGGAGATCGCACTCGCGATGGCAGCGCCGACACCGCACGACCCAAGCTCATCCACCCCCTTCGCCTTCATCGGCGATGACCTGCC
>Ga0105048_10004282_pt1 | contig 23297 bp, 20 predicted proteins | sample MAT05_FD_78382 | JGI IMG/M metagenome (GOLD analysis project Ga0105048, IMG submission 78382) | Freshwater microbial communities from Lake Fryxell liftoff mats and glacier meltwater in Antarctica - MAT-05 | ecosystem: Environmental > Aquatic > Freshwater > Ice > Liftoff microbial mat | place...
GCTCTGATGACAGCCTGGGCAAGAGATCGTATCCAGGCGGCGCAAGAGTCCTTCCGGTGTGGGCAGAGTCTCATACGAAGTGAGTTCTACCCCCGCAAAGGTCTTCGCAGAAAACAAGCTTGAGAAGGGGCGATTGGCCCTTCGTGCGAGGCCGTGCGGTGATACGGAGACGGCGCGCGTGGCGAGAAATTCTTCTGGTAACACGAGCGTTCCGGCGTCGAGTGCTTCGAGCGCATTCTTCGTGGTGAGCAGGGTGGCTAGTCTGTCGCGCAGTGCTCGCGATTGGCTGAGCCGAGCCACGTCGGGCATGTTCTCAAGGGGAGTCGGAACCAGAAACGGCGCTTGCTCCGTGCGCCGAAAGACCCTGAGTACATATTCCGCGTGCCCAGCCATCGCGGGCCGAACTGTCGACGGCCAACGAACGCTTTGGAAATTCAGCTCAACCGACTTGGGCTTCCACTCGGCTTGCCGTGCTCTAGCAAGTGGGCCGTTTTCCGCGAGCAGCCATGCGGTCTGCTCGCCCTCACTCAGCTTTCCGGGTTGAAGCCAAGAACGAGCGACTTTTTGACAGCTGCCCGAGGCATCGGGCTCCTGTAAGGACACGACATTCACCGTCATCGGGAGACGCGAAGCGATCGGCCCCACCTTCGTCTCAAAGCGATAGGCAAGGCGATAGATGAACCGCACCTCACCACAGTGCGTTGGCGCAAACGGACGCCGATCGAGCCGATTCGCGACCCCGATCAGTTCGAAATGGGTTGCCTTCGAATTTAACCAACGCACATCGAATTGCCGATGTGCGAAACGCATGCCCACGCCCAAAGATGGGTCTGAGCGCTTGTCTGCGGCAAGATCCTTGGCAACGACATCCAAGAGCGCGCGGTACGCGGCCGATCTGGCGAGTGCCTGAGTGCTTTCCCCTGGCTGCCCAGAAATCATCGAGCCCGCATCCAACCCAGCCTTGGAGAGCGACGCGAGAACACCTGGATCGGAAACGAGCACCACCGGGATGGGAGCTTCGGTTAACGCCGATTTTGGTGTTTCAGTTGGCGTGGGCGTGGGTGCCGGGCGCGCTGTTGGCGACGTTTGAGGCGACGGGTGAGAAGGCAAGCGATCGGCGTGACCGCAAGCGAGAGCTAACGCCGTAGTCACCAGAGGAAGGGCGGCGAGTCTGCCTTTGAACACCCCCCGCTCCTCAGCCGACCTTCACCCAGCTGCCATTGTTTTGGCTAGATTCTATCGTCTTTTGAATGAAGCGCATCGCATCAAGGCCATCCTTCACAGTAGGCACAGACAGCGCCGTTTCGCTCGGTTTGCGTTTTTCGATGGCGGCCGTGATCTGTTCCGCAAGGTCCGTGTAAATCTGTGCGAAGCCTTCCAGGTAGCCTTCCGGGTGTCCCGAAGGGATGCGAGTGGCGTGACCTGCAGCGGCGCCGAGCCCTTGTCCTCCGCGCGTGAGCAGCTCGGGCGTTTGGTTGAGGCGCTGGTGCGTGAGGTGATTGGGGTGCTCCTGTTCCCACAGCAAGCCGCCCTTTTCGCCGTAGATGCGCAACTTCAAACCATTCTCATGACCGATGGCCACTTGGCTCGCCCACAACATACCCTTCGCCCCATTTTCGTAACGTAAGAGCACGTGCACGTTGTCGTCGACTTGGCGCCCAGGAACGAAGGCTGTCAAATCAGCGGAGAGCTCGCTCACGCGTAAGCCGGTGACGAAGGCGGCCAGGTTGAAGGCGTGCGTTCCAATATCTCCGAGGCAACCACCGGGGCCGCTCTTCGTGGGGTCAGTGCGCCAAGCTGCTTGTTTTTGGCCAGAATCTTCGAGCTTGGTCGCGAGCCAGCCTTGCGGATATTCGGCTTGAATCACGCGCAGCGCGCCTAACTCTCCGTTTCGCACCATCTCGCGTGCGTGTCGAATCATCGGATAGCCGGTGTAGTTGTGCGTGACGCCGAAAACGAGGCCAGTGCGTTCAACGATTGCTGCCAGCTCCTCGGCATCCGCCACATTCGTGGTGAGTGGCTTGTCGCAGATCACATGAATGCCTGCCTCTAGAAAGGCTTTGGCAGGCGCAAAATGCATATGGTTGGGTGTGACAATCGAGACCACATCGATGCAATCGGGACGGCGCTTTTCCTTCTCGAGCATCTCCGCGTAGGAGCCGTAAGCGCGATCTTCGGCAATTCCAATTTCGAGCGCTGATTCACGTGCACGCGTCGGATCTGAAGAGAGTGCGCCCGCAACGAGCTCGTAGCGATCATCGATGCGTGCCGCGATGCGATGCACAGCACCAATGAATGCGCCCTTGCCGCCGCCAATCATGCCGAGTCGAAGTCTTCTTTTTGCTGGGGTGCTTGCCATGTTCGAGGTCCTGCAGAGGTGGGTGGTTTCGGGGCGCATCCTATACCGAGCCTGGGGCGCTCCGCGATGGGAGCCGGGGTCGGTCACGTTGGCTCAATGGGTGCGCACTCGCTCCGGCATGCTAGTGTGGCGCGCCACGTGGTCTTCTGCTGGCGTTTGCTGCCCATTTTCAGAAGCCCAACCCATGAACGACACGACTCCCGCACCCGAAGCCACCCCCGCGAATGCTGAAGCATTGACCAGTCAGGCAGACGGAACGGAAAGCGAAGCCGCGTTGAACCAAGGCGCTCCGAAGCCCTCAGTGGTGCGCCGAAATCGTTGGCGAAGTTGGCTGCTGCAGGCGCTACTGGTTCTGGGCGTGTATTTTGGGGTGAGTGCCTACAATGAACGAAGCCTGCTAGCAGGTGCGGCTCCAGGCTTCGTGCTGCGGGATCTAGCCGGGAACAACGTTTCCTTGCAAGATTTTCGGGGCAAACGCGTGCTTTTGCATTTTTGGGCCACTTGGTGCGGTGTCTGTCTGCAAGAATTTGGTGCGCTGAATGATGTGGCAGTCAAGGCGAGCCCGAACGAAGTGGTGATCAGCGTGGTCTCGGACGCCGACGATGTGGACAAGTTGCGCCAGTTCGTGAAGGCCAACGATATTCGCTACCCCGTATTGCTGGCCAGTGATCAGGTGCTCGAGGCCTACGCGGTCCGCGCTTTCCCCACTAACTATTTCTTGGACGAAAAAGGCATTATTGTGAGCAAGACCGTCGGCATGAGCACACGTTTCGGAATGAAGGCTCGCTTGGCCTGGGCACGTTAGCGGTGTCGGCATCAAAATTCATGCTAGGGTGCGCCAATGCAGCCCGGCGGCCCGCAGTCAGACAATTCTTCTGTGCTGGAGTTCGTGCGTTCCCGAGATCCATTGCTGCTCGAAGCAGCTGACGATGTCGACCCCACACTCCTTGCCTGGTCGCTCAGGCGTTCAGTGCTCGAGCGCCTGAATGACGCTTCAAAGTTAGCGCTCCAGTTGACTGAGCTTCTCCGTGCCACATCCAGCCAGCGCTGACCTTTCGGGACTGCTCCAGGTTCTGGTCGCTGCTGGGATCGAGTTCATCTTGGTGGGCGGTGCCGCGGCTGTGATCCACGGCGCGCCGATCACGACGCAAGATGTGGACATTGTGCCACGTTCGACCCCAGAGAATCTCGACAAGCTCTCCCAGGTACTCGGGGGGCTAGATACGGTCGTTCGGGAGGTTTCCAATCGGCGCCTTCGCCCGACTCGCGAGCACTTGAACGTGCGTGGCCAGCTCCTGCTGTCGACTTCACTCGGCCCATTGGATTGCCTGATGACTTTGCACGACGGGCGTGGCTACGAAGCCCTCACATGCGTTCCGGCGCTTCAATTCCCAGTAAATTTAGCCCGAATTTGAGCGTTGTTGCGGTGGTGGCCGCCAGGGCTAGCCGTGAATCACGGGTCTGCTCGGTGTCTGCTTTGAGTACGGGGCAATGCTCATAGAAACCCATGAACAAGGTCGCCAGATCGTAGAGGTACGTGCAGAGGCGCTGCAACTCCAGGCTTTGCGCAACATTTTGCAGGCAGCTGCCAAAGCTCAAGAGATGCAGGGCGAGCGCTCGTTCTTGGGGTGCTTCGATTTGAACTGGGCCCTTGGCTTCGTTGGCTGAAAGATTCGCGCGCCGAAAGATCGAACAGATGCGTGCGTGGGCGTATTGCAGATAAGGCCCGGTGTTGCCTTCAAACGAGAGCATTCGATCATAGTCGAAGACATAATCTTTGACGCGATCGTTCGAGAGATCGGCGTATTTGAGCGCACCGATGCCAATTTGGCGGGCGACCTCAAGCGTCTTGTCTGCGCCGAGCTCTGGGTTCTTCTCGGCTACTACGACTTGGGCCCTGGCGATGGCTTCGTCGACAAGATCGATCAAACGCACGGTGTCGCCGGAGCGGGTTTTGAACATCTTCTTATCAGCGCCCAAGATTTGACCGAAGCCCACGTGCTCTGCGGCTACCTCGGGCGTGAGCCAACCTGCTGCTTCCGCTGTCTTGAATACCATCGCAAAGTGCTGTTGCTGCGGGCTGCCGACGACATACAAGATGCGATCCGCGTGCTCCGTCTCTACGCGCTGCCGAATCGCAGCCAGATCGGTGGTTGCGTAGCCGTAACCGCCTTCTTTCTTGCGGATAATGAGCGGGAGCGGCTCTCCTTCGCGCCCCACAAAGCCTTCCGGGAAAACGCAGAGCGCATCTTGGTCGGTGCGCGCGATGCCCTTTTCGGTGAGCTCGCGCACGGTGTCTTCCAGAAATGGGTTGTAGAAGCTTTCCCCTCGGATATCTGCACGCGTGAGCAAGATCCCAAGTTTTTCATAAACTCGCGAGAAATATTCGGAAGATTTTTCGACCAACAGCGACCAAAGCTTGAGCGTGGCTTCGTCGAGCGCTTGCAGCTTCACCACCCGGGCGCGGGCGCGATCCGCAAAGGATTCATCGGAGTCGAACTTCACGCGCGCGTCTTTATAAAACTGGTTGAGCTCCCCCATCGACAACAGATCGGTGCCCTGGCTTTCCCCAAGATCCAACAGATGTTCAATCAGCATCCCAAACGGCGTGCCCCAGTCGCCGATGTGATTTTGGCGCAGCACTGTGTGGCCGAGCGCGCCAAAAACTCGCGAGAGAGCGTCCCCGATGATCGTGCTGCGCAGATGCCCCACGTGCATCTCTTTAGCCACGTTCGGACTCGAGTAATCAATGATGACGTTCAGCTTCCGAGCTGGATTGGGGGTGAGCACGCCATCGTTCAGCAGCTGGTTGAGCGCGTTGGCGATGGTGGTTGCTTTCAGCGACAGATTGATGAAGCCGGGCCCTGCGATCTCGACTTTCTCGCACAGGTCGCTCACCTCAAGGTGTTCCAAAATCTTGGTCGCCAGGTCGCGGGGCTTCGCCCCTAGGCGTTTAGCTAACGGCATAGCAACGTTGGCCTGAAAGTCCGAATGTTGCGAGCTGCGCAGCATCGGATCGGTGTCGCCGAAATCCGCGCCAAATGCGGCAGTGATCGCCAAAGTGAGGCGTTCTGAGAGAAGCGCTGCCGGGTCCTGCATGGCGGTTCTCTAGCGCGCTCAAGCGCAATTCTCAATCAAAAGGCCAGTACGCTCAAGCGCTGAGCCGTGCAGTGGCCAGCAGAAAATCCGTCCGAAGACTGCGTGCCGAATATGCGGCTTGCCCCGCTCGGTCTGATGGTCTAACCGGCTGCTCGGTTCCTTGCCCAATATACGGGCGGATTCTTGCATCGCGGCCGAGAGACCTCACCAACTTTTTAGGAGTAACGAGACATGGCAAGAAAGAAGATTGCACTCATCGGAGCTGGAAACATTGGCGGCGAGCTAGCCAACATGCTCGTCACGCGCCAGCTCGGCGACGTGATCTTGTTTGACATCGCGGCCAAGGAGAACTTCGCCAAAGGCAAAGCTTTGGATCTCGAGCAGTCTACAGCGGTGACTGGTGCCGACGCTCGCATCACAGGCACTTCGAACTGGGCAGATGTGGCCGGAGCCGACGTGTTGATCATTACCGCTGGCATTCCGCGTAAGCCAGGTCAATCACGCGACGATCTCGTCGGTACGAATCTGCCGATTATCCAAGACGTCGCGGACAACGCAAAGAAGCATTGCCCGAACGCCTTCGTGATCGTGATTTCAAATCCCTTGGATGCGATGGTCTATGAGTTCAAGCGTCGCACGGGGATGCCAGGTGAGAAGGTAGTTGGGATGGCGGGCGTGCTGGATAGCTCCAGATTCTCGCTGTTTCTCGCTCAGGCAGCCAATGTGAGCATCAAAGATATTCGAGCCATGGTGCTCGGTGGACACGGCGACGACATGGTGCCGGTGCTCAGCCACTGCACGGTGAGCGGCGTGCCTGTGCAATCCTTGATTGAGAAGGCCAAGCTGGATGCGATTGTTGACCGCACACGCAAAGGTGGCGGCGAAATCGTGGGCTTGATGGGCACCAGCGCATTTTACGCTCCCGCGGCGAGCGCGGTGGCGATGGCTGAAGCGTATCTGTTGGATCAGAAGCGCCTCTTGCCCTGCGCGGCGTACCTCACAGGCGAGTACGGCTACACCGACCTCTACATGGGTGTTCCCACGGTGATCGGCGCGGGTGGCGTCGAGAAGATCATTGAGCTCACGCTCACGGCCGAGGAGAAGGCCATGCTCAAGGCAAGCGCTGAGAGCGTGCAGAAGGTTGTCGATATCGTAAAGGCCAAAGCATGAAGATCCACGAATATCAGGCGAAACAAATCTTTTCACGCTACGGCATCTCGGTGCCCAAAGGGCAAATGTGCCTGACGGTGGATGAAGCGGTCGCTGCCTCAGACACGCTGATCGCGGAAACCAAGATCCCCGTGGTGGTCGTGAAGGCTCAGATCCACGCTGGCGGTCGCGGTAAAGGCGGCGGCGTCAAAGTGGTTAAGGGCGGCGCCAACGAAGTGCGGGAGGCAGCGAGCAAGATTTTGGGCATGCAGCTCATCACGCATCAGACGGGCCCTGAAGGTCAGAAGGTGCGGCGCCTGTATGTTGAGCAAGGGCTCGATATCGCACGCGAGCTCTACTTGGGCTTGGTGGTGGATCGCGACAAGCGCCAGATTGCCATCATGGCTTCCACTGAAGGTGGCGTGGAAATCGAAAAAGTGGCCGAGGAAACACCCGATCGGATCCTCACCGAGCACATCGATCCCACGGTTGGGCTCACCGGCTATCAGGCGCGAAAGCTCGCCTTTGGCCTCAAGCTTGGCGAAGGCGTCCCCGATCCCAAGGCCACGACGCAGAGCTTTGTTGCTCTTCTTAGCAAGCTCGCGCTGTTGTTCGAGAAAGAAGATTGTTCGCTCTGCGAAATCAACCCGTTGGTCGTGACCAAGACCGGCGAGATTGTCGCACTCGATGGCAAAGTCACCTTCGACGACAACGCTAAGTTCCGGCATCGTGAGTGGAACGAGCTGATGGACAAGGACGAAGAGGATCCGGTTGAGCTTCAAGCTCAGGATGCGGGTTTGAGTTACGTTTCCTTGGACGGCAATATTGGCTGCCTGGTTAACGGTGCGGGTCTTGCGATGGCAACGATGGATATCATCCAACACCATGGTGGCACCCCGGCGAATTTCTTGGATGTGGGCGGTGGCGCTACCAAGGAGCAGGTCACCAAGGCCTTTAAGATGATCCTTTCGAGCTCGAAAGTTCGGGGGATTTTCGTCAATATTTTCGGTGGGATCATGCGCTGCGATGTGATCGCTGAAGGTGTTATCGCCGCCACCAAGGAGCTGGGCCTCACGGTGCCACTCGTGGTTCGCCTGGAGGGGACGAATGTGGACGAGGGCCGAAAGCTCTTGAATGCAAGTGGCCTCAAGATCCAAGCCGCCGACACCATGGCTGATGGTGCAAAGAAAATTGTCGCGGCCGTAGCTGCGGCCTGATGCTCGCGGAAAGCGGAGAAGGTGAGAAATAGAGTATGGCGGTTTTAGTTGGAGCAGATACGCGAGTTGTCGTGCAGGGCATCACAGGCTCTGCAGGTTCCTTTCACGCAAAGCAATGCATTGCCTACGGCACCAAGATTGTTGCCGGCTGCACCCCCCATCGAGGCGGTGAGCTGTTCGAGGCGGTGGATGCTGACGGAAAAGCAGTCAAGGTTCCGGTTTACGACACCGTGGCCGAAGCGGTAGCCCAAACAGGCGCGGATACTTCGTGTATCTTCGTGCCCGCACCGGGTGCGGCGGACGCCATTCTTGAAGCCGTGGATGCTGGCTGCAGGCTGGTGGTGTGCATCACCGAAGGCGTGCCCGTGATGGATATGATCCGGGTGCGGCGTTCGATTGAGGGCAGAGCCGTGACGTTAATCGGGCCGAACTGCCCGGGCGTCATCACACCTGGCGCTTGCAAAATCGGGATCATGCCCGGCCATATTCACCGCCCCGGCAAGTTCGGTGTGGTGTCGCGTTCTGGCACACTCACCTATGAGGCCGTAGGCCAGCTCACCGCCCTCGGCATGGGTCAGTCAACGTGCATCGGCATTGGTGGCGATCCTGTAGGCGGAATGGACTTCGTGGATGCGCTGAAGCTCTTCAACGAGGACCCAAACACCGAAGGGGTCATGATGATGGGCGAGATCGGTGGCAATGCCGAGGAGCGCGCGGCCGAGTACATCAAGAAGTACATGAAAAAGCCGGTAGCTGGCTTCATCGCCGGTGCCACGGCACCCCCAGGCAAGCGCATGGGGCACGCCGGAGCCATCATTTCCGGCGGCAAGGGCACAGCCAAGGACAAGATCGCAGCGCTCGAAGCTGCAGGCGTCCGCATGGCGCCCTCGCCCGCGGAAATGGGCGTCACCTTGAAGAGCATGCTCTAAGACCGCCCGTTTCGGGCTTGTTTCTACGGGCCATCTTCGCCTAAGTAGGGCCGCGCTGAGGGGCAAACGACCGGAGAATTTTTATGGCAACCCAACGAACTCTTTGCATCATCAAACCCGACGCCGTTGAGAAACGTACCCAAGGCGCCATCATCCAGCGCTTACTCGATGAAGGCTTTCGCATTGTTACGATGAGACAGCTTCAGATGTCTCGCCCTCAGGCTGAGGGATTTTACGCGGTTCATCGCGAGCGGGGCTTCTTCAGTGAGCTCGTTGAGTTCATGACTCGTGGCCCTGTGGTGGTTCTTGCACTCGAACGCGAAAACGCTGTTCAGCATTACCGTGACGTGATTGGAGCCACCGATCCGGCGAAGGCAGCCGCAGGCACGATTCGCAAGCTCTACGGCGCCAACGTGGGCGAGAACGCCGTGCATGGTTCCGATTCCGAAGAGAACGGCCGTCTCGAAGGCGCCTACTTCTTTCCGGGCTCCGAGCTGCTCTAAGAGTAGCGGGGGGTCGCGCAGCAAAAAAGAGCAGGCGCAAGGGGTCGCGCAGCTAAAGAGCTGAAGCATGGAGCTGGCGTAGGGGCTCTCATTTTCAATCGCGAGATAGTTCGCATGCTTACTATCTGGTGAGGCCATCCGAGGCATGCCCACGAGGAGCTTACTCCTGGCTCATCGTCGCGCCGCAAAGCCTTGCTTGAGCAGCGCCGAGGGTGCATTCTGGGCGCAAATGTCTGCGTCCACTGATTCGCCCATAGTGCGGCGGGGCGAGCGAGAGCCGATGCAGTATCGGCGATTTGGTCGCACCAATCTTGCGCTCAGCGTCGTTACGCTGGGCGGCATGCGTTTCCCGCACGGCTGGGAACAGCCGCGGACCGAGGTGCCCACCGACATGCTGGAGGAGTGTTGTGATTCGATTGAACGCGCCTTCGCGGCTGGCATCAATCACATCGAAACGGCTCAAGGCTACGGCAAAAGTGAGCACTGTTATGGGCGAGCGCTGAACCAAGAGCTCAAGATCCCACGCTCCAGTTACTTCTTCATGACCAAGGGTGGGCCGCGTACGGGTGACGACGTCAAGCGCTCGATTGAGGAGCAGCTCGCCGGGCTGCAAATGGATCACTTCGACCTTTACGCATGGCACGGAGTTAACTCGCCGGGAACGCTGCGCGACATCCTGGTGAAGGGTGGCCCGATCGAGGTGCTCAAGTCCTATCAAGAGCAGGGAATCATCGGCAGCCTAGGCTTTAGTACCCACGGTGGATATCGAACGATTTGCGAGGCTATATCGACAGATCTTTTCGATTTCGTGAATCTGCATTGGTATTACTTTTGGCAGCGGAATTGGGGCGCCATTCAGCTGGCAGCGCTTCACGACATGGGTGTGTTCATTATTTCGCCCAATGATAAGGGCGGAAATCTGTTCAATCCGTCGGAGCTGTTGCGCGAGCTCACGCTACCGCTCACGCCCATTCAATTCAACGCTCGCTTTTGCCTGCAATCGCCACTCGTGCACACGTTGAGCTTTGGCATGCATCAGCCGTCACATTTTGAGGAAATGCTGGGTATTTTTCCGGTTCAGAGTCCGCTTTCGGACATGGAGACTCGCATCCTCTCAAAGCTCGATGCGCGCCTGGATAGCGACCCCTATTCACGCTACCTGGGGTACGAATTGGAAGGGGACCCCTCAGGTATCAATATCCAGGAAGTGCTCAGATTTCGCCGCCTGCTCAAGTGTTACGATATGCGCGCCTTCGGCGAATACCGGTACAACATGTTCAGCAACAACGATTGGTTCGGTGGCGCTTTCGCCACACCCGAGAATGTTGCCAAAGTCGAACTCTCAAAAGTTCCGAAAAACGTTCCGCTGCAGGCTCTCCTCACGGAGACCCACAACGAACTCTTCAAACCTAAGAAATAGCGCTCTCTGCAAGAGCACCGCCACGGCGATCATGTTTCGGGCCCCATGTACCCCGAGCGAGGGAAATCGCCCTGGAGCGCTTGCCTCCGAAAGGGCTAGGAATATTCGATCGCCAGGATCTCAATTTCCATATCCCCAGCAGGGCGAGCCACGGTGACAAAATCCCCAACTTTGCGCTTCATCAGCGCTTTGCCGAGCGGAGCGTGGAAGCTGATACGGCGCGCCGTCGGATCGGCTTCATCGGGGCCCACAATCTGATACGCACTTTCCTTGCCGTTCTCGTCGCGTACGCGCACGCGAGCCCCAAACGCAACAATATCGAGGCGTCGCTCTTCTTGGGTGACCACGACGGCATTCTCAAGGCGCTTCATGACGAAGCGGATCCGGCGATCGATCTCGCGCAAGCGCTTCTTGCCGTAGATGTATTCGGCATTCTCCGAGCGGTCTCCCATTGCGGCCGCGTCGGAAACCTCCTGCACCACTTTTGCGCGCTCAACGTTCAGCAGCTGCTTCAGCTCATCGGAAAGTTTCTTGGCGCCGTCGGGCGTGAGATACGTGGGGGCGGACATCTGCGACGCTATAGCACTTGAAGCCCCCTCCGTTGAGCGGGGGCAGCGGAAGGGCTAGAAGTTGGTGATGAAGCATCGGTGGCTTTTACGTGCGGCAGTTGTCCTCGGGACGTTCGCGCTGCTGGGTGGGTTGGCACTCCTCGGGCTTCAAGCGTATGTGCGGGCGGAGTTTCAACGGAGGTGTGCTGAACGTGGCATTCAGTTGCTACCCGGTGGGGTAAAGTTTGGGTTTCTTTACGTGGCGCTCGAAAATTCAACGTTTCGGACGCAAGCTAGGCCAGCGTTGAGTGGCAGCGTTGGTTCGCTGCGTGTTGAATTTGAGGCGTTGAGCGTTGAACGCGTCATCGTTTCGAACGTAGCGGCGGTGGGCCACTTCACGCGCTCCGAGTTGCGTGCCTGGGTGCAACGAGCTGAAGGGCGAGAGGAGCCAGAGCACCACGGGCCTTCGCGCGGAGGCCCCCTGATCCAAGGAGAGCACCTTTCGCTCGCCTTGAGCGAGCCGACAGGCAGCGTTCCTTGGCTCATGCTGAAGGAAATGGCTTTTGAGCAACGTGCCGCGCTCATCATGTTCGATGTCCCAAGCGTTAGGTTGCTGGGGGTGGACTTGGGCCATCTTCTTGGTGAGTTAAGTGCTGAGCGTTGGGTGTTGCATAGCAAGCCGAAGCCAGGTGGCGGCAGCTTCCAGGGGACAGCAAGCTTCGGTCCCGAAGAGATAACGTTGGACGCCCAATTCGCAAGCCTGCCGTTGGCGTCGCCTCTCGGTGGGTCGGCGCAGGTCGCTAGCTCCGTTTCGGGTGCCGCGCATGCCCGCTTCCAACGGCAAGTTGCGGGACAACCGGCGGGTGATGTGGAGTTGACGCTGGAGGGCATGAAAGCGCCCAAGTTGGGGGCGTTGGGTGTCGGTTTCTTCGCGGAGCGAGGCTTCATGCGGGCGTCGTGGACGCTCGATCCCGCGTACGAATCATTGCAATTCTCCTCGATTTCGTTCAGGGCAGGGAAGTTGGGGCTGTCCGGCTCTGGGAGGTTAGAGGCGCTTGCTCACGAACCAAGGATTGTGGCGGCGTTGGCGGGTTCGCTCTCCTGCCAGGAAATCAGCTCGGCATTCTTGAACGCCCAGCTCGGCTCCTGGTTGGGAGGTCTGGCTGCAGCTCCCGCGCGGCAATGGATCAAAGGGCGGGTGCAGGTGGATCTGAAGCTTGACGCCAAGCTCTCATCACTGGCCAACGAGCCACCTCGCTTCACGTTCGGGGTCGGCTGCGGTTTAGCATTCCCACAATGAGAGCGTTGGGCCGCACCTCGGCTAGCGCTTAGGCGAGACTGTTTCGAGATCCGAAAGCGCAAAGCGCACCGAGTAACTCACGCTGGTCGGCTGCTTCAGAGGGTTTCGAAAGCGCACGGCTTCCAGCACGTTTTGCATGCACTTGAGGAAGGCCTTGCCACTCAACTTGGTTCGAATAGCTCGGACTTTGGCGCGGCCGCTGCCGGGCTCCACCACCAGATCGACGCCATAGATGGCGAGTGGCCTCGGGCGCTCCACCAAGCGGTAACACCTTTGAAATTCACCGAACACCAAACTGATGGGAGCCGTAAACGCGCGATGCGTGGCGGCATCGTTAGGACCCCCGCCGACATGCAGCCCGACGTTCTTCAATTCCAGCTTTGGCAGCGAGCGCGCCCTGAGCGGATTGGCGACCGAAATCGGGTCTGCGGCTGCGCGCACTGACGGTGATTCGGGCGCCTTTGGGTGGGGTTCGGGCGTCCGTGGGGGCGCATCAGGCGCTGCCATGGGCGTTTCAAACGCGGGCTGGGGCGGCAGCTCGGGGACGACCTCAGGCGGAGCCTTCAACGAGGAGCCCGCCCGCGGCGGCATTGGCACGCGCCCAGCACTCCTTGGCTCGGGACTGTGAGCGCAGCCCGTCGCTGCCGCCAGCAGCCAGAGGCTGAGCACGGCGGTCGAGAAACAGGGGTGCATGAACCGCTCTTCTATCATGACTGCTTCGGAACGGTAGCGGCGTCGCGCCACACGAACTTGATATTGGAGTGGCAGCCGGGAAAGATCGTGACTCGTGCGCACTAGCCTGCCTCATCGGGCGCTCCTCGCTGGTTTCATCCTGACCCACGTGGCGTGTGGCTGTCAGACTCGATCTGAACCAGTGCCAGCCCAAGCCCAGAAGGCGCCGCAGGCGGTGAGCGTGCCCGCAAGGGAGAGCCAACCACTGGTTCCAAAGGCGTCGCCGGTTCCAACGCAGACGCCGGTTGCGCCCGAGCCCGTGGAGGAACCCCCTCCGGCATCCGATCTTCCCAGCCAACATATCCGACGCTTTGACGTGGGTCCCGGCGGGCCGGCAACTGCGTCCAAGGATGGGGTCGTGATGATCACTCGCGACGACCAGGTGTTGCTCGCCAGGCTTTCCGCAGCTGGCGTTGAGCCTGTTTCGGCGAACCCAGAACGCTCGGTTTCATTGGGGCGTGGGCCGGCTGTTTTGGATAATTTTGCGTACTTTATCTCAGGTGGCCGTCTATTGCGCCGGCACATCACCGTCGCCGCGGCGCCGCAGATTCTAGCCACCGATGCTCGTGATGGCACTCGCGTGCGGGTAGCGCGCGTGCGCGGAAAGCTGGCGGCAGCTTACATTGCCAAGCTGCCGCCGGATCGTTTGGTCGCTCGGCTGTGGATCGAGCCGAATGCTAATCTGTTGCTTTCTCCCGAAGGGACTTCGGCTAACTCCGTGAGCCTAGCTGAGTACGGAGGTAACTTGTGGGCGGTGTCGCTTGAAGCGCGCACCGGCATGAGTTCCTTGCACGCCCGGCTCTTGTCGGCGCCTGAAAAAGGCGGCTTGAGCGAGGATGTGGTGCTCTGGGTCGGTGGGACGGCGCAGCCCATGACCGAAGTGCACCTCGGCCCAAGCCCTACGGGTCTGTTCGCCTTTTTGCCCATCGAACGTGATATTTCAAGCTTCGGGGTAGTACGCCTGGCGCTTGGGAATGCGCCCCAAACGGCTTTGGCTGCGGCCTGGACGCTGTACCCGAACGGGTTGGATCCGGCACCGTTCGATGTGGCGAAGGTTTGCGGGGGGACCTTCCTGCTTTCTGTGACGCCGGTAGATGCTCAGCCCGGAGCGCCTCAACAGCTCCAGGTGCGGGCGTTTGATGGGCAGAAGATTGGAGCCGCCCTTACGTTAGCAAACGGTCGAGTTTTCACCGATATTTCATTCGCCGAAAGCAACACTCGTGTGCTCTTCGCCTATGTCGCAGACCGTGAGACCTGGGCACTTCTGACCGATTGCGCTGTTCTTCGAAAACTCCTGGCGCGCTAGGATTGCCAAGCTTGCCACGAGTGAGTACCAATTGAGCTCTCCTTTAGGAAACAATCGTGGCTATCAAGAAGAAAACTACTAAGAAGCTTCCCAAGAAACCTAAGAAGAAATCCCGCCTCACCGCCAAGACGGCTGATCGCCACGCCCTCTATCAGATGTCCGTTCAGGACCCGAAGGAGGAGGTGCTGGTGTTGCAACGCATGTTCAAAAAGCACCGCGGCACCACAGCACTCACCTTGCGCGAGGATTTTTGCGGCACCGCGCTCTTGTGCACCGAATGGGTGAAGGCTAGTCCGAAGCACACGGCCACGGGCGTGGACATCGACAAAGAAGTGCTGGATTGGGGCTTGGTTCACAACATTCGCCCGCTTGGCGAATTGGCGGAGAGCATTCAGCTTCTCAAGCAAAACGTGATGAAGCCGGTGCGCCGCAAGCACGACATCGTTTGTGCCTTCAACTTCAGCTACTGGATCTTTCAAGACCGCCCGGCACTTCGGAGTTATTTCAAAGCTGCTCGTGCTGGGCTCGCCAAAGGAGGCCTCTTCATAGCCGACGCATTTGGCGGCTGGGAAGGGAATGAACCGATGTGCGAGATGCGCACGGTGAAGGGCTTCAAGTATATTTGGGATCAGTCGTCCTTTGATCCCATCAATGGCATCGCCGTCAATCACATCCATTTCGAATTCCCAGATGGAACTCGGTTGAAGGAGGCCTTCTCCTATACTTGGCGGCATTGGACTTTGCCTGAGCTGCAGGAGCTGATGCTTGAGGCAGGTTTCTCCAAAGTGACAGTCTACTGGGATGTCAGCGAAGATGTGGACGTCGAAGATTATCGCCCGCGCCGGGTGGCGGAGAATCAGCCGGGTTGGCTCGCTTACCTGATAGGGGAGCCGTGAAGGCGCAGCGGTTCTTCGTCCCGCTCGTCAGCGCGTTGCTCGCGGCGTGTGCCGCACAGCACAAAGAAGCGGCCGAGCCTCGGACAGAAGAAGCCGCGCCGGCAGCAGCTCGTCCGCTTGAGTCTCCCGAGTCTCCTGAGTCGCGCGGGGGCCCCACTTCGAGCAGGAAGCCCGAGCTCGAGTACGCCGATCTTGCGCATGCGCTGCGCGCATTTGAGTCTGCTCGGCGCGAGGTTGATGATCTGGCAGTTTCCTCGCGTGATGAGCCGTCAAAGCGCTCCGAGGCGGATGCTGGGTCGAGTGGCAACGCGCCAACGCCTGATGATGAAGCACGCTCGCGCGGGTCGAGTGCCCCCAAGGCGAGTGCGCCCGCTGCTGCAGCCGAACAGGCCCCGTCGCGTGCTCCCAGTGCGACCGCTGCCCCGGCACGCCTGCCAGGCTCTGAACGGTGCGCGCGAATTTGTCGGGCGCTTGGCTCAATGGAGCGCGCGTCGCGTGGGATTTGTCGGATTGCAGGCGAGGGCAGTGAGCACTGCACGGGTGCCAAGGATGAGTTCGCGCGAAGTCAGAATCGCGCCGCCTCGTGTGTTTGCAGCAAGGAATAAGGATCGCCGTGGCTCCGCTCGAGACGTCTTCACGGCCCGTCGGGCGCTTGGCGCCAAGCCCCACTGGGGAGCTGCACCTCGGACACGCTCGCACATTCCTTTTGGCCTTTTGGCACACCCGTTCACGGGGTGGACACATGCGCTTGCGAATCGATGATTTGGATGCCGAACGCCTGAGGCCCGGCATGAGTGAGCGCGCGCTCGAAGATCTCGAATGGCTAGGGTTAACCTGGGAAGGTGAAGTGTTATGGCAATCCAAAAGAAGCGATGCCTACCGCGCGGTTGCGAGCCAGCTTCTCGCACAAGGCCTGGCTTTTCCCTGTGTTTGTTCGCGTTCCGAGCTTGAAAGAGTCCAAAGTGCACCGCACACCGAGGATCGGGAGCTCCGCTACCCCGGCACGTGTCGCGCTCGATTCGCGTCGTGGGAAGCGGCACAGGGAGTTTCCGGTGGCGCCGCGGTCCGTTTCCAGACTGGAACGGCGGCGGTGTCCGTGTCGGACGCATTCGCCGGTCTACATGAATTCGATGTGCAGCGTGAGGTTGGAGATTTTGTGATTCTGAGGCGGGATGGGGCAGCAGCGTACCAGCTGGCAACGGTAGTGGATGACGCGGCGCAGGGCGTGACCGAGGTCGTACGGGGTGATGATTTACTGCCGAGCGCCGCACGCCAAACCCTGCTCTACCAGAGCTTAGATTTACCAACTCCCGAATGGGTTCACGTGCCGCTCGTGGTCGACGAGCAAGGGCAACGTTTGGCGAAACGTAACAGCCCGCTGTCGTTGTTGGCGCTCCGCCAAGCGGGTGTCGATCCGCGAGCGGTCGTCAAGTGGGTGGCCAATTCAGTGGGTATTCCGAGTAGCGAACGTGTGCGCGCTGAGGAGCTCGTTCCCGAGTTTCGGCTGGAGCGCGTCCCGCAGGGAATTGCACAGCTCTCAGCAGAAGCCTGGGCGCAGATCAGGAGCTAGCTCCGGGCGTGCGGTGATTCAGGAATCGCGCGGAAAAATCGGAATATCCAGCAAAAGCTCGCGGCCGAATCGATTCAACAAGGGCCGTTCCGATTCGCTCACAAACACGACGGAAGTTCCAGACTTTCCTGCTCGGCCAGTGCGGCCAGCTCGATGCAGGTAACCTGCAGCAGAGGTTGGGAGCTCGTAGTGCAACACCCATTCAACATCGGGAATGTCGAGGCCCGTCGCAGCTTGGTCCGTGGTGATGAGCACGTTCACATCACCGCGCGCGAAATCGATCAAGGCTTGCTTACATTCGGCCTTCGAACGTTCGTGGCTCACGGTTACCGGATACTCACCGCTGTCTTTGAGGAAGCGATAGACATGCCGAATCAAGTGCGGTTGATTCACGAACAGAATCGCTTGCCGGCAGCGATTGTTGCGAAAGAAACGCGCGATGGAGAGGTCCTTCTGCGAGGGATCCCGTACCGGCACGAAATGATGTTGAATGTGCGTGTGGAGCGGACTCTCTTCAATCTCGGGTCGCACCGCATCCGCGCCCATGACGCGTTGAATGAGCGCCTCGGCGTGTTTCCCCAAGGTCGCGCCGGCCAGGATCAGCTGCAGCTTCGGCTCGGGGCGGGACAGCACTTCGAGCAAGAAGCTAGCTCCTTTACTGGCCAAAATGGGCTCGGGCTCATCCAGAATGACGGTCGTGACACCCTTCAATTTGCGCTCGGCATACATCTCAAGCACACGCCCCGTCGTTCCCACAATGAAGCGGGTGCTCTTCTGAATGTCCGCCCGTTGCTTCCGAGCATTGCCGCTCGCAACCAGCGCTCCTACTTTGATGCTCGGGTCTCGGTAACGCTCGATCGTTCTCTGGATCTGAATTGCCAGCTCGGTGGCAGGGGTGATGCAGAGGGCTCGGCCTTCGCTTGAGGTTCGGAGTCTCTGCAGGATCGGAAGGGTATAGGCCAGTGTCTTGCCCGTGCCGGTTCCGGATTTGAGCACCACGTGCTTGCCGGCAAGGATGGGTGGGATCGCGAGCCGCTGCACGCTGGTTGGTATGCTGATGCGATCCTCTGCGAAAGCTTTCAGGATCTCGGGCGTGAGTTCCAAATCGGAGAGGCTGTCGAAGCCGGGCTGTGCGTTGGGTGCGTCCACGCAGAGCTTGTATCACTGGCGGGCAGCGGAAGGCCGGATGGCCCGCGTTTTAGCTTCAATTGAGCTGTTTTACAGGCTGAGCTTGAGGGTCAAAAGCGCTGCTGGCGTGGCTTCGGTGCTCGGGCTCCCCGAGGTGAGAATGGCGCTCGGAGCTACTTTACAAGCGTCAGCCAGCAGTTGGGCCGCACTGGCGCCGCGCGCAGCACTGAGGTGCCAAGGCGAAGGAAACGCTTTGAGCGCCCGTTGCTTAGTATCGCTGCTGGAGGCAGCTCCAACGAGCGTGAATTTTACCGCCGCTTTGCCGGCTGCTCGCGCGATACGGCACAGCATCTCTTTGCCGAGCGGTGTGGGAGCGCTCGCGTCATTGCGAAATAGCGTTGGGCTCTGAAACTGAATTTCGATCGCTGCTTCGGTTGAGGAGAGTGCGATAAGCTTCTTATCAGTTTGCGGTGCCAGCTCCGTGGTGAGTGCCTTGTTGAGCGCAGCCAAATTGGCGCGCGCGGCTTCGGTATCCACGCGGGCCGAGCCTTGTGCGGCTTTCAGCTGATCGCGATCCGCTGCGGTGCGCTTGAGCGCTTTCACTGTTTGTTCGGTTTGTTCTTGCTGCTCACGGCCGTGAATCGCAAGCTTCACGTACTCGCCGTTGAGCGTTTCGTGGGCGCGATAAAGCGGCAGATAATAGCTCACCAGAACTCCGAGTGAGCCGAGAGCGACCAGCACGCCGAGAATGGAAAGCACTCCCGTTTTCTTCGGTGGGGCGCTCACCGCCACGAAATGTTCTTCATTGCCCATCCGCTGCCAATCATTGCGACCCATGCTGCACCTCAGTTCTAAACGCACCTTGCCTCCATCTTTGGCGCTTGGCGACAAGATACTGCCGGGTCAGCGGTTCGTGAGAACTCAGTCCTTCAAGAGCGGAATGATTTGATATCGGTCGAATTGCCGCGTGTTTGACGAGCAGATCTCCACTATCCCGCGGCGAGCAGCTTGCTACAACAGGGAGCCAGTCGAAAATCTTGTGTCTGGTGAAAGGAACTGCATCGTGCAAAGCGCCGCCGATTTAAGTCATGAGCTAATGGATGACGACGACGAGGTAGAAGAGAGCTGGCAAGTGCAGGTCGCGCAGGGCGATGTACGCACCCTTTCGCTGGAGCAGCTGGATGATTTCTATAGACTGAGCATCATTGATGATGAAACGCAGGTCTGGAATCCAGGTATGGTGCGCTGGGCTTCGCTCGGTAGCGTTCTTGGCCTAGATGCAGAGCCGGAGGCGAAGGGCCAGCCAGCAGCTGCTGCTAGCAGTGCGGTGCGGTCGCAGGCCCCTGAAAGCGCTCCCGCTCGGCGGGTCGACGGACCGATGCGCACTTCCACTGCCCAAAGCGGAATGATGGAAAGAGTGCGACAGCCGCATGCTCAGCCGAGCGCAGCATCCCGGCCACCTGTTTCGCTGGCCAGTGCAAGCTCCTGGCCGCCTGTTTCCGAGGCGAGTCCTGCCTCGCTGCCCCTGAGCCTGGCTCCGTTGGTTTTCTCGGTGCCGCCCCCGGCGCTTCCGCGCGAGAAGCTCAGTCGTGGAGCCGTAGGGTTGTTGGGGAGCGCGCTCGCGCTCGTCGCCCTTGGCGGCGCGGTGCGCAACGATGTGGTGTTGGGCGCGGTGGATGCTTTCGGTTCCGAAGCCTCCTATCTCGGCGTCGAAGCTCAAATGCTGGGCGGTCCGAGTTTTGGGACGCCTCGTGCGGTGAAGGCGCTCGTCGCAACATACGCGGATGTTTACCGAACCGTGGAGGTTCCGAGCGAATTGCTGCGGAAAACGCCAGTGACCGGCTCGCATTCGTCGGAGGCTGCGAACGACGACAGCGCCTCGGACGCCTCGGACGCCCCGTCGAACCGCGCTGTACGCAAATCGCGCCCAAGTAGTTCCGGAAGGCCTAGCCCACGTGTGGAACGTTCAACGATGGGCGACCCCATGAAAACCCAAAAATCAAAACACCCCGCACGTAAGAGTGACGAATACGATCCGCTCAACCCCACGCTCTAGGTTACTTTTCCCGGATCGCCCGCGTGCCCACACCTTCATAAACTTCCTCGGGCACAGAGATTGAGGCATCAAGCTGGCAGTGCATGGGTTTGTATTCGATCTGGTGAGCGGTCAATTCCTCGCTCACTTTGCGCCGAAATAAGAAAGAGCGCCCGTTATCGGCGATCGACACTAGCGCCCGTTCGGCCTCGGGGCGCTCTTCTTTGAGCGGTTGTGCGTCAAACATCGCAACGCAGGGGTTTTCGAGTGTTCCGTAGAGCACGGCGTTGGTGGTGAGGAACGTACGCAACGGTTCCGAGCCTTGTGTGATGAACACCGGGTGCCGGGTGCCGCCCGTGAATAGTGAGATCGTGCGAGGCGTTGTTTTTCTTTGGGTGTCGTTACAGCTCAAAGGAGGATCGGGCGTATCCAGCTGCGTCGGGACGCGCTGCGGCGAGCCAACGGGTGGGCCCACGATTTGAAACGGGAACACGAAGGCCTGGGAAAATGTGCCAAAAACGTCTTCTTGGTGCACATATAAAGCTGCTGCCCCGTTGACGTAGACGATGCTGCGCCGTTGTACGAGCTGAGCGCTCTCGGCAGAAAGCAGGCCGGTTGTCATGGGAGAGAACTCGAATTTGTCAGCTTGTGCTCGGGCGCGCACTATCAGGGCCCCGTCTGTTTCCAAGAGCAGTGGCAGAAACTGACCGGCAACCACCGCAATCTCTGGGGCTAAGCGCGCGTCGAGGGAGCTTTTCGGCCAAGGCACAGGCGGGATCTGCGCCACGCTGTGCCCATTCAAATAGTACGTGATTTGGTTATTTCTTGGGCTCTGATGCGGGCGTACGAACACGCCACCTTCAGCAATACTCACGAGGTCGGCTTGGGCTTCCTGAAGCTTGGAGTCGCGTTCAGACTGTTTGTAATCGCCCGGCAGATAGCCGCCTGCGTCGGGCAGCTTGGCGCGGTGTACAATTTCTTTGGTAAAATAATTTGCCCAGGCCAACTCAACGTCACGCAGCTGTGGGTCCGCCGGCGTTGGCAAAGGATAGCGGATGGCGGCAATGCCTTCGATTTGGGAGTACACGTTGAAAGCAAAGCGAGTGGGTTGGGCAACCTTCGCCAAGAGCGAAAGGCGTTCCAGCTTAGCTCCGCGCTGGTGCAGGATATCCACGCTTCGCTCACGAGCTTGCACTGCGGGGAGCATCCAATCCACTTCGCCGATAGCGGCATCGGAGGCGGCGGGAGCGTACGTAGCTCCGGCTAATGGCACCCAGGGTTCAAGGCTGAGTTGGCAACTGACCGGAGTGCGCACGCGCCGTTGATTCTTTTGCGTCGAGACTTCCGGAGCGCCGAGCAGGGGGCTTTTTGGCTGTTCCGAGAGTGTCCAGCCCACTTTTGTCAGCAGATCCGAGAAGACGCAACCACTGGCTTCACACGCAAGGGTTGGTGAACAACGCTGGCTCGGTTCGCACAGCTTCGCAGGTGGGGGCCCTAGATTCTCCCAGCTGGCTCCAGCATCAAGTGTTCCAAACAGGTGCCCGGTGATCTCCGACCAAGCGACGGCGTTGGTGCCTGCTGCGGCCAGGAAGCGCGCCGTTTCCGGCGGCCGTGCGCGAGCCAGAAGCTGGCCCGCTTCATCGAAGACGAGCGCTGCTGGGTTGCCTCCCCCCTCAAAGGTGACAGCCAGACTTCCGTTCGGGCCGTTCGCTGCGCGGATTGCGGTGCCAAGCGCTGCTCTGCCTGGCCGCTGCGAATCTTGGGTCGCTTCGCTCGCTTCCGTGAAAGTCGTCTCGAAGGAAGCTCCGCCGTCTTTAGAGAGAAAGAGCGCTGTTTGAAGCGCGTTGTCGCGCACGCCTACAGCGAACGCGCGTTTCCCATCCTCGGAAAAACCAAGAACCTGGGCTGTGCCGCGCAACCCGGAAATCAAGGCGCGCCGCAGTGTTCGGCGTCCAGCCTTTTGCGTTCCCGGATCGCGGAAGAAGATCCCACCCGGCTGACAGCTCGTGCCCGTTTCGCCGGAATCACAGATACCGGTGAGTAATAAATGATCGTTGGGCCCAGCTGCCATGCGCAGTGAATACGCGTTGCCAAGCACGGGATAGGGCTCCCGTTTAAACGTCAAACCGCCGTCCAGGCTTCGATAAAGAGCGAGCTCTTGTGTGCCACCGCCTGTCGCCGGACCGCACAAGAAATAGACAGTGCCCCCAGAGGCGGCGAGCTTCATCAGCTTGCAGTCTGTCGAGCTGGGGAGGTGCTGGCGCTTCAGGTTTTCGCCGACTCGCCCACTTAACAGGTCCCACCCGTTCTCGCCCTCACGGGCTTCTCGGTAATAACCAGCCGAAAGGCTCGCGCGACCCTGAAGCAGCGCTGTTGCGTCCGGGCCGAGGGGTGGCGTGAGCTTCACCAGAGGGGCCCGTTGTGCCAAAGGGACAGGCGTCAAGGACCGCTCGCGGGTTAACGCATAGTTCTCGTAAAGCCCGCTGATCTTGAGCTGTCCGTCGGCGCTTTCTAGGGAGAGGGCGCCCACCGTGGGCAGAGCCAGTGGCGAAAAGGAAAGCTGCGGGAGGTCAGCGACCCACAGCTTCTCAGGTATCGAGAGGGCCAACGCCGTGCCATTGCTATCGATAGCTACGTCCACGAAACGTTGCCCAGTGGTTTGCGGCAACGCCTCCCAAACGACTCCAGCATCGCGGCTGGCGATCAGCGAGCCACGCTGCGTGACGCCCAAAAGTACCGTTGGCGCCGCCGCAATTTGAGCCAGCGGTTCGCTCGGTGCAGTGGAGCGCACGAAAGGCCCGAGCGGGCTTTCGGCTTGATAGACTGTACCGCTGGCCCCGACGAACCAAAAATCCGATGGGTTCGGGCGCACGATCTCAACCAGCGTTTCTGGCGCCAGGGTGGTAGCCGGTTGTGAGTCACCGTTGTTGGGCCGAACTAACCAACGCTCGCCTCTGTCTCCAGCCAACAGTGTGTCGGCTAAAACACTCAACGCAGCCCGACTCGTCGCGGCTTTCTTCGGGTGATAACGCCAGGCATTCAGCCCAAGCTCTGTCGGCGTCTTCCAGCTCGTTTTAAGCTGCGGACCGCTTTGAGCGTCGGCTCC
>Ga0105048_10004286_pt1 | contig 23284 bp, 19 predicted proteins | sample MAT05_FD_78382 | JGI IMG/M metagenome (GOLD analysis project Ga0105048, IMG submission 78382) | Freshwater microbial communities from Lake Fryxell liftoff mats and glacier meltwater in Antarctica - MAT-05 | ecosystem: Environmental > Aquatic > Freshwater > Ice > Liftoff microbial mat | place...
ACTGACAAAGCAATCGCATCCACCAGGAGATATTGCTCAAACGCAGGCGAATGGCTGCCAACAGGACTGGATCATTGCGAATCGAATTGAGATCCCATTCGGTCGGTTCGGCTGGAATCCAAATGGATTGACCATCGACCTCTTGCTTGACTTTGCGTTTAGGGCAAAGAGTCCACCATCGCCTGGCGACCTCAGTATCATCCCAATCGGCTTTCTAAATGGTAACCCGACGCGTAAGCGAGGACCGCTCGACGACAGCCTTCGCATTGGCTAAGAACCTCGCTTACGCGTCGGGTTTCCAGTCCTGCCCGTCAAGCGTGTAACGCACGACTTGATCAAGCCCCTCGTCGTCAAACACCCATCGAATACTTCCGCGTTCTGCCCACCAGTTGTCGGTAATCTCGGGTAGCGCATCTTCTTTCAGTCTTCGAGTGCACCACGCTTTCAAGTCCGCCCGAACTTTTTTCGGTGGAGTCTCAAACGCACCGACCACTGCGTGCATGTGGTTCGTTCGACAATTGACCGCGGGACAAATCCACTTGCGATGATCACACGTTTCGCGAACCTGGTTCTCAACGAGTTCTCGCTGTTGAGGATTCAGAATCTTCGCGTCTTCAGTCATTTTCGCCGCCGCTTCCAACTCGCGCGCAGGATCAGGCATTTGCCAACCTTTTTGATATTCGATCCAGCCACGCTGATCGCCAGGAAGCCAAGTTCCGTAGGTCGCGATGGTAATGAAGAAAGCAATTGGACTGTCCATCAAATGCCCCCCTTGGTAACCCGAAGCGTAAGCGAGGCAAATGCACCGAACGTCAACGTGTGTCCTTGCTTACGCGTCGGGTTACCATTTTCAGCGTTCATACGACCCCCATTTCGGTTTCGAGTTGACGATCTGCGTCAGGCGAGCACGAATTAGACACGTGGGGACACAGAACATTGTCGGGTCCGTTGCCCCCCACTCGTAGGTGTGGTTCCGAGGCCAAAGTGATTGGCTAAATCTTCTTCGTAAGACTCTCTTATTCCCAACTCCAACCCGGTTTATCCCGGCGCTTCCCTGCGTCTCCTATTTTACCTCTTCGCATCCATATGTCGCTTTCATCGATCGCTCAGGCGTCGGCGGGGCGCAATCGCCAAGAGACCATTTTCAGCTCGCCGTAACTATATTTCGCGCCGAAGGAGGCTTTGGCTTCGGCGACCGTGGCCGTCGGATTCCTAGTGAAAAAATCGGTGATGTCCGATATTTTTTCAGGAGCTAGAACGCGAGTAATGTCTAAACGGCCTTCGCCGATATGGAAAGCAAGATGGCCTTCGATGGTCGTTCGAGCCAACGTTCGCAACCTGGCGATCTCCACGATCGATTGTCCGGCTTCAAACATTTCAAGACTGATAAATTTGGTGTCCGGCGACGGCGGCTTGGGTGCATCTGCAGAGGGCGCGACGTTCACCGAACCATCGTTTTCTCGGGAGTAGTTCTCGATGATTTTCAGAATGGCTTCGCCGTAGCGCTTTGCCTTTCCCTTGCCGATGCCTTTAATACGCTGAAGATGCCGATTGTCCGCGGGTAGAAAAGTCACCAATTCATGCATTGAGATGTTGGAGACGACTTCCCAGGTGCGAACCCCTTGCTCATCGGCCATCTCTTCTCGCCATTCCAACAAGCGTTTGTAGAGCATGGGATGAGGCACATCCTTCGGGACTCGATTTTGCCGACTCGCTCGCTCGTCGCCCGACGTACGAGTAAAATCCAGCTCGGCTTTGACTTTCGCCCGAGTGCACGATCGAGTTGAAAAACCCGATGAACAAGCCATGAAGCATGCGTTCTTTACAAATAATTCTTTTTGCAGCACTTCTAACTGCAAGACAACTGCTTGACGAACAGCTTGGTTGTCGGTCGTCGTGGGTAACTCCTTGGTGGCTGGCAATAGCCCTTGACCGATCTTCTCCGCGAAATAGGCGCCGGCTTTTCTCAATCGCGATTGAAGTTCCTCATTGGCTTCCGGTTCAATTTCCAGGTCGCAATAGCCCGCGAGCTGCGGTTCGAATTTTTTGGCGACGACTAGGAGCTCCGTCTCGGCTTTTTCGGACAGTGCGCGGACTTGCGACGCAGCGGATGCCGTCAGCGTATTCTCGTGCTCTCGATAGACGCGTTCGAGTTGGTCGAAACCGCGCCGGATCGACTCGAAGGAGAATAGTTCCTCCAGCAACCGTCGCTGGTAGTTTCGCTTCGCTTGCTGAAGTTCTGCCTGATCCGGAGCCTTGCTCTCGGCTTCTTCGGTGTAGTTCTTCACGACGCTATCGGTCTTGACGCTCGAAGGCGTGATTCGAGATCGGAGTACAATCCCTTCAAAACTCTTGCATCGACTGAGGGCGACATAAACTTGCCCATGTGCGAAAGCGGCTTGAGCGTCGATGATCGCTCGTTCGAACGTCAACCCCTGACTCTTATGGATCGTGATCGCCCACGCCAATTTAAGGGGATACTGGGTGAACGTTCCGAGTATTTCCTCCTTTATTTCTTTGGTGGTCTCGTCCAAGCTGTATTTTACGTTCTGCCAATCGACCTTCTCGACGGCGATATCGGAGGATTCATCGGGGCAACGAACATAGATAACTTCCTCATCGAATTGGGTAATCTGACCGATCTTGCCGTTGAAAAATCGCTTTTCCGCCTCCATGTCGTTTTTGACGAACATGACTTGAGCCCCTACCTTGCACTCGAACTGTTCCTCGGTCGGATATGCCGACGTTGGAAAGTCGCCGTCGATGATCGCTTTGAATACTTTGGAAGCTCCCCGAAGCCTGGCTAAGCTATCGGCGTTTATCTGTTGCGCGACGGCGTTCGTCGCTGTCAGCGTAATATAAGCGTCGTTGGCGGAAGTTCGGAAGTTCGGAACGTAACGGCTGTTGAGCCGATTGAGGACGTCTTCGTCGATTTTATTGTCGCGAACTCGATTCAGAAGATCGATGAAGCTCTGATCCGATTGTCGATAGATATGTTTGAGTTCAATCGAAATGTACTCGGTCTTTTGCAAAGCTTGGCTCGAAAAGAAATAGGGAGTGGCATAGTGTTCTTGCAACAAGGCCCAGTCCTCTTGTTTGACGACCGGTGGAAGTTGGTGCAAATCGCCGATCATCAGCAACTGAACGCCGCCGAACGGCAAGCTGGCTTCGCGGTAGGTTCGCAAGACTTGATCGACGGCATCGAGCATATCAGCTCGGACCATACTGATTTCGTCGATGACCAAAAGATCGAGAGAACGGATGATGCTTATTTTCTGACCGGCCAAGCGATGGGAGCGGCTCTGCTGGTCGCGGCTAGCGCCCGGGATGTGCAGTCCAAACGGGAGTTGGAAAAACGAGTGGATCGTCATGCCACCGGCGTTGATGGCGGCGACTCCCGTCGGCGCGACCACCACCATTTGTTTCATCCCCTCGGACTTAATGGAGTGCAAGAATGTCGTCTTGCCACTGCCGGCCTTACCCGTCAAGAAAAGACTTCGATTCGTATTGCGAACAAAGTCGAAAGCTAATTCTAGTTCTGGGTTCGTCGATTGCCCCATGGGTCTGTCCAGGCTGAGTGAGCGTAGCGTCATGAAGATCGTATCGTCATGAGTTGTAACAAGTAGCGTTGTCGGTATCACGTCGATAACATCATGACGATTCTCGACGATTCGGAATATGGGGATATGCTGTATTTTAATACGTCCGTATGGTAGTTTTTTCGGAAGTCGCTGTCCAATGGCTATATACGGCCAGCACGGCTCGTCAGCATGCAAAGGTTCAGGCTCGCCACCTTGAAAAAATCCGAAGCTCGCCGTTAAGACTTCTCCTGCCACACTGTCTTATCCGGCGTTTAAACCGCTGACAGAGCGCCACGCTATGTAATCGAGCGGAAGACTGGGAATAGGGATGTGCGTGGCTCAGACAATATGGCGATGCCAAGCAAAGGAAAGTTCTATCCAAGAGGCTGATTCCTCGGCCCAGATCTTGGCACGCCTACGCAAATGAACCACAATCGGAAAATGAGTTGGAATCCGTACGTCAGAGCGTTATTCGCGGTACACATTACGGCTCGGAGTCGTGGGTACCACAATCGGCTGTGAGACTCTAACTGAATCACACATTATAAATAAGCTGCGTCCGCTGCGTCCCCTTTTTACTTTTCCGTCCCCTTTTTACTTTTCGGGCTTGAACAACACAACAAGCGCCCGGATGCCGAACGGAATGGAAAGTATGAAGCACGGGCCAAACAGAGGAATCACGGCAGCCCATGCTCCAGTCAGAGCGAGCCAACGAGGGTTTTGCCGAAACATGGCGATCGCACCCGCGAGTACTGTAAGAGAAACCAAAGCGTTCATGGCCGAAAAGGCGATCGTCTGTAATGCCAGTCGATGCTCGGATAACGTTGCGTCTGGGTGATACAAGGGTGGGATCCTTTGGCCGTCTCGCATCTTTATCGAGAACATTATGGCGTCATCGATGGTTACATCCATCGTCGTGTAGGAAACTTGGACGATACGAACGACATTGTCGCCGAAGTTTTCATGGCTATGGTTCGATACCTACCTCGATTTCGGTGGACCGGTGCTCCGTTTCGTTGTTGGCTTCTCGCGTGAGCCAGACACATTGGATACTTGCTTAGAGGATCGCATTATGGAATTGAGTACTTGCACTATGAAAAAACGCATAAGAACAACGCGGTTTCTCGCTGTTATGGCCGTTCTCTTGGTCACGGGTGAAGGATTTATCGCGTTGGGTGGCGACGTCGCCATGGTGAACTGTATCTCGCCATCCACGGAGAAAGATGCAGACGGAAACATAGTGCCGCATGAGTTCAGCTTGGGGGAACCGAGTTTTATCATGCACACTCGCAGTACGACTGGATAATAAAAATATTCATCGACTCCAGCGGCCCAATTGGCACGAGAAATGTCTCGTTGCACGACTCTGATTCCTGACTTCCAGTGGACGATTCGAGTACAATGCATCGATGAAAACTTGCTTCACGTTATTTTTAGTCGTTTTGTTGGTCGGCTGTCGGGCAAAGGGGCCGCCCTCGACCCCGCAACATCCTCCGCCTCCGCCGGAAGTCGCTGTTACCAAGGCAGCGACGTCGAAGGTCGTCGAATATCGCGAATACACCGGACGCACTTCGGCAGTGGATACCGTAGAAGTGCGTGCACGAGTCAGTGGCTACCTTTTGCAAACGCCGCGAATGAGAAACAACGACGACTCGATTTTGAAGGTAACGGTCGATGAAGGAAAGTTGGTCAAGAAAGGAGAATTGCTGTTCGTTATCGATCCCAAACCCTATGAACTCGGATTGCAACAATCAGTTGGCTCGCTCACAGCCTCCAAAGCAAGGCTCAAGCAAGCTAACAATGAATTGACACGAAGCGAAAAGCTGCTCGATAGTAACTCGATCAGCCGAGCTGAGTACGACCAATCCTTCGCCAGCGTCGCGGAGTTGCGAGGCCAGATCAAGTCGCTCGAAGCCTCTGTCGCTCGCAACCAATTGGACCTTAAATACACCGAAGTTAGCTCTCCCATCGACGGTATGCTTGGCCAGACCTCGGTCACTCCTGGTAATTTAGTCGCTGCCGACTCCACGGTTCTAACGACCGTGGTCGCAGTTAATCCAATTTACGTCGACTTCGAGGTCGATGAACAGTCAGTGCTCGACTATCGAACTCGAATGCTCGATGGCGAAGTCAAAAACGCTCGCGAAGCGATAATCGCGGTTCGAATGGGACTAGCTAACGACGATGGCTTTCCATGGGCGGGGGTCATTGACTTTGTTAACAATACCACCGATCCCGGGACTGGCAACACCAGAATTCGAGCCACCTTTCAAAATAACACGGGCATGCTTTCGGCAGGGTTGTTTGCTCGTATCCGAGTGCCCTTCAGTGCCGAATATGATGCGGTGCTCGTGCCCACCAAATCGATTGCAATGGATCAACAAGGTCGCCATTTGATGATCGTCGGGGATGATAAAAAAGTTTTGCGGCGCGCCATCAAGCTCGGCCCCATCGAAGGCGACATGACCGTTATTCGCGAAGGAGTCAACGCGGGCGAAAAAGTCGTAACCTCTGGGCTGCAAAAAATCCGCCCCGGCGCTGAAGTACGCATCGCGAGCGAGACTGTTCAAAGCGAAAACGAGAAACCGAAAGGCACTGAAGTTGGTGGTCTGAAGTGATTTCCAATTTCTTTATCAATCGCCCTGTCGCGGCCAACGTGATAGCGTTCATGACTGTGATCTTGGGACTGGTCGGGCTATGGAACTTGCCGGTAGAACGATATCCAAACATTACGCCGCCTACGATTCAGGTCGTGGCCAGCTATCCGGGTGCGAGCGCGCAGGTTATGTCCGACACCGTGGCCGCGCCACTGGAACAGCAAATCAACGGCGTCGAAAACATGCTGTATATGACTTCGACATCGTCGTCCAATGGCAGCTATTCCTTGACAGTCACGTTTGAGGTCGGCACCAATTTAGAAGAAGCTCAAGTGCTGGTACAGAATAGAGTCGCACTTGCAGAACCGTTCTTGCCATCGGACGTCCGCCAACAAGGCATCTCGGTGAAGAAGCAATCCTCAAACATATTATTAGTCGTTTCACTGACATCGCCGGACGAAACATTCGATAGTTTATATCTTTCCAACTACGCAACGCTGCGATTGAAAGACGAACTCAGCCGCGTCGAAGGCGTGGGGGACGTAACAGTCAGCGGTGCTGGCGCGTACAGCATGCGAATTTGGGCAGATCCAACGAAGCTGGACGCACGCGGTCTGACTTTTCAAGACCTACAGAATCAACTGCGTCAGCAAAATGTACAAGTCGCCGCTGGCCAAATCGCCCAACCGCCTTTGAATAACTCCCAAGATTTCCAATACACGATGACCGCGCTGGGGCGATTGTCCGAAGTCGAACAATTTGAAGACATCATAATCAAGGTCGGCGAAGACGGCGGACTTATTCATTTGCGAGACGTCGCGCGAATTGAACTTGGTGCACAGACTTATGACACCTTCGCACAGAAAGGCGGTATCCCAACCGCCAATTTGTTGATCTACCAACTACCGGGCGCGAACGCACTGCAAGTAGCCAAGGGCGTGCAAGCATCAATAGCGAGCTTGGCGCAAAAGTTTCCTGCTGGGTTGGAGTACGACGTGCCCTTCGATACCACGATCTTCGTCTCGTCGGCCATCAGCGAAGTCTACAAAACGCTCATCGAAGCCGGCGTTTTGGTGCTGATCGTGATTCTCGTGTTCTTGCAGGATTGGCGAGCTGTTTTGATTCCTGCGACGACGGTTCCCGTCACCATCATTGGTGCCTTCGCCATCATGCCTATGCTGGGATTCTCGGTCAACTTGCTGACGTTGTTCGGATTGGTGCTGGCGATCGGAATCGTCGTTGACGATGCGATCGTGATTGTCGAGAACGCTTCACATCACATCGAACGAGGCGAAGCACCGAAGGAGGCTACCATTCGCGCGATGAGCGAAGTAACAGGGCCTGTCATCGGCATCACCGCCGTATTGATGGCCGTATTTATTCCGACCACATTTTTGGGCGGCATCACTGGGCAACTCTATCGGCAATTCGCACTGACAATCGCTGCCACGGCACTGCTCAGTGCCATAAATGCGTTGACGCTAAAACCGGCTCAATGTGCCCTGTGGTTGCGGCCAAAGCAAGAAGGCAAAAGGAAATTTATTTTATCGCGTTGGTTCAACACCGGCTTTGGCTGGATCGAATCTATGTATGTCTATTGCGTTGGCAAATTGATTCGCTTTTGGCAAGTCGTGTTGATCCTGTTTGTCTTGACCGTCGGCGGAACCGCGTGGTGGTATCGGCAAGTCCCGACAGGATTCCTACCGACCGAAGATCAAGGATATCTCATCACTGCGATCCAACTGCCAGACGCCGCCTCGCAAGAACGAACCCGCGAGGTGATCGAGCAGATGAATGGTATCTTGAAGGATCAGCCAGGCGTAAAGACTTGGTTCACGCTCGGAGGACTATCCCTTCTGGAAGGCAGCCAATCGTCCAACGCTGCGACCATGTTTATTGGATTGAAAAACTGGGAAGAGCGCACGACGCCGGACGTTCAGCAAATGCCTCTCATCGGACAGATTTCCCAAAAATTCGGTTTTATCAAAGACGCATTTATCTTGGTTATCCCGCCACCAGCGATTCAAGGTCTCGGAACCAGCGGTGGGTTCGAAATGCAAGTGGAAGATCGAGGTGGTGCAGGATTGGTGCAGTTGCAAGCTGCTGTGAATAAACTGCTGGCTGCAGCGGCTTCCGATCCGCAGCTACAACGAGTCAACTCGACTTTCCGCGCTGGAGTACCACAATTATACGCCGACGTCGATCGAGCCAAGGTGCTCAGCAAGCAAGTTCCTTTGGGCGACGTATTTACCACTTTGCAGGCCGCTCTGGGTTCCGCTTACGTCAACGACTTTAACAAATTTGGACGTACCTACCGCGTTACGCTGCAAGCGGACGGTCCCTTTCGCGATGAGGTTGACGATGTACGACGACTGAACGTTCGCAATGCTGGCGGCGAAATGGTTTCATTGGGAAGCTTGATGAAAATCGACGAAGTGTTCGGTCCGCAAATCATTCGCCGTTTTAATCTGTATCCGGCTGCCAATGTAACCGGCTCGGCGGCAACGGGAGTCAGTTCCGGTGAAGCTTTGAAAACGATGTCGCGATTGGCCGACGAAAATTTCCCTGACTCGATCGCGTTTGACTGGAGCGGTGTGTCGCTGCAAGAGAGTCTGGCAAAAGGCGAAGAGTTATACGTATTCGGCTTGGCAGTCTTGATTGTCTACTTGGTGCTTGCTTTCCTGTACGAGAGCTGGGTATTGCCCTTCGCTGTAATTCTTGTCGTACCATTAGGATTGCTCGGGACAGTTGCCGCCATTTCGCTGATGGGAATGGATAACAACATTTACGTTCAAATTGGTGTGGTCTTGATCATCGCCTTGGCTAGCAAGAATGCTATCTTGATCGTCGAGTTCGCTCGTGATTTGCGGATGCAGGGTCAGTCTATCCGCGAAGCCGCCATTGCGGCAGCGAGGATGCGTTTTCGACCCATTTTGATGACTTCGTTCGCGTTCATCCTTGGCGTGTTACCATTGGTATTCGCAACCGGAGCCGCCGCAGCCAGCCGACGCTCGCTTGGCACAGCGGTTTGTGGAGGCATGATCACGTCGACGGTTCTAGCGGTCTTCTTCACGCCTGTTTTCTACGTCGTATTCCAATGGATTAGCGAACTCAGGCAAAGACCGGCTAATCGTTCGTAACACAGCGACGGCAGCTACTTTGGCTCCAACGATTCGTCGAACAGACCGTGCATCTACCAGAGCATGTTTCAAAATCAAACTGAGGTTCTGGCCTTGCGTGCATCAACCGTGCCAATAATTAGTGCGACTTTAATAATCCGCTAAATTGCAAACATGGAATCGAATGCGGCCTTTTGTGTCCGTCATTTGGCCTCCCATGGACCAAGCTGGTCGATCGCGCATCGATAATTCCAAAGCGACCCTCGCTTTGCCAAAATCGCACAAACTTACAACTCCTTGACTGGCAGTTATCATCCACTTGCTAGAATGGCAGAGTCGCCAAGTCCCTCATCGTACGTCGTCAACAGATGCGTATTGCTAAAAAGCTAGATGCGTATCGCTAAAAAGCTGATAGTGCCGATCTGCTATCTCGTCGCAGCCTGTTGCGTTACATTGTTGCATCGACTGCGGTTCGCAATTAGTCGTTGTTTTGTTTTTTGGGAATGAATCCTGATTTAGATAGCAAATGTCGCAATTACTTGGGAAACAAATCGTCATCGCAGGCGGAAGCGGCTTTTTGGGGACGTCCATGGCGAGGCATTTTCACGATGCGGGTGCTATGACAACGGTACTATCTCGTTCGACCGACATTGAACGAAGGATGAGACGATGAACGGAGTCTACATAGCGTCGTCGCCGAATATAGTCTCGCAAGTCGAATTCATGCGTGTGCTCCGAAAAGTACTCAGGATGCCGATAGGTTTGCCGGCTTTTGAATGGATGGTTCGAATTGGCGCTCCATTGTTTTTCCGCACCGATCCTGAACTTGTTCTCTACGGTCGATATGTCGTTTCTGAACGTTTGGCAGATAGTGGTTTCAAGCACAAGTTTCTTGAACTTACCGAAGCATTACAAGACTTGCTCAATTCGTGAGAGCATGGCCTGTTAATGCACCGAGTGAAGCCGACTGATTTCCAGTTCGCGAGTCGAAAGGAGCGCACTGAGAGTTGGCTTGGTCGATCGCGCGGAACTAAGGCGATAGCGTTCATTGTGGAGATGGCTGCAAAAACCTGAGCCGATGCCGAAGCTACTATCTGCTTGGCCGATATCAAGACTTCCGAACTGGACTCATCCTAGGCAAGCGAGTTACGATCGGAATCTCTAACTTTTTTCGATTAACGCGATTCGTTCGCGGATTGCAGCGCTGTCGTTTCTTCGGCCTTCATGCTCAAGTATTCGAAGCTCGTTTTCCAAGGACTGAAGTAGTGATTGGAAGTCTTCGCTGGTTTGGAAACGCGCCTGGGCTTCGTGCACGGAAACTAGCCCTTGATCCGTTCTGCCGATGATTAGTTGAGCGATTGCTAAGTCGGCCATCGCCTGAGTTTTCGACGGCCAATCAGATTCGGCCGAATTTCTCAACGACTTATTAAGCAATTGAGCCCCTTGTTGGTACGCACCCGATTGTAGTTTAACACTTCCCAGGGCTGCGGTCGCCGCACTAGCGATGGCCGGTTGCGGGCTTGTGGCTGGCCCACTTAGGATTGCAACGGCAACTTCCGCTTGACCGATGGATGCGAGGCATTTTGACTCGGCGATCCTCAACCACGAGACATCATCACCTGTTGCAAGGGTCTCCGCCTTCTTGAGATTCAGTAACGCCAATTGCATTTCCTCACGATCCATCTGGGCCTGAGCGATTGCCGACCAAAATAGCACACTGGTGGATCGAGGATTCTTGACAAGAGTTCGGCCAACATGGCCCGCGAATAGATCGCTTATGCTCTCTGGCCATATTTTCGAGTCGGGTAGAACTTGTTCGATTCGCAACCAGAACTCGATATCCAGTGCTGAGTTCTCTTTTTTCATGATTTCGATTTGGCTGAAGATCGCGTTCAATCCGAAAGTCCGCACGGAGTCCGATGTGGCGTTGTTTCGTTTCGCGGCCTCTGCCAACAGCAAGTTGATGTCGGCTTGATATTGTACGTTGCTCGATCGCACAGCAACCGCCAACGCTTGTCGATACAAACTATCAGCAGCACTCCATTGCTCGGCGACGACAGCACGCAGTCCTAGCAACCTAAGACAGTCCATTTCGACAATGGGATGTCCCACCGCAGTGGAGGTCTTCTTCAATAGGTTTACCGTTTGGTCGTCTGGATCACTTGTTTGCAATGCCAATGCGAAAGCGTTACGTTGCTTCTGATACTCTTGCGCAACGAGTGGGAACTCCTCTGCTACTTTCAATAGCGAATTCCAATCGGTCTTCGCATTTGCAGCGGACCGTTTGCTTCGCGAAGCAGAAATAAGCTTAATATCCTTTGAATCGCTGTCGATCGCCCATCGTTCGGCTAACAACCGTTCACTGGTCTCCCCGTATTGCATCCCAAGCCTAGTTGCGGATCTTAACCTGTCTTTTTCAAGCAGAGGTTTTAGGCGGGCTCGAAGATCTTCCGTCGAAAGATTCGAGGCAATCCCGTCTCCAAGGATCGCTTCACTTCCATCAAATCGGATTGTGCGGGCTGGAGGATTGGCGACACGTTCATTTTCTGTATTCGGATTACTCTCGTTTGTTGCGATCCCAGAATCTGCTTTGCGTTGATCGGACTTTTGGGACTTCGATGACAAAAGCGAGTTTACTGACCAAGAATTCACAAAGCTTTTTCCATCCTTGTCACGTTCTGTAAAATTTGCACATCCCAGCATCGATACAGCAGCAACCGCTGCAGCCGAATGAATCAGGATGAGCTTGGAGTGTCGCATGAGGGCATGCATCGAGTGGAGTCCATTCACTAATGGTTCTTTGGAACTACGTTGTGGAGTCGAAATAGATTGGCGCGCTGGCAACATTCGGGGTCGGCTCGAACAACCTCACATGGCAAAAAAGTATTCATGGTACTTTCCGATCCGTCACGGCTTGGGTGTAAACTAAACGCGCTAAGAAGTTCGTTGCTAGCAGCAGCCGATTCCGAAGGGGTGTTGAAAACATAAGGTCGAATGACCACAACCAATTCTGTGCGAATGCGGTTGGTCGATTGGCGGCGGAACAAGAACCCAATACCAGGCAACTCGCCCAAGATAGGAATCTGGTCTCGTGCGTCGTTCACCTGCTCTTCGATCAATCCACCCATCGCAACCGCCATTCCATCTTGTGCCACGATGGTTCCGCTGACTGTTCGTCTCCGTACGGTGTCGACATTGACGCTGCTGATTCCATTTCCATTGGCAGCAGGAATTGGAATCGAGGCACCGGAGAGAATGCGTTCGGAATTCTCCTCGACCACACGCAGAGTTACGGTTCGATCTGCGTTGATATTGGGGGTGATCAAAAGCGACTGGCCGACATCACGCAATTCCGTGATGGGAGTGGCAGCGACAGCTCCGTTGACCGCGTTGACGCTTGCGACGACTTGCGACGGCGTGAAGCCAATTGTAAACGGCAGTGTGTCCCCTACAAAGATGCGGCTCACTTCATTGTTGGCCGTCAGAATGAGAGGGGTTGCGAGGGCAGTCACACGGTTCTTGCTCTGCAAGAGTTGCATCCGAAATTGAAAATTGTCGTCGACCATTTGAAAGGAAAGTGCACCTGGAACTTGACCTGCGATACTTGAGGTGAGGGCACGAGAGACCGAAGAACTACCAGGGAAACTAGGATTCAAGTTTCCATCGGAGAGCGCACCCGAAACTCCATCGCGTTTTGTAAAGTATTCAAAGGCCGAATTGAGTCCATCCGTCAAATGGACTCGAAGCACTTTGACTTCAAGCAAGACCGTGGGGGTAGGTACATCCAATTGTTTTATCAATTGTTCGATCTGTTCCATCGATCGAAGATCACCTGTTCGAACGATGATCTGATTGTTCCGACGGATGGTCGAAACATAGATCGTAGCTGCTTTTCGCTCCAATAGTTCGCTTCGGTCGCTGTCACTGATCCGTCCTTGATCAACAAGCTGGTTCTCCAGATGCTGAATCTCGTCGGAAGACAAGTCGTTCAGGGGTCGATTCTCTCGCAGTGTTTGCGAATTTCGAAAATTGTTCCCAAGTGCACCACTACCAAAAGGATCATTCGACGTACCGCTTCCAACGTTATTCAATCCATTCGTCCCGTTGAGTCCATTCAAGACGTTGGCGCCACGCAATTGCATGGAGTTCACACCGGAATTTCCACCTCGGCTCGAACCGGAGCCTCGATGAGAGGCGCCATCTAGAGCCCCGAGGCCAAGTGCGCGACCATCCACAAGATCGAATCGACTGAACCGTTGCGAAAGGTCGGCTAGATCTGTTTGATCGCTGCTGGCTGAATTGTATTGCACTCGGCTTCCAAGAATTTGTTGGATCACTTGAGCGACAGCGACTGGATTAGGATAGAGCAGTGTAAAAACCTTGGTCTCCTCCTCCCGGAAATTCGACAGATCGCGTTCGTATTCCTTAGAAGTGGCGATCCGAATAATGCCTGAGTGATCGTCTTTTCGGTAGAATAGTCCATTCGCCTTAGCAATGGCATCCAACGCTTCCATTGCAGTCACTCGTTTGAGAAATGCCGTAACACGCGTTTTTCCAGCTTCGGACGAATTAATGATGTTCAGGCCGGCTTCGTCCGCAAGAACTTTCATGGCGTCGGCCATAGTAACGTCGTCGAATTGAACTTGAAGAAGCACTTTTCGCGAACCAGCGCTAACTTCTACCTTGGCGGCTTCCCCCAAGACAACGATTTCCCTGGCGATCACGTCCTTCTTTACGGAAGGTAGCAGTCTAGGCAAAACTTCTGAAGTACTTGGTTTAACTTCCTGCGCAAGAAGTTGGCGGTTGGCGGAAGCCAAATGCAAAAGCGCAAGAAACAAGCATTGGATAGCGATTAGCCAGCCTGCATAGTTTTTGGGATGCGCCATGTTCGACAGTCCTTCGAGTTGAGCAGTGGCATCGCGCCACTACTGAACAGGATCTATCGACTGGGTAGGATGTAAGGATCAGTTAGATTTTGCCGACGAACAGGTTTTTCGTCAGTATAAGGAACCGTGGTGTTCAGGTATCCATCTTGCAAACTGTGCAAACCGTGCAAACTGTGCAGGCTGTTCAAACTGTGCAATGTGTGCAAGGTGTGCAATGTGTGCAATGTGTGCAATGTGTGCAATATGTGCAATCTGTGTAACTGCTTTACTTCTTTCTGTTTTTTCGGTGCTACAGTTCTCCGATTGCACAAAGATGTCCGGCAAATTGGTCATTACCGCCTTCGTTAACTTTGACGAAGAGTGCCGAATTGCAGTCATGCTGCATCGAATTACAAACTGTTGCAATTTTTGGAGAGATTTAAAAATGTCGTCGCGTTTTGCAAATCGTAAAAATCGTAAGGGGTTCACCCTGATAGAGCTCGTCGTTGTGCTTTTCATACTCGTTGGACTTGCGGCACTGATCATTCCCGCCGTGAGCGGGCTTGTTGCCCGTACGACCGCTAGTACTTCGGCTTCAAGTATCGGAAATGTCGCGAACGCCATACAACGCTACGAAGCTCAGTTCTTGGCATATCCAGATAACTTCGATAGCCTAAAGACCGACTTAGTTGGAGCAAACCTTGATACGTTAGATGCAGCATTCATTGCGGCAACAGTAAATGTGACATTGACTGCTCCGAAGCGGGTTCCGCTTACCGCTGCTGGAATCACCTCTATCGGTGTCCATACAGCCGGCGACGGCAGCTATGTGATGGCAACGCCGACAGCAGTAACCGACACGACGGTGCTTCGAGGGCTCTCGACAACAACTCAGGAAGCTTTGGGATTGGAAACTACGGGAGTTGCCGGAAAGTACATTGTCCTCGGAGTAGGAGCCATGACCAGCATGAAAGGTCGAACGATGATGGACCCGCCAGTTGCTTTTCCCTCCGACGGCTCCATCAATCCTATTAACACGTATCGTCGTTTCATGGCTATCTTTCAAATCAATGACGGAACCGATCCATTGACTCGCGCAAAGCTGGTGGGAATACTGGCGCCAGATGCAAATAGTATTTCAACCGAGTTAGGTAATTACTTCTCACTCGTAAATCCTAGCAACTAATTTTTCTTGCCTTTCAATTCTAGAACCATCGATCAAGGGGCTCGACTCTGTTGAATCAGAGGAAGCCTCGGTTCGGAATCGCTTCCAAGAACTAATCGGTACGCGAACCAAGCAGCAGGAATATCATGTTTCGACGCAAAGCATTTACTATCATGGAAATGGTCGTAGTGCTTTGCGTGCTGGCGGCTCTTGCGGGCCTCTCACTCCCGATCTTGAGTGGTACCTACAGTATTGCCGCCACCTCAACGACTCAGTCGACTTTGCGTGAAGTAAGCCTTGCGACGAATCTGTACTGGGCGGATTGCAAACTGTTGACTCTAGATGGAGTGACCACGGTCGCCACCGAACCTACGCGGTTTCAAGTGCGGTGGTTGTTTAGAAATCCCCAAACAGACTCTTCGGACAAAAGCTACAATATCAACACAACCATTGGTTGGAACGGCCCGTATCTACTCCACCCAACCGGTAGTCCTCTCCAATTCGGAGACGTAGCCATCATCGACGCATGGAATCATGCTATCTCGATTCAAGACGTTAACAGTACGTCGGCCCCGCGCGACGTCCGAATCGTTTCCGCTGGACCTAATGGCTTGGTGGATATCCCAGCCAATGTTTCTACCTCAAGCTTAGATGGATCCAATACGGGAGACGATCTCTATGTCGCACTGCAATTGCAGTAACGCTAAACAGCGGAGGCGGTCCGGCTTAACTCTATTGGAAATGGTCGTCGTGCTTGGCATTCTTGCGATTATCGCTGGAACCGCAGTCCAATCGCTCGATCCCATTGCGAACCAGTCACGTTACGAATCAACCCAAAACACGCTCAATAGCATACGTTCGTCGACGGTTGGCGACCCTAAAACAATCAGCGCGAATGGCCAAAGGATAATTTCAGGGTTTATAGTGGACACAGGGGCGCTACCGAGTTCCTTGAATGATCTGTTGCAAAAACCTGCCGCGATGGTTGCGTATGGCACGACTTCATTCGATTCCGATCGTGATTTGATTAACGATGTGACGCTTTCTCGGGGATGGAACGGTCCCTACCTTCAACTCGGCGCTGGACGCTCGAGTATTCTCGATGGTTGGGGGCATGATCTGACGTTGCAAAATAGTTTCGGGATAGTAACCATTGCCTCACTTGGATCTGATAATGACTCTGTCGCCCCCGAAGCCGGGTACCAAGCCGACATTTCAGTCAACATTCCTATCAATGCTTATTCTGGCGATATCGTTTTTCATTTGTATGGAATCAGTTTATCAACCGGAACACGTATTGATCCGACGCAGCCCAATTTGCTAGATGGTATTGCATCTCCTCCTCCGGGGACCAAACTTCTCGGAATTCAGTTTTACGGAAAGAACGCTGCAGGTGGCACCACTGGCGAAATAGAAGAGGTCATGTGCCAGGTCGGCCTAACGGGCAGTTTTGAGTTTCGAATCTCCAGTGCGACACATGGGAAGGCCGCTGCGCGAGCTGTCTTTTGGGAAGACGCAAACAATGACCAACTTTTGACAGTCGGAGAAGTGGTCTTGCGCAAAAGCTGCGTTCAAGTCTTTGATGTTTTTCCCGGCATGGAAAATAGATTCGACATGGAGTTAAGATGACTTTTGGCTAGTTATCGAATCCACCATGTCAAACTACACGCTCGTTCTCATTACCAAAAGTTTGCTCGCTCGGATCGACGTTCGAGTTCGGGGCAAGGTCGCGATCGACTCGTTCCAGACAGCAGAACGTCCCGAAAACGTTGCGGTTGGTAAGCTAGTTGAAATAGCCCTGACGCTGGGGCCCAAGAGGATTCATCCTGTCTGGCTTTACTCCAGCGATTTCTGGACCGGATCGATTAGAATCCCATCGGACTTGTACGGAATTGCCAACGGCGACGAACTGAATCACGCGGCTATTCTTGAGGCCGAAACACAATCCGGAATTCCGGCGTTTCAGTCCAAAGTCGCAATTTCGCGGATCGAAAACGACTCCTTTGGAGATCCTCAATTTTGGGTCACCCAGATTCAAGAGGATCTGCTGAATGAAATTCATCAAGTGTTCGGTTCTTTCAAAGTCAAATGGCGTGGCATTGCGCATCCTGCGTTGACCTGCCCAGAACAGATGTCTGATTCGAAAGCCAGCCATGAAAGGCCGGAAAGCGAATCAGAAATTCGCACCTGGGCTGTTGATGTTGTTATGGGCTATTCGGCTGAAATCCCTAGCCCTCCCTACTTTGCCGTCCCAGCCAAGGTCATGACTCAGCAATCGCAAACGATTTGGGCCGCGACAGCTCTTCTCTTGACGGTTGCGGCATGCGCATGCGCTTCGATACAGGATAAGAACACGCTCCAAACAATCGAGCAACTTTCCCTAAGCCATTCAATGCAGACAGAAAAGGTAGAATCCTTGAACCGCGCTCTCCAAACCGCAGAATCGAGTTTGGACGAAAAACGCCAAAAGGTGCACATCGACAAGATGCGATTGATCACATTATCGAAAGAGCTCGAGCTTATCCGTTTCAACCAATCGACTCTATTCGGACATTGCTCGAACCTGATAGACGCAATTGCAATTTCGGCAGACTCCGATTGTTGGTTACAGAGCATCGAGTCCAATGCATCCCGAACAACACTCAAGGGTTTGTCTCTGAGCGAAGCGTCCGCACATCGTTTTGCAAGTGGCCTGGAACTTCAACGAAAGCTCGCTGGACATACCGTTAATCCCCCACAAATCAGACCGTTAGAAAGGGACTTGGTCGAATTCTCTATCGAAATCGAACTCTTCAACACCACTACGAGTTCGGTAGCAAGTCAGGAGACAACTCCATGACTTCTGCCACCGCTGGTCGACTTAGAATACTTGCCCGAATAATATTTCCATCGTTCTTGATCGTGATCGGTTACATGTGGTTCTGCTTTGTCCCTAGTCAACGACTCATCCAAAGGAAGCGAGTTGAGCTAGAGAAACGCTTGGTCAGCAGTGCAACTTCACCAAATTTAAGCAAATCACTCAACGCGAGGTTGGCCGCTGCCCAGGCGGAGCTGGTGGATCTCTCGCAAGAGATAGAAACGCTTCGCAAACAAGTGGAGTCGCAAACTGCCTTTCGGTCGCAATCGCTCCATGATTCCAACCGAGCAACCTCCCCTGCAAATGCAGTTGCTTCCACACTAGAACTACTAAGGCGAAACAGCCTCGTCTGCATCGACTGCGGGTTGATTGGTAAAACGCCCGAAAGAGAGGAACGGATAACGTCTGGTCATTCGAAAGCGACGGCAGCTCTGTCGGTACTAAACGAATTCCGCCCAAAGACGAAATACCGTATTCGAGTCCAAGGCCGGTTTCAAGACCTTAGGCTAGCGCTACTTCAAATGCAGGTAGAGAACCCATCTATCCTCGCTTTGTCCATTGACATGGACGCGACCAATCCACTCGGTGCCCAACGCAATTGGACGTTGGTTATCCTTATTTGAAATTGAACAACAATAACTGGTTTGAAATGAACTCCCTAATTGAAAAGACCGATCAGGTCGACACATTGTTGAACACACTTTTGTCCGACCAGAGTAACGTCCCAACCAACTTGGACGATGTTCGAGTGGACCCAAAATGGTCTGCCAAAGTTCCTGCCTCGTTTGCAATTCGGCGAAGACTCTTGCCACTGTGTTGCCTTGGCGGCGTCGTTCATGTTGCTGCTGCCCAGACAATCGATCCGGCCACTGAGCGGCAATTGCTCAGCTACCTCGGCAATCCATTTATTGCAATCGCAACCGATGCAAAAGAACTGCAGCGAGCCATCGCGCGCGTGTATGGAACTTTGGCGTCCAGTTTCCAGGCAGAGAAGCTAAAGAGCTCGGACCGCAATCGACAAAATGGTAACCAATCCAAAGAAAACATCTCGTTGTGCGACGAGATGATCCAAGCGGCAGTCATGCAGAACGCGTCGGACATTCACTTGGTTCCCTGTGAGGACGCGTTGGAAATTCAATTCCGGATCGATGGGGTGCTGGAGAGCTACCGCGAGATTTCCTCGGAGTCGAAACAGGGATTGATCAATCGACTGAAGGTGATGGCCGATTTGGACATAGCCGAAAAGCGAGTTCCACAAGACGGTAGTTTTTCCATCAACGCGGGAAGAGGCGCGGCGAGAATGGACGTAAGGTTGGCAACCCTTCCGACCAGATTCGGTGAACGATTGACGATGCGGTTGCTTGGCACGAGCATCTGCGGCCACAGTATTTTCAAATTGGGGATGCGAGTTGATGACCAAAACGTTTTTGAAGCCGCTTTGGCGCGACCGCACGGTTTGATTTTGCTGACAGGACCAACGGGTAGTGGAAAATCGACAACATTGTACGCCGCAATCTCCGAATTGCTTAAAGCAAAGCGATGCAACATCATCACCGTCGAGGATCCCATCGAATATGAGATGCCTGGCGTCTCACAAGTGGAGGTTGACTCGACCGATCGACTCAGTTTTGGCAAAGCGCTTCGGAGTTTGCTTCGGCACGATCCCGACGTCATCATGATCGGAGAAATTCGGGATGCTGAGACGGCAAACGTGGCTGTGAAAGCCTCGTTAACGGGTCACCTTGTGCTCAGCACACTGCACACTAATTCGTCGGTTGGAGTTGTCAATCGATTGGTTGACATGGGAGTTGAGCGATATTTGGTTGCAGCTACACTTCGGTTGTCCGTCGCACAACGCCTCGTCCGCAAGTTGTGTTCGCACTGTCGGCGAGAGCGTCCCATCATGTTGAGCGAAGCGAATGCGCTGCATTCACCGGGACTAGCTGGTTCTACGGTTTTTAATCCTCAAGGATGTGTCTACTGTGCAGGTCGCGGATACTCGGGAAGAATTGCGCTTTTTGAAACCATGAGCTGCAACGAACGCGTATCGAGCCTGATTGCAAGCGGAGTGGAGGAGAATGAGATTTGGGCGACTGCACAATCATCGAGACGCTCGTCGCTTTCAGATGATGGAATTGCGAAACTACTTTCTGGCCAGACAACGGTTACCGAAGTACTCTCTGCCGTACTGAGTGGGTCTCAGTCATGACCCGCTTCAGTTACATTGCAAGGAACGATCACGGTTTGCTTGCTCGAGGTGAGCTGGTGGCATCATCGCGATTGGCGGCCTATTCCGCGTTGCAAAGTCGCGGTGCAACCCCATTGAGCATAGCACCAGTCAAGGACAGGCTTGCTTGGCTGGATCTAGCCAAGAGTTTCTCGCTGCGGGATGCGTTTGGACCACGTTCGTATGATGCCGAGCTTGCATTGCAACAACTGGCTCTGATGAATCGCAGCGGACTAGGACTCGTCGCATCACTGCAATCGATCTGCGAACAAGCCAAATCCAAGGCGTTTCGAAGTGTTGTGGCTGCCATGATCAATGACTTGCAAGATGGCAAATCATTGCATTTCGCAATGTGCAAGCATCGCATTTTCCCGCAGATTTTGTGCCGATTGATTGAGGTCGGCGAATTGACGGGTGAGCTTGCAGACGTTACGGAACAAGGAGCTAATCAAATGGCGCAGCATCGAAAAAGCAGGGCAAACCTCCTCGCGATGCTTGCTTATCCAGCCTGTGTAATGATTGCCGCTCTAACTGTATCCGTATATCTCGTCTTGGTTGTGATTCCAAAGTTGCAGATCTTTTTGACTGCAATGGGTAGGCCGTTACCAAATATAACGCAGTCATTACTAACGTTTTCGCAAACGCTGCAATCCTGGGCCCCCGTGATTGCAGCGTCAGGGCTGGCTTTTCTCGGAGGGGCTTATGCAGTGTATCGCCATCCTCGCAGCAGGAATCTGCTTGATCGATGGATGCTATGCATCCCAGTATTGGGGACCATCCTTCGTCTCTCTGGTACGATCACTTTTTCGAGTACGCTCACAGCAATGTTGCGAAGTGGTGTACCACTATTAGCTGCGCTCTCTGCAATTGAATCGCTCCATTCGAATCGGTATTTTGTGAATACCGTTGCGTCCATTCGGCAAGCCGTCGAGCGAGGACAGAGTCTATCCGATTCACTCAATGGAACTGCAGCGTATTTGCCGATGCTCGCCCAGATGATGGCGATTGCAGAGCGAACAGGCAAGACAACAGATGTTTTAGAGCAAGTGACCAAGTTCTATGAAGAGCAGTTGCGTGCGACAACCAAACGCCTCGGGGCGATTGTTGAACCTATGCTCATTGTTTTCATTGGTGGCTTCGTCGGTTATGTATACATAGCATTTTTTGTAGCCTTAATGAGCGCTGGAGGAAGTGGACGATGAGTTGGATTCTTCAATTGTCTTTGGTATTGGGGCTTGAAATTCTATTGCCGGGCGCTGCGCAGGGCGGGGGGCCTGACTTGCCTGCGGATACGAGGGGGCCGAGAACTTCTTCGCGAACCGAGGGTGATCGTGATCCGTCTGCGCCAAACTCCCTAATTTTAGCGAGGCTGGGTGCAACGATAAGGAATACGTCGGAATCCTCGCCTGTAGCAGAGGCGCGCCTGGGGGAACCAGCAACTGCTACGAAGATTCCGGAGATTCGTCTCAAAGCCATCGTGCTCAGTGATGTGGACCAGGGTACGGCTATACTCGAATCGAATGGTCGAAGTATTACGTTGAAACTGTCGCGACCGCAGGGTAGCAATCAAGCGGACACATCATGGCGATCACCGAGCGGATTTACGCAAGGAGGTATTTATTTCGCTGTCGAAGACTTTTCCAAAGATTCGATTAAGTTGCGGCTAAGTTCGGACGACTCGATTCTTGTCGTACAATAGCGACCCCACGAAGCGGCTCCGTTCGCATTAGAATTAGGACTGCGACCATCAATCAAACTGAAATCGATGTGCAATGGACAGCACAACATCCGCTTGCGGTTCGCGGTGCGGTCGAATCAAGTCCTAACGTTACTGGATTCTCGCTCTGGAGTAGTCGTGATATCCTTTGATTTCTTGCACAATCGCAGCCAGTTTTTCTAAGTCCAACGTCTCCCTGTCGACGCCTATATTTAAAACACCTAGAATGTTGCATTGCCCGCATCGGACGAGTTCTTCCAGTAACATTCTTCCGTACACGATGGATTGCTTCCCGCTAAATTCATCAATTCCAAAGATGAGATCAGCATCGACCAAAAGTTGCTTATACCCGCCTCCTTCCACTGGATTTGAGTCGCGAATGAAATCCTCGATCGGAATAATATCTGGATGCTCGTTGACCAACTCTTGAGCTTTTATGCCCGAAGGATGCTTTCGATAAATTAATTCCGTGAGAAATTGTACGGGCGTCAGTGCTTTGAACGCGGTTGAACTCACCGGATCAATGGAATAAAACGAGGTTTCTTGTTTGATGTCGACCAAAATAGCTTCGACAACCAAAGAGATAGGAAAGCGTTTTAGATGCCAATCATTCGTCTCTTGAAGAAAGGAAAAACCGGCCTCCAGGCTGGTAAAAAATGGAGCAATGGAATTGCCAAATTCGTCTAACCACCTATAGGTCGCCCATCCGCATGAAGCTTCCGATGGCGACTCTTCGTCGCTCGAGGTCTTCTTTATCATACAAAAAAAATCGATGGTATCGCTCATCTATTTACCTCCGGCTCGATGCCTATTGGCGCAAACATTCTCGGTTATTCGTGCTTCCGCACTAACACAACTGAACGTTGGTTTTGCAAAGCATTTCGGTGTCATCGTTTGTTGCCAAACCCAATGCTAGTGGTCATTTTTTCTGGACAAAATCCGCATGTTAGCTCCCTACCTAAAATCATAGATGGCATCGAATTTGTAAGAGGCGATGCGGAAAACGATAAGAATCGAGAACCAAATTAAAAAGCCGAGGCGGGGGTCACGCGATGCAGATCAGGGATGCGAATACTGTGCCAATGATTCACCATCGGGCCGGAATTGGTCCGATGGAGTGGATGCGACTGGCAATCGCATAAATCGAGTCGGACGG
>Ga0105048_10004287_pt1 | contig 23282 bp, 24 predicted proteins | sample MAT05_FD_78382 | JGI IMG/M metagenome (GOLD analysis project Ga0105048, IMG submission 78382) | Freshwater microbial communities from Lake Fryxell liftoff mats and glacier meltwater in Antarctica - MAT-05 | ecosystem: Environmental > Aquatic > Freshwater > Ice > Liftoff microbial mat | place...
AAACTCCAAACTCCTTAAAGCCTGCCGAACATGCCGGCTGCTGCGGTGAGTAGGAAAGGCCAAACCACCCATACCCATTGGGGCAATACAATAAGGAATCCAACCATGACCACGGTGCTCACGATGAAAATGATGCGGTCGCGGCTGCGGTTTTCCTGATATTCTTCTTTAATTTTCATGCTCTGATTGCGTTTTGAGTGCGAGGGCAAAAGTACGATGCGATTGTTGAATTTTCAACCACCATTATCCAACAAACGCAACAAATCATCATCTTTGCGCTTCAAAGCTCAAAATTCGTATGGTTCAGGTATTCGTTACAGGAGGTACTTTCGACAAAGAATACAATTACCTCACTGGTGAGTTGTATTTTAAGGATACCCACCTCAAGGAAATGTTCGACCGCGGCAGAAGCGAAGTGGACATCGACATCAAAACACTCATGATGCTCGATTCGCTCGAAATGCGCGACGAAGACCTTGCCATCATTGTGTACAATGTTCGCAAAACGCCCGCCAACCATATTCTGCTTACCCACGGCACCGACCGCATGGTGGAAACCGCACGCGTGCTCGCCGATGCTGCCATGGAAGGCAAAACCATCGTGATCACCGGCGCCATGATCCCGTACGCCTTCGGCACCTCTTCCGACGGGTTTTTCAATTTGGGCAGTGCCCTGGCTTTTGTGCAGGTGTTGCCGCCCGGTGTGTATGTGGTGATGAACGGCCGCTATTTTCCTTGGGACAACGTGCGGAAAAACCGCCAGACGGGCACCTTCGAGGAACTCAACCCTGTTTGAACCAAGACAATTCTCCAAACAACAAAACGTACAATGCCCCGGCAACCAAGGGCGCAGCTACACTCACAGCCATAATCTGAAAGTAATATCGGGTCACTTTGCTGCGTTCAATCCATTCGGAAATCAGTGCGATGATGAGCACGGATGATACGATGGCCACGATAATAAACGTTAATAGCGTTGCCATGTAGTCGTTCAGCAGCCAAAAGCCCAGCCAAACGACAATTTCAAGCAAAAAAACTTCCAATACAGTCAACTTAACGGACATATCAGCCGGTGTTTGTTTTGTTGTTTTATCAAAACAACGGCGTAGTTAGCGCTATTTTATGAAACACCCAAAACTGCTTTCCCTTCTGCTCCTGTTGCCAGCCTTTGCTGCATCGGCCCAAAACACACCGCCGCCGCCCAACAACGAAAAGGAATACGAGGTGCAATACCAGGAACGCATCACCAAAGACCGCCTCTACAACGTGTACATCCCCAAAAACCTGGAGGATGCCTTGTTGCAGCTCGAAAAACTCATGACGCCCGAGTCCAAAGTCATCATGAAAGACATTCCTGAGGATCAGGTCTGCCGACAACTGCACGGGCGCCTCGGACAATGGATCATCAACAACTGGGGCTTTTACGGCGGCTCCCGATTGTCGCATTACCTGCGCAGCGCAGGAATTACCTACCCCGATGACATGGCCGATTTTCTCATCCTGGCCTACCACAAACGCCTGAACGACAAACCCGTTCAAGTGAAGGAAATGGCCATCGAATTCAAGGAAATGCGCAAAAAAGCATGGGAAGAGGAGCAAAAACAACGCGAAGTCATCTACGAGGAAACACGCAAAAAAAACGAAAAGTGAACCTTTCCGTACCTCTACCTGTTCACCGGCATTGAACCACTTTAGCTAAAAAGACACGCAAAGTGTAAAAAGCCATTACTTTTGTGCCCCAATATCATAACGAAAGAAGTACCAAGCAGCCAACCATGGCAAAAAAACTGTTGATTGTAGAATCGCCCGCCAAAGCGAAAACCATCGAAAAATACCTCGGATCCGATTTCTCCGTAAAATCCTCGTACGGGCACATCCGCGACCTGGAAAAGGGGAATGACCTCGGTGTTGATGTGAACAACCATTACCTTCCCAATTACGTCATACCCGCCGATAAGTACAAACTGGTGAAGGATCTCAAAGAAGCCGCCTCGAAAGTCGAGGAAGTGTGGCTCGCAACGGACGAAGACCGCGAAGGAGAGGCCATCTCCTGGCACCTGTGCCAGGTACTGGGCCTCGACGAGCGGACCACCAAACGCATTGTTTTTCGGGAAATCACCAAACCCGCCATCCAAAAAGCCGTTACCCAACCCCGTACGGTGGACATCAACCTCGTGAACGCCCAACAAGCCCGTCGTGTACTCGACCGCCTGGTAGGCTGGGAACTTTCCGGACTGTTGTGGAAAAAAGTGCGCGGGCAACTTTCCGCTGGCCGTGTTCAATCGGTAGCGGTAAAAATCGTTGTCGACCGCGAACGCGAAATCAAGCAGTTCAACATCACACCTTACTTTAAGGTCACGGCCGAATTTCTTGCACCAAATGTTCAGGGTAAAACTGTTTCGTTCCGCGCCGAAAGCCCTACGCGTTTTGAAGATGTGGCTGGGGCAGAAGCCTTCCTGAAAAATTGTCTGGGCGCCACCTATGTGGTGGATAAAGTAGAGGTAAAACCCACACGCCGCAAACCAGCACCGCCTTTTACCACCTCCACCCTGCAACAGGAAGCCAGCCGCAAACTCGGCTTCTCGGTAAGTCGGACCATGAGCGTGGCCCAAAAACTGTACGAAGAAGGTCACATCACTTACATGCGTACCGACTCCAACAACCTGAGCGAAACCGCGATTCAGGCCATGGAGCTGGAAATCGTAAAACAATACGGCCAGAAATACCACCAAGCACGCCGCTTTAAAACCAACAAGGAAAGTGCACAGGAAGCCCACGAAGCCATCCGCCCAACTTACGTGGAAAACACGCAGGCAGGCAACGGCCGCGATGAGCAACGCCTCTACGAACTGATCTGGAAACGCGCCATGGCCTCCCAAATGGCCGATGCCGAACTGGAAAAAACAACGGTCGACATTGCGATAAATGCACCTTCCGGCAAACGTCCCGGCACCCTCGTGGCCGAAGGCGAAGTATTGAAATTTGACGGCTTCCTTAAGGTGTACCTCGAAGGCACCGACGACGATGAAGAAGAAGCCAAAGGCATGCTTCCTCCCATGCAATCGGGTCAAAAACTCGACATGGACGTCATGACGGCCCTCCAACGGTACACCCGTCCGCCTGCCAGGTATACGGAGGCAAGTTTGGTTAAAAAACTCGAAGAACTCGGCATCGGCCGTCCTTCCACTTACGCGCCCACGATTTCCAAAATTATGGAAGAAAACCGTGGATACGTTACCAAAGAAAGCCGCGAAGGCGAGGAACGCCGCTTCCAAATCCTTACGCTGAAAAACAACGCCATCAGCAAATCGGAAGGCAAAGAGATTACGGGTACTACCAAAAATGTGTTGTATCCTTCGGATATGGGCATGATCGTTAGTGACTTCCTCGACCAGCATTTCGATAAAATCATGGACTATGGTTTCACCGCCGACATCGAACGTCGTTTCGACGACATCGCCGATGGAAAGGTGGACTGGACGAAAATGATCGATGGATTTTACCGCCCTTTCCACGAAACAGTGGAAAAAACCCTCAAGGAAGCCGACCGTGTAAGCGGCGAACGCATCCTTGGCTCCGACCCGGAAACAGGGCGCACGGTTTTGGTGCGCATGAGCAGTTTGGGCAAACCCGTGGTTCAAATCGGAACAGGCGATGAGCTTGCTGAAAAGGAAAAACCACGCTACGCCAACCTCAAATCAGGCACAACCCTCGAAACCGTTACGCTTCAGGAAGCCATCGAAAGTTTCGCTTTGCCCAAAACACTGGGCGAATTTGAAGGATTGGAGGTGAGTGTAAATTCCGGCCGTTACGGTCCGTACATCAAATTGGGTGAGCAGTTTATTTCCCTGCCCAAAGGTGCCGACCCTTATGAAACAACCTATGATCAGGCCCTTGAACTAATAAGTGCAAAAAAGGAGTCGGACAGGCCGTTGGCCCATTTCGAAGGACAACCCATTACCAAAGGCAAAGGCCGTTTCGGTCCTTTCCTCAAATGGACTGATTTGTACGTCAACGTACCCAAATCTGTGAATTTCGACCTGATCACAGCCCAACAGGCCGTCGAACTGATTGAGGCAAAAATTGAAAAGGAAGCCAACCGCTACATCCAGCACTGGCCCGAAGAAAAGATCAGCATCGAAAACGGACGATGGGGCCCGTACATCAAGTTTGGTAAAACCATGGTTTCTCTTCCCAAAGTAGAAGGTGGTAAAATGACCGTCGACCAGTGCCGTACCCTCGAATTGGCCGATGTAAAAGCCATGATTGAAAAGGAAATGCCTGGCATCTTTGATAAAAAAGCCAAACCAGCGAAAGCAACCGGAAAAGCCAGTAAGGCAAAGAAGAAATAATTCGGTTGGTCAAAAAAAGATGGCGTTGAGGAGTGAATCCTCAACGCCATCTTTTTTTCTTGACCAACCGACCAACCGATTTTTTCAATGCGTGATCCCATCAAGATCATCGTATTCGTAGATCTCATTTTGTAGGTGGTCGTTGGCCATGATTTCTGCGATCGGATTGATGATGCCGTTGTGCAGGTCGTATACCCAGCCATGAATGTGTGGCGCATTGCGTTTTTTCCACGCGCGTTGCACGATGCTGGTCTCGGCGATGTTGTTCACTTGCTCGATAACGTTGAGTTCGATAAGGCGGTTAAGTCTTTGTTCATCATCGGCGATTTTTAGCAGTTCCGGCTGGTGCAAACGGTACACATCTTTGATGTGGCGCAACCATTTGTTGATCATGCCGAAGGAGTGGCGGCTCATGGCTGCTTTTACACCGCCACAGCCATAGTGGCCGCACACCACGATGTGTTTTACCTCCAAAACCTCGACAGCGTATTGCAAAACGCTGAGCATGTTCATGTCCGTGTGTACGGCCAGGTTGGCCACATTGCGGTGAATAAATATGTCGCCCGGACGGGTTTGGGTAATTTCATTGGGTGGGACCCGACTGTCGGAGCACCCGATCCATAGGAAATTAGGTTTTTGGATATCCACAAGGCGTTGAAAAAACGCCGGGTCTTCCTTCACCATGCGGGCGGCCCATTCTTTGTTTGCTGAGAGTAGTTCCTGGTAATCTTGCATAAACAGGTTGTGTAAAAATGACAAAATCAGGGTTGATGGAGATCAACACAACGCAAGAAGGCAGCTATTTCAAGAAGGATGCAGCAGAAGAATGTGTGCAATGTAGGTGAACCTGTTGACTTAAAAAAACACAAAACGTCTGCGCCAATACATTTTCCTTAAAAAGTGCAACGGAATGTTCAATTCATGTGAACGTTGTGAGGGGACTAACTGTTACTTTTGCACGCACTATGGAACAAGTAAAATGCCTCATCATCGGCTCAGGCCCAGCCGGATACTCAGCGGCCATCTACGCAGCCCGCGCGGGCCTCAAACCCCTCATGTACACAGGCATTCAGCCGGGAGGACAACTCATGACCACCACCGAGGTTGAAAACTACCCCGGTTATCCGAACGGACGTACTGGTCCGGAAATGATGGAAGACATGCGCGAGCAGGCGCTTCGTTTCGATACGGAGATCCGTCAGGAAATGATCGTAAAGGTTGATTTCACCGGCTCCATGCACAAGGCATGGTCGGAAAGTGGTACGGAAATTCATGCTCCGACCATTGTTATTGCAACGGGCGCCAGCGCCAAATGGCTGGGTATCCCCGGTGAAGAACGCCTGCAAAATGCGGGTGTTTCAGCCTGTGCCGTGTGCGACGGGTTTTTCTTCCGCAAACAGGAAGTCGCCATCGTTGGCGCAGGCGACACCGCCGCAGAAGAAGCCACTTACCTGGCCAAAATTTGCTCGAAAGTGCACTTGCTTGTGCGCCGCGACGAAATGCGCGCCTCCAAAATCATGCAAAAACGTGTGCTTAATACACCCAACATTGAAGTGCACTGGAATACCGAAACCGAAGAAGTGCTCGGCGCCGAAAGTGTGGAAGGCATCCGCATCCGCAACAACAAAACTGGTGAAATAAGCACCCTGATTGTTACCGGGTTTTTCGTAGCCATTGGCCACAAACCCAACACAGACGTGTTCGCCGAATGGCTGACACTCGATGAAACTGGTTACATTATTGCAACCCCCGGCCGCTCATTCACCAACATCCCCGGTGTCTTCGCCTCCGGCGACGCACAGGACAAGATCTACCGCCAGGCCGTTACCGCCGCCGGTACCGGCTGTATGGCCGCTCTTGATGCTGAACGGTACATCACAGAACACGGGTTTTAGTCGGTTGGTCGGTTGGTCGGGATTGACCAACCGACTATCAGACTAACCGACTAAATTTTTACCTTTACCGCATTGTTCACCCTTTGCATCCTTTTTCAATGAAAAGATTTCGCCCAGGTGTGCTTCACGGCGATGAAGTTACCGAACTGTTCAACCACGCCCTCGAACACCAATACGCCCTGCCGGCCGTCAACGTGATCGGCACCAACTCGGTCAACGCTGTGCTAGAAACGGCGGCTGCCGTCAACAGCCCCGTCATTGTACAATATTCCAACGGCGGCGCTGCGTTTTTTGCAGGCAAAGGTCTGTCGAACGATGGACAAAAAGCAGCCATTGCAGGCGGCATCTCCGGCGCACAACACGTGCACGCCATGGCCGAAGCTTACGGTGTTCCGGTTATTCTGCACACAGATCACTGCGCTCTGAACATCATTTCGTGGGTAGACGGTCTGCTCGACGCCGGTGAAAAATTTTACGAAAAAAACGGCTTCCCGCTTTACAGCAGCCACATGCTCGACCTTTCGGAAGAACCCATCCACGAAAACATCGAAATCAGCGCGAAATACCTCAAACGTATGCGCGAGATGGGCATGACCCTCGAAATTGAGCTCGGTGTAACGGGTGGTGAAGAAGACGGCGTGGACAACTCCGACGTCGACTCGTCCAAACTCTACACCCAGCCCAGCGAAGTGGCTTACGCCTACGACGAACTGTCGAAAATAAACCACCGATTCACCGTTGCCGCAGCTTTCGGCAACGTGCACGGCGTATACAAACCAGGCAACGTAAAGCTGCAGCCCGTGATCCTGAAAAACTCGCAGGATTACATCCACAAGGAACGCGGTACGGCCAAAGTCAAACCAGTTCACTTCGTGTTCCACGGCGGCTCCGGTTCATCTCAGGAGGAAATCCGCGAAGCCCTCAGCTACGGCGCCATCAAAATGAACATCGACACCGACATGCAATGGGCATTTTGGGACGGTATCCGCGGTTACTACGAATCCAAAAAAGGCTACCTCCAGGGCCAAATCGGTAACCCCGACGGCTCGGACAAACCCAACAAAAAATACTACGATCCGCGCGTTTGGCTGCGTGAAGGCGAAAAAACATTCGTTACACGCCTCAAACAAGCTTTCGAAGACCTGAACTGTATAGGTCGAAACGCGTAAAAAGGTTCAAAAACACATTAGGGCACAAAAGGAAACACATTAGGACACATTAGAATTGATTTGTAGAGTGCATCATTTGTTCAATATTTTTGAAATGATCCACAACTGCCAATTTATTCTGATGTGTCCTAATGTGCTTAATGTGTTTTACTTTATTTTTTTGTAAACTTAGCCCTTACTACCTCTACCACCACCGGCAAAACCGAAATACCGATGATGCCGAGCACTACGATTTCGAAGTTGTCTTTTACAATGGGTAACTGTCCGAAGAAGTAACCTGCGAGTGTTAAGGAAGATACCCACAAGGCGCCGCCAAAGAGGCAATAGCCGAGGAAGCGGCGGTAGTTCATATCGCCCACGCCCGCCACAAAGGGTGCGAACGTACGCACGATGGGCACAAAACGCGCTATTACAAGGGTACGGCCGCCGTATTTTTCATAAAACTCCTGCGTCTTGTCGATGTAACTGCGTTTCAGAAACCAGTAGTCGCGGGTAAAGATTTTTTTACCCAGATATTTTCCAAAAAAGTAGTTGACATGGTCGCCCAGGATGGCTGCGCAAAACAAAAGGCCGATGAGCAACCAAACGTTGAGGATGCCCGTTTTGGCCGTTATGGCGCCTGCGGCAAAAAGCAGGGAGTCGCCGGGCAGGAAAGGTGTAATCACCAGGCCTGTTTCGCAAAAAATAATGAGGAAAAGGATAAAATACGTTTGCCACTGGTATTGGGTCATGATGTTTTCCAAATGAACATCGAGGTGGCGTATGAAATCCAGCAATTGAGTAAGTAAATCGATCATGTACCAAGGGTGGTGAAAAAGATGGGCAAAACTAACCAGGATTTCCAGGACTTGTCCCGAATTTTCATAAGGGATCTGTGTTTGCAGGATTGTGCTGTTTTGCCGGATCAAAGTACGCGCACGACCTGACGGATTTTTTTACCGTTGTTTTCCAAAACTATTTCCAAAAAATACATGGAAACGGGCAGATTGGCTGCGTCAAGCGGAATTTGCACCCGGCCTTCAGGCGCATTTTGGAGCTCGAATTTTTGCAGTTCCTGTCCGTACACCGTGAGCCATCGCCCTTGCACCGACCCAGCGAAAGGCAGGTTGAGGTTGAGGGTGCCTGTGCCATTGAAAGGCATCGGATACACCATGGCGCCCAAGGCAGGGCTTGCGGGCTCGGAGGCCGAAGTGGTGGCGCAGGCGCTTGTCAGTTCGGGACAGTAGCCTCTGTAGGCCACCGTACAATCGAGGATGAAGGGGTTGGCTTTGCCGTCTTGATAAGGTGCGATGCGCAAGGTGCGTGTGAGCTCGGCCGAATCGGCCGGGTCGGCTTCGTGCCACTGGCAAAGGGTAGCGCGTTGCAAGCCGAAAAACAGCGGATCGGCTGCGTTCGCTTCGTTATTGTACATGGTGTAAAAATAAAACACCGAACGGGCGATGTCGCCTTTCACTTCTTCGCGGGGCTCAAAAGCGATGCCGTCGTTTGATTCCGACCAGGCGTCGCGGTTTTGGGCCGGCGGCGTATTTACCACAAAAGTATTGCGGAACCAACGATCGGTTTGGGCATCGGGGACATCGGCAAAGGGATTGTCGGCGCGTGCCTCGTTCACCGGGCTCCGGGTGGCATAAAGGTGGTTCATGTCGGAGCGGGCGTTGCCGTCAGAAGCGCCTTTGCTTTGCGGGTAAGCATGTTCAGTATTCATGCCCAGCGAACTGCCGTTAAGGTACACGTATTGTGTAGGGTCGGCGCTGGGGTCGAGGTAAAGGGTGTGGCCGGAATAAATACATCGCAAGCTGTCGTCGTTAATGGCGAGTACGCGGGAAAACAGGGTGTCGCGCGATTGCGTCCAGTCGAGCACCGTGCCGGGTTTGTAAGATGCAACCAGGTTGTTGAGCAGGGTTTGTCCCGTTTGTCCGGGAAACACCGGCTGGTAGATTTGGGTGGAGGCCAGGGCAGGCAGGAAAAGAAGCATGAAAAGCAGACGCATGTACGGGAATTTGGGGCAAAGGTACAGAGTATTCCTGGTAGGCTTTGATTCAGAAGATCCCTATTCCATCTCCAAGGTAATCTCTTCCATGCTCAGTAACGTGCCCATATCAACCTCCCGAACGATCATTCCGAACATCACCCAGCCGGTTCCGCAATGGATTTTCATGAAAATGCGGTCTTCCCGGCTCATCGGAGGTATTTCGTCGCGGTAGGGTAGATCGTTGTCGGGGTCATCGTCTATTGGCATGTTTTTTTTCATGTAATCGTACACGCCGTCATGAAACTGTTCCTGGTCGGCGACCAGCCAACGGCGCAGTACTGCCGTTTGTTCCTTATCGTTGATGTCGCTCAAAAGGGTTTCTTCCTTGGCGTCGAAAGGTTTGTCGCCGTAAACATTGGGCATTTTGACGTTGACCACCACTTTATCGTTGAATTTGTAAATCTCTCCGAAAAAGGTGTAAAACAACCGTATGTCCTTGATCAGGGCGGCTTCGAGGTCTTTGCGCGAATCGGTGTATTCCATAATTTCACGGATCATGGTGGCCAAAGCTGGATTGTCGGGCTGGTTTACCGCTTTCATGTCTTCCAGAACTTTTTGGGCCTGGTCGCGCAGTTCTTCCCAGTTTTCTACCGATTCAAAATTGCCGTAAGGGTCGGTATTTACTTTTACAATACGGTTTTGGTAAAGGCCCAGGAAAAGAATAACATTGGGATCGGTAATGGTATTCAAATAAGGATTTTGGTACCGCCATTCCATGGTATAACCCGATTCGGACGAGTCGGTTACTTCCACCTCCGCATCGAGCCTGAACCTGCGACGCTGGAGGGTGTCTTTGCCGACGATCCTATATTTGTCGGTGGTGACCAAATACCGCTGTCCCTCACCAACGCGCCAAAACGGCAAGACTTGTGCGGAGGAATCGTAACGGTTGACCTGTGCGCCGAGCGCTGTGGAGCAAAAAAGCAACAGAAAAAATAGGAAAATCTTGTTCATACCCTCAACGGTTTATGTTTACCGGCGCAACGTACGCTTTTTAAGAAAAAAATTAAAGACCTTTCAGCCGAAATCAATGCCTGCAATATGCGCTACGGCCTCATTTTAGACTTTGCTATTTTTTCCCAAACCTTTTTTGCACAGTAAAACACTCCCCACGGTTAAACCTTGTTCGCCAGCTTGTGGAAAACTTGTCCCATGCCAAAGGCATTCAAGATTGCAAAAATCCCCACCTTCGCCGCTCCCTTCGAGAATACAGAATTTCTCATTGGCTCCCCAATTTCGCTGGGATGACAATATTCCGCCTTCCGTATTCTAAATGCTGCATTCCAATGAACTACGCTCCCTACATAGCCCAAACCCTCAACATTCCCCTGCGCCGGGTGGAAGCTACGCTCGAACTGCTTGAGTCCGGCGCAACCATACCTTTTATTTCCCGCTACCGCAAAGAAGCCACCGGTTCGCTCGATGAGGTGCAAATAGGCGACATCCAGGATTTGTTGAAAAAACGCTCCGAGCTCGACAAACGCCGCGAATCCATCCTCGCCAGCATCGAAGAACAAGGAAAACTCACACCCGAACTAAAAAAGACCATCGAAGCGGCGTATACCATGACGGAGCTCGAAGACCTTTATTTGCCCTACAAACAAAAAAGAAAAACCAAAGGCTCGGTGGCCATCGAGCGTGGTCTCGAACCACTCGCCAAACGCCTTTTTGAACAACGCGACCGCGACGTGAAAAACCTCGCCTCTGCCTACATCACCGACCAGGTACTTACCATCGAAGACGCCTTGCAAGGTGCGCGCGACATCATGGCCGAATGGGTGAACGAAGAAAAAACCGTGCGTGATAAAGTGCGCAGGCATTTTGAAAGAGGCTCTGTTATCGCTTCACGCCTCGTAAAAGGCAAGGATGAAGAAGCCAAAAAATACCGCGATTACTTCGAGTGGTCGGAAGCACTGAAAAACTGTCCGTCGCACCGATTGCTCGCCATGCGCCGCGGCGAAGAAGAAGGTTTCCTGCGCGTAGCCATCGCACCAGACGAGGAAATGGCCGTGTCCGACATCGAACGCCAAATCCTGCGTGGGCATGGCGGCTCGGCCGACCAGGTGCGTCTGGCCATCAAGGACAGCTACAAACGCCTGCTCCAGCCTTCCATCGAAACAGAATTTCGCAATACCAGCAAAGACAAAGCCGACCTGGAGGCCATCCGCGTTTTTGCCGAAAACCTGCGCCAACTGATGCTTTCAGCCCCGCTGGGTGAAAAACGCGTACTCGGCATCGATCCCGGTTTTCGTACGGGTTGCAAGGTGGTTTGCCTCGACGCAAGCGGCAACCTCGTGCACAATACCACCATTTACCCACACGAGCCCCAAAAGCAAATACAACAAAGCATTGAAACCTTAAGCGACCTCATACGCCGCTACCAGATTGACGCAGTAAGTGTGGGCAACGGCACCGCCGGCCGCGAAACCATGGATTTTCTGCGGCAGGTGCACACCGACAAGCCACTTGAAGTTTTCCAGGTGAACGAAGCCGGTGCATCCATTTATTCGGCCTCCGCAACGGCGCGTGAGGAATTTCCAGACCACGACGTTACGGTGCGCGGTGCCGTGAGCATAGGCCGCCGATTGATGGACCCGCTTGCTGAACTTGTAAAAATAGACCCCAAAAGTATCGGAGTAGGGCAATACCAGCACGATGTGAACCAGAACCAGCTTAAAGATAGTCTGGACCGCACGGTGGAAAGTTGCGTAAACAGCGTAGGCATCAACATCAACACGGCCAGCAAACACCTGCTCACGTACGTGTCGGGCCTGGGGCCTGTGCTCGCCCAAAACATCGTGGGTTACCGCCTGGAAAACGGGGCGTTCAAAAAACGCAGCGACCTGAAAAAAGTGCCACGCCTGGGCGATAAAGCCTTCGAACAATGCGCTGGCTTTTTGCGCATCCGTGAGGCTGTAAATCCGCTCGACAACACCGCCGTGCACCCCGAGCGTTACACCCTTGTGGAACAAATGGCCAAAGACCTCGGCTGCTCGGTATCGGATTTTATCCACAACCGCGACAAACGCCAGAGCATCGATTTGAAAAAATATGTGCAGGGTGATGTGGGCTTACCCACCCTTCAGGACATATTGAAAGAATTTGAAAAACCGGGACTCGACCCGCGCGGCAGCGCCAAAACCTTCGAATTCGGCAACGTGCGCTCCATTGAAGACTTGTCACCAGGAATGATACTTCCCGGCATCGTGAACAACATCACCAATTTCGGTGTCTTTGTGGACATTGGAATAAAAGACAGCGGGTTGGTGCACATTTCACAACTTGCCGATAAATTTGTGAGTAATCCGCTCGATGTGGTGCAGTTGCAACAACACGTTATGGTAAGGGTGGTGGAAGTAGATTTGCAGCGAAAACGTGTGGCGCTTTCCATGAAAGGTTTGTAATTTTTGAAAGTAAAACAAATGCCCTGTTTTGCCGTTTTTTGTTTTTCTCTTTAAACAAACAAAAGTATCCGATGAAACACCTTTTTTTGCCAGCAGCAATGTTGCTGTGTTATTTCGTCCCCGTGCAAGCGCAAGACTGTAAAAGCGCTTTTGAAACGTTGAAAACCGGCGTTATCCTGGAATACTCCATGTATGATGACAAGGACAAGCTAAGTACCGTCATGACCCAAACTGTAAAATCGGTAAGAACCGACGAAGACACCCTTATAGCGGTGTTCGATGCCGTGGGAAAAGACGACAAGGGTAAGGAAATGTACGCGAGCACCTTTCCCGTCAAATGCCACCAAGGCGCAATGTATTTTGACTTGCGTTCCATGGTGCCCGGAATCCCGAAATCCAGCACCGATTCGCCCGACATGCAATTCGAAATTACGGGTGATGCCTTGCTTTATCCTTACGATATGAAGCCAGGACAAACACTTCCTGACGGCAGCATTGAAATAAAATCGATGATAAACGGTATGAAACTAGTCAATTCGCGCTATTTCATGAAAAACCGCAAAGTTGAAAGTTCGGAAGAGATTACCACTCCAGCGGGTACGTTCCAATGCGTAAAGCTCAGCTACGACACGGAATACAAATTCATGGGTAGCCGCACCACCCACAACGAAATCTGGTTCAGCGAACGGGTGGGTACGGTCAAATCCGTTTCTTACGGCAAAAAAGGCAAGGTTGAGAGCACGATGGTACTGACAAAACTGACGAAGTAAGTTCGAAAAGCTGTTGCCCTCGCAGGTGGCTTAACCTCCTCCCTTTTTTTAAAGATTGGCAATACGTTTTAAAAAAAATACTGCACACTTGCACCGCTGCTCCATTCCAGCCAGAAGATGTTGTCGCAGGTGCCATCACCGAATTGAAGTATTGCATCACCGTTGTTGATGTTCAAAGTGCCTGATGTGCCCCACGCACACAGGCCAGAGCTTTGGAGCGGTTTGCCGGGTTCGGTGAAGGCGTAGGTTTCGAATTCTGATAAACGTTTTATCAACAAGGAGTCGACGGTTATGGTCCACTGGTTATCCGTGGTTGTAGCCGTACCCAAGCCTTCGGTCATCTTAGCTTTTGGGTAGCCTTCCAGTCTGATTTTGATGCTTCTGTCGTAAAGCAGATTAGACCAATAATAAACATTCCAGGTACTGTCGCTTTGTTCCATCATGGTAAGGATACCGCTGATGGATAATGTATCTGCGCGAAAAGAATTTATACTAATAAGGCGCCTTCTTAATCCAGTGAAGGCGTCGTTGTTGAATTCTGATACTTTAAACGTACCATTCATTTCCATGCCATTGGGCAGCGTGCAACCTTCACCATAAGTTGCTTCATACCGTGTTCCATTGCTTGCGGGCATAGGAAAAATAGCAACCGCCAGCGGACACACATCGTATTCGTTTGCAATGATGCGATCTGCTTCATGGATGCACAACTGCATCATACTCAAGGACTGAGCTATTTCACGTCCGGTTTCGTAACTTATAATGGATTTTTCTTCCTCCTTTTTACAGGCAAACACGATGAAAATAAAGGCAAAAAGCAGAATGGCAGATGTGTTTTTCATACGGCAGGATGGTTTTTTTGAAAATTTAGATTTTTTATAAAACAAAGAAAAGCCTTCAAAAGTCCCTGACAAAAGAATCCATGCTTTTTATCTTTTTCTTAACTTTGCCCCATGCAAGCCGGAAAATCACTGCTCGCCAACCAACGCTTTGAGCTAACCATCGAAAGGCTCTGCCACCAACTCCTGGAGGACTGGGGCAATTTCGACAATGCCTGCCTCATCGGTATTCAACCGCGCGGCATCGCACTAGCCGACCGTATTTACAAACGTCTGCAGGAATTAACCGGAAATACCAACATCGAATACGGTAAACTGGACATCACGTTTTACCGCGACGACTTCCGCATGCACGACAAACCCATTGCAGCTCACCCGATCGACATGGATTTTCTGGTGACCGGAAAAAAGGTGCTGCTCATCGACGATGTGCTGTACACCGGCCGTACCATTCAGGCAGCCCTCGCAGCCCTGCAACATTACGGCCGTCCCGATGTGGTGGAACTTCTTGTGCTCGTCGACCGCCGTTTCAACCGCCACTTGCCCATCCAAGCCGACTACATTGGCATCAGTGTAGACGCTGTGGACGAGGCCTATGTGCGCGTGCATTGGATGGAACAACACGGCGTGGATGAGATTTTAATGTTTGATAAAAAAGAATAGCAGCAACACAACGGCATGACCGGACTATCAACACGCCACCTTATTGGCATCAAGGACATCACTGCGGAGGATATCCAACTGATCTTTGAAACCGCCGATAATTTCAAAGAAGTCATCAACCGACCCATCAAAAAGGTGCCGAGCCTACGCGACATTACCGTCGCCAACCTGTTTTTTGAAAGCAGCACCCGTACCCGTGTTTCCTTCGAACTCGCCGAACGACGCCTCAGCGCCGACACCGTCAATTTCGCGGCTTCTTCTTCCAGCGTCAGCAAAGGTGAAACCCTCCTCGACACGGTGAACAACATCCTTTCGATGAAAGTCGATATGGTCGTGATGCGCCACCCGGCACCTGGCGCTTGCGTGTACCTCGCCAAACGCATTCCCGCCAACATCATCAATGCTGGCGATGGCACACACGAACACCCCACGCAAGCCCTGCTCGACGCCTTTTCCATACGCGAAAAACTCGGCGACGTGGCCGGTAAAAAAGTAGCCATCATCGGCGATATCCTGCACAGCCGTGTGGCCCTCAGCAACGTCTTCTGCCTGCTGAAACTCGGCGCCAAAGTGCGTGTTTGCGGTCCACCCACACTTATACCCAAACACTACGCCGAACTCGGTGTGGAAATAAGCCACGACGTGCGCGAAACCCTCCGCTGGTGCGATGTTGCCAACGTCCTGCGCATCCAGCTGGAACGACAGGACATCAAGTATTTCCCGTCCCTGCGCGAATACCACCAATTTTACGGCATCACCAAAAACATGCTGGAAGAGCTCGATCGCGAAATCGTGATCATGCACCCCGGACCCATCAACAGGGGGGTGGAAATTACTTCGGATGCGGCCGACAGCGACCACAGCATCATCCTGCAACAGGTGGAAAACGGCGTGGCCATCCGTATGGCTGTGCTTTATTTGCTCGCTGCGCAGCGTTAAGCATTATTCCTTTGACACTTTTTCAATCAGGTTGGGGTAGTCTGTGATGATGCCGTCGACGCCCAAACGTATCAGTTTGCGCATGTCGTTCACGTCGTTTACTGTCCACGGCACCACTTGCATGCCTTTGTCGTGGCATTTCCGAATGCTTTTTTTACTGAGCAATTTGAAGTACGGACTATAGATTGCTGGCGTGAAGCCCAGTTTTTTCAGGTTTTCCTTCACGCCATTCAGGTTTTCCACCAACAAAGCGAGCTGGTATTCCGGTGCCTGGCGTTTCATTTCCTGAAGAGCACGCACGTCGAAGGACTGCACCGTAACGCTGCTGCCGAGGCCCAGACTGCGCAGTTCTTTCACCACCAACGCGACGAATGCCTCAACGGGAGGCGTGAGGATTCCATCGTATTCCGGGCTGCTTTTAATCTCCATGTTCCAGTGCACCTGGCGGTCGGGGTATTTCAAACGTATGCCTTCCACAACTTCGCGCAGGGTGGGTTTATACACAGCTGTTTTTTCCTGTTCTGGGAAACGCGGGTTGCCTTTGGATCCGCAATCAAAGGACCGGATTTCAGCGGTGGTTAGTTGGTAAAGTGCGGTGTGGCCTTTGTGGGTTCTTCCGGTGGTATCGGGTGCATCTGGACCGGCGGTGCAAATGTCCGGATTAAACCACGGCTCGTGGCTGACGATAAGTTGACCGTCTTTGGAAACGGCGAGGTCGAGTTCAAGGGTACGCACCTCCCGGAACTGCATGGCTTTTAAGAAGGCTGGCAGGGTGTTTTCGGGCATGAGTCCGCGGGCACCACGGTGGCCCTGCCAGTCGAAATTGTCGGGCCAGCCCTGGGGTGTTTCCTGGCCGGAAAGGGGCCAGGTGAGTAGGTTAAAGATGGCGAGCATAAGCCAAAGATGGGTCAACTTTTTTGTTTGCGAGCGCATAGCGTTTACCTTTGAGCAACCAAGGTAAGGCAACGGCTGAATCGGCCTGCCTTCCAGCGGCAAAAGCAACCAAAAATTAACGCAAAGATGATCAACGCCAAAGATTTCTTGTTCAAGCTTCCCAGCAAAGTTAATCCCGATGTCCTCGAAGGACTTTCCACTGTTTTCCACTTCGACATCACCGATTCGGGTCAGTACACCGTTTCGCTTGCCGACAGCAAACTGGAGGTCAAAGAAGGCTTCGAAGGAGAAGCCAAATGCACGGTAAAAATTTCAGAAGAGTCGTTCGCCAAACTCATCGGCGGCGAACTGAACCCGATGATGGCCATGATGACCGGCAAGCTGAAAATCAGCAACATCGGTGAAATGACGAAGTACGCCAAGATTTTTGGGTTAATGTGAATTAGCAGGCAGCAGGCAGGGTTCCTCGGCCTACGGCCTCGTGAGGTCAAAATAATTTGAAAACTTCTTGAAAAAAATACCCATTTGTTTGTTAATCAAACGAATGGGTATTTTTTTGCCTGCTGCCTGCTTTCAGCTCTCCTTAAAATCATCAATTTCCCTGCGTTCCTTTTTGGTTGGACGGCCGGTGCCGCGTTCGCGTTTTTCGGGTACAGGTACGCCACCGGAAAACCAGGCGTTGTATTTGTTTTTTTCCTCCTCGGTTGTCAGGTCTTCGAAACAGGTGACAGCGATGGGGGCGCCTACGCGTTTCTCTATAAGCTGAAGCGCTTTGAATACCAGGTTAAAACCTTCCTTTTTTACCGTAATTTCTTCGCCTTCCTGCAAGAGGTAGGAGGGTTTGATGGGCAGTGAGGCAATGCGCACACGGCCCATTTTGCAGGCGTCGGTTGCCAGCGTACGGCTTTTGAAAATACGTACGCTCCAAAGCCATTTGTCGATGCGCACCTTGTTGCTCATTTCCGGAACAATAAATATTTAAATAATTAACAGATGAAGGAGGACATCTGTTCCAACCCAGAAAAGATTGTGTGTTGTGTGCAAAGGTAGCTCGGGCAGGCCAGCTTTGCTTGTGGGTGTGCACCCGTATTCCACTTTAAGTATTTTAAAATATTTTGTTTGATTTAAATATTTTAAAAATAAAACAAAATGTTGTTTAATTCCAAGCGAATGCGTAATATTGTACCCTAAATTGTTTATTTATAATAAAAAACCTGTTAAATTCTTTTTTTAGCACAGAATTTGCAGTGCATAATCCACCCTCCTTTTTCGGTTTGAGCGCTCAATGCTTTTTGAGTGGGGAAAGAATTTTATGTTCATTTATCTCCTGAGGATGAAATTATCCTTGCCTATAAAGTTAAAAATGTAGGCAAAGAAAAATATTATTCTGATGTGACTTTTAAATGCTTCTTCGTCTTATTTACCGATTATTCGAAAAAACCTACCATTTTCTGTTAATAAAAGCCGTTTGGAAGGATTTTGCGAATAAAATACCCATACTTTATGAAGATTTTTGCTTTTCTTTGTGCTCCTTCCCCAGAAAAAGCCAACATTACCGCTGTTCTCCCACACGATTTGTTTGTTGACATACTTAATCAGGTTATGGCAAAAAAGCTTTACTCCCTCATTGCCGGGCTTTTATTCCTTGCTCCATCCATGTTCGGTCAAAACAATAAAAAAGATCTGAACATTCAGGTCGGAATGAACTTTGGAGTTTCTCAATTACAGCACAACACCCGGTTCGAAACAACTACACTGCACAACGTTTACCAGTTTACAGCGATTTCGCACCGTCCGGCCAAATACAACTGGGAAGATTTTGAAGAAGATTACGAATTACAGCAAACCGTAATACAGCCACGTTTTGGACTTTCAGCACTTGTGACCTATAAGAATTGGCCCGTTTTTATCTTGGGTGAGGCCATGAGTTCAACTTCCAGTTATGAAAAAATGGCTTACAGCGTTGCCGGTGGTTTAGGTAAAGATTTTTACGCCGCAGACGAATCCATGTTTTTCAGTTTTCACACAGGGTACAAATTTGTTATGGACAATGGTTTCGGCTCAAATACCATCGTAAACAGCATTGGCAACAAAGAAGCCCGCGAACTTGCAGCTACTTTTTACGGTTCGGAAGAGCCCATTGGCGACAATATCGGCCAGCTTTTGATGGTTCGTGGCGGCATGGGAAAAGATTTTGGCCAGGAAAATCGCATGCGCATTGGCGCTGAGGCTTACGGAGAACTTGACCTTACCGACAAACTTAAACGCGAATCACGAATGACCAACATCGGGGCGCAACTTTACCTGAGGTTTAAAATTTAAAAGATACTTGATGGTTGTTTCCTCTGGGAAACGCTAAAAGACAAGAGTCATCCCTAAAACATTCGGGATGACTCTTGTCTTTTAGCGTTGTTTATTTCACCATTTTACTGGTTGGCTTCGGGAAGTGCAGGTTCAGTTTTTCCAGTTCTTCAACCATGGTTTTTGCGATGAAATAATCGCGGTACCAGCGTTTGTCTACCGGACAAATGTGCCACGGAATCTCACTTTCGTTTATGGCGTATTCGTATGCTTTGCGGTATTCAGGCCAAAGTTTGCGCTCCTCCCAATCGGCATCCTTGTGTTTCCAAAACTTATCGGGATCCTCCAGTCGTTGGCGAAGCTGGACTTCCTGCTCTTCAAAGGAAATGTGCATGTAAAATTTAAACACGAGGGTATTGGCATCGAAGGCCAGCAAGTCTTCAAAAGCGTTGATGGCTTTCATGCGTTTTTCAACACGTTTCATATCAATCCATTTGTGCACCCGTTGGATAAGGATGTCTTCGTAATGGCTGCGGTTGAAAATCGTGAGGGTGCCTTTTTCAGGAACGAATTTGTGTACCCGCCAAAGAAAATCGTGGGCCATGTCCAGTTCTGTAGGTTTGCGGAAGGAAACCAAATCGAGACCGGCAACGGTACATTCCTCAAATACCCTGCGCACGGCGCCGTCTTTACCGCTGGCATCCATACCTTGAAAAATAACCAATATGGAATGTGAGGCGGAAGCGTACAGCAGGTGCTGCAATTTACCCAGTCGTTTGACTAACTTTTTAGTCTCAAGTATTAAATCGTCTTTATCTACACCTTGGGGCGGCAGGGTGGATATGTTGTCAAGTTTGATCATAGATTGTCATTGCTTTTGAAGTTAGGATCAATGCATGCGCGCGCGTTTTGCCATCCACGACTGGATTACCGGCAGGAAGCCTTTGTTGATGTCGGCTTCCACAAAATCGATTTTGAATTGCAGGCAGCGCATACGCAGCTGGTCAGTGAACGCTGAGATCTGTTTGGTGTAATAATCTTTCACTTGGTTGGGTTGCAGGCGTACCTGTTCGCCGCTTTCCATGTCGATGAAAATGTATGGACGGTTTTCAAACTCAAAATCCAGCTCTTTGCTTTTGTCGTTCACGTGGAAAAAGATCACCTCGTGTTTGTTGTGGCGCAAATGCTGAAGGGCAGCAAAAACGGCTTCCGCTTTGTCTGGCTGTTCCATCACGTCCGTAAAAATGACAATGAGGGAACGCCTGTGGGTAGCGTCGGCCACTTGGTGAAGGACGGAAGCGAGGTCGGTCTGCTTATTGAGTTGCGGGTTTTCGATGCGCTCGGCCAAGTAACTGAGCAGCATGCGGTAGTGCATGGTGCTCGATTTGCAACCTGTGTTTACGCGAATCTCGTCGTCGAACAAGGTAAGTCCGAAAGCGTCGCGTTGCCTTTTAAGGGCATTCATGAGTACGGCGGCAGACTGGGCGGCGAAGCAGAACTTGTTCTCGTATTTGGTTTTTTCCGGGTTTTTCTCGTCCCACGGGTAATACATGGTAGACGAAGCGTCCACCACAATCTGGCACCTTAAGTTGGTTTCCTCCTCAAACTTTTTGGTGAAAAGTTTGTCGGTACGGCCATACACTTTCCAGTCGATGTTGCGTGTGCTTTCGCCCTGGTTGTAAAGACGGTGCTCAGCGAATTCGACTGAAAAACCGTGAAAAGGACTGCGGTGCAGTCCCACAATGAATCCTTCCACGACCTGGGTGGCCAGCAACTCGAGGTTGCTGCCCAGTCCGCGAATTTCCTGACTGTCGAGAATGTTGCTCATGTTTCTTGCGTGTGGTTCTGCAAAACGTTTTCCGTGCGGGCTTTGTTGCAACAGAACCGGGCTGCAAAGAAATCAGGATTTTGGGATTCATCCCGAATTTTTCATGGGTTCTTTGGTTTGCAACCTATTTAAACCGCCACTTCTTTTTCCAAAATGAATTCGAGCAGGCTTTGGGTCACGGACGGGGCGGTGAGCCCGTGTCCGTATCCTTCGGTGAGCAGCAATTTGCTACCTGGCCAGGCGGCGTGCAGGATTTCGCTTTCGCTGCTGCGTGTCACGCGGTCTTCGATGTCGTGGATGATGAGGGCTTCCACCTCGCCGAGTTTGGTTGCCATGGTGTCAATGGCGAAGTGGCTCACGGGTTTCCCGAAGCGGCGTACCACGTAGCTGTTGAACGAAGCGATGAGGTTGTCGTTGGCGCCGATCACTTTGCGCGTTTGGTCCATAATGGATTGCAGTTTGCTGAATGAGCCAAGGATGACGGCTTTTTCAGGCCTTAGGGCATCGTCTACCTGTCCCATGGCCCAGATGCTTGCAGCACCGCCTACAGAGTGGCCAACAACAGTATGGATGGGGCCGAAGCGACTGAGGAGGGTGCGCAAAACTTCGGCGTATTTGATCATGGTGAAATGCCATCCATCCGAGCGGCCGTGTGCGGGGGCGTCGAGTGCGAGCACTTGGTAACCGGCCTGAACGAGGGCGGGTGCAACTTTGCGCCAGCGGCCGGCGTGGCTTTCCCAACCGTGAACGAGCAATACAGTGGGACCGCGGAAACCCCAATGGTACAGGGCCAAACGTTTGCCTTCGATGCGTTCGAAGTGGAGGTCGGCCGTAGCCAGAAAATGTGATTCTTCCACGCGGTGTTTGCGTGTACGTGGCATACCGAACAAATTGAATGCCAGTGCGCCGCCGAGCCGGGGGGAAATGGAGGCCAGGGTATTGAGTGGTATGCCTATAAGGTGGACGGGTTTTAACTTAAACATGTTTTTGTTTTCAGAGCGTGGCATAGGATGCATTTGTTTTTTGCGGCGTGCCGAGGAGGCGTACGGTACGGTCGATGAATGCTTCGAGGTAGTCGATGTTGTTGTAGATTTTGTAAAAAAGCACGGAGCCTTCAAATTCGATCATCAGTCTGCCGGCTTCGCGCCGGGCATGATCGGGCGGCATGTTGTGGGAGAGCAGGGTAGAGACGGTGGTAATCCAGTCTTGCATGGCTTGCTGGATAAGCGCGGTAAACTGGTCGTCGCGGCCAGTTTCGAGGGCGATGTTGGCAAAAAAGCAACCACGCCGGTGTTCGGTGACGAGGCGTTTGTTGCGGCGCAGCATTTTTTCCAAGCGTTGTTCCACGGGCAGACTTTCGTCGGAGGCCACACTCAAAACGTAGTCGTGAAACTGTTCGAGCGCAAACGCCATGACGTTTTGCATAAGGTCCTGCTTGGTGGGGTAGTGGTGGTACAGACCGGCTTTTTGCAAACCTGTGGCGGCTGCGAGGTCTTGCATGCTGGTGTTGTGGTATCCTTTGAGGTGGAAAACCTCCCAGCATCGCATCAGGAAATCGTGTTTGTCTATCTTTTGAACGGGCATGACAATAGTTTACTTACCGATCGGTCGGTAAAGATACTGTCTTAACCTGGATTTTTGGGATTTTGCGATGGGGATTTTTTAGGATTTTAGGATTTGGGAAGATTGGATTGGATTTTTGGGATTGGATTTTTGGCGATTTTTGGGATTGGATTTTTGGGATTGGATTTTTGGATTTGGATGATTGGATTGGCTGTTTACCTTATCACACTGGTTGCGGTAGTGAGGAATTGTACCCTGCGAAGTGAGGGCAATTCCCAAAAATCCAATCCAATCTTCCCAAATCCTCAAATCCTAAAAAATCCCCATCCCCAAAATCCCAAAAATCCAGGTTTAAGACAGTATTACTCTCCCAGCGCCGTCTTGACTTTCGCCAAGTCAAGTTTCATAGCAAAGTCAAGTTCATCCTTTTCCGTGGCGAAGCCATTGGCTTGAATGGTAATCAGGGTTTGGGTGAGTGGGATCTGAACTTCGGTGTTCCGTATTTTTTTGGGGCCATTGTCCTGTGTTTCCGATTTTAAAATGGCCCTGTTTGTGCCCACCCGCACGCTTTTATATTCGGAACCCATCATGGAAGGATTGGTGAGGTACATGCTCATCATGGACATCAAGGGA
>Ga0105048_10004291_pt1 | contig 23277 bp, 19 predicted proteins | sample MAT05_FD_78382 | JGI IMG/M metagenome (GOLD analysis project Ga0105048, IMG submission 78382) | Freshwater microbial communities from Lake Fryxell liftoff mats and glacier meltwater in Antarctica - MAT-05 | ecosystem: Environmental > Aquatic > Freshwater > Ice > Liftoff microbial mat | place...
GAAGGTGGCGAGGGCGCCGGCGGGGCGTGAGCTAAGCTCGACCGCGCTGAGGCTTCGGGGGTGAATGCCCGGCAGGCCGCTGCGCTCTTCGCGGCTGAGCACGAACGGTAAAGTGATGTCGCCGCGCGGAGGAATGGCGATGTTGGTCTCGTACGGCACGTACCCGCGCTTGGTGACCACCAGTGAGTAGGTGCCAGGCGGGCTGTCGGGCAGCTGGCAGGGGGTCTCGCAGGGGAGCGCGGTCTCGGCGAAGCGAACCTGGGCCCCGCTCGGCTCGGAGGTGACGCGAACGTGCGCGCGCGGAGGCTTGAGGACGATGAGCGCTCCGACCACCACGATCACCGACAGGGCGATGCCGGCCGCGATTGGCCACCAGGGCCGCCGAGGTACAGTCTCGGCCTTCTGGGTGCGCAGGCTCAGCTCTTCTGGCGCAGGCGGCGCGGGCACCGGGGGCGGGCGTCGCACCACCGGCTGAATGCGCGGCTTGGAGCGCGGCTTGGGCTCGGGCTTGGGAGGCGGCGGCTCGGCGGCGGTCTGCTCCAGCGGCTTGGTGATCTCCCGCAGCGAGCGGGTGGGCCGAACGTCGCTGCGGGGCGGGCTCTTCTCTTTGTCGTCTCGCTCGCGGCCGCGCTCGGCCTCTTCGATTTTCGCGCTGTCAGCCGAGAACTGCTCGCTGAAGAGAAGTCGGCCCTCTTCGGCCTCCCGCATCAACCGGTCGGCGTAGACCTCTTGCATGAAGGCAGCGAGGTGCACCGACGACGAGGGGATCTTCTCTGCGAGCAGCCAATCTTCGAGCGCCGCGCCGAACAAGCGGGCCTCGGCGTAGCGATCATTGCGATCTTTGGTGAGCGCCTTGAGCACGATCGCGTCGAGCGCTTTGGGGGTGCGGGCGTTCACCTCTGAGGGCGGCGCGACCTTGCATTCGCTGACCGCGTTGAGGGTTTGAATGTCGGTGCCGCGCTTGAACAAGCGGGTGCCGGTGAGCAACTCGTACATCACGATGCCGAGCGCGAAGATGTCAGTGCGGTGATCGATTTGCCGAGCGCCCGCGGCCTGCTCGGGCGACATGTACGAGTACTTGCCCTTGAGCACGCCGGAGCGGGTGACGGTGGCCTGATCAGCCGCCTTGGCGATGCCGAAGTCGACGACCTTCACCCCACCCTCGAACGACACCAGAATGTTCTGCGGCGAGATGTCGCGGTGCACGATGTTCATCGGGCGCCCGGTGGGGTCGGTGCGTTTGTGTGCGTAGTCGAGCCCGGTCGCCGCCTCGATGATGATGCGGCAGATCAGCGGTATCGGCAGCGGCATGCTCATCCGCTCCGACTGCTTCCACACCCGGCGCACGTCCTCGCCGTGGATGTATTCCATCGCGATGTAGAAGGTCTCGTCTTGCGAGCCGAGGTCGAAGATCTGAACGATGTTGGGGTGATTGAGGCGCGCCGCGATGCGGGCCTCATCGAGAAACATGGTGATGAAGTCTTCGTTCTCCGCGAGGTGGGGGAGAATGCGCTTCACCACCATCACCTTCTCGAAGCCCTCCAACCCCAACTGCCGCGCGAGATAGATCTGCGCCATGCCTCCGGTGGCGAGCTTCTTGACCAGCTGGTATCGGCCGTAAGTCTCGATCGACACGGTGCTCAAGGCCTCACAGGCGGCCTCTCGAGGTGTGGAAACGTGGTCATGGTACTGTCACTTTCGCCGCTTGAGCCGTTTTTCTCGGCTTTCTCGAACCAGGCCCTCGAGGGCGTCGAGCTTCTTGGCCAACACCGACATCAAAATCGGGGCGCGGTCGACCTTGTCGAAGAGGGTAAGAATCTCCTCCACCATCTGTTCGATCTCCTCGGCCCGCTCGGTGGAGATGCGGCGCAGCAGCAGATCAGCGCCGGCGCCGATCAGCACCCGTGCCACCGCGTCGCGTGAGGTGAGCGAGTCTTCTTTTCGCTGACCCAACCCTGCAATCACTCGGAGCTTGGGCACCAGGGGGAGCTGCAACTGACGGTCGTCGCGTTTGGGCATTCGGGAGCGACACTACGAATGCTGGAGGCCCCGTGAAGTTTCTGGCCGCGGCGGAGGTCGCACCTGTAGCGACATCGGCTTGCGGGCGCAGAACTCCGTCGCCGTGGTGCGGCGAGATCGTGCCAGACTGGGCGCGTCATGGCGCCGCGCTCGCGAATCTTGATCGTCGACGACTCGGAGCTGAGCCGCGAGGCCTTGCGGCGCGCGCTCGAGCTCGACTCGCAGATCGAGGTGGTTGGCGAAGCGCGCACGGGTGAAGAAGCGCTGCAGATGGTGGCCCGGCTTAAGCCCGACCTGATCACGATGGACTTGAACATGCCTGGCATGGGTGGGCTCAAGGCCATCGAAGTGTTGATGCGGGAGCGGCCGACCCCGGTGGTGGTGATCTCAGAGCGCTCATCGACCTCGGGCGTCGACCTCAACTACGAGGCGATCTCGCGTGGGGCGTTGGAGCTGGTACCCAAGTCGGCGGTCTTCGGCGCGCGGCCCGACGACGCGAAGCGGTTCGCGGAGCGGCTGCGTCGACTGGCGGAGGCAGGCCACGAACGTGACAGGGCCTCACCGGTGCCGATCGCCGCGGTGTTGCCGCCCAAGACCGAGACCCAGGAGCCTCCGGTGCTGCTGGGCATCGGCGCGTCGACGGGGGGGCCGCGCGCGGTGGCCAGACTGCTGGCCGACCTGCCGAAAGACTTCTCGCTGCCGATCGCACTGGTGCAGCACATGGCCGAAGACTTCTTCGACAGCTTTGTGCGCTTTTTGGCCGATGCCTCGGGCCGGGTGGTGAACCAGGCGACGCCCAACATGAAGCTCGAGCCGGGCCAGGTGGTGGTGGCGCCTCCGAGGCATGAGCTGTTCATCAGCGAGTCGCTCACCGCGCGGCTGGTGCCCTCGCCTCGAGAGGCGTTGATCTCACCCTCGGTCGACAGCCTGTTCTTCTCGATGGCGAAGACGCTCAAGGCGCGCGGCATCGGCTTGTTGATGACCGGCATGGGTGACGACGGTGCCCAGGGCCTGCTGCGAATGCGGCGAATGGGCGCGCACACCCTGGTGCAGAACCGCGAGACCTGCGCGGTGTTCGGCATGCCACGCGCCGCGATGGAGCTGGGCGCGGCCGACATCGCGTTGCCTCTCGAAGGGCTGGCGCCGTGGCTCTCGGCGTTGATGCGTGGCGGGCCGCCACCCAAGGCGATCGAGCCTCCGAAGCGGCGGGTGCTATTGGTCGATGAAGATGGCGAGGCGCTGAAGATCGCCCGCAAGGTGCTCGAAGACGGCGGCCTCGAGGTGCACACCCTCGACAACCCGATGCTGGTGGCGCAGAGCATTCGCCGGCTCGACATCGAGCTGGTGCTGCTGGAGACCGAACTGTCGACGATGAGGGGCGCGGTGGTGATTCAGTCGCTGCGCAACCACGGCCTGGCGCGGGTGCCGGTGATGCTGCATTCGAGGCTCGACTCGATCACCCTGAAGGCTCGCGCGAAAGAGGTCGGCGCCCAGGGGTTCATTCGCAAGGGCTCGACGTCGCTGCTGCGAGAGGTCGACGCATTTCTCGGCTCGACCCACCGAATCGAACGAACCTGACTGAGCCGGGTCAGCGCCCGCCGAGCTGAGCCGCCAGGAGCGCATTGGCGACCGCTTCGAGTGTCTGGCCCACCATCGCTCCCATCGCGCCGTCGAGCTGGCCGTCATAGGTCACCGGCTGGGGGCTCGGCGTCTCGCTCTGCAACTGGAGCAGCTCATCGCCCTTCGGGTCGCTGACTCGCATCGACCACTTCAGATCGACCCGCGAGGTGGGGTAGCCCCCCGAGCCCAGCGAGGTCGGCCGATGCGAGAGCTTCTCGACCCGAAACGCGAGGCGCAGGGTGCGAGCATCGGGGCTCGGCTCATACAGGACGTCGATGACTTGCTCGAGACCACCGGCGAAGGCACTGCGCAGCGATGAGACGCACAGCGGCCGATTCAGCTCGTTGTACGAGCACAGCTCGGTCTCCGGCACCGCGCTCACGTCGAGCTGCATGCGTATCGCCGGTCTACTTTGCACGCTCGGCAGGCTCACCTTCACCAGCCGCGAGGCGTTGGCGTGCATCGGTGGGGCACACGCGCAGAGCAACACGGCGACCAGCGAGCAGCGCCCAGCACCGAGCACTACCGTTTCACCACGTCAGCGAGGGCCTCGGCGAGCTCCTCCTGGTCGAAGGGCTTCGAGAGCCGGGGAATGCCTTGGGCCAAATCACCTGACAGCTCCGCGAAACCGGTGGCGAGAATGGTGGGGAGCTCGGGCCGTTGCACGCGCACCTTTTGAATCAGCTCGGCGCCGGTCATTCGCGGCATCGCGTGGTCGGTCACCATCACCGAAATCTGCTCGTTCGCGCTCAGTATCTCGAGCGCCTCGGTCGCTGATGCTGCGGGCACCACGGTGTGGCCGAGATCTTCGAGCATCGCAACGTGGTTCTTGAGCACCAGCGCGTCATCGTCGACCACCAACACCACCTGCGGAGGAATTGGAGCCGCCGGCGCTGAAACGGTGGGGGCTTGCCTGACCGGCTCTTCGACGGCGACTGGCAGCCACAACCGGGCGATGGTGCCGACGCCCGGGGTGCTGCTGAGCTCGAACCGACCACCCGACTGCGCGGCCAGACCGTCGACCATCGACAGCCCCAGGCCGGTGCCCTTGCCCACGCCTTTGGTGGTGAAAAACGGCTCCGCCGCGCGCGCGAGGGTCGCTTCGTCCATACCCTCTCCTTGGTCGGTCACGGAGAGGCAGAGGTACTTCCCGGGGTTGAGCTTGGCCTGCTCCGCGGAGCCCGCCTCGAACGTGGTGAGCGCTCCGGCGATCACGATCTTGCCTCCATTGGGCATCGCATCGCGCGCGTTCGCGGCCAGGTTGAGCACCGCCAGCTCGAGCTGGTTGGCGTCGACCATGGCCGGAGGCAGATGCGGCGGAAATTGGGCCTCGATCAGCAGGGTCGGGCCGAGCGTGCGGATCAGGAGTTCTCCCATGGCCTCGAGCAGGGTGCGAACGTGCACCGGTTCAGGTTGGAGCGCCTGCCGACGTGCGAAGGCCAGCATTCTTTGCGTGAGCGAAGCGCCTCGGCGGGCCGCCAGCGTCGCGTTCTCGACCAAAGTGGCCGCTTTCGCGTCGCTGCCAACCCGCTTCTTGAGCAACGAGAGGCTGCCGAGCACGGCCATCAAGATGTTGTTGAAGTCGTGCGCCACGCCGCCGGTCAGCCGTCCGATCGCGTCCATCTTCTGGGATTGAAAGAGGGCTTCGCGGGCCTTTTCGAGCGCGCGCTGGGCGTCGCGCTTCTCGGTCACGTCGCGGGTGATCTTGGCGTAGCCGATCAGCTTGCCAGCGGGGTCGCGAAGAGCGTCGACCACCACATTGGCCCAGAAGAGGCTGCCATCTTTGCGAACCCGCCACCCTTCGGCCTCGAAGCGACCTTCTCGCTCGGCGGTGGTGAGGGTTCGGTTGGGCTCACCTCGAGCGCGATCTTGCTCGGTGTAGAAGCGCGAGAAGTGCATGCCGACGATTTCGCTCTCTTCGTAGCCCTTGATGCGCTGAGCGCCGAGGTTCCAATTGCTGACGTGACCGGTGACGTCGAGCATGTAGATGGCGTAGTCGGCGACGCCCCTGACCAGGAGCTGAAACTGCTCCTGGCTGCGCTTCAGGGTCTCTTCGGCGCGCCGACGCTCGGTCAGATCGCGAGTGATTTTGGCGAACCCGATCAGCGTGCCTTCGGGCGTACGAATCGGGTCGATCACCACGTGCGCCCAGAATTGGCCTCCGTCTTTGCGCACTCGCCAGCCTTCAGACTCGAAGCGGCCCTCGCTCGCGGCGGTGGCCAGCGCTCTTGCGGGCAAGCCGGTCGCTCGGTCTTCGGCGGTGTAGAAAAGTGAGAAGTGCTTGCCGAGAATCTCTTTCGAGTTGTAGCCCTTGAACCGCTCGCCGCCGGCGTTCCAACTGGTCACGTGGCCGCCGGCGTCCAGCATGTAGATGGCGTAGTCGGTGACCGCCTCGACCATGAGGCGATAGCGCCTGTCTTCGCTGGGAGACGCGTCTGAGCTGTCGTTGGGGAATTCAGACATGGTGGTCACTTCGAGGCTTGCTGCGACCTTCGCCGATTTGGCGAAAAAACGCCTCAGCCATGGTCGAAGCAAGTTCGCCTCATACCTGCGCGAACTCGCCCCACCCGTCTCTCTTGAAACGCAAAGAGCTCCAGCGCGAACGTTGAGGCTCTCGAGCGACCTGAACCAGATTCGAGGGTTCCGGCACTTCGGTCATCAGCAGCGCGCCCGACGAGAAGTGCGAGGTGTCGCTCCGGCACCGTGTTCATGATGCGGGTCTTCTCGAGGCATCGGGCGCCCTTGTCGGGTGCTTACCGCTCACGCTGCGGCGGCAGCGGCGCGGGTGAGTCAGTCGAGCGCGCGGTCGCTCGTGACTCTCGTGGGTGCAGTGGCTACATGCGCTGCCGATGCGCCCGCTCATTGTCGTCGCCCTGCTCGTGGGCTCACCGGTTCTGGCTCAGCAGAGCCTGTTCAACGTGCCCTCGACGCAAGAGACGGTACCGGGTCGGCTCTTCGGCCAGGTGCAGGTCGGCGCGACGGGCGAGGTCGGCGAGCTCAACACCACCCTCGAGTTGGGGCTGCTGCCGTGGCTCGAGGTGGGGTTCAACCTCTTGCGGTTGCCGCTCTATCGATTCGAGACGCCCGACCCCACTGGCGCTGCGACGGTGTCGACGCTCTTCAACGCCAACGTCTACTTCGAGCTGTTGCGCTTTCTCGCGCTGGGAGATCGGAGGCCAGGGCGGCGTGGGCCTGGTGCCAGGCACTCAGGTCTTCGAGCCGGTGGCCTACGGCTGGACGACGCTGCGCCTGGAGGCCCCGGGGCGGTTCGGCTCGTACGTGCTCGGCACGTATCTGGGTAACCGGGGTGCGCTGGGCCATGGGCCGCCGGTGGGTGGGCTGCTCGGGCTTGAGATACCGGTGTGGGAGAACCGCATTCACGCGCAAGCCGACTGGGTCATCGGGCTCAACGATGTTTCGGTGATCGTGGTCGGTGCCGTCATCTACATCGGGCGGAGCTTTCAGCTCTCAGTCGGCGCCCAGCTGCCGAGCCCCGGCAGCGGCAATCACTTCGGAGGCGTGCTCGAGCTCACCTACGTGCCGACCCCGGCCCAGCCCGGCGAAGACATCGGTCACCCGGACCAGCGACCTCAGCAGCCCAAGCGTTCGCAGCTCTGATTGACGGCCGCCTCACCAGCTGGCCGTGGGGTTCAAGAATCGAATCAACGTCTCCGTCGAATCGCCCGCGAGGGTGATGAAGCTCGTGCCCATGCGAAAGATGCGTGGAGCCTCGCAGCTCGCGCGCACGGAGCGGGCGCCAGGAAACCGAGCCCACCGAGGCTCAAGTCGATGGCGCGCGCCCTCACTTCACCGTCGACCCGTTTGACGCTGGTGAGCAGACGAACGGAGCGCCGCGGGTGAGCGCGCTGCGGCAAGTCGAGTGACCGTGAGAGCATCTGCAGCAGCTCTTTCTCGGTGGTGGCATGCAGCACCTCGCTCGGCACATCGCCGCGGTTGAGCCCGTAAACCCCAACGCGCTCGACCGGCAGGCCGAGACGCTGAGGCGCAGATTGGAGTTGCTTGACCATCAACGAGCTGGCCACCGTCACGAAGTGCGGCTTCCACGCTGCCGCCAGCTGAGCGCCATCGTGAAGCCCTTGCGCCCTCATCGTTCGCACGTTCGAGCGCGCCAGAAATACCTTCACATCTTTGGTGAGGTGACCACTCAGACCCACGAGCAACACTCGACGCTCATTGAGTGATTGCTGGGTGAGCCCTTCGCGGAAGCCCGAGAGAAAGGCCGCCATCTCGCTGCGAATGCTGGCTGGCACGTCAATCAGAGCGATGGCCATGCCTGCTCCGCTGGTACGGGCCTGCGCCGAGCTGGGCGAGATGCTCCGCACGACCGAGCCTTCGAGCGCCACCGGTTGGTCGCGGTAGGGCAATGTCAGCTCGAGCTGCACGTGGGTGTCGAGCGGCAGCGGGTCGTGGGTGCGAACGAAAATGCCAGAGTGCGAGAGGTTTTCGGAGTATTCGATCACCACCTCCGCCGCCGTCTTGAGCTTCACCGCGAGGCGAACCGGCGTTCTCTCGGCGCTGCGCTGCTCGGGCGGGAGGGCCTCGACAAGAGCGCCCGCGTGCGGCTCGACCTCGATCAATTGGTCTTTCGCCTGGGCGTGCTGCTGCTCCAGCATCGCCTGGCGCGACTCAAGCAGCCGATGTGCGTCGAACGGCTTTCGCATCATCAGGCTCGGCGCGCCGGCCTCGAAAGCCTCGACTTGAGCGCGCGGCCACTCGACGGCGCTGATGGCCACGCACGGCACCTCTTGCGCCCACTCGCGAGTTCTCAATTCGCGCACGAAGTCTAACCCGTTCATCTGTGGCAAGAACAAGTCTGTGACGACCGCATCGACCGGGTGCGACCAGAGGCCTTCGAGCGCCTGCTCCGCCGTCGCGTAGCTCACCACCGAAAACCCGGCATCGACCAAGACGTCTGACAGCATGACCCGCAGCAGCTTGTTGTCGTCGATGACCGCGATATTTTTCGCCATGGCTAGAAATATCCACCACGGCGGGAGTCGCATGCCAGGCGCCCAGGTCGGACACGTCAGCGTCTAGAAACAAAAAAACCTCAGCTATTCGCTGAGGTTTAGGTGTGCCCAAGAAGGGATTCGAACCCTTACGCCTCGCGGCGCCAGCCCCTCAAGCTGGTGTGTCTACCAGTTCCACCACCTGGGCGAGGAGATTCAGTTGTACCTGCGGACGGGCAATACCACGGCCCCTGACTCGCGCCAGCGCCAAATTACGGCTTCGACGGCCCGGCCTGGGTGTCTTTCTGGACGTCGGGCGGGACGGGAGCGGTGTCGTCCGGCTTGCCCTGGTTGACGTCATTCGCCCCGGTCGGCACCACCTCGGTCGGTGCGTCGGCAGGAGGCGGCGCGGCTTTGCTGGCCGCCTCGGCCACATCGCTGCTGATCACCGAGGTGCGCAGGCCGACGAACGACAGGCCCAGTGAGGTGACGAAGAATGAGATGGCGCAGACCGCGGTGACCTTGCTCAAGAAGGTGACCGCTCCACGACCGCCAAAGGCCGTCTGGGTTGCACCGCCGCCGAGTGCCGCGCCCATGCCTGCGTCTTTGCCGGGCTGCAGCAAGATGACGAAAATCATGAACACGCACAGCACGACATGAACCACGGAGAAGAAGGTCAGCATGAGGGGGTGGGCTTAAGCACACCTGCCCTCACCGGGCAACGGGCTTAAACCTTGGCCTTCACGATCGCCGCGAAGTCAGCCGCTTTCAGGCTGGCTCCTCCGACCAGGGCCCCGTCGATGTCGGGCTGCGACAACAGCTCGGCCGCGTTCTCGGCCTTCACTGAGCCGCCGTACTGAATGCGAATGCCCTCGGCCACCTCGGCCCCCCACAGGGTCTTGAGCAGCCCCCGAATGTGCGCGTGAACGTCTTGCGCCTGCCGCGAGGTGGCGGTCTTGCCGGTGCCGATCGCCCACACCGGCTCATAGGCGATGACCAGCTCCTTGCCCTCGTCGGCCCGGAGCCCGTTGAGCGCCCCGTGCACCTGCCGGGCAACCACCTCGAAGGTGGCGTTGGCCTCGCGTTCGGCCAGCGTCTCGCCGACGCAGACGATCGGCCGCAAGCCCGCTTTGAGCACCGCGCCGACCTTCATTTTCACGCCAGCGTCGGTCTCGCCAAAGAACTGCCGCCGCTCGGAGTGGCCCAGAATCACCCAGCTGCACCCCACGTCTTTGAGCATCGGCGCCGAGATCTCGCCGGTGAAGGCGCCCGACTCGCTGGCATGGCAGTTCTGTGCCGCCAGCGACACGTTCGAATCTTCGAGCACCTTGGCCACCGCCTGGAGCGCGGTGAACACCGGGGCCACCGCCACCTCGACCTGCGCCCGCGCTGAAGCGACCGCGCTGCGCACCTCGCGAGCCAGCGCCACCGACTCGGCGAGGTTCTTGTTCATCTTCCAATTGCCGGCGATGAAACAGCGTCGAGCCATGGGTCAGACCTCGAGTGCAGCGATACCGGGGAGCTCTTTGCCTTCGAGCAATTCGAGCGACGCGCCGCCACCCGTGGAGACATGGGTCAGCGCTTTGGCGAGCCCGAAGTCATTGACCGCCGCCGCCGAGTCACCACCGCCGACCACGGTCTGAGCGTCTTTGTTCTTTGCCATCGCCTCGGCCACGGCGCGGGTGCCAGCGGCGAACTTGGCGACCTCGAAGAGGCCCATCGGCCCGTTCCACAGCACGGTCTTGGCGTTGCGAATGTGCTGAGCGAAGACGTCGCGGGTCTTGCCGCCGATGTCGAGGCCCATCAGGTGCGCGGGTATCGCGCGTTCGCCGACCTCGATGGCCGCGCTCTTCTCGTCGGGCGAGGTGCCGCACACGTGGTCGACCGGCAACACGATGTCGACGTGAAGCCGCTTGGCGATATCGAGAATCTTCAGCGCGAGCGGCAGCTTGTCTTCTTCGACCCGCGACTTGCCGACCTCGATGCCCTGCACCTTCAAGAAGGTGTACGCCATCGCGCCGCCGATCAGCAACGTCTGGCACTTGGGCAGCAGATTCTCGATCACCTTGATTTTGTCAGAGACCTTCGAGCCGCCGAGCACCACCACGAACGGCTTCTCGGCGCCTTTGATCAGCTTGCTCAGCTGCTCGATCTCTTTGCGCATCAACAGCCCGGCGCACTTCTCTTTCACGAAGGGCACCATGCCCGCGGTCGAGGCGTGCGCGCGGTGAGCGGTGCCGAACGCGTCGTTGCAGTACACGTCGGCCAGCTGCGCCAGCTCTCGCGCGAATGACTCTTCGTTCGCTTCTTCTTCTTTGTGGTACCGCAAATTCTCGAGCATCAGCACCTGACCGGGCTTCAGGTCTTTGGCCATCTTCATCACGCCGTCGCCGATGCAGTCGTCAGCCATCAGCACCTCGTGCTCGGGCCCGAGCAGCTCAGAGAGCCGCTTGGCCACCGGCATCAGCGAGAGCTTGTTGTCAGCGCCCTTCGGCCGGCCCAGGTGCGAGGCCAGAATCACCTTGCCGCCGAGCTGCAGCGCCTTGGCGATGGTGGGCAGCGCCTCGCGAATGCGGTTGTCGTCGGTGATCTTCTGTTTCACGTCGAGGGGTACGTTGAAGTCGACGCGAATGAAGACGCGCTTGTTCGTCAGCTGCTGATCGTCGAGGTAGCGAATCATCGGTCGCTCACTTGGTCGCGATGTAGCGGGCCATGTCGACCATGCGACTCGAGTAGCCCCACTCGTTGTCGTACCAGGCGAACACCTTCAAGAAGGTGCCGTCGATGAGCTGAGTCTGGGTCGAGTCGAAGATCGAGGAGTGCGGGTTGTCGTTGTAGTCGATGCTCACCGTTTGATCGGTGTTGTACTCGAGCACGCCCTTCATCGGGCCGTCGGCCGCCGCCTTCATCGCCGCGTGCACCTGGTCGACCGTGACGCTCTTCTTCAGGCTCACGGTCAAGTCGACCAGTGACACGTTCGGGGTCGGCACGCGAATCGCCGCGCCGTGGAGCTTGCCCTTCAGCTCGGGGATCACCTCGCCGATGGCCTTCGCCGCGCCCGTGGAGGTGGGGATCATTGACAGCGCCGCCGCGCGCGCGCGACGAAGGTCCTCGTGAACCAGGTCGAGAATGCGCTGATCGTTGGTGTACGAGTGAATGGTGGTCATCAGGCCGCGCTCGATGCCGAAGCTGTCGTTGAGCACCTTGGCCACCGGCGCCAGGCAGTTGGTGGTGCACGAGGCGTTCGAGATCAGGTGGTGCTTCGCCGGGTCGTAGGCGGTGTGGTTGATGCCGAAACAGGTAGTGAGGTCGATGCCTTTGCCTGGAGCGCTGATCAGCACCTTCTTCGCGCCCGCTTTGAGGTGCAGCTCGGCGGTCTCTTTGGTGGTGAAGCGGCCGGTCGACTCGATTACCACGTCGACGCCCAGCTCCTTCCACGGCAACTTGGGCGGGTCGCGCTCGGCGGTCACTTTGTAGGTCTTGCCGTCGATGACGAAGCCGGTCTCGTTGGAGGTCACCGTACCGGGCCAGTTGCGGTGCACCGAGTCGTACTTGAACAGGTGCGCCAGGGTGGCCGGCTTGTCGAGATCGTTGATGGCGACGATCTCGATGTCTTTCTCGTGCCGCGAGAGCGCCGCGCGCAACACCATGCGACCGATGCGACCGAAACCGTTGATTGCGAATTTGATGGCCATGTTCGGGTGACTCCAGTGAAAGGCGTTCGAAACCGACGTCTCCCTATAGGAGTCGCCCTCGGGTGAGTCAACGAGTGAGCACTGACGATTTCACCGCGCCTTCGCTGAAGCTGTGGCTGATGCGCAACGCCGGGGCGCCGCGACGCAGGTGCGAGTCGAACGCGCCCGTGGTGAGGTTCTCGACGTTGCAGATCGCCAGCAGCGAGCCTGAGGGCGAGAGCACCGCGGCCGCCGCTTCGACCAGCCGGTGATAGTCGTTCACCGCCGAGAAGCGGCTGCTCCTGGTCGTCGCGAAGCCCGGAGGGTCGGTAATCACCAGATCGAACTGCTCACCCTTCTTCGCGAAGCGTCGCAGCCAATCGAAGGCATCGCCGGCGATGTAGTCATGTCGGTCGACGGTCAAGCCGTTGAGCAGCGCGTTGTGCTCGCCCCAGTCCAAAACTCTGCGGGAGGCATCGACATTGACTGCGCGCGTCGCTCCGCCGAGCGAGGCGTTGAGGCCGAAGCCGCAGGTGTACGAGAAGAGGTTGAGCACCCGGCGGCCCGCGGCGTTGGCGCGAACCCAGGCCCGCGCCTGGCTCGAGTCGACGTACAGGCCCACTGCGATGCCGTTGGCAGGGCGAATCGAGAACGCCACCCCAGCCTCGTGGGCCACCACCGCGTCGACCGCCGCCCCCAGCACCGGCACCACCGGCGCCGCCTCTTCAGCCGAGGCCGAGACCGTGCGCGCCTCTTTCGGTCGGTGCTTCACGTACACCGCGCGCAGCGCTCGCACCTCGGTGAGCTGGGTCGCGACGTCGTGCAGCTCTGCAGGCGCAATCACCCGATACGCGTTGATCACCGCCACGTCGGCGAAGAGATCAATGACCAGGCCGGGGAGATCTTCGTCGCTCCAGCGAAACGCATCGGTATGCGGAGCGAGGGTGGCGCTCTTTCGCTCCAACGCCTCGCGAAGCGTGCTCATTGCCAGAGCGACTCGAGCACCGCTCGAGCCTCGACCGCCAGCCCCAGAAAGTCGGCGCCCACCAGCTGCCCTTCTCGCACCACCACCCGGCCGTTCACGATCGTCCACGCGACGGGGGCATGGCTCAGCGACATCAGCAGGTGTGGCGTGAAGCTCTCGTGCTCCCGGGGAGGCAGGGTGTCGTAGACCACCAGGTCGGCCAGCGCGCCCTCGTCGATGGCGCCCGAGGGCAGGCCGAACACCATCGTGCACAGCTCGGCCGGGCCTCCGAGCAAGAACTGCGACATCACGTTGTCGGGGTCGATCATGCGGCCCGCGCGGGCGAGCGACATCACGTTGGTGAAGCTCGCCGCCAGCTCCTCCCACATCGAGGAGATGCCGCTGGTGCCAAGGCCGACCAGGTTCTGACTCAGCAACACCGCCTCGATGCCCTGCGCCGAGCCGCCCTCGAGGGTCTGCGCGGTGCGAGGTGAGAGCGCGACCAGGGTGCGGGTTCTGGCCAACCGGGTGGCCTCGCCGCGGTCGATGGCCCTGGCATGCGCGCCGATCGACGAGCCGCCGAGCAAGCCGAAGGCCTCGAGGCGATTGACGATTCGGGCGTTGTACTTCGCCCAGGTGATGGCCAGATCGTCGTCGCTGGTGGCGAGGCGAAAGTGCGCACCGACGCCGAGCTCTTCTTTGACTCGCCCCGCCCGACGCAGCAGCTCATCATCGGCGTTCGAGCTGTCAGAGACGCCGATCAACCCACGCACCAACGAGTCACGACGCCGGGAGCTCACGAAGAGCGCGTTGCCATCGACTTGCTGCGGGCCCGGCGCTCCCGGGGTGAAGCTGCTGCTGGCGTGACTGGTCACCAGGCGCGCGCCGAGCCGGTGAGCGGTGCGGGCCTGAACGTCGAGGGCCGCGGTGACCACGGCCGGCGCGTGGAGGTGCTCGAAGTGAGTGGTGACGCCCGCCCTGAGCGAACGAGCGAGGCTGAAGGCCGTGAGGGCCTCGACCTCGGCCACGGTGAGCTTCTGCTCGATGGCGACCTCGCGTTGGGAGCGGTGCGGCTCGGGTCGAAGCAGCGCATCGCCCGACCAGGGGAAAAGCAGGCCCGAGACCAGGCGGGTGTGGCAGTCGACCAGGCCAGGCGCGACCAGGCGACCGCGGCAGCTGACCTCCCAGTCGCCGGGGCGGGTGGGCAAGCTCGCGTCTTCACCGATGTGCGAAATCAGCTGCCCCTCGATCGCCACCGCCATGCCCGAGCGCACCCGACCGTCGGCGCGAAAGAGGCTGCAGTCTTTGAGCAGAAGGCGGCCTTCCATTCGGCGCAGCGTAGCAGCGACCTCGTGCGGCGCAGCGAAACGAATTACCGGTCAGGGGTGGGCCATTGGGTCGGTTCGTGGCCGTACACCCTCGACCTGGGGGAAGGCGGCCTTGAAGGCCCACAGCCGGGTCGACTTCGATGCGGCACTCCACTCTGCCTCGTTCATCAGCACTGGCAGCTCGCCCAGGGCCTCGAGATCCAGCAAGCCGCCCGCGTGATCTCCGTGACCATGCGAGAGCACCACGTAGGAAATCGCGGCGCCCGCTATGTGCTTGGCCACGGTGCCGTCAGGGCCCGGCCGGCAGGGGGTGGGTCACCACGTAGAATGGCGCGGGAACCCAGAGGTCTTTCTTCAGGGCCTCGGGGGTCTTCGGGTTCGAGGGGTCGATGAGAATCGACGGGCAGCCTCAACCCAGCCACTGAGGCGCTTGTCGAGCGTGAGTTCAGTCGGGTGCGCGAGCACTTCTTCCCAGCTGCGGCGCGCAGGCGGCGTCACCGGCCACGCGGTCACCACGTGCGTGCCGAGGCCCGAGCAGCCCAGCGACAGCGTCATCAGTATCAGAGCTCGCATCGGCACCGCATCGGCACCGATGTACCGGAAGCGGTCGATTTCATCTATTGAAGCCGCCCATGGCGATGATCGAAGTCGAGACCCTCACCAAGCGTTACCGCGATCGGGTGGCCATCGACGCCCTCAGCTTCACCATCGCCGAAGGGAAGATCGTCGGCTTTCTCGGGCCCAACGGCGCGGGCAAGTCGACCACGATGAAGATTCTCACCGGCTTCATGCCGCCCACCTCGGGCAAGGCCAGAGTCGGTGGCTTCGACGTGTTCGAGTCGCCGCTCGAGGCGAAGAAGAAGATCGGCTACTTGCCCGAGACGCCCCCGCTCTACCCGGAGCTGACCGTGCGCGGGTACCTCAAGTTCGTCGCCGAGCTCAAAGCGGTGCCGCGCGCGAGCGTCAAAGCTGAAATCGATCGCGTCGCCCAGCACACCGGCGTCACCTCAGAGCTCGACCGACTCTGTTCGAGCCTCTCGAAGGGGTACCGCCAGCGGGTGGGCATCGCGCAGGCCCTGCTCGGCAACCCCGCGCTGCTCATTCTCGACGAGCCGACCGAAGGCCTCGACCCGCGCCAACGCCACGAGGTGCTCGAGCTGATCAAGGGCCTCGCCGGCAAGCACACCGTGGTGCTCTCGACGCACATTCTGGCCGAGGTGAAGACCACCTGTGAGCACGTGTTGATCGTTCACCGCGGCAAGATCGTCGCCGACCAGCCGATGGCGAGCATCACCGACCTCGAAGCAAAATTCATTTCGCTCACCGCACAGTAGGCACCATGCGAACCATTCTCGCGATCGCGAAAAAAGAGCTGACCGTCTACCTCACCACCCCGATGGCGTGGATCGTGTTCACCTTCGTGTCCTTCCTCACCTCCTGGTTCTTCATCGGCCTGCTGATGGGCTTCAAGGAGGTGCATGACCGCATGCGCACCATGCAGGTTTCGTGGGATCAGGTGCCGCCCGACTACCAGGCGTTTCGCAATCTCACCGAAGGGGTGATCGTCAACCTCTGGGGCACGATGCTGGTGGTGACGCTGTTCGTCTCACCGTTCTTGTCGATGCGCTTGTTCGCCGAAGAGCGCCGTCAGAAGACCTTCGAGCTGTTGATGACCACGCCGGTGCGCTCAATTGAGATCGTGCTCGGCAAATACCTCGGCGCGGTGGGCATCGTCGCGGCCACCGTGGGCGTGACCATCGTCTACCCGGTCATCTTGAGCCTCTTCGGCGCCTCGTGGAACCCCGCCACCATGGAGGCCAAGCCCACCCTCGAGTGGAGCACCGTGCTGCTTGGCTACGGCGCGTTGATTCTCTTCGGCTCGACCTGCATGGCGATTGGCATGTTCATCAGCTCCCTCACCGATTCGCAGATGGTGGCGGCAATCGTCGCCCTGGTCATCTCACTGGTGTGGATGCTGGTGAGGATCATCGCGCCCAACGCCGAAGAACCGGTGCGCTCGATTCTGGCGTACCTGAGCTTCGACTCGCAGCTGCAGAACATGTTGAAGGGCGTGTTGGAGCTCAAGCCGCTCGTCTTCTTCTCGAGCGTGATTCTCGTTTTTATTCTGCTGACCCATCGGTCGGTCGAAGCCCGACGGTGGACGTGATGCTCAAGACCTTCGGCAAAGTGGCAGGTGGCATCGGGTTATTGCTCACCCTCACCTCGTTCGTGACCATCTTCGTGGCAACCCCGACGGCGTTCTTCGCCAAGCTCGGTGTGGGCGTGGCGATGCTGATCTTCTGGGGCGTCACCAATGGAGAACGCCTCACGTCGTGGGCCCGCTCGGTCTTCTTCTTCGGCTCGTCGGCGATCATCGGCCTGCTCTTCATCGCCCTGCTGGTGGCGGCCAACTACATCGTCGCCAAGCGCGGCAAGACGTGGGACCTGACCGACAAGAAGCTCTATTCGCTCTCGCAGCAGACCCGCGACACGCTCAAAGAGCTCACCGAGCCGGTCAAGGCCATCGTGTTCATCGCAGGGCCAGCGCCCGAGAGCGTCGACAACCTGTTTCGCCGCTACGCCGAAGAGACCGACAAGCTGACCTTCGAGATCAAAGACCCGCGCAAGAACCCCGACCTCACCCGCCAGTACAACATCAAAGACGTGCAGGCCGTGGCTGTGCTGGTGCGCGGCTCGAGCGCGGGCGAGTCGCACACCACCGCCAATCTGGGAGCGCTGGCCAGCGCCGAGCAAGGCGAACAGGAGCTCACCAACGCGCTGATTCGTCTCAACAAGGTCGGCGAGCAGAAGGTGTACTTCCTCATCGGTCACGGCGAATGGCCGATCGACCCGGGCAGCGACAACCCCGAAGTGGTCGCCACCTCACTGCAGAAGATGAAGGGCAGCCTGATCTCAGACGGCTACTCGGCCGAGTCGCTCAACCTGGTCGAGACCAACGCCATACCGCGCGACGCGACGGCGGTGGTCATTGCCGGGGCGAAGAGCGCCTTTCAAGCCAACGAGAAGAAGCTGCTCCAGACCTACCTCGAAGAAGGCGGGCGGTTGCTCTACTTCGGCGACCCGCAGTACGACCCGGGGCTCGACCCGCTCTTGGCGCAATACGGTGTGCAGCTCGATGAGGGCATGGTGGCCGACGCCCGGGTCAACCCCGACCAGCCGTACCTGGTGGTCGCTCCGTTCTTCGGAGATCACCCCATCGTCAACGCGCTCAAGGCGGCCAAGCTCAACCTGCTCTTCCCCATGTCGCGGGCGCTGACGCAGCTCCGGGGTGAGGGCGTGCTCAGTGGGCTGGCAGTGATACCGCTGGTGATGACCTCGCCCAATGCGTGGGTCGAAACCCACGTGTCGGCCGCGCCGACGCTCGACATGGGCGAGAAGAGCGGTCAGCTGCCGGTCGTGATGGGGGTCTCCCGCGAATCGGGCCCGACGAATCGTCGCACCAGCGAGACGCGGCTGGTCATCTTCGGCACCTCTCAGGTGCTCAACGGCGCATGGGCCTACGAGCCGAACCGAAACCTGGTGCTCAACGCGCTCGGGTGGGCCGCCAATCAACCGAAGAAACTGACCATTCGCCCGCCAGACCGCGAGCTGTCGACGATGGACATCGATGAGGAGCGCCTCGCCACCATTCGATTGGTCTCGATGGATCTGTTGCCGATGTTGTTGATCGGCATCGGGCTCACCATCTGGGTCACGCGGCGGTCTCGATGAGCCAGGGCACCCGGGTCGTCGTGCAGCTTGGAGCGCTGCTGGCGGTCGCGGCCGCGATCGGCGGGTACGCGTACTTCGGCGTCTTCAAGAAAGACCAGGCCCAGACCGAGAAGAAGGCCATCGACGAGCGGCTCTTCACCACCGTCAAGGCGGGCGACAAGCCGGTCGATGGTGGCGTGCTCAAGACCGAGTTCACCAAGCTCACCGTCATCGCCAAGGGTGAGACGACGGTGATCGAGCGCAGCATCGGCGCTCCGTGGCTGATCGTCAGCCCGTTCAAGGCCGAGGTCGACCCGTTGGTGATCGACGCGCTGACCAGTCAACTGCAGCAGGCGAAGTTCAAGTCGACGCTCGAAGAGAACCCCACCGAAGACGACTTGAAGAAGTACGGGCTCTCGCCACCCGAGTTCATGGTCGAGGCCACCGCGCAGGTCGGCCCGAATGGCGAGCCCGTGTCGGTGAAGCTCACCGGCGGCATCGAGAACACCTTCGACGGCTCGGTCTACATGCGCCGCAACGAGGAGCGGCCGGTGTACCTGGCCGAGGGCGGCGTGCGCTGGTCACTCGCCAAGGGCAGCTTCGATCTTCGCAAGAAAGAGCTCGCCTCGGTCGATGAGACGCAGCTCAAGAGCCTCGAGGTCACCGCGAAGGCCAACAGCTACCGGCTCGAGCGCAACGCCGACAAGAGCTGGCAACTGGTCAAGCCGTTCAACGCTCTGGCCGACAGCAACACGGTCAACGCGATGCTCGGGCAACTGCGGGGGGCCAAGGCGCTCTCGTTCGTGACCGAGGCGATGAGCCGAAAACGGGTGGCGCTGGCGGTGATGACCACCACCGACGACAAGACCATTCGCCTCGACTTCGGAGCCCCGCCGGCCGACGGCGTCACCAGCGGCTACCTGCTGCGAGAAGACGAGCACGGCTCGGTGCTCGCCGAGGTGAAGTTCGAGAACCTGGGCCTGCTCGACCGCAACCCACTCGACCTGCGCGACAAGACCATCGTCACCTTCAAGAAGGAGCTGGTCACGCGGATGCTCTTTCACAACGCCGACGGCAGCGAGTTCACCGTCGAGCAGGAAGCGGTCGACGGCGGCGCACCGATTCAAGCGTGGCGGGTGACGGGGTTGGGGCCGGCGAAGACCTTCAAGGTCACCGCGGTGATCTGGCTCTTGAGCACCATCAAGGGCGCGGCCTTCGTCGACGAGAAAGGCAGAGACCTGAGCAAGCTCGGGCTTGATGCCAAGGGCCGGTACATCGCGCTCTTCGGGGCTGACGGCGCGGAGCTGGCGCGGTTCTCTATCGGCAAGGCTGTACCAGACAAGCCGAACATCTACTTCGTGCGAGGCACCCGACCGCTGATCATCGAGGTCGACGGCGCGCGCTTCACCGAGCTGCCCAGCATGCCAGCCGATCTGCTCGAAGGCCCGCCCCTCGACGCTGGCCGGTAACGCTCAGCTCCCCGAGTTCACCGACAGCTTCTCGACCTGTTCCGCTAGCAGCTCCCGCGGCAGGGGTATCACTCGCATCAAGGGTTTCATGGCAGGCATGTGAAGCTTCACCGGCCAATCGAATTTATTTATAGAGCGAGGCCAACCCCGAATACCAGCTCGTCTCGATCACGCCGCGCATACCCCACGCGGGGCCATACCGGTAGCCACGAACATCTTCACGCCGCCGAGCTGCCGGAGCTACGTCGGCACCTACCGCTTCAACCTCTTCTCGAACTTCACGCTCTTCTTGAACGACGCCGAGAACGGAGACGAGGTCGAACAAGTCGATCGCCGCACGTTCTTCGGCGCAAAGGCAAGCTACCGCGTGATGCGCAACCTTGGGCCGGTGCGCTTCGACACCACCATTGGCGCCGACGTTCGCAACGACGACATTCACAACGAGCTGTGGAACACGCGCGAACGGGTTCATCTGGCCAACGTTCACAACAACGACGTGCACGAGGTGCTGGGCGGCATCTTCATCAACGAAGAGATTTCGCCGATTCGCTGGCTGCGCTTGAACATCGGTGGCCGCGCCGACCTGATCAGCTTCGCCATCGACGACGTTGGTGGCGGCACCAACACCGACGTCGGCGGAGCGACCCAGTTTTCACCCAAGGTCAGCCTGGTTCTCACCCCGCTCGAACGTGAGAGTGCCCAGCTCGACCTCTACGCCAACTACGGCCACGGCTTTCACTCCAACGACGTGCGCGGGGCCTTCTTGCCTGACCCGGTGTCTCCGCTCTCGCGTGCGGTCGGGGCCGAGGTCGGCTCGCGTGCCCACCTCTTCAAACGGTGGGACATCGCGGCTGCTGTGTGGCGCCTGGAGTTGGGCAACGAAACGGTGTGGGTCGGCGACGAGGGCAACACTGCCGTCAATGGGCCCACGCTGCGCTACGGCGTCGAGCTCGAGACGCGGTTCGAAATCACCTCGTGGCTGGCGGCCGACCTCGACGTCGCGCGCGCGGGCGTTCGGTTCTACGGCATCGGAGATCGACCGGCGAGCGACGATGGGGAGCTCATCGCTCCCGGCTTCACCCAGTTCGACGTGCACCTCGGCTATCGACACCGCTGGTTCGACGTGGCACTCGACATCGAAAACCTCTTCAACGGCAACGGGGGGTTCGGAGGCTGTGAGGACGTCGCCTTCACTCCGGCGTACCCCTTCACCGCCCGGGTGACCGCGACCGTCTATTTCGACTGAGCGCTCCTCCGCCGTGCTGGTTTCGCCGCGGGCTTCTTTCTCGCGGTGGCAACTTTCGGTTTGAGCGTGTCGCGGGGAAATTGCACTTCGAGTTGACCGCCGAGCAGGACCTTGGCGTGGTGCTTCATTCGCTTGGCGAAACGCTTGTCTTCGGCGGCGTCTGTGTAAGTCGAGTAGCCGGCGTCGGGCTTGGCAATCGTCAGGGTACGGGCGCGGTCAGCCGCGAAGTAGACATCGAGGCCCGGGTACATGACACCCAGCGCCGGCATGTCGTCGATATCGGTGTAGATGACTGGGTAGTCGCCGGTGGAGTCAGGGGTTTCGGTGAGCACCCAGACGCGCCGGGAGTCGCTGCCGCCAGGCAACAGAAATGCCTGCGAAATGACCGAGGTGTCGAATTGGATTGCCCAGTTGATCTCGCGCTCGTCGTCTTCATCGCCGGCGTCTTCATCGGTTTTTTTCAGGTCGCCGCCGTACTCGGCGAGGGCGATTTCCCCCATTGTCCGCGAGGTCCACTCCAGGTCATTTTTCTTCAGCCGGTACCAGCCAAGATGCTGCAGATAGCCGGCGTCGAAGCTGAGCCATTGGCGCAGTGAAGAGGGCAGCGGCGCTCCGTTCGGCAAGGTGAGCGCCTCAAGCAGAGCGGGCGCGAGCGGGCGAAACGGCGACTTCTGCTTTTTGACGACCCTCGCATACGCCTCGTCGATCGCAGCCCAGCCTTTCGACTTCACCCGCTCGATGACTCCGCTCATCAGCTCGTCGCCCTCTGGCAATTCGGGTCTGAGCGCCTCGAAAAAACGTCGGTCGTGGCGAATCGACTTAAAAATCGGAGCGGTGCGAAACTCGCGCTCCATCAGGTCGAGCTTGCCGTAGCCGTGACGGGCGGCGTTCTTGGTCTGTTCGAGTGCGCCTTCGATGTCACCGAGTTCGACCAGTACGGCCATGGCGTTGAAGAAGATCGCCGGGTTCTCGGGGCCGTGTGGCAAGCAGGCCTTGAGGTAGCGGCGGGCGCGCTTGGGGTTGACGCCGAGGTGGGTATTGTCGTCTTGAATCGCCCAGAGCGCGTTGCAGTACACCTCTCGCATATTCACTTTCGCCTCGAGCATCGCGTCAAGAAAGCGCAGCGCGTCGGGGGCGGTCGCCTTCTTTCGCATCCACTCCAGGCTCCGGGCGTTCATTTCGTGCGCGATGGGGCCCGAGCGGTAGGCGGCTCCGGGCGGCCGTTTCGTTTTCTTGAGCAGCGCGACGAGGGCGACATGTGAAAGCGCAAGCAGGTTGGCTGCGTCAGGAGTCGATGGAGTTTTGGCCATTGGGCGAGAGAAGATGCTTGACTCGATCACCTCGGGCAAGGGCGCCGTCGGCTCGTCAGATCAGCCCGGGCAAGATTTCTCCGCTCTTGCCGGCGATGACGCGATCGAAGCGGGGTGCGTAGTGCGCGGTGGGGTCGACGTCGATGAGCCACGAGGTGCCACCGATCGCCTTCACCTCGTCGACCAGCCCGGCCGCGGGGTGCACGTTGCCCGAGGTGCCCACGGCCAGAAACAGCAGCTTCTTGCCCGCCGCGGCGATGTAGCTGGAGATGCGCTGCAGGTGCGCCGGGTCGAGCATCTCGCCGAACCACACGATGTTGGGCCGCACCGCGTCTCCGCAGGTCTCGCACTTCGGCAGCGTGTCGAAATAGGTCTTCGAATCGGCGAACGGCTTCTGACAGCTGACGCATTTCGATTCGAACAGCTCACCGTGCATCGTCACCAACCGGTGGCTGCCCGCGCGCACGTGGAGCCCGTCGACGTTCTGCGTGGCGAGGAAGAACCGCTCGCCCATGCGCTGCTCGAGCTTCGCCAGCGCCACGTGCCCGGGGTTGGGGCTCACCTTCAACGCCGCCTCGCGCCTCAGACTGTAGAAGCGCCACACCAGTTTCGGGTCTTTCGCGAAGCCCTCGGGTGAGGCCACCTCCTCCACCCGATTGCCCTCCCACAGGCCGTCGATGCCTCGAAAGGTCGGCACACCGCTCTCGGCCGAAACACCCGCGCCAGTCAGCACCAACACCCGCGTCTCACCATCCAAAGCCAGCGCCATAGGCGGCCAGAGCCTAGGCGAACTCTGGTCATTGGCACGCATAGACGATAAGTCGGCAAGATCACGCTGTTTTCCCCGGCTTTCGAAGGGTGCGCGAACCGAACATGTCAGACCCTTTTGATACTTCTGGCCGCATGACGCAGGCCTATTCGCTTCAAGAAGTCGCGGGGCTGTTGCAGGTGACGCCCGAGCGAGCC